>Ga0210409_10001579_pt1 | contig 29252 bp, 21 predicted proteins | sample IncBWH17MmetaG_FD_161649 | JGI IMG/M metagenome (GOLD analysis project Ga0210409, IMG submission 161649) | Forest soil microbial communities from Barre Woods Harvard Forest LTER site, Petersham, Massachusetts, United States - Inc-BW-H-17-M | ecosystem: Environmental > Terrestrial > Soil >...
CGTCGGCACTCAGCATCGGTGAGGGCATCTAATCGAAAACCACGTTGAGGCTTTTCAGGCCGCGAACGAGCAGCGTATGGGCCCAGGGCGGCCTGGGATCCCACATCTCAATGCGCCGGTAGCGAGCCAACAGCATTGAGAAAACCAACTCGACTTCCAGTCGCGCTAGGTAGTTGCCAACGCAGGTGTGTGGGCCGGCTCCAAAGGCTTCGCGTACTCGATCAACTCGATCACCGCCTGCTGTGCTTCGAGCGCGAGCTCGAATGGAGCAGGCACCGCGGTGAAGAAATCCATGAAAGCATCGCACCAATGGAATAAACGCTCTCCGTCGCCCCGCGGAATGGCCAGTACTTCGCCGATCACCAGCGCCGGAAAACGCCGGGCGACCGTGTCGATGAAGTCGACCGCCTCGCCCCGGGGGATCGTATCGAGAAGTTCCGACAACAGGGCCTCAATGCCGGATTTCAATCGCTCGATCGCTTCGGGAGCTAGAGCGCGCGTGAGGAAGCTGCGCAGTCGCGCGTGTTGCGGCGGATCCATGAAGATCACCTGGATGGAAGCGACGCGCAGCCAGGTCGAGAGCCTACTCTGCTGCTCGGCTGTATAGTGCGACAGTGGGCGCATGAAGCGCCGCGCCGAAAGCCGAGGGTCGCGGAGCAGGCTCAAGCAGTGCGTGTATCGCGTGCAAGCGAGCACGCCTGGCCCGAGTCGAGTCATCGAACCGCGCTCGCGCAGCGCCCGATAGGTGGGATAGGGGTCTTCGAAGAACTCCGGTGACCCCACCGTTGGCACGGACCCGGGTTGGGCGGCCGCCGCGCTCCGTTCGAGCCTTCTGGTCACTACGGCTTCCAATCCTGGACAACGTGACCACCCGCCGGGCAGTTTGCCGTTTCAAAGTGTCGATGGCACAGTTGCAGGCGCCGCGCCTCCCAAACCATGTAGGTCCCGAGGATGAGTTGAACCAAACCGCGCCCCACGTCTTCCCAGCGGTCGCGCACCGCGATGAACAGCAGCAGCGCCCGCCGAAGCAGGGGATCGCAGCCGCGCTCCCTCGAGACGAGCAAGCCAGGCCCGCGATTTGGAATTGAGCGTGTGTGCGCGGCGGAGGAGTAGCAAATAAAGCGCTTGAGGACTTCACGCCCGGCCGCTCGCATCGTGACCAGAGCCATGGCCTGGGCCGGGCACGGCCGGTTGCCGTTCACCCCGAAGGGTATGTAGCTGACCTCGCGTCCGCTGATGCTATTCCATCGATCCGGGTCGAACCGCTCCGCATCGTCAAAGCCGCTGCGGTGGTAGTCGGGGTAGTTGAAACACAGCACGGAGCCTTTCGCGATCGTTGTGCGATCGTCGACGGCAATATCATTCGACGTAATGCGATGGGCGATCCCGAAGAGCGGATATTGGCGCAGAGTCTCGGCGATGATCTGGTCCAAGTACCGATTGTTCCCGAGATCGTTTCGAAGTCTCTCCTGAATATGGTCGTGGTGTGCGAGAGCCATCAGCAGATGCGTCATGGCTTCGGACATCTGCACGATGGCTGTGTTGAAAAAGACTCCTTGCAGGTAGAAAGCCTGTTCCTCGATCGATAGCCGCTCGGGAAGCGGCTGCGCTACGTGACCCGCCTTCACTTTCGCAAGCAGGAATTCGGTGAGCCGCAGGCGCTTGTCCATGTGCCGCAAGGCGCAACACTTGAGCGCGCTGACCACGTCGTTGGCGTTGGCGACGATCAGTTCGCGCGCCGCCAACGGGCAGTGTTCGCCAAAGACCAGCTCGTAATAGAATTCCGCCCAGACCCGCATCATCGGGTCGCGCAACCGAACCAGCTTCACATTCCTCACCGCGATGCCGGCGAGCACATGCTTCACGCACTGAGCGGCGAGGTCCTCGGCCCTTCCTTTCGGTAGAGCCAGAAATCGCTGCGTTGCGCGTGCGACGTCTTCGTATCGCTCGCCTGGCTCGAGATGTTCCTGATGAATCTCGGGCCCCGGAGAAAGCCAGTACCAGAAAAGGTCCGACAGGGCCGCGCCTTTGCTGCGGCCACTGGCCGCCGGGTGCGCGTAGATCTGCTTGAAGTGCTCGGCACTCACCAGTTCGCCTGGAATCGCGATTCCGTCCGGGCCGTTGATGCGCGTGAACAGGCGCATTCTCAGGGCGAGAATTCTCCTCGGGAGCCAGTAGGGAACACTTGCCACAATGAGCGAGCTTGCGACGACGCACACAAGCGCGGTCATGGGTGCTCCAATTGTGAGCAACGGACCAGATCGCGACTGAGGTCGCGCGGCGAGCTACACCCGCACAGGGCAATGGCGCGGTCGAGCTCCGAGCGCAGCGTGTGCAGCACCTCGACGACACCGTCAAAACCAGCGGTCGCAAGCCCCCAAAGTACCGGGCGCCCGATTGCGACGGCGCTGGCTCCGAGCGCGAGAGCTTTGACAACGTCGGTGCCACGCCGGATTCCACCATCGACCAACAGGGGCAGTCTCCCGTCGGTAACGTCCGCGATTGCGGGCAGCAGCTCGATCGCGGGCGCGACCGTATCGAGCTGACGGCCGCCATGGTTCGAGACGAGTAGCGCGTCGATGCCGCACTCAAGCGCAATCCGTGCATCCTCAGGATGCATGACGCCCTTGAGGACGATCTTGAGTTTCGATGTCTTTCGGAGCCATTCGACGTCCCGCCAAGAAAGCGCGGGTGAGAACACAATGCTCCGCACTCGGCTGGTTCCGTTCCCGTCAGCAGGCTCACGCAGGTTCTCGCAGTGCATCCCTGGCGGCAGATCGGCAAACCCATTGCGAAGGTCCCGTTCGTGGCGACCGAATACGGGCGAATCCACGGTGACGACCAAGGCCTTACACCCTGCCGCTTCGGCGCGCCGTACGACCCATTCGGTAAGCGCGAGGTCTGGCTGGATATAGATCTGGAACCAGAGATTGCCGTCACTGACCTCCGCTACGTGCTCGATCGCCACCGTCGATGCCATGCTGACGATCATGATCGTTCCGGCCGAGTGCGCGGCGCGCGCGGTCGCGCACTCCCCATCCGCATGTGCCAGACGATGAAACGCGGTCGGCGCGACCACAACCGGCATTGACACGCGTTGGTCGAGCAAGGTCACCGCGAGATCCCGCTCGCCAGCGCCGCGGAGCACACGCGGGATCAGGCTGATTCGGGAAAATGCGGCCTCGTTAGCCCTCGCGGTAATCTCATCGTCCGCGCCGCCGGCAAAATAGTCATACACAGCCAGGTCGAGGCGCCGTTTCGCTTCGCTCTCGAGCGCGCGCAGTGACATTGATTCCACGGCCTGATCGCCCTCTGGTTCAGGCGGCCATTTCCGCACTGACGCGCTCGATTTCCCGCGCGAAGAACGCCTGGAGCGGTTTGCGGTGCACTGCGCCCGTCCAAGCATTCTCCAGGTTCTCGGTCACGTGATGCGTGGCGATGAGCGCGGCGCGGCGGAAATGCCGTACCACCGGATGCAAGTAGCGCCCCTCGTGCGAGCGGTCCGCATCGCTCTGCGAAATGCGGCCGGCGGCAATGTCGAAGGGATCCAACCGATCGTGGTCGGCTCCGTATTCGAGCGTAATCGTGAAATAGGAAGCCGCGCCGAAGAGCTCGCTTTCGAGCACGTAGTCGACCGGCAGCTCTTCGTAATACCAGGCGTCCCCGTCGGGGGTGAGGGCGACTGCATCGCACAGGAATCCGAACTGTTGCCAGAGCGCCGAGCTCCGATTTACTCGCGAGAGCACGGCCTCCATGAGCGCACTTGAATCGGCCGCGAGATCACGGTGCGGCCAGTCAATGCCGTGATACTTTCGCTCCAGGATCCGATGCAGGGCTCGCACGCAGTAGCGGAACCCATGAATGAAGCCGCTGGTCGACTTCTTGTAGTCGCGGACCTGCATGAGCGTGCCCGCAAAATAGAGGTCCGGGATATTGGCCGACTCCCACTCGGCCGTCTGCGCCGGGAAGCGATTCTGCAGCACCAGCTCCGGGCGGCAGCCCTCGGCGAAAATCGACGACGCAAACCGGAAGCCGGTGCATAGGATCACCCGATCGTATTGCAGGTCTTTCTGAATCTCATCCGCGCGCGAGAAGCTAAACGTCACGACGTAGGAACCGTCCCGGTGAGCGATGTGCAGAACGTTGCCGTCGAGCAGCGCGTTCTGCGACTTCAATTGGTAGGTATCGAGCAGGTTATTGTTCACAGCACGCAGATGCCCGACATAATGAGAACGCCAGGCGAAGCGCACGGAGCTCGGGCCGGCCACATGGATCACTGAGGCGGTCTCGATCAGATTGTCGGCAGTCTCGAAAGCGGAATTGCCCTTGCCGATGATGAGCACGCGCCGGTCGACGAAGTCCGCCGGATCGACCGAGACGTTCGTGTAGGGCTCGGCGGTGTCTATCCCCGGAATGGCGGGTATGAACGCCTCCGACACGCCGGTAGCGACAATCAGGCGCCTGGACCGGTACCTGTGGCCGCGCTCATCGGTCAAGATGAAGTCGCCGGCACGGTCGATCGCGGTTATCCGAGTGTCGTACTGGATGCGCAGGCGAGCGGCCGAAGCGAAGTCGCCCAGATAGCGCACCAGATCGGCGGCGTGCGGAAAGTAGCGCTCAGAGTAGCGGGTGAAGAGCAGCTCTGGATCTTCACACAGCAGCGAGTTCCAGTCCATCCTCAAGTTGAGCTCCGGGTCCGAGGTTCCCGTGTGCGGCTTGTTGATCGATATCAGGCGCCGGTGGCGCGGGTACTTCTCGAAGAACGTGCCGGGCCGAGATCCTGCCTCAAGGATCAAGTAGTCTCGTCCTGCCTGTTGCAGGAAATACCCGAGCTGCAGCCCCGCCGGTCCGGCGCCGATGATCAGATATTCCATCCGTCTCCCCAGTTATATGAAACCGATTCGATTGCTGCGGTGTTGGATACTCGCTCGCAGAAAGTTCGGAACTGTCACAGCGCTGCGGCACCCAAGCAGACCCGCGGTGAGTGCCCTGCTCGGCGTCTTAGGTTCTAGTGACAAGACTCGCGCCGTGTTTCCGGCACGCGATGCGGGAGCGGCGTAGTTTCAGCGGTCGCCGCGAGCTCGTAAAAAAATCAACGCCATAGCTGCGCGCAACGCGCAGGCTTCCGCCGAGGAGAACACCGTCCCAGTCGCCTGCGTCGGGCATCCGTGATTCCGCAGTGTCCGTACCGAGTCTGAACGGGACCACAAGCTCCCTTTGCGCTGATTTTCGTGCAGTACCGACATGGACGCCGATTTATTCCCGACGGCCGCAAATTTTGGGCGAGAGGGAAAAATTGAATATCGTCCCTCCATGTTCCAGCCTCTACTCGTGGGAGCGTAAAGTGGTCACATGGACGACGTGATTGCAACCCCGCGCACCGCGCTGCTCGCCGGCGCCACGGGCCTCGTCGGTAGCGCACTGTTGCCCATGCTGCTGGCCTGCAAGCAATACCGCAGCGTGCATGTCCTGCTGCGCCGCGCGGCGGTGGACATCAAGGCCAACGCAAAGCTCGAGGTTCGCCAAGTCGACTTCGCACGGCTGCTCGCGGGGTTTCCGACTGTGGATGACGTATTCATCGCGCTCGGAACCACGATCAAGATCGCCGGCTCGGAAGCGGCCTTTCGCCAAGTGGACTTTGACTTCGTGGTGAATACCGCACGAGCTGCCAGAACCGCGGGTGCGACGCGGTTGGCCGTCGTGTCCGCGCTGGGCGCCGACGCAAAGTCGCGCGTCTTTTACAACTGTGTCAAAGGCGAGATGCAGGCCGCCATAGCACAGCTTGGCTACGAATCGGTTGTGATCGCGCAGCCATCATTGCTGCTCGGTGACCGAGCGGCCTTGGGACAACCGGCGCGCAGTGGCGAAGCGTGGGCGGCACGGCTGCTCGGGGCGTTTGGTTGGATGTTGCCCAAGGTGTTGCGGCCGATCCCGGCCCGCGCCGTGGCGTCCGCGCTGATGGCTGCCATTCTCGACGCGAAGCCGGGGGTTCGCATCCTGAAATCGGGAGTAATGCAAGCACCCGACCAACCCTAGCGCATTTACCGCCGCAACGGCCTCCGGTAAGCGGCCATGCGGCTTGCTCGAAGCGGACGCCGCCGAGTCGCCAGGTGCGCACTCGCTGGCGGCGCGTCGGCCTTCAGCTCGAGCTCTGTAACAGGCTCCGGGGGGCGCCCCGGCTCAGCCCCATGATGGGGGCGAGAGTCGGAGACCTCTTTGGGTCCGACTCTCGGCTTCTCGGGTGCCAACAGCATCAAACGGTTACGCGCGCTACGGGCGCACCGGCGGCCTCTTTCAATTCAGCCGGGCAGCAACGCCGCACACGATTACGGCACCGGTACTGCCGAACGGCGCGCCATTAGGCCCGGTGATGTAGCCGTCTCTTGCCAGCGACAGGATACGGAACTCCTCGTTCTGGAGACCGCGAAAGCCCTTGTCAACGGCGTCTTGGGTCCACTCGTAGAGGTTGGCGTCCCAGACCGGGCTGTAATCGCTGGCGATATGGGGAGTGCCGCCAAACGTATTGTTCGGCCGATGCCCGTCCAAGATCGCGGCGAAAATGCCCTGACGCTGCGGATTGGCGCAGGCGCCCTCCGACGGACCATTCGTCGCAATGAAGATCCGCTCGACCGCGCTGCGGGCGATGTCGTCGACCCCGGTCTCGATTTTGCGCATACGTGGAGCAAACGTGTTCCGTTCGATCGTGGCCACCGTCGGGTCGCTTGACTCGGTCGAGATGTAAAGGACGGGGTGGCCAAAACTGAAGCCATTGATCAGGTTGAGGGTGACGGTCCGATTCACCGGGTCAATGGCGACCACCTGGTCATGTACAAGAGCGTAGTTCGGGTTGCCGTCGGGGAAGTTGATTTGCGCATCGTCCACCGCAGCAGCGACGATCGGCGCGTCGTAAATGATGCCGTTAGCGCTGACCAGCGGGCTGTAGTCCGCATCTCCGACCGAGCCCGGCTGGGCTTGCTCGGGCGGGAACGGTCGCTCTTCGGGGCCCGGCACCAACACATGGTTCGGGCTGAAGTCCACAAGGCCGGAGGAGAACAGGAACGTCCCGTCGGCGCGAACCGTCGCGGGGCGCGCGGCGTCGCCGACGTTCGCCACCTTCAGCTTTTTGGAGAAGTTCACGCCAAGGCGATCTGCCTCCGCTTGATTGCCCGCATCGAGGATGACGTACCAGGCAGGCCGCAGACCGGACGGGGTGTTCACCGCGCCTTTGTACAGCGGCAACGTGACCGTTCCTCTAGTGCTGCCGCTGACGTTTACCGTCGTCAAGGCTTCGATCGGTATGTCGAACTTACCCGATTTCAGCAGCTGGACCGGCCCCACCAGCTCCGGATCCGTCAGCGAGTCTTGCGGCGGAAACTGTGAGATGTCGACTTTCGTTCCCGTCGAGGCAAGGGCTGGGATCAGATTGCATCCAGGACCCGGCCCGACCGGTCCCGGCCCGGGACCATTTTCAAACCGTCGTTCGTCCTCGGCGGATGCCACCACCGAAAAGAGCGCCGCGGCGAGCGCCGCCAACGCGATGCCGCCGCGCCATCGATATGGACGATTCACTTTCGGTGACGCGAGACCGGCGTCGCCGGGTTCCGAGGCACGATACATGGCCGATGAAAATTGAAAGCCCATGGTTTCTCCAATGGTGAGATTGATCTTGATTTCATTCCGGCACGCAGGCGTAGGCGCACCATGACCGACCAACAACACAAGGACGAATATTTCTTGAAGAAGTCCGACTGGTAGCTTCTTCGTGCGAAACCTCCGCTTTCCCTTGTAATGTCGGAACTGGTTAATTCGCTGACGATCAACAGCCGGTTACCCAGGGCGGCATAGATTTGTTTCGGGAGCGCTGACGCGGTATTCGATCTTCTCCCTGTCACTGGAATCCGTAACCGTCGGGAATAAATCGGCGTGCTTGCCGACATCGTGTCGCGTCGCGGGCATCCTCAGGGACTTGCGTCGCGCCAGCGCGAACGCTGGTTACCCGAACACGTAGCCCAGGTGATTGGCGGGCAGCCTCGATTCTCCGACTTGAACCTTCCTGCTGCGGCATGGAACTGACCGCGGCGAGTTGCCAGGACTGACCAACTGTTCCGGCACTTGCGGCGCGAATCGCCGTCTCGATAACTCGAGAGGCGATGTTGAGGCGCCCACTGTCTCTTCGTTGTCGATTCTCTGAGTTGAGGAGCCACGCTATGACTGCACTGGGAAGGATTAGCACGCACGTCTTGAAGGGCGTTACCGCAGGTATTCTATTTGGCCTTCTGAATACGGCCTATGCGGAACAGCCCCCTGCGCCATGCCACCCGAATCCGAATGCCGCAGACGACCGGGGGACCGTTGCCAGGCGCGGGGACATCGCCAACCTGCCAAAGCCGCTGAAGGACCAGCTCATCCGATTGGCCGACCGCCCGCACTCGATTCTGCCCCTGCAGGTCTTCGCCGAGGCGGACCCGTCAAGCCAGTTATTCCAGTACTACTTACTGGACAGCACCGGCTTCGAACCTAACGTTCTCACGAAAATATTTCCCGGCGTGAACGACAACGTGCAGTTGACCGCTACCGGCGCCAATTGCGGCCTGCCTACGGTCGGCGCCGTACGCCTCGTGCTGGAGCCCAAGCCGGGGCTTCCGACAGACCCCAACAACCCGAGAGCCTTCATGGATGTCTTTACCGACATCTCCGGGCTATTTGTCATCAACAACGAAAGCGGATGGTATGAAGGATGGATGATCCACGACTTGACGGTTGCTCCTGTCAACAAGAATCGACGGGCCGATGGCCACGCTCAGTTCGGGAACCTCCTGCCCGAAGACGCCGCTGTGCTTAAAGCCATGGGTAGCGGCAACAACGTTGCGGGACACTTTTTTACGGTCGACGGCGAGGCTCCCCACGCTCCCAGCGCGTCCGACCACTTTCCCGATAAGCAGACCAACCTGGTCTCTCTGTACCTGAGTATGGGCGCTTACAACGCTCTGCAGCAGAGCGACGCGCACTCTTATTGGGAGTTTAACTATCAGGGCACCAACTGGATTCACCCCTTGTACGAACTGCCTTTCACCGGCGGATTCCCGGACAACAACGGAGTGATCGACGCATTGGCCGACGGCGAGATTGGCAAGCTTCAGTCCATCGTTCCGGGCTCCGGACCCGCCGGCGTGCAAAACCGGGCCAAAGACGTGGGAGACAACCCCAACCTTCCCCGCGATCCTGACAAATTCGATGGAACCGTCGACGCACAGCGGGAATTCCGTGAGCGCGGTGTGCCGAGCGGCCTGGCCCATGAGATTTTTCTGGACGTCTACGAGCGTTTGGCGTCATTCGAACCGGACGTAAAGAGATTGGAACGCCGGCTGAACGATGCGTATGCCGCCGAAGTCGCGCGGGTCGACCAGAACGGAGACGGCATCATCTCGGCAGTGGAAGGCGATGTCGACACGCCGACGGACGGCTTTCCGGACAACGCTCGCCTGTACCTATCGCCTCTGTCTTTCAACCGCTTTGCGGTCACGCGAGAGATCAATGACGGATTGCTGGCTCCGCGCTTCTCGCCGAGTCAGCGCGCATGGGTGCTGAGCGGGACCCTGGTTGAGGTCAATCCCTCGGTACCGGCCTCTGCCGGCCGGGATGCAGACGACCGCTAAGTCCCAGAGCGATATCGCGTTGGTGAACCAGAAGGCCGCGGCGTTTGCGGTGGGCCTTCTGGTTCCAGCTCCGATCCGGGAGTTGAAAAGCCCGAGCCTGGGTCGACGATTGGCCGATTGGCCGATCGGTCGTCGTCACCAGTGCAACAGGCGCGGACCCGCCCAGGCTCCGACGGCTGCCGGGATCAGTATGCCCAGCACGTACCAGATGGCGAGAAACGGCGCTGCAAGCTCCCTACAATACAGCGAATACGCTAGGGCCCGCCTTGGTTCGCACCAAGTGCAGCAACTTCAGCGCCGCACCCGTGGGCTTCTCGACGGCGGCCCCCTTCAAGAGCACTGCACTTGTACCGGTGACCCGGGCTCGTCACCCTTGCGCAGCGCGATGACCAGGTACCGGCGCTCGCCAACGCACTCGTGCAGCCGCCGGCCACTACGGAGACGTTGCAGTTCGAGTAGGAGGCGTACCGCAAGTCGTCCGGTCCTTGGCTCCTGTCCTTGGCGGCGGCTTTGCATCGAGTCGAATCAACAGCTTACGTCGCTCGGAAGACCTACAATGCCACTACGTTATTGATTATATTTAGCGTCGCGGCATTGCCCCACTCTATCTGCAGGGCGCCTGGGTGGCCTGACCCGTCCTCGGGCACGGAGGCGCGGCTAGCGAGCGTGAACACACCGTTGACGCGACCCACGACCCTGTCCGCGCATCGGGGGGTGCCGGAGTCGATCGGCCGGAGCTTCGTTCAGTCGATCATCCTGGTCACGGCGGCCGCGTTGCTGGCGTTGCTGATCTCCGCTTATGTGTTCGTCTACGAGCCGTACGAGAGCCGGATCGCAGCCGCGCAGCTCAACCTGGTCGCGCAGCAGGTGCAGGCCAAGCTCCTCACCATCGTGCTGCGCGTCGAGGCCGTGGCCAAGCTCAGGCGCGACTACGGGCGCAGCGGCCTGATCGACCTCGATCACGTCGACCAGCTGGTCAAGCTGTTCGGCCCGTACCTGCTGCGCGGTCCCGACGTTTCCTCGCTGGCGATTGCCCAGGAGACGGGACGCGAGGTCCTGCTGTTTCGACAAACCGATGGTCAATGGGTGACCCGCGTCACCCGGCCTGACACGTGGAAGGGCAAAGCGCTGTTCCAGACCTGGAACAACGACTGGGTCCCGATCAAGGAAGAGTTGCGCGACAGCACTTACGACGCACGCCAGAGACCCTGGTTCATCGACGCACAAGCCTTGCCGAGTACGGAGGACATCTACTGGACCGCGCCGCTCGTGTTCAAGTCCACCCAGCTGGCCGGCATGTCGGCCGTGGTGCGATGGACCGACCCCAAGGGCCGTCGCTACATCAGCACCACCGACGTCGGACTTGTCGATCTGTCGCGTTTCACCCGCGGACTGGTCGTTTCCGGGCACGGGTTCGCGACCGTCTTTACCGACGACGGTCGCGTCCTCGGCGTTCCCAATGACGAGCGCTTCGCCAGCGAGGACCGCATGAAAGCCGCCATCCTGCAGCCCGTGGCGAGCCTCGGAACGCCGGCCTTGAGCGAGGGCTATCGGGCCTGGCGTGACCACGGCACCCCGGAAGGAAGCGATGAGCGGTTCGTCGTGGCCGGCAACACATGGGTGGCTTCGTTCAGCCGCGTTCCCGTCGGTGCGCAGTCGTTATGGGTTGGCACCTACGCGCCCGAGGCCGACTTCTTCCTGGTAGCGCCGCGGCAGGCGGCGATCCTTCTGCTGCTGGTGCTGGCCACGCTGGGTCTGGCATGGACAGCGGCGGTCCGTTTGGCCGCCATCTACGCACGTCCTCTGGCGCAACTTGCGCAGGAAAGCGAACGCATCGGCCGCCTGGAGTTGGACCGCCCGGTGGCTGTCGCGGGTCGCTGGCAGGAAGTGCTCGCCATGGCCCGCGCCCAGGAAACCATGCGCCGGCGGCTGTTGATCGCGTTCGAGGAGGTGCGTGCATCGGAACGGCGGGCGAGCGAGGACGAGCTTCGCCTCAGGACGCTCAGCGACAATCTTCCGAATTGCATCGTCTACCAGGTCGTACAGCATTCCGATGGCTCGCTGCGCTTCACCCATATCAGCGAGGCGTTTGAACGTCTGATCGGTATCCCGGTTGCGGAGGCGCTGCACGACTCCTCGGTGCTGTATCGCCGCGTCCATCCGGACGATCTGCCGACCCTGATGTCGGTGCGGCGACAGTCGGCCCAGAGCATGCAAGTGTTCGACCTCGACCTGCGCATACACCATATGGACGGGCGGGAGCGCTGGGTCAACCTGGTGGCGGCCCCACGTCGTCTCGACGACGGGCTCATCTGCTGGGATGGAGTTCAAACGGATATCACCGAACGGCGCGCCGCCGAGCTGCAGCGTCGCGAAAACGAGGCCATGCTGGCCGCGGTGATCGGCTCGGCCAGCGACGCGGTCATCAGCACCGACGTCGAGGGTCGTGTCACCCTTTTTAACCCGGCCGCCGAGCGTATTTTCGGGCATGCGGCGCCCACGGTTCTGGGCCGAGGCCTCGAAGCGCTTCTGCCAGCCGGGGTCCGGTCGCGTCATGGCGGGGATTTGGCCGCATTCGCGGCGTCGCGAATCTCGAGCCGTAGCATGGGCGTCGGCCGGGTCCAGGGGCTGCGCGCCGACGGCTCCGAGCTGGAACTGGAGGCCTCGATCTCGCAGGTGACGGTCAATGAAAGGCAGGTGCTCACGGCCATCCTGCGGGACGTGACCGACCGCGTGCGCACCGAGCGCTCCATCGTCCAGTACCAGCTGGAACTGACCGAACTGACCCATCAGCTGATGGCCCAGGAGAAGGCGACGGCAAGCCGTCTGGCGCAGGTGCTGCACGACCAACTCGGCCAGACGCTGACAGCGATGCGGATCGACTTCGTCGGTGAGGCGCAATTCGCCGACCCGGCCCAGAACGCCCGCCATGCGCGCGTCGATCGACTGATCGATCTGGCAGTACGCGAGGTCCGGCAGGTGCTCGTGGAGCTGCGCCCCACGCTGCTGGACGAGCGAGGTCTGGTCGAGGCGCTCGACAACGAACTGCGAACCCGACGCGTGGCCGCCGACAGCCTGCATCTGCTGCTCGATGCGCCCGCCGGGCTGGCCACGCAGCGATGGGACGCCGACGTCGAGTACGCTGCCTTCATGGTGGCACGCGAGGCCATCGGCAACGCGCTGCGGCATGCCAAGGCCACGCTGGTGCGCGTGACGCTGAGCGGCGGCGCAGGTGCGCTGCACCTGGAGGTCACTGACAACGGCGTCGGGTTCGCGACCGATACGCCGACGGCCCGGCCCGGCCACCTGGGCATGGTCGGTATGCGCGAGCGGTCAATTGCAATCGGCGCACGGTTCGAAGTGCGTTCTTCCCCCGGCGGGGGAACCTCGGTTTGCCTGGCCTGGGAGAGGAGCCTGGCGTGATCCGAATCTATCTGGTCGACGACCACACGCTCGTGCGGGATGGGCTGCGTGCGATGCTGGAGGCTGGCGGCTACGAGGTCGTCGGCGAGGCCGCCGACCCCACGGTGGCGCTGGCGCAGCTGCTGAAGTTGGAGCCGGACCTGCTGCTCCTCGATCTGAGCCTGGAAAGTCGCTCGGGCTTCGAGCTGCTGACAGAGATCAAGCGGCGCGCCCTGCCGGTGCGCTGTGTCGTGCTGACCATGTCAGCCCAGCCGCGTCATGTGGCCGAAGCGATCCGGCTGGGCGCGGCGGGTTACCTGCTCAAGGGTTCCCCGCGCAAGGAATTGCTGCTCGCAATCGATGCCGTTTCCAAGGGCAAACACCACCTCGGTCCCGAGGTGGCCGAGCTGGCCGTGCAGGCGCTGTCCGCCGACAATGAGGTCGATCTGCTGGCCGAGCTGTCGCCGCGCGAACGGCAGATCATCACGCTGGTGGTGAAAGGCCAGTCCAGCACGATGATCGGACAGCAGCTTCATCTGTCACCCAAGACGGTGGACACCTATCGCAGCCGCTTGATGGCCAAAATCGGCGTCAGCGATGTCACGGCGCTGGTACGTTTCGCGATCCGCACCGGGCTGATCGACGCCGACGGCAACTGAGCACTCTGTCAGGCAATCCTGAGCCGATCGGCCCTTTCCGACGCCGGCTCTCCAGATCCCTGCACGGGCCGGATCGATAACTCCTTACAGACCGGCACCCCGCCCCTGCCTAGAGTGTTGCCATCCGATCGGCCGCGCTGGCAATTGGGCGCGGCCTCGACCGCGGGTCGAATCGAGCAAGCCCATCGGTCGATCGCTTCACTTCGTTATCCGCTGCAGACTGAACCCGATGCTCCCTTCGCGACCCAATCTCCCGATGCGGGTCCTGCTGCTGGTGCTTGAGAAGGGACGCCGACGCCGACTCGCCGACACGTGCCGGGCCGCATCACCGGAAGTCGAGTGCGTCGAGTCCGACGACGACATCGGGGCGGTGTTCTCGACAGCGCTCGATCGATTGGACCTGGTCGTGCTCGACAGCACGCTGCTGCAACGATTCGGCAGCGCGTGGCTCGCGAATTGGCGGCGCTTGACGCCGAGAGGCAACCTGCTGGTGCTCGGCCCTAGCCCCGAGGGTGACGCCGAAGCACTGCACAAGGCCATCCTCACGGCATCAAGACAGAGGACGTAATACAAGCGGACATTCGAACATGCTTCTTGCGAAAGGTTCAACATGAAGTTGCGCTTCAAACTTCCGCTGGCCTTCGGCGCTGCGATGCTGCTGATGGTGGCCGCTGCCCTGTTCGGAATCTACCGCCTGACCCAATCGTTGAACACCTACGCTACGAACGTCGCCGGCAGCGTCGGCAGCGAACGCGCGGTCAGCAACACGCTGTTTGCGTTCAAGGTCCAGGTACAGGAATGGAAGGACACGCTATTGCGCGGCAAGGACCCGAAGAAGCTGGAGAAGCATTGGGATGCCTTTCAGATGCAGGAGCAAGCGGTGGACGCTCTGGTCGGCAAGTTGCAGGCCACGCTGCCCGAAGGCCAGAGCAAGTTGCTCATCGATCAGTTCGCTCAGGCTCACGCCACCATGGGCGCGGGATATCGCAAGGGCTTTCAAGCTTTCAGCGCCGCCAATTACGACCCGCCGGTCGGGGACGCGGCGGTCGCCGGTGTCGATCGCGAGCCGGCCAGGCTCCTGAGCGAAGCGGCCAACAGGATCGCAGCCGAAAGCGCGGCCATCTCGGCGCAGGCCGCCGCCGACGCCGGGCGTGCGACGCTAATCAGCCTGGTCCTGATGTTGGCGGCCTTCGGGGCTGGAATCGGCGGCGCTGTCGCGTTCAGCGGCTCGATCACCCGCCCGCTGGACCACGCCATACGGTCCACTCGTACCGTCGCGGGCGGTGATCTAGCGCTTCAGATCGATACGCGTGGCCGCGACGAGATCGCCGAGCTGATGCAAGCGCTTCACCACATGCAGGAAAGTCTGTCCGGGATCGTCACCGCGGTCCGGCAGAACTCCGAGAGCGTGGCCACCGCGTCGGCCCAGATCGCAACCGGCAACCTGGATCTGAGCTCGCGTACCGAGGAACAGGCGGCTGCCCTGCAGCAGACGGCCGCCTCGATGGAGCAACTCACTTCCACCGTGCGCCGCAACGCGGACAGCGCCCAGCAGGCCAACCGACTGGCACGAGATGCCAGCGCGGTTGCGGTCAAGGGCGGCGCGGTCGTGAGCCAGGTGGTCGAGACGATGAAAGAAATCGACGACAGTTCCAGGAGAATCGTCGACATCATCGGTGTGATCGACAGCATCGCCTTCCAGACCAACATCCTGGCGCTGAACGCTGCCGTCGAGGCCGCCCGCGCCGGCGAACAAGGCCGCGGGTTTGCGGTGGTTGCCAGTGAAGTGCGCACCCTCGCGATACGCAGCGCCGAAGCGGCCAAGCAGATCAAGACGCTGATCGAGGCCAGCGCCGGGCGCGTGCAACAAGGCAGTGCGCTGGTGGAGCAGGCCGGCACAACCATGGCCGACATTGTCGCGTCGATTCAGCGCGTGACCGGCATCATCGGCGAGATCAGCGAGGCCAGTTCCGAGCAAAGCGCGGGCGTAGCGCAGATCGGGCAGGCGGTCACGCAGATGGATCAGACCACGCAGCAAAACGCCGCCCTTGTCGAAGAAAGTGCGGCTGCCGCCGCGAGCCTGAAGGCGCAGGCCCAGCAGCTGGTCGAGGCGGTGGCGGTGTTCAAGCTCGCACAGGATCAGCGCACGACCCAGGCCGCTGAGGCGACGGCCGCGCCGTCCTGCTCCGTTCCCCAGGCGGAAACGGCGCCCCTCGGCGCGGCCTGATGGGTTTCTGAGATGGCAATCGATGCCGCGCCGGCTCGGGACCTCGCGGGCCACCCCGGGTGGCTGCCCATGGTGCGCAAGCCCGACTCGTGCCTGGAGTGGAGGACACGCCGGCTCGCTCAGATACTTTGGGCAACCTTGACCACTGTTTCCGCATTCACAGTGACATTCTCGGTCGCCGGGGACTGGCGCACGGTTTTCGTGACGCTCACCACCATCAGCTTGTTGCTGCTGGCGGTGTCACTCGTGCACGGGGGGCGCGTGGACCAGGCGGCGACGCTGATGCTAACCACGCTCACCATGGCCGTGAGCTGCGGAATGTTTCTGAACCAGGGCATACGCGGGGAAGGTCTCAGCGCCTTTCCCGTGATCCTCGTGCTAGCCAGCATGTTCGGCACTCGTCGGTTTTTTTTCACGATTTTTGCGGCGATCAGCGCGGTCCTGGCCGTGATCGTGATCGCCAACGTGCAAGGCTGGCATGTCAACGCCGTACGTCCGGTGACGATGGGCTCGTTGGTCAACGTCCTGAGTGTCATGTCGATGACCGCCTTTGTCGTCTACCTCACCGCAGGCGATCTGCGAAACGCGCTAAGGCGCCTGGAGGCCGAGAACGAGCGCCTGCGCGAGTCCCACGCCCGAATCGATCTGCTGGCCCACCATGACTCCCTGACCGGACTGCCCAATCGCGTGCTCGCGCGTGATCGCCTCGGCAAGGCGGTAGCGATGGCCAGGCGCAAGAAGGAGAGCGTCGCGCTGATCCTCCTCGATCTGGATGATTTCAAGACCGTGAACGAATCTCTTGGCCATGCGACCGGGGACCTGCTGTTGTGCGATGTCGCCAAGCGTCTCACGCACGGGATGTGTGACAGCGATACGGTCAGCCGCCAAGGCGGTGACGAATTCCTGATCATCATGGAGGGGCTGGCCGACGAACAAGCGGTGGCAACCATGGCCGCGAAGGTCATCGACCTGCTGTCGGCGCCGTTTCACGTCGACGGCCTGGAGCTCTCCGTTACCTGCTCCCTCGGCATTGCACTGTTTCCAACCAACGGCAGCGATTTCGACACCTTGTTCAAGAACGCCGACGTGGCCATGTACCGGGCCAAGGAATCCGGGCGCAGCGCGTTCCGCTTCTACGATCCCCAGATGAACCGGGGCGTCATCGAGACGCTGCATTTGATATCGGGCATCCGGTCGGCGCTGGCAAAGGGCGAGTTCGAACTCCACTACCAGCCGCAATATGAACTGAAGTCCGGGCGCATCGTCGGCGCCGAGGCCCTGATCCGCTGGCGGCACCCCGACCTTGGCCTGATCCTGCCCGCCCGGTTCATCCCGGTGGCCGAGCGTTCGGGTCTGATCCATAAGATCGGGGCCTGGGTGCTCAACGAGGCCTGTCGCCAGGCGAAGCAGTGGCAGGAGGCCGGCCTGGTGCAGCTCACCGTGGCGGTGAACCTGTCGCCTATCCAGTTCCGCCGTGATGACATCGAGCGCGACGTGATCAACGCGCTTGCGGCATCGGACTTGTCGCCGAGCTGCCTCGAGCTGGAACTGTCAGAGTCGTTGTTGATCGCCGAGTCGAAACATCTCAGCCCGCTGCTGGGCCGCTTGCGGGCCATGGGAGTGGGGCTCTCGATTGACGATTTCGGCACCGGCTATTCCAATCTCGGGTATCTGCAGCGCTTCCACGTCGAGCGGCTGAAGATCGATCAGTCCTTCGTGCGCCGGCTGTCGGAAGACCGTAACGACAAGGGGATCGTTCGGGCCATTATCGAAATGGCGCACAACCTCAACCTCGAGGTCGTTGCCGAGGGGATCGAAGATTTGCCGACGATGACGCGGCTGATCGAACTCGGGTGCAAGTACGGACAGGGATTTCACTGGTCTGCCGCGCTGCCGCCGGAGCAGTTTTTCGAATTCGTCGCCCGCAATCGAGGCGTCTGAAGCCTCCAGGCATCCGCGTTATCCGAATACTCAGGCCGAGCGCACGAGGCGGAAGCTGTCGTCCTCGCGGCGCGCGGGACGCGCGGCTTGAGTTATCCGTGCCTCAGTGTGCTTGGCGGCAGGAATTCCAGCAATGCATCGGCTAGCGCAGAGGCCCGCTCTTCGGCGACCCAGTGGCCAAAGTTTTAGTGATCGCTAGCGCAGAAAGGCCTTATTTTTGGTGCTGCTGCCCCGACTCGAACGAGGGACCTACTGATTGCGAATCAGGTCGCCTGTGTCGCTTTTCAGAGGGGAAGCCGAGAAATCTGTCCCAAACTCACCATCTCATGGCTCTCTGGAGACCCGCATAAACCGTGGTTCCCGAGTTGTTTGGGAGAGATTCAGATGCGCTCTCGCCCGTGCGCCCACGTGCCAACCTCGGACATTGCTCCTGGCTCCGGAGGAGCTGGGAGCGCTTTGATTACGGCCAACCCCCGGCGAAATAGATTACTTGCCCCGTGGTGAAGGACGACTTTCCGGAAGCAAGGAACGCAATAAGCGCGCCGACCTCTTCCTGCCGGCCGAGACGACCGAACGGAACCGTGCGAGCGATAGTGTCGCGGCCCGTGGGATCGTCTATGAAGCGCGCACGCGGATAGTACATCTCGCTGTAAAGGTAATTCGGGGCAACAACGTTGGCCTGCACGCCGAAAGGTGCCGCTTCCTTTGCAAGCGCCTTGGCGAAGGCTGTCGTCGCCGCGCGCAGCGTCGTAGGTACAGCGAAACCCGGCTCCGGTCGCGTCTCGCGGGCCGAAGTGACGAAAACGAACGCACCGCGACGGAGCGCCTTCATGTGAGGCAGGAAAAGCTGCGTGAGGCGCACTGGAACCATCACGACCGCTTCGAAGGTCGCGCGGAAGTGGTCCACCGGGATCGCCTCGATCTCGTTCTGGACAATGGGATGGACATCGTTCGACACCACAGCATCCGGAATGCCCCAGCGCGCAACGACCTCGGCATGGACAGTTTCGGGGGTTTGCGCTTCGAGCGCATGCGCAGGGTACTGGTCCTGAAATTCTGCGCGGGCGGAGACGTCCACAAAGGAAGCGTCGTGACACGCAACTATGTGCCCATCTTGCAGAAGTGAAGCGACAGCGCCAGGGCCGGCGTACTGGCGCACATTTGTCAGGAGGACGAGGGACATCAAGTTTCCATGAACAATTGAACACCAAGTCGCCTGTAGGCTGCCATCAATTTGTGACCGAGCTACGATGGCTGCGGGACCAGTTCCTCAACGGCGAGATATTACTCGTTGAAAGAAGCCCAAACGCTCATCGAAGGTTGGCGCTGTCACGACGCTATCCCGTGAGGACTCAGGAAAATCATGAGGCCCGAATCCCGATCCCGTCGATGCCACGGGTGCATCGGCCCGCGCACACTGTCTCCGGTGTCGGCACCCCGCCCGGTACAAAGATCCCGGGCCGGCTGAACGCCTCTTTTGAATTTACACACAGGAGTAGTCACCATGACCACCATGGAATGGCAAACCCCGGCTGCGGCCGAGATCCGTTTCGGTTTCGAAATCACGATGTACGTTGCCAATCGGTAACATCGAATTCCTGAAGCCCGAACGGCGGAATCGATTCAATTCCCGAGCGCCGCTGGCCTGGCAGGATTCCGAAACCGGGCGCTGTAGCGGGCAGTTCCGCCAAGGCGCCCGGTTCGTTTTGCGGGGATGGCCTTCGAGGTCTTGAGAGGCGGCCATGACGCTAAGGGAACTGCGTTATCTGGTAGCTCTTGCGGATCGGGCGCATTTCGGACGCGCCGCCGAAGACTGTCACGTGTCGCAGCCCACCCTGAGCACCCAGATCAGGAAACTGGAGGAATACCTGGGCGGCACCCTGATCGAACGCAACACCAAGTCAATCTCGCTCACGCCGCTGGGGCAGGAAGTGGTGGAACAGGCGCGCCAGATAGTGTCCCGGGTGGATGCCCTGCTGGTGTCGGCCCGTGCGTCGCGGGAGCCGCTGGCCGGCCCGCTCACTCTCGGCGTAATCCCCACGCTGGCGCCGTATTTCCTGCCGTGGTTCATTCCGCAGGTGAAACGCCGCTACCCGCGTCTGCAGTTGGTGGTGCATGAGGACCAGACCCAACACCTGCTGGAGTGCTTACGCAGCCATCGGGTGGACGCGGCGCTGCTGGCCCTGCCGCTCGACGGCGAAGACCTGGAGGAATTGCCGCTGTTCGACGAACCCTTCTGGTTCGCTTGCCCGCCACAGCATCCGCTGGCCCACTGCCGGTCGATCAGCGAGGCCGACCTGCGCGACGAGCCGCTGCTGTTGCTGGCGGACGGCCACTGTTTGCGCGGCCAGGCGCTGGCCGCCTGCGAGCGGCAGGCAGCAGATGAAGACGGCTTGGATGACTTCCGAGCGGCCAGCCTGGAAACGATCTGCCAACTGGTAGCCGCCGGTTTCGGGTGCACCCTGCTACCGGCGATGGCCACGCGCCTGCCGCCGGGCGTCGCGCCGCCCTTCGCGATCCTGCCGATGCGCGCCGCCAAGGCGAGCCGCCGCATTGGCTTGGTCTGGCGCCGCGGCTACCCCAAGGCGGAGGAACTGTCCCTGCTGGGCGCGCTGGTCCGGGACCAGCCGCCGGAAGGCACGCACACCATTTTGGTGGACGAGAAGTCGCCGCGCCCCCGCAGGCTGAATGGCGCCGCAGGTCCGCCTTCAGAGCGACAGGCCAGTCGAGCTGAAGCTCGACCTACGCCTCACCGCTTGCCGTAATCCAGCGCGACGCCCTTGCGCTGCGCAAGGATGTAAGCCTCCAGCGCCCGCATCTTGGGATCGTCCGGCGCCAACACCTTGCCGCGCACTGGGTGCTCGATGCACCAGTTGATCATGTCGCGTAGCAGTGCCACGCGGCCGAGCTGCGGCTGGAACTTGGGATAGGTCTCGGGATGGGTGTTGGCAGCGCGCGGGTGGCACATGTCGCAGGACACTGCGATCTCGCTGCCGAGCTCGTCGCCGCTGTGGAACACCTTGGAGCCATTGACCGCGAACTTGTAGGTCTCGTTGTCCCACACCTGCACGTCCTGTTGTGTAACCGCGCCGTAGGTTGAGGACTGGCCGGTGCCGACCACTTTGGAATTGTCCTCCGGCGGCACCACCTGATGCGCCGCCACTTCCTCGGCCACCCAGTCCTTGCCCGGATTTTTCGCCTTCCACTGCGCCATCAGGGCGTCGGCGATCTTCTGGCCTTCCGCCGAGGTCCTCGGTGTCTGGTTCGACACCTTCACCGTGGTTTTGTTGTCGCACAGCCTGACCTCCTTGCTGCCCGGGACCGGGGACGAGGGCGGCTTGCTGCCGGCTTCATCGGCGTAGACAGTGCTGGCTGAGGTGAGCAGAAGCAGCGCCAGGAAAGCGGGGCTTTTCATTGCTGTTCTCCTGTCCGGGTCGATCAGTAGCTCGCCAGCTTCGGCGCCGCCGGGATATCGCTCTTGCCGCCGCTGCTCAGGTAGCTCGCCTTGACCTGCGTGGGATTGCGGTTCCACAGGTTGTAGAGCTTGTCCACCAGGCCGTCGGGATGCACGGTGGCGCTGCCGTCGCCGAGGCCGTCGGCGGGATTGAACGGATTGGGCCGGCTCATCTGCACCGTCAGCGCTGGCAGCCCCTGCGGCGCGTAGGGCCACGGCCACGCCGTCGACAGCATGCCGTGGAACTGGATGTTGCCGATGCGGTTGGTCAAGACCTGGTGGGTGTGGCCATGCAGCACGGTGACCCGGTCGAAGCGCTGCAGGATGGCCTGAACGTCCTCCGCGTCGTCGGTCCAGAAGTTCCAGGGCCGGTACAGCTTGTACAGCGGCGAGTGCGAGAACACGATCAGGGGTGTCGAAGCGGGCACCTTCTCCAGGTCCTTCTGCAGCCATTCGCGCTGTGGTGCGCCGACTTCGAAGGCGCTCTGCAGTGCGTTGTCCAGGCCGGCGACGGTATGCATGCGCTCCGCCGGGCTTAGTCCTCGCGCCGTCCAGAAGTCCTTTTCCTGCACGCTCATCAGCACCACGAAGTGCACTCCCTTGTGATCAAAGCTGTAGGTTTCCGCGCCGAACAGCGCATTCCAGTGCTGGCCCATGTCGAAATACCAGTCGTGCTCGCCCACCATCATGCGCACCGGCGCCTTCAGCGCCTTTAGAATCTGCGCGCCCAGGTCCAGCTCCTCCCTGCGCCCGAGCTGCGCCAGGTCGCCGCCGTAAAGCACGAAATCCGGCTGCGGGTCGAGGCTGTTGACGTCGTCCACCGCGCGCAGCAGCTGGCGCACGAAGCGCTCGTTGGTCTTCTTGGCGTACAGATGCGAATCCGAGATGTAGGCGAAGGTGAAGCCCTGCACGCCGCCGCCTGCGTCAGCGTAGGCCACGTTGATCGGCAAAAAGCTGTGAAAGGGGAAACCGACGCCCGCAGCAACGGCCGCGGCGGCCGCGCCTCCGGAGACCTTGAAGAATCCGCGCCGGTCCAGCCGCTGCAGGCCGCGGAACAGCGCCTCGCGCTCCACCAAGTAACGGGTCTCGACGCTTTTGATATGGGGGATCTTGTTGTCGCTCATGTACGTGCTCCGCGTTACTTCAGGCCGGCAGAACCGATCACTCGAGTCTCGAAGGGCAGCACCTTGCGGTGCGCCAGCGCGTTGTCACGGAATGGCCGCTGACTGGCCGCGCGCGCCTGCTGCTCTCGCAAGGCCGTCTCGTTTTCCCTGGCAAAGCGCGTGTCGGTGAGGCTGAACAGGAAGGCCACCACGTCGTTGATCTCGCCTTCGCTCAGGTTCAGCGGCTCGATGCCGCCGTCCAGGTAGGGATTGGTTTCTCCGCCCTTGTTGTAGTGATCCATCACGTCCCACAGCGTGCGCAGAGACCCGTCGTGCATGTACGGCGCGGTGATGCCGATGTTGCGAAGCTGCTCGGTCTTGAAGGCGCCGATGTCACCGCGGTTCTTGGTCACGATGAAGCGGCCCAGCTCCGACATGTCGGTCTGCAGCGCCAGCTTGTCCACCGCTTCCACACCCGCGCCCCCTTGCAAGGCGCCAAGCGCCTGTTGCGCGAGCGCCTCAAAGTTCTGCTTGCGCGCCGACACGCCGATGTTGTGGAACAAGTTGTCGGTGCCGAGCGGATTGGAAGCATTAATCATGTGACAACTGACACAGCGCGCCTTGCCGTTGAACAGCGCGAAGCCGCGCTGCGCCGCCGATGACATGGCTTTGGCATCGCCAGCCGCGAAACGGTCGAACGGCGCGTCGAGGAAGATCAGGGTGCGCTCGAAGCTGGCGATGGCGCGGCCCAAGTCGTCGTAGCTGGGCGCGCGGCCATAGGCCTTCTCGAACAGATCCTGGTAGGCGGGATCGCCGCCGATCGCGGCCAGAGCGCTGGCCCAGTCCGGATGGCCCATCTCGATCGGATTGAGGATCGGCAGCTTGGCCTGTTCCTCCAGGCTGGGTGCACGGCCGTCCCAGAACATGCTCTGGAACAGGGCAGCGTTCATGGTCGTCGGCGCGCTGCGCCGCCCGAGACGTTCGCCGATGCCCTCGGAGACGTTACGATGGTCGGCGAAACCGCGGCTCACATCGTGGCACGTGGCACAGGCGACGGTCCCGTCCTTCGACAGGCGCGTGTCGAAGTACAGCTTACGGCCCAGGGCGATGCGGTCCGCCGTCGGCTCGTTGCCGGGCGGCAGGTAGATTTTTGACCAAGCCACTGGGTCCACGCCGGGCGGAGCGCCTGCGGCACTGGTAACGAGTTGATCCAGTCGCTGTTGCTGCGCGCCCATCGCCGTCGCGCCATGCTGACCGCTAGCGGGCGAGGAGGCGGCGCTCAGCGCACTGCTCGCGATGGCCAAGCAACCCAGCAGCGCTGTTCGGAGGAGAGCCGCGCCGGTGTTCTTCTTCATGGTTCCCTCCGCCTTTAGTTGAGCGTATGCAGACGATGCTGCATGCCGGACGGCGCGTCCAATCGAATGTGTAGATGAGAACGATAGCGGGCGTGAATGTCGCGCAGCGTAAGAGGTGAACGCTGCTCGACTCATCGAGGTTAATAACAATTGCTGGATGTATCGAGCCGACAGGCGCCTGTCAGTTTGAACTCGAGCACGACTTCATCCTTTAGTGAAGGACGGCGATGCATGCGTCGAGCGGAAGAATCCAGTCTCCGCAGCGGCGTACGGAGCAGACCGAGTCTGTGAGCGCGAGATTCCGATCGGGCGACGAGCGGTTTGGACCGCCAATCTCACCGGGGGCGCCTTGGCGGGCTGTGCAGCCACGGTCCTAGCCTGTGACCGCACCGTACTCGAGATTATTCCCGCTGGAATAAAACCCAGCCAGGCAGGGTCAAGCAAGTAAGTGTAAGGCGTCGCTGGTGCGATCCCTTCCGCTGCAGCGCGCTCGAGTGGTCAGGCAACGAGTCGTTGCTCCGTCACTTTTCTTAGCAGTAATCGTTCCCGAAGGGATGCATCATGAGAAGCAGGCTTGCATTGGGTACAGAGGCAATCGCCGCAGCACTGATCGCTTTGGCCGGCCAAGCTGCGCCCGCGAGCACAGGATCCACGGATATCTACCGCAATCAATTCCGAGAATCCTTCGGAGCCCCAGTTCTGTCGAAGGACTCGCTCGTCTCTGCGGCCTGTCTGAATGAGTTCACCGATATCTGGGGTAATGGATTTGGGGACTCCTTCGGTGCAATCAGACAACGGCCGAGGTCGCAGACTGCTTACGGCACTGGATCTACGGACGTGTGGAGCAACGCCTTCCGTGCCTCGTTTGCAGATGTGCCACCGTCCGTGTCGACAAGGCCCAGCGGGATACCAAGGGCAACTTGTTAAAGCCCTTTCGCATTCAACGTGGGATCCAGGCACGGCCAATCGCGCTACATCACCGCGGTCAACCGCCAGCACACGGATACCAAACCATGGATCAACGCACGATATCCAGTGCCGATGGCGTGAGGCACACGCCCCGGGGCAATTCGGTCAACCGCAGGATCGTCCTGCGCTCCTGGCCCGTCGGCGCCCCGAGCCCGGCGAACTTCCGGCTTGAAGAACGCGCCGTTCCAACTCCCTCGGCCGGGCAGGTGCTGGTGCGCACCCTGTATCTGTCCCTCGAGCCGTACATGCGCGGCCGCATGAGCGATCGGCCGCCCTATGCCGCGCCTCTGGCAGTTGGTGAAGTGATGGCCGGCAGAACCGTGTCACGCGTGGAAGCCTCCCGACACCCGGATTACCAGCCGGGTGCCCTGGTGCTCGGCTACAACGGCTGGCAGCAATATGCCTTGTCCCGTGGCACGGATCTGGCCAAGCTCGACGCCCGGATAACGCGCCCCTCGCTCACCCTTGGAGCCCTCGGCGTACCCGGCTTCGCGGCCTACGTGGGCCTGCTCGACATCGGCAAGCCGAAAGCGGGAGAAACGGTGGTCGTGGCCGCCGCGAGCGGGGCGATCGGCTCGCTGGCGGGCCAGATCGCCAAACTGAAGGGCTGCCGCGTGGTCGTTCTTGCTGGAAGCGCCGATAAGCGCCGCTTTGCCATCGAAGAGCTGGGCTTCGATGCTTGCATCGAGCGTCGCAGCGCTGGTCTGTCTGAGCAATTGGCCGCTGCCTGCCCGCACGGCATCGACGTCTATTTCGAGAACGCAGGCGGCGCCGCCCTCGACACCGTCCTGCCGCTTCTGAATACGGGGGCCCGTGTTCCGGTGACTGGGCTCATAGCCCACTACAACGACACCGGCCCGCCGACGGGGTCGAGACGGCTAAGGCTCCTGGCGCGCACGCTGCACACCAAGCGCATCAAAATGCAGGGCTTCTTCGTTTCCGACTGCCGCCATCGTTACGGCGAATTTTTCACCCGAATGAGCGCGTGGCTCAAAGAAGGGAAGGTCAAGTTCCGCGAGGACATCGTTGATGGTCTTGAAAATGCCCCGCAAGCCTTCATCGGCCTGCTCGATGGCAAACGATTCGGCAAGCTGATTATTCGTGTCGCGAACGAGAAGCCCGCACGCACCGATGGAGGTAGCGATGAAAGCCATCGACCAGACTCACGCTAGCTAGTTCGAGAATTTCGATTTGATTAGCAGGTGATTCGAGAAATTGCCTGTCACTTGACTGCAAGCGAGCGCCGCAAGGGTCCGCGCCCTCATCGCCAGTCCAGCGGGTCGGATTTGCATTCACCGCCGAACCCACAACAACCTGAATCACAAGCCCGCGCCAGTCTTCGGCGTCTGCTGGAAATGCCAGACAAATCAAACCCTTAGCGTTCGGCAGTCGAAGCAAAGACGCCAAAAGACGGGTAAGGGACAGGCATAGCAGCTACCTCCTGGCTACACGCCCATCAGCGGGTTCTGACACTTGGAATGCAACCAGTTGCCATCAGCGGCGCGAACGCGTTCAATTCCCCCGAGTGACGAGGGACGAACCTTTGTGAGGAGGGGATGGGGCTGTCGGCAGCGCAGTTGACGCAGATGAGCCGGCTGCTGGACGAGGCGCTTGACCTCGATGAACCAGGCCGTCGGCAGTGGCTGGAACGTCTTGCCCCCGAGCACCGGGAACTGGAGGCCGCGCTCCGGCATGCGCTGTTGGCCCAGGAAGGCCCTGGGACCGGCTCGGATGAACTGAACACGCTTCCCAAGGTGGGTTTGACGGAGAGCCCTGTTAGCACGCTGGCGCCAGGCGACCGGATCGGTCCCTACCAGTTGGAGCTGGCACTCGGATGCGGCGGGATGGCCGAGGTCTGGCTGGCACAACGTTCCGATGGTGCATTCAAACGGGAGGTCGCGCTGAAGATCCCTGCCTTGAGCGAGGGAAGGCGTGATCTGGCCGACCGCTTCGCGGTGGAGCGGGACATCCTGGCGGCCCTGGAACACCCGAACATCGCTCGCTTCTACGACGCCGGGGTGGGTCGGGACGGGCGGCCGTACCTCGCGTTGGAGTACGTACCGGGCAAAAACCTGCTGAAGTGGGCCGACCAACACGTGCTGGGGATCCGGCGGCGCATCGAGCTGTTCCTGCAGGTCCTTCAGGCGGTGCGGTACGCGCACGACAAGGGGGTGCTGCACCGGGACATCAAGCCGTCCAACGTGCTGGTGACCGATGAAGGGCAGGTGCGGCTGCTGGACTTCGGGGTAGCCAAGCTCTGGGAACACCCAGCGGAAGAGAACCTGACGCAGATCTACGGTCGGGCGTTGACGCCAGAGTACGCCAGCCCGGAACAGATCAAGGGAGAAGAGCCGCAGAAGACCAGCGACATGTACTCGCTCGGGGTGATGCTGTATGAGCTGCTGTGCGGGGTGCGGCCCACACGAGGCGGCGAATCGCCCTCATCGCAGGAACCCCCGAGCACGCGCATTGACGAGCCGGCGGCGACCGTCCGAGCGGCCACCGTAGTGCGCCTGGCGCATCAGCTCCGAGGGGATATTGACGCAATCACGCTCAAGGCTCTGGCCCCCGAGCCCTCCCAGCGCTACGAGAGCGCGTCGGCCTTCGCGCATGACCTGCAGCACTACCTGGACAGCCGGCCGGTCAAGGCACGGTCGGACACTCCCGCTTACCGGCTGGGCAAATTCATAGAGCGCCACCGCATCGCAGTGCCCGCAAGCACAGTCGCGGTCGTGCTTTTTGCCGCTTTGGGAGCGTACACACTGGCGTACCGGCCGCAGCAGCCACCACCGCAAGCGTCCACACCACCGCAACCGAACGCGCCCACGACTGATGTAGCGGCGACCGACAAGTCCATCGCGGTGCTGCCGTTCGTGGACATGAGCGAGAAGAAGGACCTGGAGTACCTGGGCGACGGCATAGCCGAGGAACTTCGCAATCTTCTCGTCAAAGTTCCGCAGCTCAAAGTCATTGGCGGCACGTCGTCTTTCCAGTTCAAAGGGCGAAGTGACGATCTGCGGGTGATTGGCGACAAACTCGGAGTTGCTTACATCGTCGAAGGAGGCGTCCGAAAAGCCGGCTCCAAGATCCGGGTGACAGCGCAGCTCAGTGATGCCCGGTCCGGCATTCACCGTTGGGCCGATAGTTACGACAGCGATATTCGGGACGTGCTGAGTCTGCAGCAGGAAATAGCGACCAGGGTTGCCCGCACGTTGCAACTTGCCATTGGCGCCGACGATATGAATCCGGTGCGCCGGCTGAAGAGCCCCGAGGCTTACGATCTGTACTTGCGAGGGCGGTCCGCTTACGACCGATTGGACAGATCCGGTCTTCTGGAAGCGGAGAGCGATTATCAGGAAGCGCTGCGGCTGGACCCGTCATTCGTTCGGGCAGCGGAGGCTCTCGCGTTGACGTATTACGAGCAGACGGATGAGGAGTTCCTCCCGAGCGCCATTGGGTGGCAGCACGCCAGGGACGCCGCCCAAAGGGCTCTTTCGATCGATGCGAATTCCGCACCGGCACACGCTGTACTTGCCGTCTCGCATGCGGTATATGAATACAACTGGACGGCTGCCGATGCAGAGATTTCAAAGGCTCTTGCGTCCAACCCGCGCGATCCTGCCATTCTTGATCTTGCTTCTCGTATAGCAGCCGGCCAAGGGCGCCTCCACGAAGCTCTGCGCCTGGTCAAGGCTTCGTTATCGAGCGATCCGATGAATCCGAACACTTATCAGACACAGTGCTTTTGGCTCTACTTCTCGGGCGATCTTGCAGGAGCCGAAAACGCGGCGCGAAGAGCGATCGAACTGAGCCCGCAAGGCAACTATGCCCACTACCTCCTCGGCCAGGTGCTTTTGGCGCGTGGCGATCTGCAAGGGGCTCTGGCGGCGATGCAGGCTGAGAATCCAGACGGCGGAAGGGATGGCGGTCTCGCCATCGTCTACCACGCGCTTGGCCGGAAGGCCGAATCCGATGCTGCGCTGGCGCGCCAGGTCCGAGAATATGGTGACACGTGGCCTTATGGTGTCGCGCAGCCTTACGGCTTTCGAGGCGAGGCCGATCGGGCATTCGATTGGCTCGCGAAGGCCTACGCCAAGCGGGACCCCGATATGCGATTCCTAAGAGATGATCCGCTGCTTGTGCGTCTCCGAGGCGATCCCCGATACAAGGCGCTGCTGGCCAAGACGAACAGGGAGGCTGATGTACCTGAAAGCTCGCGCTCGAATTAGCTCGGAGCAGAACCGACGTATATCACCCACCCAACGACACGGAAGGGGCGCAAGTGCCTGATGTTATTGGGGTGGACAAGGGGATTCGAACCCCCAACAACCGGAAGGTTCGGTTTTCAGGCGGGAAACCGCCCATTTCCCAGCGATGCCACCAAGATTAAGCCGTAAAGTGAATTCCCTTATGCGTGAGAGACCGCAGCGCGTCGCGAGACACCAGCAGGGGAAACTTCGGATGATCAACTACGGAAGACGTACAA
>Ga0210409_10001580_pt1 | contig 29247 bp, 26 predicted proteins | sample IncBWH17MmetaG_FD_161649 | JGI IMG/M metagenome (GOLD analysis project Ga0210409, IMG submission 161649) | Forest soil microbial communities from Barre Woods Harvard Forest LTER site, Petersham, Massachusetts, United States - Inc-BW-H-17-M | ecosystem: Environmental > Terrestrial > Soil >...
GCAGGGCAAAGGTCAGGCATGTCCACCCTCCCATGGATTGTGCAACGAGCCGGACTTCCTCCAGTTTAAGATGATCCACCAGCGCCAACAGGTCCCGTTCGAACAACGCAGGATCGACAGTGCCGGACGTCACACGCGATGGAGAGAATCCGCGATGAGCAAACGTAACGCATGAATAGCGACGCGAAAAATGAGGAACCTGCTGCCACCAGGAAAGATGGTTCCCGCCCAGGCCGTGGGCAAAGACGATGGCTGGTCCCTCCCCGGTACGCTCGTAATAAATCTCGGCGCCTTCATTTTGAACGAAGCCGCTCGTAACGGCAGCATTTCCGACTTCAGAACGCTGCCCCTCCTGCGCCTCTCCGCCAGAAGGTACCAACATACTTCCGGCGGCGAAGCCAGCCAGTTTCGTGAAATCGCGACGCGTAATCATGGGAAGTGGCCAGCATTGTAGCCCAAAGCCTGCCAGCCGGGGGATGACTCTTCGCTGCCGCGATTGCCCCTACCTGCAAGCAAGGCATAGACTTCTAGTTCCCTATGTTCGAGCGTTACACTGAGACAGCTCGCCGCGTGATTTTCTTTGCGCGCTATGAAGCAAGCCAGTATGGAAGCCCCTCCATCAATTCCGAACACATCCTCCTCGGACTTCTGCGCGAAGACCGCGCACTGATGCATCGATTGGTAAGCCCCATCGGATTGGAAGTAGGAATCCGTAGCGAAATCGAAGAACTTGTCAAACGCGGTGAGCGTATCGCCATTTCTGTGGAGCTACCGCTGAGCGCTGACTCGAAAAAGATTCTGAATTCCGCGGGCGAGGAAGCAGACCGGCTCGGGCACAAACACATTGGAACAGAGCACATTCTGCTCGGGATTCTGCGTCTTCCGGACTCGCTCGCCGCCAAGTTACTCATAGCCAGAGGTGCTAAAGCGAACTTGATTCGCGAGAAAATTGCAACAAGCCCTGCGTCGCTGGTTGCAAGCACCCGGCCGGCCGGGGGAGCGTTAACCACCCTCGATGACTTACTAGGGCTATTGAGAACGGGCGATTCTGAACAGGTGGCTGGTTTGTTTCACGACAAAGGACAATTTGTTGATTCGCCCGGAAAGCGCTGGACCGGACGCACAGAGATCGACAAAGGAGCCGAAGCCTTGTTCGCTCCCTTTGCCAAGAGAAATGTCAGCCTCCTCCTGGAAGATATAACGAAGGGCCCGTCCGAAACGTACGTCGCGTCCGTCCTCTGGGAATTCGCCGCCACTTCCAGCGACCACGGCAAATCGCTGCTCCGCATGAGCATCGTTCTCGCCTCTACCGGCGAAGAGTGGAAGATTGTTCTAATGCAGGTGACGCCTGTAATCTTCGCCTAGAACATGCAGGTTCGTCTCGTTTTCCTCCGCTACACTGTTCAGCGAATCGCCGGTAGTACCCAGGGGTGTGGGACTCAGCGTCCTCTGTGCCCTCTGTGGTGAATCGAATTTTGCCCAATTCGTGCCGTGCCTTTTTGCCTTCACCGCCCCTTCCCCGCGGTTGACGCTCACCCCGGCTTTCAGTAGCCTCCTCACTACCAGCCGCAGACGAGTTCTTACTTCACCGCAGGGATATAGTCGGAGATCTGATGGACGAAACCACGAAGCCCAGCTCTGCCAAATCTGGCCGGATCTCACGCCGCGAATTCGCCCGCCGCGCCGCCATCGCCTCGGCAGTGGCGGCGGTTGCCCCTGCAGCCTCGATTGCCACAACCGGAGCGCCATCGAATGAACGCGCAACCGTAGCGGCCGCCGATTTTGGCAGGCGCCTTTCCGATCCGCCGAGCAACCCCCCGCAGCAGCCCGCGGACCTGCCCAAGCTTTCTCCCGAAGGCCACGCCGAAGTGGAAGCGCGCATTCAATCCATCTTCAGCCAATACGCCAGCCGCTTCTCCGAAGCGCAGAAAGCCGACCTTCGCAGGCTTTGCAATTTGGCGCAGCCGCCGCTCGATCGCCTGCGCGCCTACGCCCTCGAAAACGGCGATGGACCTGGCCTCTACCTCAAACCGCTGCTCGAGCGTGAAAAGAATCCGCTCGAAAACACGCGCGTCGGAAAAACGCCGGACCCTGAGACACAACCCTGAGGACATCGATGCCCACGGAAGAATTGGCTTTCCTGCCCGTCACGGAACTCGCGAAACGCGTCGAAGCGAAAAAGCTTTCGCCGGTCGAGCTGACGCAATATTTTCTAGACCGCAGCGAAAAACTCGGCCCCCGCTACAACGCCTACGCCCACCTGACTCCGGAAATCGCGCTAGCCCAGGCCAAAACCGCGGAAAAGGAAATTCACAATGGCCACTATCGCGGCCCCCTGCACGGAATTCCCTACGCCGCAAAAGATCTCTTCGCCGTAAAAGGCGTGCCATGCACGTGGGGCGCGAAACCCTACGCCACGCAGGTTTTCGATTACGACGCCACCGTCATCGAACATCTAAATCGAGTCGGCGCTGTCCTGCTCGGCAAGGCTGCCATGATCGAACTCGCCGGAGGAATGGGCTACCGCTTCGCCTCCGCTTCCCTGCAGGGCGAAGCAAAAAATCCCTGGGACACGAAATGCTGGACCTGCGGCTCGTCTTCCGGTTCCGGCGCCATCGTCGCGGCCGGCCTCGCGCCCTTTGCCCTGGGCACGGAAACCTGGGGCTCGATTCTCTGCCCTTCCGCGTTTTGTGGTCTCAGCGGCCTGCGGCCCACGTATGGCCGAGTCAGCCGCTATGGCGCAATGGCTCTCGCTCCGAGCATGGACAAAATCGGGCCCCTCGCCCGCTCCGCCGAAGACTGCGCCCGCGTTTTCGCCGCCATTGCCGGGCATGATCCCAGGGATCGCAGCACGCTTCCCCTGGACAAAGCGGCCTTCACCTATTCGGCGTCTCTGGAGTTGAAATCGCGCGCGCTGAAAATCGGATGGCTGACCAATGCGTGGAAAAAGCCCGAGCCTGGCGTGGCCAAGGCCGCGGATGCCGCGGAAAAAGTGGTGAAGAAATATTTTCCGGGCGTGAAGAACGCTAAATTGCCCGAAGGCCCGTTTGAAGATGCCGGCAACGTCATCGTCGCCGTTGAAGGCGCTTCGTCGTTTCGTTCGTTGATTCGTTCCGGGAAAGTGAGCCAATTGGCCGATCCGCTCGGACAAATCGCCGGCTACGTGAACGAGCAATACTCCGGCGCAGATTATTTGCAAGCCCAGCGCATCCGCGAACTTCTGCAAAGGAAAATGGAGGCATTGTTCGATTCCTTTGATTTGCTCGTCACCGTAACGCAACCCGTCGCTGCCACGCCGCTGGATTTGAACCTCGAGACGGGACTTTCTTACGCCGACCCGCTGGGCGGCATCGGCAATTTGTGCGGGCTTCCCGCTCTGTCCGTTCCCTGCGGCTTCACGGAAAAAAATCTCCCCGTGGGCCTGCAATTCATGGCCCGCGCCGGTGACGATATTGCCGTCATCCAAGCCGCGCGCATCTATCAACTGCACACCGACTGGCATCGCAGGCACCCCAGAATTGCATAACCCAGAATTGCGCAACAAGGTTACGTGATAACCTCTCGCTGGAGGTGCGCTCGCGATGCACGACGTTTGGAATCATATGTTTGTTCTCGGCCTGCCGCTCCTGGAGAAAATTCTCCGGCCGGTCATTGTTTACATTTTCTTGATTGTCGGTTTGCGCCTGTCCGGCAAGCGCGAACTCGCGCAGCTCAATCCTTTTGACTTGATTGTGTTGCTGACGCTGTCCAACACCGTGCAGAACGCGATCATCGGCGACGACAACACCGTCATCGGGGGACTCATCGGCGCAACTTCTCTGCTCGCCATCAACTATCTGGTCGTGCGCTTTCTGTACGACCACCGCAAAATCGATCAACTCGTCGAGGGCAGCCCCGATGTTCTGATTGAAGATGGAAAAGTCTACGAACACAAACTCAAGAAGGAATTAATCACCAAGGAAGAGCTTGCGGCTGCGGCGCGCCGGCAAGGATTCGATTCACTTTCGGATGTTCGCCAGTGCGTACTGGAGCCGGGCGGAACGTTGAGTTTCACGGCAAGGAAGCCGGACACGGAAGATATTCGCCATCAGGAGTTGTTGAGGAAATTTGATTTGCTGGCCGAAGAGCTGGCGCGGTTGCGGAGACTGCAGCCGCCGGCAACGGCGTAAGAGCACGCGGTTGACTTAAGAAAAAAGGGGGATGCACAGAGATGGAAGACGGAGTGGAATTGCCGGAAGCCCACGAAATGCATCAAGAGTATCGGTATACGCTGCCGGTTTCGCTGACCATTTCGATTCTCGCCGTGCTCGTTGCCGGCGCCGCGCTGCTGAGCCATCGCGCGCACACCGAGGAGTTGCTGCGGCAATCGCAGGCCACGGATCAATGGGCTTACTACCAGGCGAAGAATATCCGCTGGCACGAAGTGCAAAGCATCGCGGACTTGCTTGGCGCGTTGGCGCCGCAGGACAAGGAGAAGACCGCGGCCGTTCGCGAGAAATACCTGAAGGAAGTGGAGCGCTACGAGGGCGATAAGGATGAGATCAGCGACAAAGCGAAAGAGCTGGAGAAAGAGCGCGACCTGATTAGCCGGCGCGCAGACCGCTTCGACGGCGGCCAGGCGCTGCTGGAAGTCGGGTTGGTGATTTGCTCGATCACGCTGCTGACCAAGCGCCGCGCATTCTGGCTCGCCGGAATGATCGTAGGAACGTTGGGGGTAGCCATGGCGGCGACCGGTCTGTTCTTGCATTGATTCTCTCTGCTTTTGCCGTTACGTAGCGGCGGTCTTCAGACCGGCCAGCGAGCGCCTCGCGAGCGGCTCCTCGCTTTTATCTTTTAGGGGGTCGGACCTTTAGGTCCGACGTAAAGCGCCACCCTCTCACAGCTGTCATCCCGAACCCGCTCGCGCCGTTCTAAACTTAAACTCGTCGCGAGCGGTGTGAGGGATCTGCTTTTCTCCTTGAACGCGTCAACTTTCGGCTCCGATCAGTTTCAGTGAATCGAGGGCGGCGGCGATGGTGCGATCGATGTCTTCGGCGGTGTGCGCGGCGGAGACGAAGGCGGCCTCGAATTGCGACGGGGCCAGGAAAATGCCGCGGTCGAGCATTTCGCGAAAGAAGCGCGCGTAGCGTTGGGTGTCGGAGCGCTTCGCTCCCGCGTAATCACGAACCGGCTGGTCGGTGAAAAATATCGTGCCGAGGGAGTGACTGGAATTCACTTGCGCCGCGACATGCGTTTCCGCGATGGCTTTGCGCAAGCCGGTGACGAGGCGCTCGGCGTTTTGGTTGATGCGCTCGTACAGGCCGGGAGCCGTCAACTGTTTCAGCGCGGCGATACCCGCGCTCATGGCCAGCGGATTTCCGGCCAGCGTGCCGGCCTGGTAGACGGGACCGAGCGGCGCGACGTTGTCCATCAGCTCGGCGCGGCCGCCGTAGGCAGCGACGGGAAGGCCGCCTCCGATAATCTTGCCGAGCGTGGTGAGATCGGCCTCGACTCCAAGAATTTGCTGCGCGGCGCCGTTGTGCAGGCGGAAGCCGGTGATGACTTCGTCGATGATGAGCAGCGCGCCATTCTTTTTGGAGATGTCGCGAAGGCCCGCTAGAAAATTGGGCGCGGGCGGAACCACGCCCATGTTGGCGGCGATGGGCTCGACGATGACGGCTGCGATTTTATTTTTGTGCTGCGCGAAAATTCGCTCGACGGCGTTCAAGTCGTTGTAAGGAGCGTTTAGCGTGAGTTCCGCGAGTGCTTGCGGGACGCCGGGGCATTCGGCAATGCCGAGCGTGGCGAGCCCGGAGCCGGCTTGCGAGAGAAAACTGTCTGCGTGTCCGTGGTAGCCGCCTTCAAATTTCAAAATGAAATCGCGTTTGGTGACTCCGCGCGCGAGCCGCACCGCGCTCATGGTCGCTTCCGTGCCGCTGGAGACGAAGCGGATTTTGTCGATTTGCGGAATCGCGCGCGTAATCAGCGAGGCGAGTTCGATCTCGAGTTCGGTGGTGACTCCGAAACTGGTGCCGCGTTTGGCTTGCTCGGCGATGGCCGCGGTGATCGCGGGATTCGCGTGGCCCAAGAGAATGGCGCCCCAGGAGCAGACGTAATCGAGCAGTTGGTTTCCGTCCGCGTCGTAAAGGTATTGCCCGTCGCCGCGCTCGATGATGAGCGGTTCTCCGCCGACGGAGCGGAAAGCACGCACGGGGCTGTTGACGCCGCCAACGAGGAGTTTTGTGGCGCGCTCGAAGATTTCGCGGGAGCGGCGGCGGTCGCGGTGCAGGGTTGGTCGGGTTGCGTTCATGTCATGAAACTCACGATAGCATGTGCTTCTGCTTTAACAACCGCAAGAACGCTTATCTTTTCCGCGATACCATGCCCAAACTAACTACCTCCCCGAACCTCGAATACGAACACCTGATAGCTCAAATGGCTGAGCCACCAGCTTGAATCCGCTTACAAGCAGGGTACCGATTGTTTCCGAAGCGTAGCTCAAGAAATAAGGTATCCGTTAAGGGTTGGCCAGCCCTATCTAGCAAACGAACCTGAACATTCACCCGATTTTGCAGTTGAACGCCTTGATACGGATCGGTCATCCAAACTGCCCCATTGAGGACTGCTACGAGCAAATTTCCGCTCTCCCCCGTTTGAATGTCGGCCTCATTTTGCTCCGTTGTCCAATAGCCAGGACACCTTATCTGCAATTGCTTCCCCGCTGAATCTAAGTAAGTTACGTGGGCCCTGACGTTTCCAGCATGACCAACAACCCTGTCTGCCAATTCATTGCCAATTTCAACAAGCATCACGTCGGCCGCATGACCGCCCATTTCATGACCAAACCATTCACGGCCTTCAAATATGCGACGAAATTGTAAGTTGGGTTTGGGTACTGGAGGCTTAGAATGCTCGATTTCAGCCTTGCGCTCCGCGCGATGTTCCTCATGCTGCCGTTTTTTGAACGCCTTCCATTCGGCCCTGAAAATTGCGTGACCTGCATTTACGACCAGGAATACTCCCACAATTCCGATATATGGAATCAGCAGAGACCGCAGATTGTTTCTAATCGAACCAGACAAAAGCCCTTCATGGTATTGCCACCAAAACGCGATCATGGCAGCGATCACAGTCCAGAAGATCTGGGACTTCCAAAAGCCTGCGAAATTGCGCCACACCTGGCCGATAATCGACACAGCAGACTCCTTCCCGACTTGAAACGGGAAGGATAATCACGCTTCCCGCAAGTATGCGTCATGCTACCACTCCTTGCGAGGTTTCGCGGAATCAATAACTTACAGTGTTTGCAGCCTTGTACAAACGGGTGAGAAACCCTAGAAACGGACGAGCGGCTCCCCGGGTGGGACAGTTTTAGGACAAAATCTTTCGGCGTCGGGATAGGAACTAATGACCATCACGCCGCATCTGGTTGTTAGTGATCCTGCCTTTGTTTGTGAGGGGGAAAAATGAATCCAGCCGGGTGCCGGGTGCCCCATACGCCGCTTTTGCGTATGGGCTCTTCCTCTCACGTAAGTCCTGATAAACAGACAAGTGAAATCGCCCCAAACCACATGCCGGTTATCCAAACTACACATCAAAGCGACCAATACAGTTGAGCCCGCCGGGTGCCGCAGCCTTGGGTTCTAAGGCTGCGGGTTTTGAATTGTTCGTGTGATGGCCGGAACCAAACCTCGTTTTCTCCCCCAAATTCCCAAAACGGGACAAAAAAATCTCTTGACAGGAGCTAACCAAATGGTATAATACCCCATGAAGTACGGCACCAGCCCGCTAACCCCTTTCCTTGCCGCACTTCCGCAAATTTCAACTCGCGGTTACCACCGTAATTCGACAATCACTCGCACAGCTCAAGCCCTAAGTGCCCGCGCTTCAATGCCTTGCGCACTCTTGAACTCTCTTGTCGCTCTTTTTTCAACTGCTGTCGTTTGTTTTCAAGAACTTGCGGGCTCTTTTGCAAAAACACCCGGGGTGGGGGTAGCCCGGCAGCAACTACGGCACAGCTGCGACGGATCCCAACCCTGGCTCACCGAACTGCACAATTTTGGTGCACCCGTAAACACCTTCAGAATCAACACTTGTATAAGTGTTGCATCTAAACGACTTCATCTCCCTTTAGAATCAACACTTATGAAAAAAGGGGGGGAGGGGGGGCCCCAGGCGGCCGGTCTAAAGACCGCCGCTACGTAACCGCGAAAAACTCAAGGCAGGTCGGCGAGGACGGCGACGTCGAATTTTGAATAGTACTTCTTTACGTCGCTGGCGCCGTACTTGGCGCGGAATTTCTCGACTACCGACGCCACCTGTTTGGGGTCGGTGATTGGAGCTACCTTCCGATCGGCCTTTGCGTTACCGGCCTCGATTTGGATGGATGGATTCTTTTGCACGTTCTTGTACCACTGCGTATCGGAACCGCTGACGGGCAGGAGGTAGAGCTTGTTGTCTTCCGAGACGAACCAGACTGGGATGGAGATCGCGCGTCCGGATTTTCTGCCGGTCACTGTGATGTTGATTTCGCGAGAGCGGGAAAGGCGGTCTTTTAGAGGGTCATCCTTACTGGCCCCGAGTTTGCGCTTTTGCATTTGTTGCTCCTGCCAGATAGATGATAAAGGGCTGCTCCAAGCTAGCAGTGGGCGAGCCAGCGGGCGGCTTGCTTGGCGTGGTAGGTGAGGAGGATGGAGGCGCCGGCGCGTTGGATGCTGGTTAGGATTTCGAGGACTACGCGCTTTTCGTCTAGCCAGCCTTTGGATGCGGCGGCTTTTACCATGGCGTATTCGCCGCTTACGTTGTAGGCGCCCACGGGGACGTCGAATTTGTCGCGGACGGCGCGAATTACATCGAGATAGGGGAGCGCGGGTTTGACCATTACCATGTCGGCGCCTTCTTCCAGGTCTAGCGCGACCTCTTTCAGGGCTTCGCGGGCGTTGGCGGGATCCATCTGGTAGCTGCGGCGGTCGCCGAATTGCGGAGCGGACTGCGCGGCTTCGCGGAACGGGCCGTAAAAGCCGGAGCAGTATTTGGCGGCGTAGGAAAGAATGGCGATGTTCTCGAATTTGTGTTCGTCGAGCTTTTCGCGGATGGCGGCTACGCGGCCGTCCATCATGTCGGAAGGCGCGACGATGTCTGCGCCGGCGCGAGCGTGGGACAAGGCTTGCTCGGCGAGGATGGCGACCGTAGCGTCGTTGGCGACGGCCGGTTCATTGGTCAAATGATCGTGCTCGATGACGCCGCAGTGGCCGTGATCCGTGTACTCGCAAAGACAAACGTCGGTGATGACCAGGAGCTTGAGATTTGCTTTGCGGATGGCTTCGATGGCGCGCTGGACTACTCCTTGGGAGGAGAGAGAGCTTGCGCCGCGCGGGTCTTTCGCTTCGGGAAGGCCGAATAAAATAATCCCGGGAATTCCCAGCGACTCCACTTCCCTGCACTCTTCGACGATTTGATCCGCGGACTGCTGATAAATGTCCGGCATGGAGCTGACTTCCTGGCGCACTTTGCTGCCGGGGCAGACAAACATGGGATAGATGAGGCCGGAGGTGGAAAGCTGGGTTTCGCGGACGAGCCCGCGCAGAGCTTCGGTGCGACGCAGGCGGCGAAGGCGTTGTGCGGGGAAGGACATTTTGTATTTGGTTAGTTTAGCGCAGGTGGGGAGAGGTTGCTGAAAAATGAAAGAACCAGGGCTAAAGCCCGATTTAGCGGGTCGTATTTCCCGCGAGCCTGAAGGCTCGCTTCCCCGGACTGAAGTCCGGGGCTTCCACCTGAGGAGCGCTCGCGCTTGATGCGCTCGCTAACCGGTCTGAAGACCGGCCACTACAAGCGAAGAGAAAGGCTAAGCGAAGACGGCTCGCGGGGCGCTCGCTGGCCGGTCTGAAGACCGCCGCTACGAAGAGGGGGAGAAGAAAGATTCTAGGGCTTCGATTACGGCGGGGACGGTGGTGTTTTGGGCTTGCACTATGTTGCGAAGGCCGGCTTCGCGAAGGGCGGCGGCGGTTACGGGCCCGACGGCTACGACCGCGGTTTTGCGGGACGCGTCGGAGATGGAGCGGAGGAGCTGGCCGCCTTTGCCTTCGTCCCAATTGAGAAAATTGCGGACCGCGGAGGGGCTGAAGAACAAGATGGCTTCGAGGTGGCCGGAGGAGAATTGGTTTTGCCCTTCGCCCTCGGGCTCCACGGCGAAGGTGCGATACGCGATGACTTCGGTGACGTTCGCGCCGATGCGGCGGAGCGCGTCGGGCAGCTCCGCGCTGGCCAGATTGCTGCGCGGGAGAAGGATGCGCTTGCGAGCGAACTCGGCGGCAAATTCCTCCTCGAGAGCCAGACCTTGATGCTTCGTGGCGACGCGGCTTACGGGCCAACCGGCTCTGCGAGCCGCTTCAGCGGTGACCGGACCGACGGCTGCGATGCGGAGAGCGGCAAAGGAATTCACAACGTCGACGCCAAGAGACTGCGAGCGCTCCACCAAGGCGCGAACGGCGTTCGCGCTGGTGAGCAAGAGCCAATCGAAGGCGCGCAGATCGCGAAGGGCCTTGTCTAGAGGCGCTGCATCCTGTGGCGGATGGAAAGAAATCATGGGCTGGAGCACGGGCTTGGCGCCGCGAGCCTCCAACTCGCGAACCAGGGACTCGGTCTGATCGGAAGCGCGGGTGATGAGAATATTCCGGCCGGCGAGCGGCGACGCGGAGGCTTCAACCATGCTGGCCCCGGACTTCTTCGAGGATGGATTGCGCACCGGATTCGAGCAGGAGGCGAGCGACGTGTTCGCCGAGAGCGGCGGCTTGCTCGGGCGTGGCGGTGGCGCGCTGGCGGACATATTGCGCGCCGTCTACGGAGCAGACGCAGGCTTCGAGGACGAATTCGCCGCGTTCGGCGCGCGCCCAGGCGCCGAGGGGAACCTGGCATCCGCCCTGCAACGCGGAGAGCAGGGCACGCTCGGCGATGATGGCGGAGCGCGATTCGGCGTCGTCGAGAGTGCCGAGGACTTCGGCGGCTTCGGAATCGCGAAGGCGGCACTCGGCGGCAATTGCGCCCTGACCGACAGCGGGGAGAAAAACATCGGGCGCGAAAGTTTCAGTAATGCGATCGCTCCAGCCGAGGCGGTCGAGGCCGGCTTTGGCTAGGAGGATGGCGTCGTATTCGCCGCTCTGCGCTTTGCGGAGGCGGGTGTCGACATTGCCGCGGAGGTCGCGAACATCGAGATCGGGACGAATGTGGCGAAGCTGCGATTGGCGGCGAAGGCTGCCGGTACCGATGCGTGCGCCCTGACGCAAATTCGCGAGCGTGGCGCCACTGGCGGCAACGAGGCAATCCCGGACGTCATCGCGGCGGAAGACAGCGGGAAAGGACAAGCGCGAGTGAATTTCCGTGGGAATATCCTTGACGCTGTGCACGGCGACATCGATCGATTCTTCCAGCAGCGCGTCTTCGAGTTCCTTGATGAAAATACCCTTGCCGCCGATTTGGGTCAGCGGGGCGCTGTCGAATTTATCGCCGGAAGTCTTGATTACGACGATTTCCGCTTCAACGCCGGCGGAGGAAAAGAGACGCTTGCGGACGTATTCGGCTTGCCATTTGGCAAGGAGGCTGCCGCGCGTTCCGATGCGCAGGTGCCTCACGGCTTGTCCTTCCTGGAGAGGAAGAGATCGCGGAGAGCTTCCACGTTTTGAATCTTGCGGCGCAATTCCTTTTCGCCGCGCAAGCGCACGGCGGGCTGGACCAGGAGTTTTTCCAGAAGCTCGTCCATTAAGGCTTCCATGCGCTCGCGATCGCCAGGCGCAAGATGATTCATGCTATCCAGACGGGCGCGAATGAAGGCGGCCCGCTCTTCCCGGATGCGGGAGCGCAGGGCATCGACCAGGCCGACGAGCTCGACGCTGGCCTGCCAGGAAAGAAATTTGCCGACATGCTCTTCGACGATGATTTCGGCGCGAGGGATTTCGCTTTCGCGGGCGTTACGATTTTGCTCGACGATTTCGGTTAGGTCGTCGATGTTGTAGACGTAGAGGTTGTAGAGATTCGCCGCGGCGGGATCGACATTGCGAGGGACGCCGAGATCCATCACGAAGAAGGCGCGGTTGGAACGCGCGGCCATGGCGGCTTCGAGAATCTGGCGCGTCAGGACAGGCTCTTCGGAGGAGACAGACGAGACCACGACATCCGGAGTGGAAAGGGCGGTGTTCCAGTCGCCCCATTCGATGAGGCGGCCACCGAATTGCGTGGCGAGGGCTTGCGCTTTGTCGCGCGAGCGATTCATTACGTGCAGATGGGCGATGCCGCGGTCGCGGAGCGTGGAAACAACTTGCTCGCTAATGGTCCCGGCGCCGAGGACCAACGCGCTGCGGTCGGCGAGTTTGCCGAAGATGCGCTCGGCGAGTTTAACGCCGGCGGCGGCGACAGACATGGGGCGGGTGCCTAGTTCGGTTTCGGAGCGGACACGTTTGCCGGTTTCGAGGGCGCCCTGGAAAAGGCGGTTGAGGACAGGGCCGGTGGCGCCGTGTTCGTGGGCGAAACGATAGGCTTCGCGAACCTGGCCTAGGATTTCGGCTTCGCCGAGGAGGAGGGAGTCGAGCCCGGCGGAGACACGGAAGAGATGGCGAACGGCGGCGCGATCGTAGTGCTGGTAGAGTGCGCCGTTCAGAACGTCCGGGCGAATGGAATGAAATTCGCTGAGGAAGGAATAGAGGCCGGGGGCGCATTCGTGGGAAGTTTCGGGCGGAACGCCGTAGACTTCGCTGCGGTTGCAGGTGGAGAGGACGAGAGATTCCTCGAGGAGGCCGCGGGAGCGGAGTTCGTCGGCGGCGCGGCGAGCCTGTTCGGCAGTGAAGGAGACACGCTCGCGGAGCTCGAGTGAAGCGGTGCGATGATTTAAGCCGACTAGGACGATTTCCATTTTGTTGCCCTGCTGCCCTTGACGCTCCAGGAAAACAGCTAAGATTTTTCCTCTGGGGCTAAAGCCTTTTTGTGCCCGAGGTTAATGTCGGAGCTAAGCTCCGACCCCCAAAACGTGTGCCGCTTGCGCGGTTGGCCAGCTAAAGCTGGCCGCTACAACTAGGAGGCGCTGAAGCGCGCCCCTACAACTGCTCGACAACATCAGAAATAACGGTGGGAGTGCGAGAGATATAGGTTCACCACCGTGAAACTCAAGATTACGATTACGAAATTGAAGATGCAGAGCCGGGAGGCTCGGGCGCCACGCCAGGAGGTGGTGCGGGAGAGTTGCAGATAGGCGGCGTAGAGTGCGAGTACGAGGAGGGTGATTACGTACTTGGGATCGTAATACCAATACTGGCCGGTGAGGCGGTCGACCCAGATAAAGCCGAGAACGGTGCCGACGGCGATGGAAAGCAGGCCGACGAGAACGCTGGAGCGGCTCATGCGTTCGAGGAGATCGAGGGCGGGCAGGCGCCAGACGACTTCGCCGAGCTTGCGATTGCGCAGCAGGCGGTTCTCGGCGAGGTAAATGAGGCTGAGGACAAAGGACAAGGCGAAGGCGGCGTAGGCCAGGATACTCAGCGTGACGTGCAGGGCGAAAATCGGGCCGCGGGCGGGCGTGGCGGAAAGGCGGTCGGCGGGCGCGAGATGGGCGGCGAGAAAAAAGACCAGGATGAAGGGGACGACGAAGGCGCCCACGGAACGCTGGCGATGGTAGAACTCGAGAGCGAGATAAGTGAGGGCGAGCAGCCAGCCAAAGAGGGACATGGAGCCGTAGAGGTCATGGTAGGGCACGGTGTGGAGACCGCGCGAGCGTTCAAGGAGAGCGAAATAGTGGGCGACGAGGCCGAGCGCAAGAAAAACGGTGCCGAGGCGACCGGCGAGTTTGCTGCCCGTATAGAGATAGCGGGTGTACGAGGCGAGGCTCAGGACGTAAGCGAGCAGGGTCAAAGATAGGAAGAGATATGGCACGTTAAAGTAAGAGTATAGCGCAGGGGTGAGGTGCGTGCGGAATCAGGGGCGAAGACACACGTTCACTATGGCGCCCAACGTGAACGCAAAAGCCTCAGGTCCAAAAACCGGACCTGAGCTACAGTTCTTGTTCATTACGTTTTTATCAGTGAATTTGGCGGGTTTTGCGGGACATGTAATCCATGAGGAGATACTGGCCGAGGGTGTAGGGGGTGGTGAAGTAGGCTTTGCCGCGGCACATTTCGGTGATTTTCTGGACAAAATGCACGAGGCTGTAGTCGCTGGCGAGCATAAAGGTGTTGATCAAGATGCCGGCGCGCTTACACTTGTTAACCTCTTCGAGGGTCTGGCCGACGACGAAGGGATCGAGGCCGAAGGCGTTCTTGTAGATGCGGCCGTCCTCGAGGGTAAGGGCCGAGGGCTTGCCGTCGGTGATCATGACGATCTGGCGCATGTCTTTTTTCTGGCGGAGCAAAATGCGCTGGGCCATGCGCAGGCCTTCGCGCGTATTGGTGTAATACGGACCGACTTGCACGCGGGCGAGCTCGCCGAGGGGGACCTCTTCGGCGCTGTCGTGGAAGAGGACCAGGTTCAAGGTGTCGCCGGGATATTGCGTGCGAATCAGATGCGAAAGAGCCATGGCGACGCGCTTTGCGGGAGTGAAGCGGTCTTCGCCATAAAGGATCATGCTGTGGCTGCAATCGAGCAGCACCACGGTGGCGCAGGAACTGTGGTACTCGCACTGATGGACCATCAAGTCCGGGTAGGTAATCTCGATGGGGACTTTCACGCCATCGCGGCGGACAGCGTTGAAGAGCGTTTCGCTGACGTCCAGATTTAACGTGTCGCCGAATTCGTACTGGCGGGAGACGCCGCTGGCCTCGACGCCGGTGGCGAGATCGCGAGTGTCGTGACGGCCGAAGCTGCTGCGGCCGAGCGAGCCGAGCAAATCCTGCAAGGTCTTGAAGCCGAGAAAGTCGATGGTCTTGTCGGTGATCTCGAAGCGCGCTTCCACTCTTTCTTGTGGCTGACCAACCTGGCCGCGGGCGCTGGTTTGCGGAGGCGGAGTCACCTGCGGGGGTTGCTGGGGATTGATGAAGCCTTCGTTGGCCATACGCTCGGTGATTTTGTCGAGGAGTTCGCGCACGGCTTCGTTGTTCATGGCGTCGGCGTTCTGCAACATCTGCCGCAATTCCTCGCTCATGGCACCTTCGGGGAGCAAGTCGCCCTCTTGCAACGCGCGCAGAATGGCCTGGCGCAGGGCTTCCATGGACTTCTCCGGGTCCATCTCGTTCATGCCGTAGAACTGGGATTCGAAACCGCTCTGCAGGAAGAAATCGCCGAGACGCTTGACGAGCTCTTCCAAATCAACGGCGTCGGCCGGCTCGCCTACGTATTTGCCATATTTAATGAATTTCATGATGGCCCCGGGAAGTCGAAGGTCGACAACTGCGCGCGGAAAGAAAGACCATCGTAACAGTTTAGATCTTGCCGAGATGGGGCGCAGCAGTGCTGCGCCCCTACGGGAAAGACGGCGGATCGTTTTGGAAAAGTGCGGTACATGCTAGTTGTATTGGCGCCGGGGCGGGCGATTCGGCGCCTCTCGCGGCTCCGGCTGGCGCGGCTTTTCGGCGTAGTAACCGCGCTCCTCGCTGCGTCCGATGCGACGGTGGGCCCACAGGCCTTCCAGAATCATTTCGGCGGCGCCGGCTACGGCTCCGGCATCTTTGCGATCGGTGACGCCGAGGCGGCCGATGTGTTCGAGCAGGCCCTGGATTTTCGAGAGCTGCTGACAACGATCGGCGGTGGTGGCCAATTCCGGAAGTTTCAGTTCGCCACCCAGTTCGAACCACTGAATGACAGGCTGAAAATTTGCTTCCTGAAAATGCTTGCTGAAGACGCGGCCAACGGCGGTGCGAATCAGCTCGCGAGCGATGGTGTCCGCGCCCTTCAGCTCGCCTTCGTATTCGAGTTCGAGTTTGCCGGTGATGGCCGGGAGAGCGGCGTAAATATCAGCGACGCGCGCGACGGAGTTTTTCTCGCCGACGCGGGTGGCGCGCTGCTCGGCATTGCTAACGACGCTTTCCAGCGTGGTGATGGGAAGGCGCTGGCTGACGCCGGAGCGGCGGTCGACGCGCTTGTCTTCACGGGCCTGGAAAGCAATTTCCTCGACGACCTGGCGCAGGTAATCGGGGACTTCGATTTTGCGTCCGGAATCGCGGCCGACCCACGCTTCCTGTTGGGTGATGGTCATGCCCTCTTCGAGGGTCGAAGGATAATGGGTGCGAATTTCGGCGCCGATGCGGTCTTTCAGGGGCGTGATGATTTTTCCGCGGGCGGTGTAGTCCTCGGGGTTGGCGGTGAAAACAAGAAGCACGTCGAGCGGAAGGCGAAGCGGGTAGCCCTTAATCTGGATGTCGCCTTCCTGCATGATGTTAAACAGGCCGACTTGGATTTTTCCGGCGAGGTCGGGGAGTTCGTTGATGGCAAAGATGCCGCGATTGGCGCGGGGCAGCAAGCCGTAGTGGATGGTGAGCTCGTCGGAAAGGTCGCGGCCACCGCGTGCGGCGCGAATGGGGTCGACGTCGCCGATAATGTCGGCGATGGTGACGTCAGGAGTGGCGAGCTTTTCGACGAAGCGCTGGTCGCGAGGCATCCACGCGATGGGCGTGGTGTCGCCCTGGTCGGCGATTTTCTCGCGGCAGGCGCGGCAAATGGGGCGGAGAGGGTCGTCGTTGATTTCACAGCCGGCGACGACGGGAATTTCGGCGTCCAGCAATTGCACCAGGCCGCGCAAGATGCGGCTCTTGGCCTGGCCGCGCAGACCCAGAAGAATGAAGTTGTGGCGCGACAGAAGGGCGTTGACGATCTGCGGAATGACGGTGTCGTCGAAGCCGTGAACGCCGGGGAACAGCGCTTCGCCCTTTTCGATGGCGCGCAACAGATTGCGGCGGATCTCGTTCTTGACGGAGAGAGAAGCGGTGCGGGCGTCATAATCGGGGATGCTGCGCAGCTCGCCGATGGTGCGCGGCCGGTTGTGCGCGGTTCTGCCGGACATTGATGTGCTTGCGGTCATTCGGGCCCCATTCCGCGCGGAAGAGTGCACCGCGCATGAAATCTAATTGACGCCGCTTCCACCTGCTCGCACGCGCGCCTTCTCTTGCTTCTGTAGATGCGGCGCCCATTCGCGCAGGTATCCGACCAGGCGTTGCTGCCGGTCCGCTTCCGAGCGCAGCTCCAAAATCTGCTGCTTCCAGAGGAGATCGAGGGGCAGCGTGCTGGCGACCAGGAAGGAGAGATTTTCGGCCGCTTCGCATTCCAGGTTTCTGGGATAGTCCTCAAAGATCAGCGTGTGGCAGACCTCGTAAAGGCGCATGAGTTCCTCTTGCGTGCGCGCGTCGGTGCGATGCTCGCGGTCATCGAGGAAGTCGACATCGCCTTGGAGGAGCTCGTCGTTCGCGTAGGCATCGGAATTGATTAACTGAGTTATTCGGAACGGCGAGCGGCCGACGGTGATGATGTCCATGCGGCCGTCGTTGTAACGCTTGACGACTTCGGTGACCCGCGCGGCGCAACCCACGCGGACGATTCCCTTGGGCAGCGCGAGAAGCACGCCGAAGTCGCATTTTTCGTCGACGCAATGGCGGACCATCTGACGGTAGCGGGGCTCGAAAATGTGCAGAGGGAGTATTGCGCCGGGAAGGAGAACGACGTTCAAAGGGAAAAGCGGAATACGTTCAGGCCCCATGAAACCCATAGCTGATAATACCAGACCTTGCTCCGAAGAGGCTTGCCGGCAGCCCATGGCAGTCTAGGCCAGCTCGGAGAGCAAGGTTTCCATTTCGGAACGGGCGTGCTGGTCACCTTTCTTTTCAGCGGCAGCAATCCCTGAGGACAAGACGGTGCGGGCTTCGGCGGGACGCGACTCGCGCACAAGCATTTGCGCGTACATAAGGTACGCCGGTATGTACTCGGCGTTGGTCTCAAGTAGAGCGCGAAAGTGTTCGTCGGCTGCGGCGGGGTCGCCTATGTTCATGCACTCCATGGCCAAGCCGTAGCGGGAAAACGGGTCGCCGGGTTTGCGGGCGACGAATTCTTCGAGCATTTGGCGGCGGGTTTTCTTTTGTTCGTTCATTTGGTGTTTCGTATTATACCGATGCAGCGGCCCCTGCCAAATTGGGGCCGACAGGACGGCTATGAACGCGAAGAAATCGAAGAAGAATTCCGAGGGGCAAATGGCCGGGAAACCGGTGAGCGCATCGCGGTCGGAAATGGCCGAGGTGGTGCTGCCGGCACAAACCAATGCGCTGGGGAAACTGCTGGGCGGGCATGTGATGCACCTGGTCGATATTGCGGCGGCGATGGCCGCGCATCGCCACTCGAACAGTTACGTCGTCACGGCCTCCGTCGATTACATCGATTTCCGGAATCCGGTGAGCCTGGGCGAAATCGTGATGCTGAAGTCGCACGTGAATCGCGTTTTCCATACGTCGATGGAGGTGGGCGTCGAGGTGTATTCCGAGAACGTACTGACCGGGGAACGCAAGCACACGACTTCGGCTTATGTGACGTTTGTGGCCATCGACGAAAAGACGCTGCAACCGAAGGCAGTGCGACCGCTTATCGTGAAGACCTTGGAGGAAAAGCGGCGCTATGAGGAAGCCTCGGAGCGGCGAAAAACTCGACTGGCACTGCGTTACAGAGCGGAAGACAAAACTACCTAGCTCACTCCCCCGACCCACATCGGCGCGCTGGTCGGCTGGGTACTCCCTCCGACTGGTTCCTCGGTGATCGCCAGGGCTTGCGTGTCCGACATCGTGTCTGGTGGATTCTCCACCATGGCTGAAAACTTTCCGTTCGCGTCCGGCCAAAATGTCATCGATGGCATGGGCTTGCCGCCTGCCTTCGGTATAAGCCACAATTGAAGCACGCGATTGCCGCCTGGGTTGGGCACCTTCCAACCTCTCACGACAAGGCCCATTTCTGGATGCCACATGGCCTCGAGTTGCGGCATCTTTGGATCCTTCGGCGGCAGCATAATCTTCACGGACTTCGGATCCATCCAAATCATCGCTTCGTGTGCTTGCAGTTTGGCGACGCGGAGTTGTTCCTCGAGCTTCTGTCGCTCGGCGCGCTGGGCCTCAGCGTGTTGCTGGAGATTTGTAACCGTCCTACGCAGGTGTTGTTCGTTCCACGCGGAGTAAATCGAGAACAGCAACAGAGCCGCGACTCCGGCCCACAACCACCAAGGAACCTCCGCTCCGCGAACCGCTTGCGGCCCCGCGCCGCCGGCAGCTTCCGCGCGCACCGTTTGCAGCAAGCGCCCCTTCAGCATGTCCGAGGGCTCGGCATTCGGCGCGAGGTAGGCGAGCTGACTCACGAGCCAGCGCGCATCTTCCAGTGCCTTCGCGCACTCGGCACAGCCGCTCGCCAAGTGCGTTTCGAGTAGAGCGCGGTCCGCCGAATCAAGCGAGCCAAGCGCGTAGGCTTCGAGCAGCTCCCGGAATTGGTCGTGGGTGTTCACGATGTTGCCTGCAAACTTTCCTTTAAGCGCATCAACCCGCTGCGAATCCAGCTTTTTACGGTGCCCAGAGGCTCGTTCAATGCGGCGGCAATCTCGGAATGGCTTAAGCCTTCAAAATAGGCGAGCTCAATGGCTTTCTTTTGCGCCGAGGGCAGCGAACCGATCAGCGCGCGCACGCGCTCTGCGCGGCGCTTTTCGTCCAGCGCCTTCTCGTATTCCGGAGCCGCGCTGGCTATTTGCGGGAACTCTTCGGTCTGCTCTTCGCGCCGGCGTTGCCGCTCGCTCTTCAGGCGCAAGTGGTCCAGGGCACGGTTGCGCGCCAGCGTCAGCAGCCAGGGCACAAACGGCCGGCTTGTGTCGTAGCGGGCGCAGTTGCGCCACAATTGTAGGAAAACGTCCTGCACTACCTCTTCCGCCGTGGACCCCTGGCGCAATATGCGCAGCACCAGCGAATAGACAATGCGCGAGTGCCGCTCGTACAATTCTTCAAAAGCGCTCACGTCCCTGCGAAGAAGCTGCTGCATCAGCGTCGCGTCCAGCGACACCTCGTCGTTGCCCTTGGGTGAGAAAACCGCCAGGAACACGTTTACGCTTCTTCGTCTCCTGCCAGACTATACGCGAAATTTATATAACCGGATGTGCGGCGGACCCGGCTAGGAGCGTCTCGGCCGCTGCCATCCCCAGTTCCACGCAATTGCCAATCGCCGGCCCACGGAAGTAATTACCCACAAGAGACAATCCAGGCAGGCTGCTCAGCAGCCTCTCGAGCGCCATCAGGCGTTCTCCATGGCCGATGTTGTATTGCGGCAGTGCTCGCCGATAGACCTGAACATGCGAAAACACTGGCGCGGCACGAATCCGCAAAAGCGGCGCAACCTCCCGATGTACCAGCGCGGCAAGATCCTCGGTCGAAAGTTCCGCGGCGCGAGGATCCGCCGCTCCTCCAACAAAGCTGGTGAGCAACACATGCTTTGCGGGTGCGCGTTCCGGGAATAGCGAGGAGTTCCATACAGACCCCAACACGCGCAGGCCACTGGACCGCGGCACCAAGAAACCAAAGCCGTCTAGGGAATGCCCAACATCCTGCCGGCGATAACCGAGCGACACGACAGCCACCGGGGCATACTCGATCCCTGCCAACACCGGCTCGAACGCGGGATTCGCATCGCGCAGCAATGCGCCCGCCACATTCGCAGGCGTGGCCAATACCAAACGCTCCGCAACGACCATTTGATCGCCGCCCGCTTGGCGAGACCTTACCTCGAATCGGACAGACTCGGCGTCGCCCCGCACGGCGATTCCAAGCACCTCCGCATCGAGGCGCAGGCGCGAACCAGTTTTCTGCGCAAGCGCGCGCAGCAGCGTCTCATTGCCGTTGCGAAAGCTAAGCAAGGTGGGCCGCTCACGCGGTCCTTCCTGGGACTTCGCCGCTCGTATCATTCCGCGGATTATGCTGCCCGCAGACTTCTCCGCTTCATACACCTGCGGAAATGCCGCGCGCAAACTGATTGTCTCTGGATCCCCCGCGTAAATCCCTGAAACGAAGGGCCCCACTAAGCGGTCCAGGAGCTCCTCGCCAAATTTCCTGCGGACCAACGCCGCGACGGATTCGTCCTGCTGCGGAGCGTGTGTAGTGCCGAATGCATCGCGCGCAATCCTCCACTTCGTCTTCCCTGATAACAGGGAGGAAGTGAGGATAGAGACCGGACTAAGCGGCACAGCCTTCAGCTTGCCGTCTATCAGCACGTATCGCGGAGCACCGGCTGGGGCCTGGATGAGCTGATCTTCGATTCCCAGTTCCTTGCAGAGCGATCGCAGCACGGCGGTGCCGCTAAAACTCTGAGGGCCAAGCTCCAGCAAGAACCCATCGCGAACTTCCGAAGCAATCACTCCTCCGGCACGCGGCGAGGCCTCCAGCACCTGAGCGTCAACCCCGGCTTTGTGTAGCGCGTACGCGCAGACCAATCCCGAGATGCCCGCACCCACCACAACCACTGGAACAGAAGAGGTCATGCCGCGGAACGGTTAAGCATGTCAGAGTGTTTTCGAGAACAGCGGCTTGGCCGCCAACTGCTGCTTCTCGAGGTAGGGATCGAAGACCATCGCCAAGTTCCGAATAAAGATTCGCCCCAGCCAGGTGGTGCGAATTTCGCCAGGTTCGAGCAAAACCAAGCCGTCTTCGCGCGAAGCTTCCAGTCGCGCCAACTCGTCCGCAAAATAGCGATCAAAGTCGATGCCAAACTCGCGCGCAATTTCTTCCTTAATGACCACAGTATGGCAAAGCAGCCGGCTAATCACGGCGCGCCGCAGACGATCGTCTTCCGAAAGACGATAGCCGCGCATGGTAGCAATGCCACGCTCGGCGACCGACTTCTCCCATGCCGCGAGCTCGCGATGATTCTGTGCGTAGGCGCTCTGAATTCCACTAATCGCCGTCACGCCCATGCCATACAAGTCCGCGCCCGCCTTCGTCGTATACCCCTGGAAATTGCGGTGCAGCGTGCGCTTGCGCTGCGAAATCGCCAGTTCATCTTGCGGCTTCGCGAAGTGATCCATGCCGATATACAAGTAGCCGGCTTCGAGAAACTTGAGCAGGCCGGTGCGAAAGATTTCAAATTTCTGCATGCCCTCCGGCAGATGCGCGGCAAAAGAGCCCTGCTGCTTCTTCAGCCATGGAACGTGCGCATAACTGAACAGGGCCACGCGATCCGGGGCCAATTGCAGAATCTGCTCGACCGTATAGGCGAATCGCTCCGGAGTCTGAAAGGGCAGGCCGTAAATCAGATCCACGTTGATGCTGTCGAAGCCCAGCTCGCGAGCGGCAAAGAGCAAATCACGGGTCAATTCAAAGGGCTGAATGCGGTGAATGGCCTTCTGCACGTCGGCGTGGAAGTCCTGGATCCCCATACTCAGGCGATTGAATCCCAGGCGGCGCAAAGTTTCGAGGTGCTGGCGCGACGTGACGCGCGGATCGACTTCAATGCCGATCTCCGCGTCGGCGGCAAACGTAAAGCGCGCGCGCGCGGCGCCGAACAAGTCTTCGATCTGCTCGGGGGTGAGATACGTTGGGGTTCCGCCGCCCCAATGAAACTGCACGACTTCACGATTTTTCGAAACGCTGCGGCTGACGCGCTCCATTTCCTGTTTCAAGACGCTGAGGTACGGAGGTGCGACACGCTTGTCCTTCTGAATGATTACGCTGCAGGCGCAGAACAAGCACAAACTCTCGCAAAATGGAATGTGCATATACAACGAGACTGGACTCCGCGCGCGTTCGGCCTCTTCATGCACGCGTTCCAAGTCATCCGGGCCAAAGGAGTCATTCCACACCGGCGCTGTCGGATAGCTGGTGTAGCGCGGGCCGGGCCGGTTGTACCGCGCCAAAAATTCTTCGCCGACGCGCAACTCCTCGCGAATCTGCTGCAAAGATGGATTTGCTACCGTCACCGCTCAGCCTCACCCTTCAACGCAACGGCACGACAGCGGGCGCTTCGCTCGCGAATCGCGCCTGCTGGCCCGTCTCGATAAAGATCTTCGCGTTTTCCACGGGAGTGTGCTGCAAGATCCCGTGACCTAGATTCAAGATGTGCCCCGCCCCGCCCAGCGACGCCAGCGCCTCCTGCGTCACGCGGCGGATCGTCGCTTCCGGAGCAAACAACACGGCCGGATCGACATTGCCCTGCAGGGCGATTTTCGGGCCCAGGGTCTTGCGCAACTCGCGCAAATCCACGCGCCAATCGACACTCAAGACATTGGCGCCGGAATCCGCGGCGGCGAGTAGCAGGTGATTCGATGCTTTGGTGTAATAAATGACAGGCACGTTCTTGCCCAGGCCGGATACAATCTCCTGCACGGCGGGCAGCACAAAATCCAAATAGTCGCGCAAATTCAGCTCGCCACACCAGGTGTCAAACAACTGTACAGCCGCGGCGCCCGCGTTAATTTGGGCCTGCAAGTAGGAAATCGTCGCTTGCGCAATGCGCGCCAGCAATTCGCGAAACGTCCGCGGCTCCGCGTACACCAGGTTCTTCGTCGCGGCAAATCCTTCTTTGGTCCGCCCTTCGACCATGTAGCACGCCAGGGTCCACGGCGCGGCCGCGAATCCCAACACCGGAACGGTTGGTCCCACTTCGCGCACCAGGCGCCGGATGGCCTCCATCAAAAATCCGGTCTCGGTTTCCGGATCAAAATTATTCAGTCTTCGAACGTCCGCTTCGCTTCGGACTGGCTCGGGCAGGTTCGGCCCGGCGTCGCCGAGCTCGAGCGGCAGGCCCATGGCCTCCGCGACGATCAAAATGTCGGAGAAAACAATCACGGCATCGACGCCCAGAATCCGCAATGGCTGCAGCGAAACCTCTACAGCGAGGTCCGGCGTCTTGCACACTTCCAAAAACGCGTGCTTCGCGCGAATCGCGCGGTACTCCGGCAAATAGCGGCCCGCCTGGCGCATCATCCACACGGGCACCCGGGGCACGGCTTCGCCGCGGCAAACGCGCTCAAACAGTTCCCTGCGATTCAAATTAAGATTGCCCTGTTCGCTCATAGGCTCGCACGCAACACGCCGGTGGTTGGCGCCCACTCAGCGAATCGCATGCATGCCGAGAAGCATAGCAAATTCCCGCCCTTGCTGCGGGTACAGACGGCCGCTTCGCTAGACACGCAGACCGGGTGTTCCGTTTGCCTGAAATTTATTCGCCAAAGCTTGCGTCGTCGCGGGCAAATCTAGTTTAGAATTGCGGCGTGGGAATTTTGCAAAAGATTTCACGCTGGATGGGGACGGAAAACACTATGACGCATGTCAATGCGGGGCAAAATGCGCCCGGATTTTCGTTGCAGGGGCTGGACGGGAAGAGTTATTCGCTGGAGGCGCTGCGCGAAAAAGGTCCGGTAGTGGCAGCGTTCTTCAAGATTTCGTGCCCGGTGTGCCAGTTTGCGTTTCCTTTTCTGCAGCGGCTTTATCAACGGTATGGCGACGACGGCGTCACCTTTTTGGGCATTTCGCAGGACGATGCCAAGGCCACGGCGGGTTTCGCGCGGGAATACGGAGCTACCTTTCCGATGGTTTTGGATGAAAAGGAGAAAGGCTATCGGGCTTCGAATGCGTACGGACTGACGAATGTTCCTACGGTTTTCCTGATTGATACAGACGGAAAACTTCGCGTCAGCAGTATGGGCTTTGTGAAAGCGGATCTGGAAAAGATCGCGACAGAACTGGCGGAGCGGAGAAACATCGCTCCTGCGGCGCTGTTCCGGCCGAACGAGTCGGTTCCGGCGAACAAGCCTGGTTGAGGATCGAAGAATTAGGTCCGGTCGGACCTAAGACAAGGCGCTCTGAAGGGCGCCGCTACGTATCCTCCACCAAGTCTTTCTTGTGCTTCGGCGGACGTTTGCGCTTGTCGGGGATAACACGCGTAGAGGCAGGCGCTACGCCGGAGGCCCTAGCGCGGCGGCGGGCTTCCTTGCCCGCTTCGAATCGCTTCTTTTTGCGTTTCTTCACGACACCGGCTCCCCAAATGATTTCTCTCACGCCGGCTGTCGCGTGGTCAACTAGAAGGTGATGACACGCTCGGTTTGATTGATTTTGCGGGCTTGTTCTCCGGGAATGCCGTTGCGCCTCCGCGGTCTTTCGCTGTGCGCCTGGAGACGTCCTTCTAGGTCTTGGACTTCACAGAATTCTTACGAACATCTCATCAATTAATAAGGGTCAGGGTACTATGTTTCTAACTGCGACTGACGCTTCCGGAGGAATCTGCTTGGCGGATCTGGTTTTTGTACTCGCGACGTTGGCCTTCTTTGCTGTCGCGATTGCCTATCTTCGAGGATGCGAAAAGCTCAAGTGAGCCACGCCCGTGTTTGAAAACGTCTTGCTGATTATTGTGTGCGTGCTGCTGTTGGGCTACCTGCTTACGGCTCTGCTGAAGCCCGAGAAGTTCTAACCCATGACCGCAAACGGCTGGTTGCAAATCGGACTTTTTCTCTTCGTCATTTTCGCGTTCACCAAACCCCTTGGTGTGTTCATGGCCAAGGTGTTCAACCGCGAAAAGACGTTTCTTGATTTTGCGCTGAGGCCCATCGAGCGATTGATTTATCGCGTGACCGGCGTGCATGAAGAACACGAGATGGCCTGGACGGAATACACCGCCGCCATGCTCTTGTTCAGTGGCGTTTCGATGGCGCTGCTATACCTGATCGAGCGCACACAGAAGTGGCTTCCCTTCAATCCACAAGGGCTCGCGAACGTCGAGCCCGGCCTGGCCTGGGGCACCGCGGCCTCTTTCACCACGAACACAAACTGGCAATCGTACGTGCCCGAGACGACGATGAGTTACCTGACACAGATGGCTGGTCTGGCGTACCACAATTTCGCTTCGGCGGCGGTTGGGATCGTTCTGGCCATCGTGGTGGTTCGTGGGATTGCGCGAAAGGAGACCGATCGACTTGGAAACTTCTGGGTCGACACGACGCGCTGTTTGCTGTGGGTTCTGCTACCCCTGTGCCTGGTGGGAGCCCTGGTGCTGGTTTCGCAAGGCGTCATCCAGAATCTGAAGCCGTACACGACGGTTGCAGTGGTCGAACCGCAAACGGTACAGGTGACCGGAGCCGATGGAAAGACATCGACGCAAACGGTGCGCCAGCAGATCATTGCGCAAGGCCCGGTGGCGTCGCAGGAAGTCATAAAAGAACTCGGCACAAATGGCGGCGGGTTTTTCAACACGAACAGCGCGCACCCTTTTGAGAATCCTACTCCGTTCACAAACTTTTTTGAGCTGGCCCTGATTTTCGCGATTCCGTCGGGGCTGACATACACGCTCGGACGCATGACCGGCTCGCAACGGCATGGCTGGGCGGTGTGGGCGGCCATGACATTCTTGTTTCTCGCGGGAGTAACGGCCGCGTATTGGGCTGAAGCGAGGGGCAATCCCCAGCTCGCTGGGACGGATCAGGCAGTAAGCGCTATGCAGTCCGGCGGCAACATGGAAGGCAAAGAAGTGCGCTTCGGAATTGCAAACTCGGCGCTTTTTGCGACGGTGACCACGGATGCGAGCTGTGGCGCGGTTAACGGCATGCATGACTCCTTTACGCCATTGGGCGGCATGATCCCGCTGATCAATATCATGCTCGGTGAAGTGGTATTTGGGGGCGTGGGCGCGGGACTGTACGGCATGATTGTTTTTGTAATCCTTGCCGTGTTTATCGCCGGACTCATGGTTGGCCGAACTCCAGAATATCTCGGCAAGAAAATCGAGTCGTACGACGTCAAGATGGCGATGCTCGCGGTACTTATTCTGACGTTTACGATCCTGGGTTTCTCGGCTATTGCGGTGGTCGAGCCGTTCGGCACCGCAGGGATTTCGAACCCGGGGCCGCATGGTCTATCGCAAATTCTTTACGCGTACGTCTCGTCAACGGGAAACAATGGATCGGCCTTCGCTGGTATCAACGCAAACACCCTTTGGTACAACACCTCGACGGGAGTCGCGCAACTGCTTGGCCGGTTCTTCATGATTATTCCGATCATGGCCATCGCCGGGAGTCTGGCAAAGAAGAAGACCGTCCCGGAATCTGCAGGAACGTTCCCGGTAACCGGCGCTTTGTTCACGACGCTGCTGGTGTCCACGATTTTGATTGTCGGAGCGCTGACTTTCTTCCCGGCGTTGAGCCTGGGACCCATTCTTGAGCACCTGCTGATGATGGCGGGAAAGGCGTTCTGACGGATTTCTGAGGAGCCCATGGAGCACGCGGGTCAAAAGAAAATCAATCTGCTGGGCGATAGGAAAATTGTAACGCGAGCAATCCTGGACTCCTTCGCGAAACTTCACCCCCGAACGATGGTGAAAAACCCGGTGATGTTCGTGGTGGAAGTCGGCGCGGTGCTGACATCACTCGAACTGGTGAAGGATACGATGCGGCACGCGGGGCAATTTGGTTTTGGCCTGCAGATTACCTTGTGGTTGTGGTTCACAGTTCTGTTCGCGAATTTCGCGGAAGCCATGGCGGAAGGGCGCGGAAAGGCGCAGGCGGATACTCTCCGCAAGTCGCGAGCGGAGACCGTGTCACACCGGCTGCGCGCCGATGGGTCGCTGGATGAGGTGCCCAGCTCGAAACTGCGCTCTGGGGACATCGTCCTCGTATCCGCTGGGGAGTTTATTCCAGGAGACGGCGAAGTCATAGAAGGCGTCGCCTCGGTCGACGAATCGGCGATCACCGGCGAGTCCGCACCGGTCATTCGCGAGTCCGGCGGCGACCGCTCCGCGGTAACCGGCGGGACCCGCGTCCTTTCCGACGAGATCAAGATTCGCATTACTTCCAATCCGGGCGAAACGTTTCTGGACCGCATGATTCATCTTGTCGAAGGCGCGTCGCGGCAGAAAACACCCAACGAAATCGCGCTGAATATTTTGCTCGCGGGGCTCACGATTATTTTCTTGCTGGCGGTCGTCACGCTGCAGCCGTTTGCAATCTATTCCGGGGCACCACAGAGCATATTCGTACTGGTATCGCTGCTTGTATGCCTGATCCCCACTACGATTGGCGGCCTACTTTCCGCAATAGGCATCGCCGGGATGGACCGCATGATTCAGCGCAACGTCATTGCCATGTCCGGGCGCGCGGTCGAAGCATCTGGCGACGTGGACGTCCTCCTATTGGACAAGACCGGGACGATCACTCTGGGGAATCGACAGGCGACAATGTTCCTTGCCTGCCCAAACGTAAGCGAAACCGATCTGGCCAACGCGGCGCAGCTCGCCTCGCTTGCCGATGAAACCCCGGAAGGGCGCTCGATTGTCGTTTTGGCCAAGGAAAAATACGGACTGCGCGGCCGCGAAGTCGGTCATCTGAATCCGCTGTTCATTCCCTTCTCCGCGCAAACCCGCATGTCCGGCGTCGACCTGGACGGGCGCCAAATTCGCAAAGGCGCTCCAGAAGCAATAATGAAATACCTCGCTGAGCGTGGCAATACGGTGCCGCCTGAGACTCAACGGTGTGTGGCCGAGATTTCCAACGGCGGAGGCACGCCACTGCTGGTGGTGGAGAACGGCCGCGCTCTTGGCGTTATTGCGCTGACCGACGTTGTGAAGGGGGGAATGCGCGAGCGCTTCGACCATCTACGCGCGATGGGCATTTATACGATGATGATTACAGGAGACAATCCGCTGACGGCCGCAGCGATTGCGAGGCAAGCAGGAGTCGACGATTTTCTGGCCGAGGCGCGCCCGGAAGACAAAATGGCGCTCATTCGCCGGGAACAGGCCAAGGGTAAGCTCGTGGCCATGACCGGCGATGGCACCAACGACGCTCCGGCGCTTGCGCAAGCCGACGTCGGCGTCGCCATGAATACGGGGACGCAGGCCGCCAAGGAAGCCGGGAACATGGTGGACCTGGACTCGAATCCGACGAAACTTATAGAGATTGTGGAGATTGGCAAGCAATTGCTGATCACCCGTGGAGCGCTGACCACGTTTTCCGTGGCCAATGACGTGGCAAAGTATTTTGCGATTATCCCTGCGATGTTTGCCGGAGCCTTTCCGGTTTTGGGCGCGCTAAATGTAATGCGGCTGGCCACTCCGCAGTCGGCGATTTTGTCGGCGGTCATTTTCAACGCGCTGATCATCATTGCGCTGATTCCGCTGGCGCTGCGCGGCGTGCGCTACCGCCCGGTCGGCGCGGCCGCGCTATTGCGTCAGAATTTGCTGATCTATGGGCTCGGCGGCGTCGTTGCGCCGTTTATCGGCATCAAGGTGATCGATATGTTGATCACATATTTGCACTTCGCGTGAGGTTTTGGATGAAGGAAAATCTGCGAATAGCGATTTTATTTACTCTGGTCA
>Ga0210409_10001581_pt1 | contig 29231 bp, 27 predicted proteins | sample IncBWH17MmetaG_FD_161649 | JGI IMG/M metagenome (GOLD analysis project Ga0210409, IMG submission 161649) | Forest soil microbial communities from Barre Woods Harvard Forest LTER site, Petersham, Massachusetts, United States - Inc-BW-H-17-M | ecosystem: Environmental > Terrestrial > Soil >...
TCCGATCTGGGGTCGAGGTGGGCGTTACCCTGCATCATCCCCACGGCCAGATCTACGGCTACCCGTTCCTGCCTTCGATCCCGGCGCTCGAGCAGGACGCCGACCGCCGGCTGGGCGGCTGTGCGCCATGCGAGCTGCTGAGACGCGAGCTCGAGGACGCGCAGCGGATCGTCCATCAGAACGACAGTGCCGTCGCATACGTCCCCTTCGCGGCGCGCTGGGCCTTCGAAGCGCACGTCGTCGTGCGAGAGCACCGGCCGAGCCTGCTCGCGTGCGATGCCACCGAGCTTCGTGACCTCTCAGAGGCGCTGCAGGCGATCGCTCGCGGCTACGACGCCCTCTTCGACAGGCCCTTTCCGTACGTGATGGTCGTGCACCAGGCGCCGACCAACGAGGCCGCGGCGGATGGTCACCTGCACGTCGAGTTCTATCCGCCGCTGCGCACCGCCGACAAGCTCAAGTACCTCGCCGGATCCGAGCAGGGCGCGGGCACGTTCATCTCCGACACGCTGCCCGAGGAGTCCGCGGCGATGCTGCGCGAGGCGCTCGCCCGTGCCGCGTGAGCGCAGCGCCGCCTTCGCTCCCGGCCGCGTCAACCTGATCGGCGAGCACACCGACTACAACGAGGGGCTCGCGCTGCCGTTCGCGATCGCCGAGGGGGTCACCGTGCACGCCGAGGCGCGGCCGCCCTCTGGCGGCGAGCAGCGCGTCGAGGTGTTTGCGAGCGATCTCCGTGAGCGTGACGAGTTCCCGCTCGAGGATCCACCGCGCGAGGCAGGCTGGCGCGCGTTCGTGCGCGGAACGGTGGCCGAGCTCGGGCGCGCCGGCTTCCCTCTGATCGGTGCCCGCCTGCAGTTCGGCGGAGACGTACCGCGGGGCGCGGGGCTCTCCTCCTCGGCCGCGCTCGAGGTCGCCCTCTGCCTGGCGCTGCTCGACCTCGGCGCCGAGCCCACCTCGGGCTCGCCGCTCGAGCGCGTCGAGCGGACCGAGCTCGCGCGGCTCTGCGCGCGAGTGGAGCGCGACTGGGTGGGAGCTCGGACTGGCCTGCTCGATCAGCTGGCCTCGCTCTACGGCTCGAGCGACGCGGCGCTGTGCATCGATTTCAGGAGTCTCGTCGTCGAGCGCGTTCCCCTGCGGCTCGGCGCATGGAAGCTCGTCGTCCTCGACTCGGGCGAGCGCCATTCGCTCGCGAGCTCCGGCTATAACCAGCGCCGCGAGGAATGCGCGCGCGCGTGCGAGCTGCTGGGGGTGCGCTCATTACGGGACGCCGACCGCGAGGCCGCCTGGCGCCTGCCCGACCCGTTGCGCCGGCGCGCCGCCCACGTGATCGGGGAAAACCGGCGCGTGCGAGCCGCGGTGGCCGCGCTTCGGGCCGGCGACCTTCCAACGATCGGGGAGCTGCTGAACGCGTCGCATGAGAGCCTACGCGACGACTACGAGGTCTCGACGGCGGCTGTCGAGGCCGCTGTCTCGCTGCTGCGGGAGGCCGGGGCGGCGGGGGCGCGCCTCGTCGGTGGCGGCTTCGGCGGGAGCGTGCTCGGGCTGTTCGCACCAGCCACCAAGCCCCCCGCCGGCGCGCGCGAGGTCCGTCCCGGTCCGGGCGCCCGTGTGCTCGACTAGCTCAAAGCCGAGCGATCACGAGCGCGCACGCGGTCACGACGACCGCGAGTGAGAGGGCCGCGAGAGCCCCGTCCAGCGGGGCGAGCAGACCAGCGAGCGAGAGCTCTTCGGCGCCGCCGTCGGGCAGCGTACGGACACCGCTGATCGAGCGGGTGCGACGCCTGAGCTCGCGTGCCGGCGAGCTCAGGCGTCGCTGTGCCACGCTCATCGCCAGGCACCCCGCGGCGATGAGCAGCCCGGGCAGGGCGACCTTCTCGGCGTTGACGAAGTAGCCGGTGAACGCGGGGAAGGCGCCCCAGCCGACCGCGAACCACAGATCGCCGTGCAGGCGCCCGCCGATCAGCTCGAGGTTGTACGCCGGCAGGAACAGGGCTCCGGCAAGCACGAACGGCGCCAGCCATGCCGACACGCTCAGCACGCCTGCCACGCCTATCGCAAGGGCGCCAGCGAGGCTCGTGACGGCCAGCGTGATCAGCGTCCGGTCTGAGAGCCGCGTGCCGAGCGGCCGGTCGTGGAGCTCGTCGAGCGCGTGCGCGGCCACGCCCACGGCGAGCCCGAACGCCGCCAGCGCCCACAGCAGGCGGTCGAGGTGCAGCCGTGGAGCGGCCGCGGCGCCGAGCGCCACGTAGCTGAGATGCCAGGCGGTGTACGGCGGGTGCAGCAGCGTCACCAGATCGCCCAGCCGGCCGCGGTCGAGCGCGTAGAACGCCGGACGGTCCGTGGTCGCTGGCATCGCCGCGGTCAAGCCTCGCCGGCGTCGCCGGAGGGTCCTGGCCCGACGGACCGCCTCGCGGACATCACGACGCCCCCGCCGAGGCTCATCTGCCGTACGCGGACCTCCTCCAGCCCCGCCCGCTGCCAGTAGCCGACGATCCGCTCCAGCGGATGGCGCTCGTAGAAGTCGCGGATGCTCGGCCCCAGGAAGCGACCGACCTCACGCCAGTCGCGCGATACGAGCCCGCCGAGCAGGGGCAGGCCGATCGCGGTGTAGAGCCTCCATGCCGCACGTGCGGGCAGCCGCGGCGGAACGCCGAACTCGAGCGATGCGATCCGTCCACCGGGACGCAGCACGCGGGCCAGCTCGCGCATCGTCGCCGGCGGGTCATCGACGTAGCGCAGCAGATACGTGAACGTGAGCCCGTCGAAGCTGGCATCGGCGAATGGCAGTGCCTCGGCCTGGCCCTCGAGCAGCTGCACGCGACCGGAGTGCTCGTACGTGAAGCGGGCGCGGGCGGCGGAGAGCATCTGCGGGCTCTGGTCGAGGCCCACGACGGTGCATTCGGCGCGCGTCAGTATCTCCTCGGCGACCATTCCGGTGCCGGTCGCGACGTCGAGAAGCCGCTCACCGGCCCGGGGCGCCACGGCGTCGACCATCGCCCGCCGCCACCGCGGGTCCTGCCAGAAGCTGAGCGCAGCCGACAGCTGGTCGTAGCGGCGCGGCAGGCCGCTGAACAGCTCGAGCGCCTCGCGCTTGCGTGCCGATCCTCGATCGCTTGGAGCGACGCCCTGCGCGTCGCTTGTTGCCGGCCGGCTCATCGTCTCGCCACGCGTCAAGGCTAGCCGGACCGGGCGCCACGAGCGCCGTAACCGCACTCAGCCGATCGCCGGGCTCACGCTGGCGCTACAGGTCCAGCTGCCCCGCGTAGAGCGCGAAGAACGCTCCCTGCGGGTCCGACACGACCGCGATCTTCGCGATCTGGATGTCGATCGGGCCGACCATCTTCGAGCCTCCCAGCTCAGCCACCCTCGCGATCGCCGCGTCGATGTCCTCGACGGCGAAGTACACCAGCCAATGCGGTGGCACGCCCGGCTGGCCCAGCCCGCGCATGCCTCCGTTGTTGGCCTCGCCGTTCTTGATCGACAGGTACGGTTCCGCAGTGCCCCCGGCCGGCTCGATCTGCCAGCCGAAGAGCCCGCTGTAAAAGGGAATCGCACCCTCGGGATCCGTGGTGTTGAGCTCGTTCCACACGAACGCGCCGGGCTCGTTCACGAGCGCCGCTCCGTGGTGCTGGCGGGGCTCCCAGGCCAGGAGGAACGCACCCTGCGGGTCCTGGATCACGCCCATGCGCCCGGCCTCCAGCACGTCGAAGGCGGGCGCGTGCACGGTGGCGCCGAGCTCCTTGGCCCGTTCGAGCGCCGCGTCCGCGCTCTCCACCGACACGTAGGAGTTCCATGTGGGTGGGACGCCGGCCTCGCGCTGCTGCGGTGGCTGCGGTGAGATGGCGGCGACGTCCTTGCCGCGTAGGCGCTGCATCGAGTAGAAGACGCCCTCTCCGACCGGCATGTCCTCGGCTTCCCAGCCGAAGAGACCGGCGTAGAAGGCCTTCGCGGCCTGCTGATCGGTCGTGGTCAGGTCGGTCCAGCAGAAGGCCCCCGCTGGGTACTGCGTTCGTTCGCTCATCGGCCCGAGGCTAGCGCCTCCTGGCCGGCTTGGCCGCGTACCTCCTTCTGGCTTGCCGTTCGCAGGCCGCCCGCTTGCGCTTGTCGTGCTGCTTGCGGCACGCCTTGAGCGCTTTGGCGAGCCTCTGGGCGCGCGTCAGCCCCTTCCGGCTCGGGCACCCGCTGACCTTGATCCTGGTCTGTTGCGTGATCACGATGCCGCTCTGGCTGGTGATCACTGTTGGCATGATCAGCGGCTTCTTGCACAGGTCGCCGTTGGCCCCGAGCGCCGAATGCGGACCCTCGGGCAGGATGGTTTCGAACTCGGTGAACGGCGCGTCGGGCAGGGTTTCAAACGTGGATGTCGTGATCCCTTTTTTGATGTCGGTCTTCCCGTCGAGGATGACCGTGAGGCCTTCGCCCTTCAGGACGAACTCGACGTCCGGGAAGGCGGCATTGCCGTGGGATACGAGGTAGGCGGGTCCTTTGAGCGGGTTGTTGAACACCGGCGTGTGGATGATCGCCGTCCCGATGTTCGAGCCTTCGGGGCACGATTCGGGATTGGCTTCGAACACCTTGTCGACGCAGGCTTTCTGGATCGTCGTGAGTCTTGACGGCAGCGCGAGCGGAAGCGTCACCTTCGTTTTGGCGATGTTCTCCGCGCCCAGCCCCGTCGAGGTGACCCTCACGCGGAGGCTCGCTCCGTCGGCTTTGCTCGTGTGCGCTTCGGTGTTCGCTTCGAACGTCGGTTTGAACGCCAGCCGTTCACAACCGGTCACCTTGAGCGGGTAGGACAGTGGGAAGCTTGCGCCCTGGGACCCGGTCAGCGTCGCGCTGACAGACAGCGGACTGCAGTTGGTGGGGTTGAACTGGAAGTTCGGACGGTCGGTGGTGACGTTGACCTGTTTCAGCTGGACGGGGACGCCTTTGAGCATCGTCGGAAATGGATCGCTGGTCACCGTGACCGCAGCGGTGCTCGGATCGACGTCGATTCGCGAGCGGACGGTCACGTCGCCCAGGTTGAATGGACCGGCCACGGCGGGTGTCACGTCCGACAGGCCGAACGGTGCGGCGGGAGTCCCTGCCGGCAACGTCGTCCCTTTGTAGGGTCCCGTGAGGTACACGTTGCCGGAAAGCGTGAAAGGTTCCCCCCCGAGCCCGGAGCTGGCGGCCGAATGGCCGACGAGGCTCTGCGGACCGCATTCATTTTTGGACACCTGCGGTTCGGGGCACGGCGTGACCGAGGCCAGCACGCCAGCGAGACCCGTCGGTAGGTGCAGCGTCAGCCCCTGCAGCGCCTGCTGGCCATCGGGCCGGTTGATCGTCAGCGTAAACGGCGAGAAGCCGGCCGCCTGGGTGTTCGTGGACCCCGCCTGCAACGAGGGAGCGAAGGGGAGCGGGTTCGACGGGCAGGGCCCGCCGCCGGGGCCGGAGGTGACGGTGAACGTCGACTGCGGCACGGCCGCGGGGCTGCCGGTGGACCACGGCGTCATAGCGGTTTCGGTGGCGTAGCCTCCGCACAAGGGCGGTGTCGTCACGGACGCGCGCGGACCTGTGAAGAATTTCAAGTCGAGTTCTTCGAACGGCACCTGTGGAGTGTTTTCGAACGTGGACACCAGCCGGCCTGTTACCGGGTCCGGTGTGACCGTCCCGGCGAGCTTGACCAGGACTCCCGACGCTTTGTCTTTGGCGACGAGGTAGGTCACGAGCGGTGCTTCGAACGGGTTGGTGTGCTCGCGCGCCAGGTACACCAAGCCGGTCAGGCGATTTTGCAGATCAGGTGACTTGATCGACACCGTGCCGACGGCGGCGCGGTCGGGACAGCCGACCGGGTTGGGCGAGAAGTGGTCGTTTTCGATCTGTGCGGCTTCGGGGACTTCCGGATCGAGTCCAACTTCGAATGCGGCGCATGCTTCGAGCCCGTTCGCCGCGCCGGGGTTGAGCTGCAAGCCTTCGGGGAGCGTGACGGTCGTTGACTTCACGGCCGACTGGGCTCGCCCGCCCGCGGTTTCTTCCGCAGGCGGACAGCCCGGTTCGATTGCCCCGGGGAATTTGCACATCTTGACCGTCGTCCCAAGGCCAGCGGGGGTGCTCCCCGCCTGTGTGTCTGGTTCCACCGCGAGCGACGGGCTGAACGCCAACCCTTCGCAGCCTGTCAGGCTCTCCTGGAATTCGGATTCGACCGGGGGCAGGTATTCGGCTCCGGACACCCACGACTGAGGCTGCATGGGGGCCTTCATCGGCGTCCCGCAGGAGGTTGGAAGCGTCAGGAACGGCACCGCCGGTGGCTGTTTCTGTTCGTTGCACTCCGGGAAGATTTCGGGGTTGTTCGCGCCGCCGCCCGCGCATTCCCATCCTCGAGATACGTTGTGACGAGGATCGCCGGGTACCCCCCAGATCGTCACCCTGCTGGAGATGACTCCGGCTGTCTGGCTCGTGCTTTTCGCCGTTACCACTACACCGTAGTCGCTGCCGGTGCGTACGGACGTGTCGAGGACCTCCGCGACGCGATCCACCTCGAAGCCCAGCCGCGCCGGCTCGCCGACGCCCGGTTCCACGTTGAACACGGGCACCGTTTCGGTCGCCGCACCGTTCGGGTAGACGAGCGGTTCGTTGATCGTGACTTCGGCGATGCCGACAGCCGATTCCGGGCCGCACAGATTCGCGGGACCCGGAACGATCGTCGTGAAGTCGAGCTGGCTGCAGCGCGGGATGGCGATCGGGTTGCCGATCAGACCGGCCGGCAGGTTGAACTTGAGGTTCTTCGGGAGGGCGACCCCTTCTTCGGCAGCGGACTGGTTGAGGGTGAAGCTGGTCGTCAGCTGGAACGGGTGAGAGCCGGCAAGCGTCGCCGGGGCCCCACCCTCTTCTTCTGGTTTGAGTTCGTATTTCTGGACGCCGAACGGAGCTGGATGTTCATCGACCCTGACAGGCTGCTGGACTGACGCGGACGGCGCCCCCCCGCCTGTGGCTTTGATTTCGCTCACCAGCACGGTGCCGCTCGTCACTTTTGGATCGACTTTGACCTTGATCGCGATTTTCAGGCCCGTCGAAGGCAGCACGGATAGGTTGCCGTCCGTGCAGCTCGGTTCCTGGGAGGGCGGCGAGCACGGGAAGGTGAGGCTGCCCTGCGTCCCCAGTATCGAGACCGCGGTCAGACCGGGGGGAAGCTTGTCCGTGAGCGTGATCGGCGTTTTTTCGCTGACTTCCATGGTGGCGTCGCCAAGGTTGCTGGCGGTCACGATGATCTTGCCTTCGCCTCCCGGAGGCAGGTTGGTCGGCGCGGAGGTGGAGGACAGCACCCAGTACGGCGCCGCCGCAAGTGCCGGAGCCGCCGGGCCCGCCATCGCCGTGCCTACGAGCCCGGCGCTCGCAACGGCGGCCACCAGCATGAAGCGGGTGCAGCGGCGAATCATCTTCCCCTCCGGCGGGAGTGCCCGGTCTTTTTCGCGGTCTTGACTTTGTACTTCCTCCTAGCCTGCGCTTCGCACGCCGCTCTCTTCTTCTGCTGCGACTTCGTCTTGTGCGGGAGTTTGCGGCACGCCTTGAGCGCCCTCGCGAGCTTCTGGGCCGCTGTCAGATTCCTCGATTTGCTGGGGAGGGTCGCGACCTGTGGCACTGGGGGCGGATTGCCGGGAGTGGTGAGGTTCGAGGTCGGCGGCGGCTGGAAGGTGGGCGGCGCGACGGAACCTTCTTTGCAGGTCGCCGCGCTCACGCACGCTTCTCCTGCCTGCGGCACTGGAGGCAGGCACGGCGAGGCTTCGCTGCAGACGCGGGCGTCATAGATGTCGAAGTTGGCGTCCTGATCCTGCGGCAGCAGCGGGGCGGCCGTCAGGAAGAACACGTCGTTCCCGCTCGTGCTCGCGTCCATGAAGGCCGATTCCCTGTTGGAGCTCCCCGAGGAGATGAGCCCGATGCAGCCGGAGGCGTTCGTGCAGTTGCCGACGCCATTCGGCTCGAACTGGTAGACGTTCTCGACGCCCACGGACGCTTCCGGTTCTTTTTCTTTTTCGCTGACTTTCTCCTTGCGCGTGTGGCCCGCGGCTTCGGGCACAAGCGGGTCCGCGCTGTTGAAGAACAGCCGGCCTTGGTCGGAGAGGTAGCGCGACTGGTAGATGCCTCCGTTTATGAACAGCGGCGTCCAGCCGGGAATGTTTCCCGCCAGCCAGTGGTCGACGCCTTCGTTGGCCTCGGCCACCCACACCTGCGGCCGGTCGACGACCAGCCCTTCGCCTTCTCCGGCGAACCTCTGGTCGAACACCCCGTTCGGCCGTGCCCCCGTCGGATTGCACGATGCGCATGTCGCCCGCTGCAGGTTCGAGTCGTAGAGGAAGACCTCCTCGTCTGCGTGCCGGCCTTCCGCTTCGTTGACGTCGGTGTTGTCGTAGCCAGTGAGGCGCCTGTTGGACATGAAGGCCAGATAGCGTCCGTTCGGCGAGACCCGAGCGGTCAGGTCGACGAGCAGACGAGCGTTGAGGTTCGGGTCGAACCAGTCGGGAGCATCTTCGGCGGAGAGACGGGCGATGAGGCTCGTCGTCCATTTGCCGCCGGTGAGATGCATCGCGTAGAGGTTGCAGGTCGTCCCGGGCGGTGGCGGGTGCCCCGGCTTCGTCGTGCAGGCTCCCGGCGCGGCGCCGGGAGCCTGGACTCCATTCGCTACGAAGTAGACATACGAGCCGTCTTCGGAGGCGCCCAGCACGACGCCCTGGACGGCGGCGCTTTCGCCGGAACTCGGCTTGGGGGTCAGGTCGCTCAGTTCGCACGTGAGCTTGCCGCTCTTGACGACCATTTCACACTCGTAGAGGTCAGGCCGCGGCGGCAAGCCTTGGGATCCGATTTCCGGTTCCGCGCCGGAATTGGACGTCAACCGCTGCGTGTCGGTGAAGAACACCTTCGAGCCGTCGCTGCTCGCGATCTGGAACTGTGCTTTGCCTGATTCGGCGATGGGCGGGCCTTCGGCGGGTAGGTCGAGCTGCACGGTTTCGCCGTTGCTTGTGTCGCGCAGGTACAGGTGGCCGAGACCCTGCAGGCCGCCCTGTTCGCTTTCGCGGCTGGTCCAGACCACGCGATGGCCGTCGTCGGAGATCGCGTGCCTGAAGTTCGTGCCAACCTGGTGGGCAATCTGCCCGCTGCCGAACCCGAGGTCGGCTTCTGCGGATTCTTCGGCTTTGCCGCTGGGCAGCACGCTCACGAGCTGCAGCTTGCCTTCAGCCCACTCGTACAGCCCTGGCGCCGACGGCCCGCTTGGGGCGAGCGCCTTGGTCGAGACGAGGACGACGTGGCTCAGGTCGGGTGTGGCGTCGAGCACGTATATGCTCGGCTGGACTTTCTGCGTAGATCCGTTTTCCGCAGTGCCACCGAACTGCACACCCGGCGCAACGTTCGCCGCCGTGACCAGCGGCACGTAGCCGGGCTTGGCTTCGCCTTCGTGGTGTTCGCTGGCCAGGGTTTCGCCGTTCTGCTTGGCCTGTTCGTAGATTTCTCTCTCAGCTTTCTGACCGGCTCCGGGTTCGATCGGCGCGTCCCCACGGATGTAGATCGTTTTTTCCTGACACAGCCTTTCGCTCGACGGTTCAGGGCAGTGGTTCCTTTCCGCTTCCGTCAGCGGTGGCGATAGCGGAGGTTCCGCGAGCGCCGTGAGCCCGAAGGGGAATGGCTGCAGCAACGACAGGGAGAGATCGGACGAGAACAGCACATATTCGGGAGGCACGCCGACGCGTATTCCGAAGGCCCTTTCGTGTGGGGCGACGATCTCGCGCGACCGCCATTCTCCGGCTTCGCGCGTGGAGATCACCTGCTGCGCTTCGGGGCTGCGATTGCCTTCGGGGTTTTCGACCATCGCTCCGTCCACGACGTATGCGAGGCCGCTGCCGTCTTCCGAAGCCTGAACCACTCCGCCGATTCGGTTTATGCCTTCGATGAACGCGCCTCTCTTGTCCGGCGGTGAGACCATCTCGTAGGCGCGGTTATCGGGCAGCGAGGGGCCGCCGTTGGGGCTCGTCGGGGTGCTGAACTGGTGGTCGGGACCTTGGACGGCACCCGCGGTGTTGGTGGCGAGGAAGCGGAAGTGGTAGACACTGCCGGCCGTCAGCCCGGTCAACGTCGCAGGCGCCGGCGCCGGCGCTTCGCCGGCCGGGATTTCGGCTTCGCCGGTATTGCTGCCGTAGGAGGTCGTTTCGCCGTACTGCACGTGATATTTGGTGGCGAGCTTGCCGGGGTTGATCGTGCCAGTGACCTGCTCGGACGTGGCACCCAGAGAGTCGGCCACGGTCGGTTCCACGATCGTCGGCGGCCCGGCCGTCTTGAACGACGCATCGAGGCCGTCCGTGGTCCCGAATTCGTTCGTCGCAGCGAGGCGGAAGTGGTAGATCGTGTTCGGCGTCAGACTCGACACGGCTGCTTCGGGGTTCACCGTGCTTTTGGAGGACGTTTCCGTTTCGGGGCTGCTTTTGCCGTAGGAGATCGTTTCGCCGTAGTCGAAGTGGTACTTCGTGGCGATACCTTCCGGCTGGAGGGAGCCGTTGAGGGTGGCGCTCGTCGGTTGGACGTTCGACGCCGCGCCGGTCGTGACGCCGGTCACCGCGGGTGGCGTGTGGAATTCGAAGTTCCGCCCGAAGTTGACGCCGTGTTCGTTTTCCGCCGTCAGGCGAAAGTCGTACGTCGTGTCCGGCTGCAAGCCTTTGGCGACTGCCTGGACGTTTATCAGCGTCGTGCCTTCGGCCGCGACGGCAGGCGTGTTGGAGCCATATTCTTCCGTTTTGCCGTATGCGAAGTGGTATTTCGCTTTGCCCTGCGGATCCACCGAGCCGTTCAGGGTCGCGGTCGTGCGTTCGACTTTCGACGCTGCGCTCGTCGTGACGTCCGGGACGATGATGTTCGCGCCAAAGTGATCCGCAACGGCTGCCGCTAGGTCGGAGACGTAGACGTCGCCCGCCGAGGCGAGCGCGACGCCTCGAGGGTCACCGAACCGCGTTGTCCCCGGCCCCCACACCGTGCCAATCCACGTGCCGATCGCGTCGAACTGGTCTAGGACTTTGGCTTCTGAGTCCACGACGTAGAGGTCATGGGAGGCTTCGTCCACCCCGACACCGGTGATGACCCCGAACGATCCTGTCGGCGTGCCGGTCCCCTTGATCGGTTTGCCTTCGACTTTGTGCGCGGCGCTGTAGACGATGACCTCTTTTTTTTCGTTGTCGCCGAGGTACACCTTGCCCGTGCTCGAGTCGACCGCCACGCCCGTCGGCGCTTCGAGTTTCCCGGCTTTGACCGCAGCGACGAATTTTCCTTCGGTCGCTTCTTCGGCGGGCTTGAACACGTATAGGACCGCTTCACCTCTGTCGAGCACGTAGACGTCGCCCGCCGACGGATCTCCTTTGCTCGTCGAGTTGTCGACCGAGACGCCGGCGACTTCTGAGAACGTCCCGGCCGGAGTGTTCGCCCCCGGCCATTGCGAGAGGAGTTCGTAGCCCGAGCCCTTCGGCTTGAAGACATCCACCGTGCTGGTTCCCGTGTCGGCGACGTAGACTTTGCCGCTTAAGTCCACGGCCAAGCCGGGCAGTTCGCCTTCGAGGACTCCCGCGCCCAGCTGCGCTTTGAATTTTCCGCTGGAGTCGAACACATCCACGACGCCGGCGCCCGGGTCGGCGACGAACACATCGCCGGCTTTGTCCACCGCGACGCCTTCCGGTTCGCTCAACGGCGCGCCGGGAGGAGCTTCGCTCAACTGCGAGAGGAACTTGTGCCCGGTCGCCGCCACGGCCGCGGCTCGTGAGAGCATGGCCGCAGCGGCCCATAGCATCAGCGCGAGAGCCAACGCCGCCGCGACCCGGCGCGCGCGATCGTCGAGCGCACGTTCGGGTCTCGGCGCACCTACCACTGCCTCGGAAATTCGCTCGCCTCCCATCGCCTCTGCTTCCCTTTACCGCCCGTCATAGGTGGGGCGGACCGGGACTGTTGCCCCGGCCCGCTCCGCCTTCATGGTTCAGACCCTCCGAGCCCCTGGATTCTCGACTCGGATCCGGTCTTCAGGCCTATGCTTTGATCTCGACTGTTTCTTCAGAGACGACTTCCGCGGTCTCCGTCTGAGTCGATCTTTCGAACGGCGCAGGGAACGCTGCGAACTCCGTTTCGAGATTGCATATTTTGGCCTGACCTTCATATTTCTGCGGTTCCTGCACCCCGGCTTTGCCCTTGTAGATGTCTTTCACGGTTTTGGCCATGACGTTGACTTCGGAGAGCGTCGAGAGGATGCAGTTGCCGCCTTCTTTTGAGCCAGGTGCCCCTGATTTGTTTTCCTCGACGGTGACCTTGATCCCACCCTGGGCGGGCAGGCCGCATTCGAATATGGCGAATGCTTTTTTCGAGGTGGGGTGGAGTTCCTGGACCACCACTGGCGGTTTCGTCGTTTTCGTCAGGTAGCGAAGTTCGCCTTCGAGCACTTCGGTGACGATCGTTCCTTCTGCCTGACCGCTGCTGTGGCAGATCTTGCCGATGCCGGGATCTTCACATGTCGTGAACGTCGCGACGACCGACTCCACGCCTTTGATGGCGAAGGTGGTCCCGTCTTCGTCGTATTTGCCTACGGCCGTGGAGGCTTTGCAGACGATTTTGGTCCCGCTTGCGCCTTCGAGCACGGCTTCGCCACTCGTTGCTGTGAAGCCGGGTTTTTTGTTCGCCCCCTTCACGAATTCGAACGTCCCGCCGGAGGTCACTTTTTCGGTGCAGTTGCTGTTTTTGTATTTACCGCCGGTTTTTGCCACGCACCGGCCGATTTCCGGGAGTGCCGAGGCGCTGCTCGCTCCAAACGCGGCCAGCGCTAAGGCGGCCACCAACAACAGGCCCATGACCCTGATACGTCTCATCTACCCCGCTCCTTCTCCCTCTGCTTTGTCGCGACTTCCGGCCACCTACGGGATGGCCGAAACGTCCCCATTCATCCCCCCTCTACCCGTTTCTCGTGGCAATAATCGCGATCTACGCAAATGCGACTCCCTGGTGAGAGGTGCGCTTGCGAGACGACGGCCACGACGCGCGCGGGCGTCGCTAGATTTGCGCCATGCCTCTCGAGATGGCGATCACCGGCGAGACGATCCGACTTGGCCAGCTGTTGAAGCTCGCCGGGATCATCGACAGCGGCAGCGACGCGAAGGCACTGCTCGCGAGCGAGACGGTGAACGTGAACGGCGAGCGCGAGACGCGCCGCGGGCGCCAGCTTCGGCCCGGGGACCGCGTTCGCGTCGGCGAGCGCGAGCTGCGAGTGGTCTCGGCGCCGGCGCCCGAGCAGCCGGCCTGAGTACGGCTGCGGGGCGTGTCGACGCGTCCGGCGGAGGCGACAGCGCGCTAGCCGAGGCGTGCGACGATCACCGGGGCACGCGTCGGGCGAAGGCTCCCGCCGAGCGGCTCCGACGTGACCATCACTTCCCTGACGCCACGCCCCACTCCTGGAACCCCGACCGTCGCGCCGCCGCGCGAGCTCACCGTGAACAGCGCGTCGGTCGGTTGCGGGCCTCCGGAGCGTTTGAGCCACACCTGATAGACGCGGCCGCGCGGAGCCTGGGGCAGCCGCGAGATCGTGAGCTGCGCCTGAGCGCCTTGCAGGCGCAGGAGCGCGGTCGCACCTGGGGCGCGCACCTCGGCGCGGACCACCCGCGTGCCGCCGCCACCTCCTCCGGATGCGAACACGCCCGTCAGCAGCAGCGCGAACGCGCAGGCCACCGCGAGAGCGCCGAGCGCCGGGCGCCACCGCGGCACGCGATGCGCGGCCGGCCGCCTGGGTGGCGGCGCCTCGGCGAGCGCGTCCTCGTGGACTGCACCCATCACACGCCGCTTCAGATCGCGCGGCGCCGTGATCTGCGGTGCCGCGGCCGGGAGGGCGGAGGCGACCACCTGCAGCGCGGCGACCTCCTCACGGCAGATCGTGCACGTGTCGAGGTGTCGGCGGAAGGCCTCGCTCTCGTGCTGGGTGAGGGCTCCCAGCACGTAGGGCGCCGCGTTGCTGCCACAGGTCTCCGGGTGCTGGTTGCGCTCGTCCTGGCTCATTGCACGACCTCCGCCGGATCCCCGAGGGTCATCCGCATCTTGGCAAGGCCCAGCCGCATCCGCCCCTTGACCGTCCCGATCGGCGTGTCGAGCTTCGAAGCGATCTCCACGTGCGTGAGGCCGCCGAAGTAGGCGAGCTCGATCACGCGGCTCTGCTCCTCGGGGAGCTGCTCGAGCGCGTCGCGGATTTCGCGCGCCTCGTCGCGGCGCGCGAACTCGACGTCGGTGCGCTCGGACGCTGGGAGCCGCTCCTCGAGGCCTTCGTCGCTGACGACGCCCCGCTCGCGCACGGCGCGCCGGCGCAGAGCGTCGATCGCGCGGTTGTGGACGATCCCAAGCGTCCACGTGCGCACGCTTCCGCGATTGCGGTCATAGCGCGCGCCGCTGCGCCACAGCGACAGGAAGGCCTCCTGGACGACGTCCTCGGCGAGCGGCCGCTGGCGGCAGATGCGATAGGCGAGCGAGTACGCGGTGTCGGCGTGGCGGTCATAGATGACCTCGAACGCATCCGCGTTGCGCCGGTAGACGAGCTGCATGAGCTCCTCGTCGGCGAGTACCCGAAGGCGCGCCGCCGAGCGCTCAGAGGATGAGCGCAACGGCTTGAACATGGTCCTCATTGTTACGTGCCGTTACGTGCGCGACGCGTCTTCGATCATCGCGTCCGCCGTGACGGCGGCTCGCGGCGGCCGAGCTCGCATCAGGCTGCGAGCTCTTTCGAATCGAGCCGGGCCGGCTCGATGACCTCGGCCGTCGCTTCGGGCGCGTGATCTGGAGCGGCGAGCGACGGGGCTGCGCTCTCGCCGCTCAGGGCGTCCTTGAAGCCGCGCATGCCGCTTCCCAGCGACCTGCCCATCTCCGGCAGGCGCCTCGCGCCGAAGACGAGCAGTAGCACGACGAGCAGGAATGCGAGGTGGATCGGGTTGTCGAGACCCATGGCTTGTCCTCCTGTGAGATCTGTGCGCGCGGCTTGGCTGCCGGCCGGTGTCTGCGCTTCATACGCGCAGGCCTCGCCGGCGGATCATCACGACCACCCCGCCGGTGAGAGCCCGGCTCAGGAGACCGCCCGCAAATATCGCAGCACGTCCGTCGCGTCCGCGGCCAGCGCGTCCTGCTCATCCGTCGCCAGAGGCGCGAAGGGCTTGAGCGTCACCGCTCCCTTCGATATGCCCCACGTGGCCACCGCGCGGCCTCGCACCAACGCGAAGGGACGGAACAGCCCGTTGACGGTGACGACCGGCTCGTCTGCGCCGAGCAGAGCCTCCCGGGAGCGCCATCCCAAGAGCAGCGGGTCGAACGCTCCGAGCAGACGCGGCGCCGGTAGCCGGGCCGAGCCGCGAGATCGCGCGAGGTCGAGCAGCCCGTCCTCACGCTCCCGCAGCTCTGAGGCGATCGCGCTCAGACCCGCCCGCGCGTCGCGCAGCGGCAGACCTGCCCACCTCGCGAGATCACGCTCCTCCGCGGGGCCGTGACCGGCCAGATACCTCCGGGCGAGCTCGGCAAGCGCACGCTCTCGGTCGACCGGCGCGGGCGGCCCCAGCCAGTCGCGTACGAGGGCGTAGGCGTGTCGACCGTCGATCATCGGCCCCCGAACCACGAGCCCCCGCAACGAGCAGAGCAAGAGCACGTGGACGAGCGCCTGCCCCGCCGTTGGCACGCCCGCCCCGCCGAGGCGGTCGCGCAGCTGCTCGCGGCCGAGGGGACCCTCATCGGCGAGCGCGTGCTCGACCGCTGCCACACCTCGCTCCGCCGCCTCGGGCGTGACGCCCTCCTGGGAGAGGCGGCGAGCGTTGCCCATGAGCTGGGGAGGCGCTGTCAGTGCATGCAGCCATGGATAGTCCTCGCGCGCCACCAGGTGCAGCGTGCCGCGGTTCAGCCACGTGATCAGGAGCGATCGATCGATCGTGAGAGCGCGGTCGACGTCGTCGACCGTCAGGCCGCGGCTGCGCGCGCGGATGGCGAGACGCACCCCGCGCTGGTCCTGACCCTGGACCGCCAGCAGCCGCCGCGTCACCTCGACCGGATCCCGTGCCGGGGGCCCCGCCAGCAGCTGAGCCGCCAGCCGCTCTGCGATCACCCCACGGCCTCGGCGAGCAGCTCGTAGGAGCGCAGGCGGGCCTCGTGGTCATAGGTGATGGTCACCACGATGGCCTCCTCGGCGCCGTAGCTCGAGACCACCTGCCGCAGCTGCTCGGCGACCGTCGCGGGCGCGCCGATCACGGCTCTGCGCTCGGGGCGGGGGCCCGCGTCCGGCCGCTCATCGGCCGCCAGGAAGCGAAGCGCCTTCTCGGGCGGCGGGACCGGGATCAGCTGGCCGCGGCGCAGCAGGGTGAAGGTCATGCGCGCGCTGGAGGCGAGGCGCTGGGCCTCCTCGTCGGTGTCGGCGCAGATCAGCCACACAGCAACGGCTGTGCGGGGGCGACCGGGATGTTCGTGTTCGGCGAAGCGCTCGCGGTAGAGCGCGGCGATCTCGGCTCCGCGAGGGTTGATGAAGTCGGCGAACGCGTAGGGCAGAGCCAGCTCTGCTGCCCACAGCGCGCTGTCCGGGGAGGAGCCGAGCAGCCATGGCTCCGGGCCGTCGGGACGCCCCGGGAGCGTGCTCGCGAGCCGGGCGAACGGATGATCCGGCGGCAACTGGTCATTGAGATACCCGAGCAGCTCGGCGAGCTGCTGCGGGAAGTCGTCGGGCAGCAGCTGCCGGCGGTCGCGCTGCAGGGCGATCGCCGTAATCTGGTCGGTTCCCGGGGCGCGACCGAGTCCGAGGTCTATGCGGCCGGGGAACAGGCCGGCGAGCACGCTGAAGGTCTCGGCCACCTTGAGCGGGCTGTAGTAGGGGAGCATCACGCCGCCGCTGCCGACGCGAATGCGCGAGGTCGCGGCGGCGATCGGCCCGATCAGCGCCTCCGGGCTCGGACCGGCGAGCATCGGGCCACCATGGTGCTCCGCCACCCAGTAGCGGTGGTAGCCGAGCCGATCCGCCAGGCGCGCGAGCTCGATCGTGTTCTGCAGCGCCTGCGCACCCGAGGAACCCTCTGAGATGGGCGACTGGTCGAGAACCGACAGCCGCAGCGGCGCTGACCGTTCGGGCTCGGCTGGCGTCTCGGGACCGCTGGGATCGCGCGCGGAGATGGCGCCATCTTAGGCGCGGCGCCCGCGATGTCCGGGGGGTCAGGCCGCCGCGGCGGCGCAGGCGTGGCGCCCGCGATCGCCGCGTCAGGCTCCGCGGCGGCGCGTGCAGTGTCCGTGCGCACGCTGGCGCTCGTAGGCGCTGTCGATGATCTCCAAGACCTCACGCGGGCTGCTGACGAGGTGCAGCCGCTCGAGATCGCGCGCGTCGATCCGACGGTCGGCGAGCGCCCGCTCCCGCAGCCACTGCAGAAGGCCGTCCCACTCGCCGTCGCCGAGCAGGATCACAGGGAAGTGGCGAATCGTCTGCGTCTGGATCAACGTCAACGCCTCGAACAGCTCGTCCAGCGTCCCGAAGCCGCCGGGTGCGATGACGAATGCGCTGGCGTAGCGCACGAACATGACCTTGCGAGCGAAGAAATGACGGAAGTAGAGCCCGACGTCGACATAGCTGTTCAGCTGTTGCTCGTGAGGCAGCTCGATGTTGCAGCCGACCGACAGCGCGCCTGCGTCGCGCGCACCGCGGTTGGCGGCCTCCATCAGGCCGCCGCCTCCACCGGTTATGACCGCATAGCCTGAGGCCCCGACGCGGGCGGCCACCTCGCGGACCAGTGCGTAGTGCGGATGATCTGTTGGCGTGCGGGCCGATCCGAAGAAAGTCACGGCCGGCCCGATGCCCGCGAGCGAATTGAAACCACGCGCGAGCTCCTCGGCGATGTCGTGCACCCGGTCCGCGTCGGCGGCGCGCACCGCCGGCTGCTCGTCCCCCAGCCACAGCAACAGCTCCTCGTCGAACGTCGGCATCGGCGCCGGCGGGCGCGGCTGCTCTGCTCCCATCGGCGAAGCCTAGAGGTGGCGGCTCCGGCGCCCGTCACGCACCCGCGCCCGGGAGGGCTCAGGAGACCTGTGTCCCGGCGGCGTTCTCGGCCAGCAGCCGCGCAACCTCCTCGTCGCTGGTCGGACGAAAGTCCACGTACCACGATCCCACCGCCCACAGGTCGGCGGGGATCTCCACGTAGACGACCTCGTCGGCCGCGTCGCCGAGGAGACGTGCGGCCTCCTGGGAGGCGACGGGCGCCGCGAGGATGACGCGAGCCGCGCCGCGCCGGCGCAGCGAGCCGACCGCGGCCAGAGCCGAGCGTCCCGTCGCAAGGCCGTCGTCGACGACGATCACGGTGCGCCCTGTGAGATCGACCGGCGGGCGCGTGCCGCGATAGCGGTGGAGCCGCTCGTCGAGCTCATGCTCGGCTCGCGCGATCAGCGCGCCCAGCTCGGCGGCGCTCAGGTCGGCTGAGCGCCCCTGCCTGCGGCCCAGCACATGCACGCCGCCCTCCGCCACAGCGCCGATCGCGTACTCCGAATTCTGCGGCGCGCCGATCTTTCGAACGACGGCGACGTCGAGCGGCGCGGCGAGCGCGCGGGCCACCTCGGCGGCCACTGGGACGCCGCCGCGCGGCAGGCCGACGACGACCGGCCGCTCCGCTCGGTAGAGCTCCAGCAGCGCGGCAAGCCGGCGGCCGGCGTCACGGCGGTCCTTGAAGCGGATGCCGCGCGCCGACAGCGGCGAGCCGGCGGGAGATCGGATCCCGTCCGGGACATGCTCACTCGGCCGCTCGCTCATGGCGCTGCTTCTACGCTAGCTCAACGAGCGTCAACGAACGACTCGTGATGCGCAGTGGATAGAGTTGCCGGCGAGTCAGACGGAGTCAATCCGCTCGGGGCGAGGAAGGTCGAAATGAGCTTCGCGCTGATGCATCGGGACGAATGCGAGACGGCCGGCAACTGGACGCTCGTCCGCCGGACGCTCGGGCTGCGGGCCTTCGGCATCAATCTCGTCGAGATACCGCCCGGCGGGCAGCTTCCCGAGCATGACGAGACCGAGCGCGACCAGGAGGAGCTGTTCTACGTCCTCAGCGGCAGCCCGACGCTGGTCATCGACGGCCAGGAGCATCCGGCGCGCGCGGGGACCTTCGCGCGGGTCGATCCGGAGCATCCGCGCACCGTCCGCAACGACGGCGAGGCCGGCGCGACCGTGCTCATCGTGTCGGCGCCGCGGTCGAGCGGCTACGAGCCGATGGAGTGGGCGTGAGCGCTGCGACCGACACCCTGAGCGCGACGATCGACGCCTACAACGACGCCTGGAATGCGCATGACGTGGCGCGTATCGGATCGATGCACGCCCCGGACATGGTCTTCGAGAACCACACGGCGGGAGAGCGAGCCGAGGGAGAGGATGCGCTGAGGCACATCGCCGGCATCTTCGAGTCCTGGCCAGACATCTCCTTCGAGACGCGCCGGCTCTACGTCCGCGAGGACCTCGTCGTCCAGGAGTGGACCGCCAGCGCGACACATCTCAGGCCGCTCACGCGCGGCGACATCGTGGCCGAGCCTTCGGGCCGGCGCATCGAGTGGCAGGGTATGGACATCATCCCGTTCGAGAAAGGCAAGGTGAGACGCAAGGACGTCTACTCCGACTCGGTCTCGATCCTGCGTCAGGTGGGGCTGCTCTGAGCTGGACGCGAGCGCCCGCGCTCCCTGCCCGAGAGATCCGCGTTCAGGGAGCGGCAACAATCGAGGCGACCCCGGAGACGGTGCCGAGCGGCACGAGCCGCCGAAGAGACTCCGGCCTGCGCTTGAGGTAGCCATCGAGGAAGGCGAGCGTCACGCGCTCGACGATCGCGAGCTGCGGCTGCTGGCGGGTGTACGGGGGCAGATGTCCAGCCCCCAAAAGCCGCAGAAGGTACTTCGGAGCTCGCGCCGCTTTGAAGAACTGGTAGGTGAACCTCGGTTCGTTGACCGTGTCGGAGGTTCCCTGGGTGGCGAGCAGCGGCGGGGCCCCACGGGAGAAGCTGAAGCCGCCCGCACCCGACATCTCGGCGCCCGACATGATCACGGCGGCGCCGACCCGCGGGTCGCGGAAGCGGCGGCTGTAGGCGACGGCGAGAGCCGTCATGGCTCCGTCCGACTGCCCGGCGACGGCGATGTGTGCCGCGTCGATGAGGCCCGACAACGGGCCGCGGGCCGTGCTGCTGGCCGCCAGTAGCCGCGAGATCACGAAGCTCATGTCGGTCGGCTGGTTGACGAGATCCGACTCGTCCGGTCCGCCGGGCGCGTTGGCGTTGGCGAGCGGAAACACCGGCGTCGCGACGACGTATCCGGCGCGCGTCAGGCTCTGAAGCAGATGCGCGTAGATCCGCGGCGTGACGGCGAAGCCATGACCGAAGACGACGAGTGGATAGGGGCCGCCGGCATTGGCGGCGGGCGCGCCCGGCACGTCGGTCGCGCCCTGAGCGCCGAGCGCCGGGTAGCGGACGTAGGTGACGAGCGTTCTGGGCTCGCTCCTTCCGTTCGCGAGACGGATCCGGCGCGTGGTGTCGAGAAGACGCAGCACGCGGAGTCCGATCGCCGGCGAGGGCGGCTGGGCCGCGCCCGGCACCGGCAGCGTCGCTTCCTGGCCGCCGGTCGCGTTCGCGATGTGGGCAGGAGCGGGTGCCCCGGCCGCGGCAGGGATGTTGAAGATCAACACCAGAAGGGCGAGCGCGGACAGCGGCACTCGCGGGCGCGCCGGGGAGGCGGGCGAACTCGCGGTGCTTGCCGTCGCGCCTCCCATGCGGCCATCGTGTCAGATCGGCGGGCAGCGGCCGCGCGGTCCCTGGTGTCCTGCGACGATGTCACGTTCAGCGCCGCATCATGGTCGCGGTAGTTCAGTGCCAGGCAGATCTCCAATCGGGCCGCCCAGGGTCCCGCCGGTGAGTTTCTGCCAGCCCGCCGGTCGTAGTCTTTGACCCTCGAAAGGAGAGAAGACATGCCGCAGATAACGCAGGTGGGCAGGGTGATGGTTCCGGTGCGCGACCAGGACGAGGCAATAGCCTTCTACACGAACAGGCTGGGCTTTTCGCTCACGGCCGACGTGCCATTCGGCGAGGGCGACCGGTGGGTGGAGATCGCCCCGCCAGGTGGCGGGACCGCGATCGCGCTGGTGCCGCCGCAGGGCGACTACCAGCCTGGGCGCATGACGGGCATCGCACTCGAGTCGCCGGACCCACGCGCCGACCACGCCGAGTTGCAGGAGAACGGTGTCGACGTCGACGGAGAGCTGATGGGCGGCGACGGCACGGTGCCGCTCCTGTTCTTCTTCCGTGACGGGGACGGCAACCAGCTGATGATCGTCGAGACGCAATAGCCGGCCGCGACTGGCACGACGGCGGGCGATCCGCGTCGGCGCTGTCAGCTCAGGCGTCAGCCAGGCGCCTGAGCAGCGAGACGGATTGAGCGAGCGCCCGCTGCTCCTGCTCCGAGAAGCCGTCGGTGATGGCCTGTATCAGCCAGCCCTCGCGCTGCCGGCGGTCCTCCCCCAGTGTCTGGCGCCCTCGGTCGGTGAGCTCGATCAGCGCTCGGCGCCCGTCGGCGGGATCGGGGCGGCGGCTGACGAGGCCGTCGGTCTCGAGCTCGCTGATCGTCTGCGCCATCGACTGTGGTCGCACTCGTTCGGCAGCTGCGAGATCGCTCGTGCCGCTGGGGCCTTCGCGGTCGAGGCGGCCGAGCACGGCGCCCTGTGCGAGCGAGAAGCGGGTGGCGTGCTCTGAGCGGAGTCGTCGCAGCAGCTGGCCGAGAACCACACGCAGCTCACTGGCGATCGGAGAGACATCGACGGACGCGGCCACGGGAGCAGAGATCATAGCCGTCAGACAGGCAAGCTGCACAGGTTACCTGTATAATATCAAGGGTGAGCGCAAGCGTGGAGGCAGGCCGCACCGTGACGAGAGGGAGCGCTGGGTCGCCCGCCTCCGATCGCTACAAGTGGATCGCGCTGTCCAACGTGACGCTCGGGGTGCTGTTGGCGACGCTGGATGGTTCGATCACGCTGATCGCGATGCCCGACATCTTCCGCGGCATCCATCTCGACCCGCTCGTGCCTGCCAACAGCTTCTACCTGCTGTGGATGATCCTCGGCTTTCTCGTCGTGACGAGCGTGCTGATCGTGAGCTTCGGGCGCCTTGGGGACATGTTCGGGCGGGTGCGGATGTACAACATCGGCTTCGTCATCTACACGCTCGCTTCGCTGGCCCTGACGGTCGACTGGATGACCGGCCCGTCCGGGGCGATCTACCTGATCGCGTTCCGAGTCGTGCAGGGCGTCGGCGCCGCCTTCCTGCTGGCCAACTCGGCGGCGATTCTCACCGACGCCTTCCCCGCCAACCAGCGCGGCATGGCGCTCGGCATCAACAACATCGTCGGCGTCAGCGGAATGTTCGTCGGGCTCGTGCTCGGAGGGATCCTGGCCCCCATCGACTGGCGACTGGTGTTCCTGATCTCGGTGCCGATCGGGTTGTTCGGCACGGTCTGGGCCTATCTCAAGCTCGAGGAGCGCAGCACGCCCAAACGGGCGCGGGTCGACTGGTGGGGGAACGTCACGTTCGCGCTGGGGCTGATCCTGATCATGGTGTCGGTCACGTACGGCATCCGACCATACGGCGCCCACGCCACGGGTTGGGGGAGCCCGCGGGTGATCGCGCTGCTGGGCGCCGGGGCGGCGTCGCTCGTGGCGTTCGCGGCGATCGAGCGACGGGTCGCCGAGCCGATGTTCCGACTGCCGCTGTTCCGGATCCGGGCGTTCACCTTCGGGACGCTGTCGACGTTCCTCTCGGCGGTCTCCCGCGGAGGGCTGCTGTTCATCCTGATCATCTGGCTGCAGGGCATCTGGCTGCCGCAGCACGGCTATGACTTCAACCAGACGCCCCTGTGGGCGGGGATCTACATGCTGCCGCTCACGCTGGGGATGCTGGTGGCCGGTCCGGCGTCGGGGTATCTCTCCGATCGCTTCGGCGCGCGCGGGTTTGCGACGGGAGGGATGCTCGGCGCGGCGCTGAGCTTCTTCCTGCTGACCCTGCTGCCGACGAACTTCCCGTTCGCGCTGTTCGCGCTCGTGCTCGCCCTCACCGGCATCTCGATGGGGATGTTCGCCTCGCCCAACCGGGCGGCGGTGATGAACAGCCTGCCGCCCGGGGACAGGGGTGCGGGAGGCGGTATGAACCAGACCTTCCAGAACTCGGCGCAGGTGCTCTCGATCGGGATCTTCTTCACGCTGATGGTCCTCGGGCTCGCCTCGAGCCTGCCACACGCGATGGCCGCGGGATTGCAGGCGCACGGGGTGGCCGCCACCACCGCGCATCGCATCGGGGGCCTGCCTCCCGTGTCCATCCTGTTCGCCGCCTTCCTCGGCTACAACCCGATCCAACATCTGGTGGGCCCGCACGTACTCGGCTCGCTATCGGTCGCCAACAGGAGCGCGCTCACCGGCCGCTCGTTCTTTCCGCACCTGATCTCCGCGCCGTTCAGCAGCGGACTGCATGCGGCGTTCGCCTTCGCGATCGTGGCCTGCCTGATCGCCGCGGCCGCTTCGCTGATGAGGGGCGGCGCCTACCACCACGCGGTGGCGCCGGCAGCGACGCGCGAGGCCGGCGCGCGGGCCAACGGCCTGACGCCGGTCGCGATGGCGCGCACGATCACAACGATCCCCAGCAAGGAGGAGCAGCACTCAGGTTGAATCCAGTTCGACTACCGCCGATCGAGGGCGCCTCCTGGAGGGCCGGTCCACTCCTCACCGTGCGAAGCTGAGGAGTGCAACCGTGCAACGTGAGAACGGAGGCGAGCAATGAATGCACGAAACGGCAGCGCCGAGTGGCACGGAAGTGTCGAGAGCGGCTCGGGAACGGTGATCGTCGGCGACGGCGTCTTCGAAGGCGCCTACTCGTATGACTCGCGGTTCGCCGAGGGAGAGGGCACCAATCCGGAGCAGCTGATCGCGGCCGCGCACGCCGCCTGCTTCACGATGGCGCTCTCCAACGCCCTCGGTGCCGCGGGATATGTGCCCGAGACGCTGCGGACCAACGCGCGCGTCCAGCTGCGCAACATCGACGGCGCCCCGACGCTGACGCGCATCGACCTCGAGACCAAGGGGGACGTGCCGGGCATCGACGAGCCTGGCTTCCAACGACAAGCCGAGCAGGCCAAGGCGAACTGTCCCGTGTCGCGCGCGTTGGCGGGGATCCCCGAGATCGTGTTGTCGGCCGAGCTCGTGTAGGCCGGTTGAGGGTGAGCCCGCGCTGGTTGCGAGCTCGCGGATCGGCCGACGGTCCGAGCGTCCTTCGATGATTGCTCGGGGCGGCGAGCGTCTTACCCCTAGCCCCTGGACACCCCGAGAAGGAGGATCGATATGGGACGAATCGTGGTAACCGAGTTCATCACCCTGGACGGCGTCATCGAGGCGCCCGGAGGCGGCGAGGGCTTCGAGCACGAGGGCTGGTCCTTCAAGTTCGACCGCGGCGCGGACGGCGACAAGTTCAAGCTCGACGAGCTGACGGCCGCCGACGCGCAGCTGCTCGGCCGGCGCACGTATGAAGGGTTCGCCCGGGCGTGGCCCTCGATGACCGGCGACGCGTTCGGCGGGAAGATGAACGCGATGCCGAAGTACGTCGCCTCCACAACACTCGCGAGCGAGGACGCCACGTGGAACAACTCGACCGTCATCGGCGAGGATCTCCCCGGTGAGCTGGAGGCGGTCAAGCGGGAGTTGGGGGGAGACATCCTCGTCGCGGGCAGTGCTCGGCTCGTCCAGAGCCTGGCCGAGCACGACCTCGTCGACGAGTACCGCTTGATGGTGTTCCCCGTCGTGCTCGGCTCGGGCAAGCGCCTGTTCACCGCCGACGCGCCGCACACGGTGCTGCGGTTGGTGGACGCCAAGCCCCTGGGTCCGGACGGCGTGGTCCTGCTCACGTACGCACCCGCCCAGCGAGCCGCCGCGGAGGCTTAGGCGAGCTGCCGTGCGTCCTAGCGGAACTGAAACGACGGTTAGGATGTGAGTTCGTGACTGCGCACAGGACCGGTACGCGCGAGCAGTACGACGCCGCTCGGCAGGAGTTGCTGAAGCGCGAGAAGGAGCTCACGCGCGCGAGCGACAAGCTCGCCAGAGCTCGCAGGGAGCTGCCGTGGGTGCCGATCGAGAAGGAGTACCGCTTCGACACGAGCGAGGGTCCAAGGACGCTCGTGGAGCTCTTCGACGGGCGCGGTCAGCTGATGCTCTACCACTTCATGTTCGGGGCCGCGTACACGGCGGGCTGCCCCGTCTGCTCCTCCGCGGCCGATACGTTCGACGGCGCGGTCGCGCATCTGAACGCGCGCGACGTGACGTTCGCCTGCGTCTCGCGCGCCCCGCTCGAGAGGCTGCTCGCCTACGAGCGGCGGATGGGATGGACGTTCCCCTGGGTGTCGGCCGGCGACGGTGACTTCAACCCCGACTTCGGCGCCGCGTACACCGAGCAGGAGCTGAAGCCGTTTCTCGACGGCGGCGAGCTCGGCCCGGTCCCTGCGCTGGCGACCGCCTGCGGCACCGATCCGACGGGGTATCTGATCGAGCGGCCCGTGCTGAGCGCCTTCGCGATCGCCGACGGCGTCGTTCACCGGACGTACTCGACCACCGCGCGGGGCCTCGAAGTGATGATGGGCTACTACGGGATGCTCGACCGGGCGCCCGAGGGACGTAAAGAGGCCGGCGAGCCGGACATGTGGATTCGCCGCCACGACGAGTACGCGTAGCGGCCCGCCGCGAGAGGCCAAGGAGGGCAGGCGGGAGGCGCCTCGCAGGTGCCCGCGATGTCCGCCCGTCACGACGAAGGCCACCTTGCGGTGGCCTTCGGGGTCTCGGTCGGCCGGTTTGCAGGGCTCTTGCAAGTCCTACGCCCTGGTCGGCCTCGATGGTCGGGGCCTGCGCCGTCTCCGACGGAGACCCCATGCATGAAGAGTAGCACTCGCTAGTGGCATAAGCAACAAAGGCGGCAGTCGGATGAGAACGATCAAAGGCGAGGCGATCGTCAACGGATACCGCGCCGTCCACGGCCCGATTACGGCCCGCCGCCGAGCCCACGCTCCAGCGCCGCGAGTGCGGCGCGCCCCTGCGCGCGCACATCGCGCGACAGCTTGGTACTGCGGGCCCCGGCGAGGATCCGGCTGCGCGTGTAGGACACCAGTGCGCGGTGGACCCCCATCAGCGCGTTCGCGAGCACCCACGGCTCTATCGCGTCGGCGGGCGCGCCGCTCTCGGCGGCGAGCAGCGCCGCCAGCGAGTCGGTGAATCGCGAGAAGATCTGCTGCTCGCGCGCCAGGAGCGCAGGGCTCGCCTCGATCACGCGAGTGATCGACGCCAGGCGCTCCACGGACTCCGGGTCTTTCGTTGCGAGCAGCCCGCGTGGCGTCAGCACGAACCGACCAAACGCCGTCAGGACCGTCTCGCCCGGATCGCGCAGGCGAATCGCGTCCAGCAGTTGCTCCTCGAACTCCTCCAGGCCGCCGAAGAAGAGGTCCTCCTTGGTCGGGAAGTAGTTGAAGGCGGTCGCCTCGGACACGTCCGCAGCGAGCGCGACCTCGGCCACCGTGACGCGCTCGAAGCCACGCTCGATGAACAGCTCGCGCGCGACCGATCGGATCCGGTCACGCGTCTGCTGCTTCTTGCGCTCACGAAGGCCTTGATTCATCTCGTTGATATTGTAGAGTGACTCTAAGATTGATGTAGCTCTGCTTTTACGGCGACCCTGAACCGAGGTGATGATATATGCGACCTGACCTGGCAAGCGAGGACGGCGGCAGAATGTCGGTCGCGTTCGCGGCGATCGTGCTCGCGATGCTGCCCGCCGTGCTCGACCAGACGATCCTCGCGACGGCGCTGCCGACGATTGCCGCGCGGCTCGGGCGGCTCGCGGACGTGTCGTGGGTGGTGAGCGCCTACGTCGTCGCGGCGGCAGCCTCGACGCCCCTGTGGGGGCGCCTGGGGGACCGCCACGGGCGCAAGCGGCTGCTCGAGCTCTCGTTGACCCTGTTCCTGATCGCTTCGGCGATCTGCGGCGCCGCCCAGGACATCACCGTGCTCGTACTCGCGCGGGCGCTTCAGGGGGTGGCGGCCGGCGGTCTCATGACGCTGGCGATGGCCGCAGTCGGCGACCTGGTCGAGCCCCGCGAACGCGCCCGCTACCAGGGCTACATCGTCGCCACCTTCGCCGTCGCCACCGTCGTCGGGCCGCTCGTGGGCGGCGTGATCGTCGATCACGCAAGCTGGCGATGGGTCTTCTACGTCAACCTCCCGCTCGGCGCGCTCGCGCTCGCCGGACTGTCGCTGCGACTCCCCGCGGCCGAGCCGGCGGCGCCCCGCCCCGGGCTCGACGGGATCGGCGGAGCGCTGCTCGCAGCCGCCACCGGCGCTCTGACGCTGGCCTGCATCTGGGGAGGCGGGCGCTACGCGTGGGGCTCGGCGACGATCGTCGGGCTGCTGGCGCTGTCGCTGACGCTGGCGGGCACGCTCGCGCTGCGCGAGCGCCGGGTAGCGGACCCCATCGTCCCGTACGCGCTGCTGTCGACGCGCACGGTCGCGGTCGCGAGCGCCACCCTGTTCCTGACGACCGCTGCGCTGTTCGCGATCACCGTGTTCGTGCCGCTGTTCCTGCAGACGACGACGGGCGCGTCGCCGACTCTCGCCGGGTTGCTGCTCGTCCCGATGATGCTGGGGATCGCCGCCTCGACCAATCTGGCCGGTCGCGCCATCGCGCGCAGCGGCCGCTACAAGCGCTACCCGATCGCCGGCCTGGCGCTGATGTCGATCGCGCTGGCCGGGTTGGCATCGGTCGCAAGCGATCCTTCCCGGGTCGCGACCGGTGTGATGCTCGGCGTATTCGGGCTCGGCTTCGGAATGGTCGGTCAGGTCCTGATCACGGCCGTCCAGAACAGCGCGCCGCGGCGTGAGCTCGGGATAGCGATGGCGACGACGAGCTTCTTCCGCGGTCTCGGCGGCGCGATAGGGGCCGCCGTCCTGGGGTCGATCTTTGCCGCCGCGGCTGGTACCTCCCTCCCGGCCGGCCGCGTGCAGTCACTCGCCGGAGCCGCACGCGCTGATCTGATCGGCGGTGTCCAGAGCGTTTTCATCGTCGGCTCGGTGATCGCGGCGCTCGCCCTGTTGATCGTGCTCGCACTACCCGAGATCGAGCTGCGCGCCTCACCTGGCCCCGCCGGAGCGCCGCGGCCGGAACCCGCCACGCCACCGACACCTGTCGCCGCCCACCGACGGCCCGCCCCCTAGCGCTCGGGAGCCCTGGGCGTCGCCGCGTCGAGCGACGCGTCGAGCGCTGTCTGCTCGTCTGCAGTCAGGCTGCGCCGGAATATGGCTTGCACGCGGGGGCTGAGGGAGTCCAGCATCTCGTCGACCTCGGGGGCCGGCGCGATGAGCACCAACGCGGATGAGGAGTGGGGTACCGCGGCGCGTAGCTGGTCCGCGAGCGCCCGCGGCTCGTTCTCGATTTCGTCCGCGTCGCCAGCTTGTGAGCCGAGCAGCCCGCCGACGGCAAGCCCGACGGCGATGCCCGGGGGGCCCGCGAGGACGCCGATCAGGCCTCCGGCCACGGCTCCCTCCCCCGCCCTCCTTTGAGAAACGTGGTCGCTCTCGTCGACGTCGAGATAGTGCCCGGCGAACATTCCGCGCAGCAGCAGGCGCCCATTGTGGTGGCGTTCGACGAAGCCGACCTCATGCATCCACGCGGCGTCTGCCGTGCGGTCCTTCGCGGCCGCATATCGAGACACCGCGGTGCCCTCTCCGGCGAACTGGACCACTGCGAGGTCCGGCCTCCCGGCTGCAGCTTGGCCGGTGCTCATCTCCCCCCAGCGCCCGTCGTAGCGCCAAGCACTTGCCGAGCGTCATCCGCGGCCTCGGAGTGGTGGCAGTTGCCGATCGCGTGACGGGCGAGCGCAGCCTTGACGGTGGGCACGCGGGGCTTCGCCGGGCCGGGCAGGATCACGATCGCCAGAAGCAGGGCGAGGGCGAAGATTCCCACGGACCACCAGAACGCAGTGGTGTAGCCGTGAACCGCCGCGGCGTTGGCCAGGCCGGCGGTGTGGAGGTGATCGGCCGCGTAGCTGGCGACTGCGCTGGCGAAGATCGTGCTCAGCACGGAGATGCCGACCGAGCCGCCGACCTGCTGGGAGGTGTTGACCATCGCCGAGGCGACCCCGGCCTCGCTCCCCTCCACGCCCAG
>Ga0210409_10001582_pt1 | contig 29216 bp, 20 predicted proteins | sample IncBWH17MmetaG_FD_161649 | JGI IMG/M metagenome (GOLD analysis project Ga0210409, IMG submission 161649) | Forest soil microbial communities from Barre Woods Harvard Forest LTER site, Petersham, Massachusetts, United States - Inc-BW-H-17-M | ecosystem: Environmental > Terrestrial > Soil >...
AGGGCCCGAATAGATCGATCGGAACGGGCAGGAAAGTCGTCGTATTATGTTCGCTGGAGATCTCCCGCATGGTCTGCAAGAAGCGCAATTGCAGGGCAATGGGCTCTTTGCTGATCATCGCGGCAGCCTGGACCATTTTCTCGGCGGCCTGGAATTCGCCTTCGGCGTTGACGATCTTCGCGCGGCGTTCACGCTCGGCTTCGGCTTGCTTTGCCATGGCGCGTTTCATGCCCTCGGGCAAGGAAACGTCTTTAATTTCCACCGAAGTAACTTTGATACCCCAGGGGTCGGTCTGGCGATCGATGATCTCCTGCAGGGTCTGATTGATTTTGTCCCGGTGCGCGAGCAACTCATCCAGTTCCGCCTGCCCGAGCACGCTGCGCAGAGTGGTTTGCGCAACCAAAGAGGTTGCTTTCCAGAAATTCTCCACTTTAATCACCGCGGCGATCGGGTCGATGACTCGGAAATACACCACCGCGTCGACCGTGGCGGGCACGTTGTCACGCGTCATGACTTCCTGCTTGGAAACGTCGATGGTGACTACCCGCAGGTCCATCTTGACCATCCGGTCGACCACCGGGATCAGGACAATTAAGCCGGGCCCCTTCGCCCCGAGCAACTTGCCCAGGCGAAAAATGACACCGCGCTCGTACTCGCGCAAAATGCGCAGCGCGTTGGGCAAAACGATTGCCACGAAAATGAGGATGACAAAGATGGCCGGGATGATTTTTGCCAAAGCGGAGATTTGGTCCATAAAGATGGGTCCGGGTTTAGGTTGGTTGCGGCTTCACTTTGAGGGTCAGGCCGCGGATGTCAACGATTTGTACAGCTTGGCCGGGCTCAACGGGCGTGTCGCTGACGGCGTTCCAATACTCGCCCTCGACGAAGACCTTGCCGCCCTGTTGGTCAATCCGCGCCAGCGCCGGGGCCACTTTGCCGATCATCGCTTCCTTTCCGGTGCGCACGGGCAGGGCTTGCGCGCGCAAGCCCTGGCCCACGATAAATATGAAGAACAGGGCGGTCACGACTGTGGCCGGGATGATATATACCAGCGATAACCGAAATGCCGGGTCGGCCCGGTTAAAGAGCATCAGTGCGCCCAGGAAAAAGGAGATGATGCCGCCGAAGGTGAGAACGCCATGGGTCGGGGCGAAGATATCGACCACGAATAAAGCCACTGCCAGCCCGATCAGGGCCAGGCCGGCGAAGTTGATGGGCAAAATCGCCGCCATATAAAGCGCCAAAATCAACGCGATCGCCCCGACCACGCCGGGCAAAATCGCCCCGGGACTGCTTAATTCGCCAATGAGCCCGTAAATAGCCGCCAACATCAGCAACAACATGACCTCAGGGCGCCAGAGCAACTGAAAAATCCGCTCCCGTAGAGCCATTGGAATTTCCACTACGGTGGCTCCCGCCGTATTGAGTGCTTTGCCATTGATCTCGCGGCCGTTCAGTTGCCCGAGCAAATCGGGGATATCCGTCGCGATGAGATCCACCACCTTCAGGTCCAGTGCTTTCTCGGCAGTAACGGATTGGCTCCTCACGACCGCGTCCTTGGCCCATTCGACGTTGCGCCCGCGCTTTTCCGCGATTGCTTCGATGTAGGCACTGGCGTAGTTTTCCAGTTTTTCCTTCATCACGTCGTCCAGTTTCTGCTCGCCGCCGGCGCCCATCGAAACCGGGTGCGCGGCGCCAATGCTGGTGTGAGGCGCCATCACCGCAACATCCGCAGCGAGCGTAATGAAACAGCCCGCGCTGGCCGCGTTGGCTCCCGACGGCGCCACATAGACCACGGTAGGAACTTTGGCCGCGTAGAGTTTCTGGACGATTTCTTTGGTGGACTCAAGCAAGCCACCCGGGGTATCGAGTTGAATGATCAGGCAAGCGTCCTGGCGCTCGCCGGCGACGTCGATGGCGCGAGCAATATACCCGGCGGTGGCCGGGCTGATGGCGCCATCGATTTTAATGAGGCCGACGTTGGCCGCGTTCAGGCCGGGAACCAGCCGGCACATCAGCACAACCCACACGATCAGGAACCCTGGCCGCATACCGTATAATAAAGGCTAAAGGCGGAGGAAGAAAGGCTAAAGGCTTAAGGCTAAAGTTCGGCAGGGGTGCAGGACATAAACCGCAACACCTTCCCAAATCTGACTTTAGCCTTAAGCCTTCAGCCTTCAGCCTTTCTTTTAGTGTTGCGCCGGTTTGGGTTCGGACATAACACTCATTAGAATTTAGGTATGCGCCGTCTTATTCCTTTGTTACTCGCCGCGGTTCTTTCTTTGCCGAGTATTGCCGCAGCCTCAGGCACTTCGTCCCGTCCCAGCTCGGGTGGAGCAAAGTGGGCCTTGTTCGGTCTAGGTAAAGGCAACCGCGCCAAGAAAGCGCCCAAAGCACAGAAAGCCAAGCGGAGCAGGAAGGCAGGCAAATCCGCGCGCCGCGCCAAATCGAGCCGTTAGGCCGGATTACGCGAGATATTGTTCCGTCTTTGCGCGAGAGGGGACCGGGCGTAGCGCAGACTTCTGGTCTGCCGTATCGCAGGCTTTAAGCCTGCTGGGCGCAGCATGAATTCCCACGTCCCAACGCTTCGCATGCCTGCCGACTACAAGTCGGCGATACAGCAGACCAGAGGTCTGACCAGAGGTCTGCGCTACGCCCCAGCCTCAGCTTGTTTTTCGTTTCCCTGTGGACCGCGCGGAGTTATGGTTATTCATGGCGCTGGTCCGAATATTGGTTGATGGCTACAGCCTCCTGCATCATTGGGAAGAGCTGGCCCCAGGCCAGCCTCGCTATTCGGCGGCCGCACGCGATGAACTCATTCGGCGCCTGACGCTCTACCAGGACGCTATTACTACACCCATCACGATCTTTTTTGATGGTGCCGGTCCGAAAGCAGGTCCATCGGGCGAGGCTTCCACTTCGGGCGTCGAAGTGCTGTATTCCCGCGCCGGTCAGACGGCCGACGAACTCATCGAACGGCTCACGCATCGGTTTGCAGCCTTTGGCGAGGTATTGGCGGTTACGGACGATCACGCGGAGCGCGACACGGTCATCAGCCTGGGTGGTTTGGCCTCCACCTGCCGCAATTTTATACAGGACGTCGAAAATACCTTGGCTGAACTGACTGATGAGATTAAAGATCATAATCGGCGAGAGCGGCACCGGTTCGGGCGTAGGCGCTAAGCCACGTGCGTGAACAGGCGACTTTAGCAAAATCCATGGCCAAACCAGTCCACAGAAACCTGTTGCTATGGCTATTCTTTTGGCCCGCGCTGCTGGTCGCGCAGACCAATGACCTCTCCGCCCCGCGCTATCCGCCCAATCGTTATCTGCTGGTCGTCGAAACTTCCCGAGCCATGCTCCATCGCTCGGACCAGATGGCCCAGACCATCCAGGAGTTGCTCGGCTCAGCCCTCGCTCGGCAGGCGCGCCGGGGGGACTCGCTCGGAGTTTGGACCTTCAATGAAGATTTGTATACTGGCGTACTACCATTGCAAGAATGGAAACCTGAGCAGCAAAAGCCGATCACGGAGCGGGTGGTGGGCTTTCTACGGGCGCAAAAATTCGAAAAAAAGAGCAAGCTCGACAAGGTTCTCCTGCCATTGTCTCGCCTGGTAAGGAATTTGCCCTTTTTAACAGTTATTCTTGTCTGCGTGGGGGACGAGGAAGTCCACGGGACCCCTTATGATCAACGGATCAACGATTTTTTTCAAACCTGGCGCCAGCAACAACTGGATGCCCGAACGCCGTTTGTAGTGGTGTTGCGTGCCCAAGGCGGCCGCTTCGTGGATTGCTCGATGAACCCGGCTCCTTGGCCGGTCGAGTTGCCGGCCTTGCCAAAAGAGTTGTTCGTCGCCAGGCCGGCCCCCCAGCCTGCAACGGCAGCACCGCAAAACCGCCCCGCTCCCGTGGTCCCGCCGCTGATCATCATCGGCAAGAAACACGAACCGGCGCCAGTCATCACAAATGTTGCGTCAGCCGACGCGAAGCCTTCAGCGGGTCTTCCAATAACGAATAATCTTGCGCCTCAATCCCTGTCAAACGCGCAAACGACCCTGGTTGAGCAGTCCGCACCTCCGGCTCAGGCGTCCGCAGCGCAAACGGGCGAGACAAGTAAACCCATTGCCATCGCTTCCTCCACCCCGGCCGTGGCGCCGATCCCATCCCCCACGACTGCTGCTTCTCAAGTGGCCCAGCAGCCTGTCGCGGCTCCAGCGGCACCGAAGCTACCCTCGGCTGAACCAATCGCGCCCGCGCCAACGGCTCCAGCGGTCTCACCGCCGTCCCCCGCCAAGTCAACCGTTCCCGAGGCTCAGGCGCCCGCCGAACCGGCTCGCTCTGATATGCCGGATCCCCACAAACTGAGCGGGTCCTCACTGCCAGGGGCACCTCGGGCAAGCCCAGCGCCCGTAAACGTTGCATCGGCTACTCCGACTAGAGCTCGCTCTGATATGCGCATCCTCTTGATTGGAGGTTGCGCCTGTGCGTTGATCGCAGTCGGTTTAGCCGCCTTTTGGGTTTGGCGCCGCCGTGCCCGGCCCACGGCCGACGTGAGCCTGATCACCCAATCCATCGACCGTCGAGACCGTTAGTCTAATGCGCAATGCGGAGTGCGGAATGAAAAGACCCTGATGCTGGGCGCCACTCGCCACTCGCTAGCTAAGGCCGCGAGTCGTGAGGGATCGATGCGGTGGTAGACTTCATCTGGCGATGAACAAAAAAGTAGTAGGTCGCGCCCAGCACGAGCATCGCGGCACCGAGCCAAATGGAGACGCGATGCGCTTCACCTTTCATCAATTGCTCATCCTGTCCCATCTTGATGCCAACGTAAGACAGGACCCCGCACCAGAGCGCCGAGCCCAATAGCGTGTAGGCCGAAAAGAGCCGGTAATTCATGCGCACGATCCCGGCCGGGATCCCGATGAGGTGACGCACCACGGGCAATAACCGGGAGATAAAGATCCCCATGGAGCCATAATGGGAGGCCCAACGCTCCGCGCCCTCAACTTTCTGATGTGAAATCAGCATGTATGGCCCGTAGCGCAGGACCAGCGCTCGACCGGCAGTTCTCGACGCCCAATACATGAGGCTGGCACCAATCCACGAACCCAGCGTGCCGGCCAAGACGATTCCCACGATGCCCAGGCTACTCTGGTGCGTATGGGCTAGATGGGCCGCCGGCGGTATAATCAACTCGCTGGGCAGAGGCACAACTGAACTCTCAATGGCCATCAACAACGCGATCAAGGGATAGCCACCGGTCGCCAGTTTTGCCAGGTACCAATCTATCAAACTTCTAAACATGCGCTGGTTCTTATAGCCGAAAGACCCGGCCCGGCGAAAGACATTCCCGTAGTTTTGAGTCTTGCCAGTGACGGGCTTGTGCTTAAAGTGGTTCAATGAAGATAACAGGGCTGTGGCTGGGCATCGTGTTGGCATCTATCGGCTGTGCCTCTGCGCAGGTGACAGTGGAAGTGACCCAGGACCAGCAGCAATTTCTGCCGGGTGAAGCTGTCAAAGCCGCTGTGCGGATTACCAACCTGTCGGGTCAGGAGTTAAGTCTGGGTGGAGAAGAAGATTGGCTTTCGTTTTCAATGGAATCCCGCGAAGGAACTGTGGTGCCAAAACTGGGAGAAGTTCCCGTGCTGGGCACCTTCGTTTTGGAATCGTCGAAGGTCGCTATTAAGCGTGTGGACCTCGCGCCATACTTTATGCTAACCCACCCTGGCCGGTACCAGATTGTGGCCACCGTTCGCGTCAAAGGCTGGAATCGTGAGATCATCAGCACACCCAGGCCGTTCGATGTCATCGAAGGCGTAAAAATATGGGAACAGGAGGTCGGCGTTCCAAAACCTCCGGGAGCGAACGATGCCGAACCGGAGATTCGCAGATACCTCCTGCAGCAAGCCAACTATATTCGAGGCCAAATTCGGTTGTATGTCCGAGTCACCGACCAATATGGCAGAACCGTTCGGGTCTTTGCGCTTGGTCCGATGGTCTCATTCGGGCGGCCGGATCCTCAGATCGATCGCTCCAGTAATTTACACGTGCTCTACCAGGACGGCGCTTCAGCCTTCAGCTATGTCGTCTGTGATCTGCAGGGAGAGATTATCAAACGCCAGACCTACGACTACTCCGAGTCGCGCCCCCGGTTACGAGTCGCTGATGACGGGAACATTTCTGTCATCGGGGGAGCCAGGCGCGTCACCGCCAGTGATGTGCCTCCACCCAAACAGGAAGATTCGGGTGAGGGAGCCCCGTCGGGAGGCCCTAACCGGCCGACCAATCAATTGAGTTCAGCCAAGCCTGCTCGGTAGAGGCGTGCGGATGGGGCAACTGCATCGTTACGCCTTAGAGTGTGTTTGAAAAATCCGGTGCGGCCCTCTTCCTCCTCCTCTTCCTCGTTCTCTTTCCTCGAAAATTCCCCGAAAGAAATCGAGGAAGAGGAGGAGGAAGAGAAAGAGGCGCTCAACGATTTTCAAACACGCTCTTAGCCCTAATCCAACAAATCATCCAGCGCCTGTGCCTGGGCCTGGATTTCTTTGACGATGGGCGCCGCACGCAGAATCGCGTTCTCCTCCGTTTGTCCGGGAAATGATTTCATCACCACGCGCACGGCGGCCATGGCGTCGCCGTTCCGGTCCCGCAGCGGCATGATGACTGAAATAATGTCCTTTTCTTTGCCAAAATAAGTTTCCCCGCGGCCGATGACTTCCTGCTCCGTTTTAGCTCCTGGCTGGCCGAGGTCATCCGCATTGACGCTCGCAATCACCCGAGTCCGGGTGAGATCCTTGCCGGCGACGTAGATTTTCAAATTCACCAACCGTGGGTAACGACGCATCATTTCCTTCACGATTTTCTGCGCAGAGGTCTCGAACGGAACATACACAATCCTGGTATCGGTAAAATAACTTACAGAATCGGATTTGGTCCAGAAGCCTATTTTGCCTCGGATGAACGGGGTATTGTTATCGGTGACTGAGATTACCTCTTTGCCGTTGAGCTGGCAGCGGATTTGGTTTCGTTGACAGTCAATACCCAACTCCTGCCAGGAACCCAAAGGGATCTGCACTTTGGGGCCGACCAATGGTTCCCGCCGGCCGTCGCGCACTTTGTAAAAGCGAAAAGTGCCGTCGAGCGAACTGGCTCGCACCACGTAATAGTTGGATTCGTTCTGCATGCGAAAGGCCATGCCCGCCATTTGTTCCGCGATACCGCTGACGATCTTGAAGCGTGTCGTCAGCTTAAAATCACCGAAAGTTTCCTCGTCGTAGATCAACAACGGAAAGTGCTCATCCGTCGGGTCCTGGGCTAACTGCGCGAGCACCGATTGTTTGGTGTGCGAGGGTGCGGGTTGGGCGGTCAACGGCGGAAACTGCGAGGCCACGTCCTCCAGGATGATCTTCCAGTTGCCCGGTTTTCCTTTGCCAGTGAGGACGCTGTGAAAGCCGGGTGGAGTTTCGTCTTCGCGAAAATCGCTGAAGTCGAATTTGCGTTCCGCCGCCAGGGTCGGCAGAGCCAATAGCAAAAGCGTCCATTGAAAACATCCGCGCATGGAATTGAAGGTTACCCAAAACGGGACGGTCGACAAGCTATCGCGGGTGCGATTAAATGTGAACTCCTCTCCCCAGCCCTCTGCTCCAAAGGAGGAGAGGGAGACCGCGTCCGCGCAGCAGTCACCCAAACTCAATGGCAGTGCAACGCGCCGTCTACCAGCCCACCGCCCAACACATTTAACAGCACCCCTCCGCCTCGAAACTTAGCGGTTAATGCCGCATTCAAGCGCGCCAGATCATATCGGCGACCGTGTGGCCGGCCGGGATGAACGGCAGCACGTGTTCGGTATATGGCACAATGATATCCAACACGTACGGCTCTTTGGCGTCGAGCATTCGCTGAAGCGCGCCCCGAAGATCCTTCTGGTACATCACCCGCTCACATTTGACGTTGAAGCTTTTGCACACGGCAACGTAATCAGGATAAATCTGGTTGCGGTTATCAGGGTCGCCCAAGTAGGTATGCCCGCGGTTGCCCTTGTAGAAACGGTCTTCCCATTGAACCACCATGCCCAGGTGCTGGTTATTGAGAATCATTGCCTTGGCCGCGATTTTTTCGATATGCGCCGTGGCCAACTCTTGCACATTCATCAGGAACGATCCGTCGCCATCAATATCCACCACTTCCCGGTCGGGGAACGCGACTTTGGCGCCCAGGGCGGCCGGATAGCCATAGCCCATGGCACCCAGGCCAGCGCTGGTCAAAAGCTGGCGCGGATACTTGAACTTATAAAACTGGCCGGCCCACATCTGGTGTTGGCCGACACCGGTAGTGATAATGGCTTCACCCTTGGACAGTTCGTAAAGCACCTCGATGGCGATTTGGGGCAGGATGACCTCGTTCTCGCGGCCCTCCAAATGATCGCGCATGTGCTGAGATTTCGACACCTCTTCGGTCACGTTATAGCCGAACGGCGCTTTTGCCTTCCAAGCTTCGATTTGCCGATGCCAGGCCGTGAATTTCTTCTGGATCGGCCGTTCCTGGATCATTTCAGCCAGCCGTCCCAGGGCGTACCTGACGTCGCTGACCACCGGCAGGTTTGCCGGTTTGTTTTTGTTGATTTCCGACGGATCGATGTCCAGATGGACGATGGTCCCGGTTTCGCAAAACTTGTCCACCCTGCCCGTGACGCGATCATCGAAGCGCACGCCTAACGCCAGCAGCAAGTCCGCTCCGGGCGCCATTTGCTTCATCGGATCGTTCTTGCTTTTTCGTTGCTCGAACTCGCCATTAACAGCCCAATTGGCATACGCCGCGCCGTGCATCCCCAGCCAGCGCAGTGATAACGCATGTGTTTCGGGAAAACAGCCGCACCCCATGATCGTCGTCGTGACGGGGATCTGAGCCAATTCGGCGAAGCGCCGCAATTCTTCGCTGGCGTTGCCGGTAATAATCCCGCCACCGACGTAAAGCACTGGCCGCTCGGACTTTTCGATCAGTCCGATGATTTCGTTGAGCTCAAGATCACTGGCCCGGCGATCGGGGTTGTACCCCCGGAGATTGACTTCTTTGGGGAAAACCGGCTGTGCTCGGGCTTGTTGTATGTTCTTGGGCACGTCGATCAGCACCGGGCCCGGCCGGCCGGTTTGGGCGATATGAAAGGCCTCTTTGACGACACGCGGGATTTCATTGATGTCGGTGATCAGATAACTGTGCTTCACCACGGGCAAAGTCATGCCGTAGATGTCGGTTTCCTGGAAGGCGCCCTTGCCGATCATGGCTTGGGGAACCTGGCCGGTGATGGCCACCATGGGCACCGAATCCATGTAAGCGTCGGCAATTCCCGTCACCAGGTTGGTCGCCCCGGGTCCGCTCGTGGCCATGCAAACCCCGGCCCGGCCGGTCGCGCGCCCATAACCATCGGCCGCAAAGGCCCCCCCCTGCTCATGTCGCGGCAAGACGGTGCGAATCTTCGAGCGGGTGAGCGCCTGATGGATTTCCATGCTCGCCCCTCCGGGATAAGCGAAGATAACCTCAACGCCTTCCCGTTCGAGACAGGCCACGAGAATCTCGCTCCCGGTCATCGCGGGTCCGAGTTCCGCTTGCTTTTGGGCAGCGTTTTTAGGTGCTTCAGTTGTTTTGCTCATATTTATTTGCGCGTATGACCGGCCGCCGCGGGATGAATAAAAAAACCCACGACCGTTTGCCAGCCGTGGGTTTTTGTCGAAATTCGAACTATTTTCGACAAGCGCCTACGGCGGCGTCGCCTACGACGACAACCAGCAGCAGAACTTGTCGAATCACTAGCATGGGCCGAAATTTAATAAAGAGCCTGCTAATCCGTCAAGATCTGATTTAAGGTAATTTGTAACCGCTCCAGGGCCAGAGAAACGGATTTACTTAGGGCTCGGCGGGAGCCTCGCCCCACCAGCCTGACGCGCGAAACGAGCTTAATCGGCTGGGGTTTGGTGGCCTGCGGCGGCTGGTCGAGGACGACACAGCCGCGCTCCGGATTCTAAAACACTCTCTAACACCCGAACGATTCGCACGCCTGCCGACTAAAGTCGGCGATACGGCAGACTGAAAGTCTGCGCTACGAAAAAGCCAAGGCTGTACCCGGCACGTCGGAACACTTCAGTCATAGCTTGATTCCAACTGCATTTCTTAACACAATGTTGGTCCCGCAGCTGGCCAATTGGCGGATGAATCAATCGACATATGAACGAAAACCAAAGCGAGGGATTGGACTTTAACCGGCGCGATTTTCTCAAGAGCGGCTCGGTTGCGACTCTGATGACGATGCTGGGAGGGGTGGAACTGGGGTGCGCCGCGGCCGAGGAGAAATCCAAGGTCATCGAGAAGATGAAGATTGGGGTCATAGGCCTGGGCAACTGGGGCCGGGAGATTCTCAATACCCTTGCAGTGGTTGACGAAGCCGAAGTAGCGGCCGTTTGCGACACCTACGCCGCGTCGCTGCGCCGCGGCGCCAGCCTGGCTCCGGGCGCGGCGCAGACCAACGATTACAACACCATTCTCGCCAACAAAGACATCAAGGCCGTGGTGATTGCCACGCCGACACACCAGCACAAAGATATTGTTTTGGCCGCCCTCAAAGCCGGCAAGCACGTCTACTGTGAAGCGCCCCTGGCCTCGACGATCGACGATGCCCGGACCATCGCAGCTGCCGCCAGAGCCGCCAAGCAACAGGTTTTCCAGGCTGGGTTGCAGTTGCGCTCCGACCCGCAGCGTCATTTCCTGGTGCCCTTTATCCGTTCGGGCGCGCTGGGCAACTGGTTGAACGCTCGCGCCCAATTCCATAAAAAACAAAGCTGGCGCGCCACCTCGCCCAAGCCGGAACGGGAAAAGGAACTCAATTGGCGGCTCAGCAAAGAAACTTCCGTCGGCCTGGTGGGTGAGCTGGGTTGTCACACCATCGATCAGGCCGCCTGGTTCATTAACGCCCAGCCGACAGCCGTCACCGGTTTTGGCACGCTGGCGCTTTGGAAAGATGGTCGGGACGTGCCCGATACCGTGCAAGCGGTGTTGGAGTTCCCCGGCGGTGTGCTCATGACTTATGACGCGACTTTGGCCAACTCCTTTGACGGCGATTACGCCATGTTCTATGGGACCGACGCCGCGGTAATGCTGCGCGAGAGCAAAGCCTGGTTATTCAAGGAAGTCGATTCACCTCTGCTGGGTTGGGAGGTTTACGCCAGCAAAGAGGTCTTCTATAAGGAAACAGGCATCGTGCTCAAAGCGAACGCCAGCAAATCCGTTCCCGCCAATGCCAGCGGCGGCCAACCGGCCCAGGAATCGCCCTTCCTTAACACGCCTTTGTTTTACGCGCTGCAGATTTTCCTCAAAAACGGCACGGATGTAGGTAACAAGGTCAAATTCGCCACTGACCAGTTCGGCGCCGATGATGCCGAGAGCATCGCCGCGGAAGTAGCGAAAGTCCAACTGCGGGCTGCGGCAACGTATCTCGAAGGCTTTCAAAGCGCCGTCACTGCCATCAAGGCCAACGAGGCCATCCTAAGCGGCCAGCGCATCGTGTTTAAGCCGGAATGGTTCGAATTGGGTTGAGTGACGCGGCGTCCAATCAACAGCTAATCTGATGTGAAAAAACCAAAGAACCAGAATATGAAGATAAGAACATTCATCGCCGGAAACCTCGCACTCTTGTTGCTGGTCGGCCTGTCGGCTCAAGCGGCCGACCAAATGACCAAGTACTACGCCAGGTCCGGCAGCAAAATGCGCATGGAGGGAACCTCCAACATCCATGATTGGCAGGTCGAAGGTACCCTGATTGGCGGTTTTATTGAGGTCGGCCCGAATTTCCCCTCTGAACCCGGCCAGGCAGCGACTCCAGGCAAAGTCGACGCGCACGCCGAACCCTTTGTCATGGTTCGCTCGCTCAAGAGCATTGAGAAGGACGGCAAACCTTATAGCGATCGAATGGATGAGGTCATGTACGAGCACCTCAAAGTCCAGGATAGCCCGAAGATCACTTTTCACCTGACTGAGCTCACCCTCAAAGAGCCGGCCAAAAGCAAGGATGCCCCTTACGCCTTTGAGGCCAAAGGCCAGTTGGTGGTCGCGGGGGTGACCCACGACGTCACCATGCCGGTTAACATCCTTCCTCTTGGAGACAAGAAGCTTAAGATCTCCGGTACGACCACGCTGAAAATGAGCGATTTCAAAATCGAGCCCCCTGCCCCGAAGCTGGCCCTCGGCATGATTAAGACCGGCGACGAGGTGAAAATAATCTTCGATTGGATGGTCGCTCAGCGAAACCCACCGGCGACGGCGGCTAAATAACAATTAATAAATTGCTGCGCACCCCCGGCGCGCAAGGGCCAGCTTCCAGCGAGAGTCGGGGCTGGCCCAAATGTTTCCACCATTTGGGTGCATTCCCCCAACGCGCCGGTCAGCTTCGCCCACCGGTAGCCGAGGACCTTCCCCAGTGGGTCCATTAACAGCTCATACCCCACGTTGGTCGAATGGGTCTGAATTCAGAGCCCACGAAACACGCGTTTCCATTACTGTAAACTTTTGCATATCAAACAAATATGTCTTTGAACTAAAACCTGGCCTGGCCGAAGATTTGGCCCTGCGTCAATGGACGGGTTTCGCGGTTTCAAGCCCGAAAACGCTGGTTTTTGGGCTTAACAATTTGTTGTGCATGCTTTATGCTTTAAGGCGACGCGCGGGAACGATGTTGTTGTTGTAACAAAGGTTTCTTGTTGTATGTCCACACTGAAGAATCTTCTGCGGTCTTTTCCTATCGTTTTGGCTTCTGCGTTCGGCAGCTTCGCCCAAACTACAATCATGCCGGTAGTAACCGTCCAGGCGACCGACCCCATTGCCACCTGGTCGGGCCAAACCGGTGCTTTTACCTTTTTCCGCGACGGCGCCACCAATCAGACCTTGAACGTCTTTTACCTGATTGGAGGTACGGCCACCAACGGGGTTGACTATGACATGATCGGTAATTGGGTGATGATTCCAGCGGGTGTCAGGACAAATACCGTGACGATCACTCCCATCAACAAGGGCCAAACCAATATTGAAACGGTGATTCTGAAGCTATCGGCCTCGCCCCTGGGCATTCCTCAAAACTATCTGTTCGGGGTGCCTGCCAGCGCGACGGTTTATATTGTGCCGAAGGGAATCACCAACCTTCCGCCCAATGTCAAAATCTTCGAACCGACCGATGGGGCCGTCTTTAACTCACCTGGCAACGTTCCTCTAGCGGCGTTCGCCGGGGACCCGGACGGGTTTGTCACGAGCGTGGAGTTTTTCGCCGGCAATCAGAGTCTCGGGGTCGTCTCCAACGGGGTTATTGTTGACCCACCTTTTCCGGTTGGAGCTGGCCCTGGCAGCCGGGCTTTCTTTCTGACCTGGAGCAATCCCGCCCCCGGCAGCTACGTCTTGACGGCGAAAGCTACGGACGACGGAGGGGCGTCGACGGTTTCAAGCCCGGTTAATATCACCGTGCAGCAAGGACCTCCCCCGACCAATAAACCGCCGGTGGTAAAAATCTCCACTCCTGCGAATGGCGAAACCTTCTTTGCACCGGTCGATATCGGGATTTGTGCCAGTGCTTATGATCCGGACGGTTATGTGAGCACAGTCGAATTCTTCGCCGGCAGCCAGAGCTTAGGCGTCAAGACCAACAATCCCGCCAGTGCAGGCCCTATGAACCCCTTCTGCCTGACTTGGTCCAATGTCCCGCCCGGCAGTTACACTTTAACCGCCGTGGCCACCGATAACGGCGGGGCGTCTGCAACTTCCGGCCCGGTGATGATTCTGGTTTCCAAAGGACCGCCTCCACCTCCGACAAATTACCCGCCGCTGGTCAGGATCGCCAGCCCGCCCAATGGCGCGGTCTTCCGCGCGCCCGTCAACGTGCCACTCTATGCCTTTGCCAGTGACCGCGACGGGTCTGTCAGTTCAGTCGAATTCTTTGCGGGGACCAATAGCCTGGGCCTGGGCAGCAATTTGTGCATTAGCCCGTGGCCGGGACAAGGGTCGATGCTGGTGTGTCCCAGTAATTTCTTCACCCTTACCTGGAGTAACCCTTCACCCGCGGCTTATGTTCTGAGCGCCATTGCCACCGACAACGGGGGGGCGATGGCTACGTCCAGCCCGGTCAATATTACGATTCTGGCCTCGCCACCACCGCCGACCAATCGGCCACCGATTGTGAGCGTTGTTGCTTCCGACCCCCTTGCCATCGAGGGCACGAATTGCTGGCCTTGGCTCGGACTGGCTGATGGCGTGCCGAGTTGGACCGAATGGAATGGGCCGACCGCGGTTTGGCGTTTCTTCACCAACTGCGGTCCCAAGGACGCCACGTTCTCGGTGCACAGCTACGGCGACACCAACGACGACCTGACCGTGACCTATGAAGTCGGGGGAAGCGCCACCAACGGAGTAGATTACGTCCCGCTCCCCGGCTCAGTGGTAATCCCGGCCGGCCAACGTCACGCTGAGATCACCGTGATCCCGCTGGACGATGGACCGCCAGACATCAGCAGCACCGTCGTGCTCAAGTTGACTGGCACTACCAATTACGTGCTTGGGTATCCTCGAACTGCAGCCGCTCTGATCCTGGACGGCCGGGGACCGCGTCCTTTTCCTGGTTTGCTCTCGGATGGGAGTTTCCATCTGGAGGCTGCCGGACCTGATGGGGCCTGGTTTCATGTCGAGTATTCGACCAACCTGCTTAATTGGACTGGGATCTGCACCAACCAGGTTGTGAACGGTTCGATTGATTTCATCGATCCAGATGCACCGAGCGATCATTCCCGCTTTTACCGCACGGTGCCGGACAATGCTCCGCCACCCTACTGAGCGGTTTTATCACGGGTCGTGGTACGGCGCCGCCGCCGAATCGTCGGCACGTTAAAGGGTTAAAACGTTAAAAGGTTGAAGCGTTGAAGCGTTAAAACGTGAACCGTTCACCCAACAGCGAGCCACGTACTTGATCTCGGAGTCTCATTAACACCGTGGCTTTAGCCCGGTGAAAAGCGAGTTGGGACAAGTGAGCCGTTTTCAACGGCTTTTCCCCGGGGGGCAAACTGTTGAAACAGTTGCCCGGTCGAAAGCGCGTCGTCGCACCGGGCTAAAGCCGCGGTGTTAATGAGAGGACGCGCTTGGTTGAAATGTTCCTTATCAGTGTTCATCTGTGTCCATCCGTGGTTCTAATTTCGTTTTCAGTTTAAACGTTTTTAACGCTTCAACGCTTTTAACGACTGAACCTCCATTTTTCATGTCTTTCCCCGTTCTTTTATGGCAAGGGAAGGCATGCATTTGGCGCACTTGAGGCTTAGGGACTTCCGCAATTATTCGCGGTTGGACGCCGACTTCTCGCCGGGTTTTCATTTGCTGCTTGGAGACAATGCCCAGGGTAAAACTAATATTCTCGAAGCCGTCTACCTGATAGCCACTTTGCGCTCGTTTCGCGGCGTTGGCAGCGCGCAAATGGTTCGTCATGGGCAAAAGGGATACTTTGTCGGTAGCCACCTGGTGGGCCAAGGCGAACACGACACCAGGATGTACTGGTCGTCCCGGGAACGCAGCCTCACGCTGGACAATCGGCCCGTGCGCAAGTTAACGGAGTACCTGGGGGCGTTACGCACCGTGGTCTTTTGCTCGGAGGACGCTCTGCTGGTCAACGGACCGGGTCGCGCGCGCCGGCGATTCCTCGACTTGCTGCTCTTGCAGGCGCATCCGGCGTACCTGCCCTTGCTTCAGCGCTATACACACGCTTTGCGTTCGCGCAACGCTTTACTCAAGCGCCCGCTCATGGATGGCGCGGCACTCGAAGGCTTTTCCAGGGAACTGGTGAGCGCCGGGGAAGAAATCATGCGATTACGCCGGGAGCTGGTGCCGAAGTTTTCGCCTCTTGCCCGGTTGGCGTATCGTCGTATTTCAAACGAGGCCGAGGAGTTGCGCCTGGATTATCTGCCCAGCGTCAAAGGCAGCTTTGCTGTAGACCTCGCGCAAGCGCGAGCACGAGAGCAAACTTACCGCTCGACTGTAATCGGGCCACATCGCGACGAGTTGGAGATGCTCCTCAATGATCGACCGGCCGGACAATTCGGCAGCGAAGGCCAAAAGCGGACCCTGGCCATCGCGCTCAAAACCGCCCAGGCCGAATATCTGACCGGCCTACAGGGCACGCCTCCGGTACTGCTTATTGATGATATTATGGGCGAATTGGATTTGAAGCGACGCAGCGGGTTGTTGCCTCTGCTCGAACGAGCTCACCACGCCTACGGCCAAGTGTTCATGACCGCCACCGAAGAAAACTGGCCTCAGGAACTCGGCCGCGAGGTACAACGTTGGTTCGTGAAGGCAGGAACGTTGAATCCAGCGTAAACCGTCGACTGCGAGCCGTTCCAAATCCGAAGGCCGAAGCCCGAAACCCGAAAGCCGAAGCCCGAACGAACCTTCCCCATTTTTCTGCCTGTTTCACCTTTCCTGCCCGCTGACTTCGTCTAACTTACGCCCATGCGAATTTTGTCTGGCATCCAACCCTCCGGGACGTTGCACCTCGGCAACTATTTCGGGATGATGAAACCCGCGATTGAGTTGCAGGAGAAGGGCGAGGCCTTCTACTTTATCGCTAATTACCATTCGATGACGTCGCTTTTCGACCCGGCTGAGCGGCGGCAAAACACTCTGGATGTGGCCTTGGACTTTCTGGCTTGCGGCCTTGATCCAAAGCGAACCGTCTTTTTCAGGCAATCGGATGTGCCCGAGGTGACCGAGCTAACCTGGATCCTGGGGACGGTTACCCCGATGGGGTTGCTCGAACGTTGCCATTCCTATAAGGACAAAGTCGCCAAGGGCGTCGCCTTCAACTTCGGCTTGTTTGCCTACCCGGTTTTAATGGCCTCCGATATTCTGATTTACGACTCGAACCTGGTGCCGGTGGGCCAGGATCAAAAGCAGCATGTCGAAGTCACAAGGGACATTGCGATCAAATTCAACGAGCAGTACGGCCAAACCTTCGTGGTGCCGGAGCCCCAAATCCGGTCTGAAGTTGCCAAAGTACCGGGAATTGACGGCGAGAAGATGAGTAAGAGCTACGGAAACACGATCGAGATTTTCGGCGATGAGAAAGCGCTGCGGAAGAAGATCATGGGCATCAAAATGGACAGCCGCAGCCCGCAGGAGCCCAAACCGGATGCGGACCAAAACCTGGCGGTTCAATTGCTCAAGTTGGTCGCCCCTGCCGAGGTGGCCATCGATTACCAGGAACGCTTGCGAGCCGGCGGATTGGGCTATGGCGACTTGAAAAAAGCCCTGTTCGAAAACTATTGGACCTGTTTCGCGGCCGCTCGCACTAAACGCGCCGAATTGGCGGCCAATCTCGATTTCGTGGAAAAGGTCCTGGCTGACGGCGCCTCCCGCGCGCGAAGCCTGGCGCAAAAAGTCCTGAAACGGGCGCGGATTGCGAGCGGATTGGAATAACGATGGCACGTTGAAACGTTAAAGCGTGAAGCGTTAAAACGTTAAAAAGATTTGCGCAAGCACGCTTTAACGTTTCAACGTTTTCAACGCCTGGCACTTCAAGGATTTGGCCCCACCTCTGCTGCGCTGTGTTCAGCTGTGGCCTTCACCCTGTGCGTGGGGACGCACAGGGTGTGCGCTCAAACGCACAGTGTTCAAACTCCGCCAGGTGGGATAAAAGGAGCCGTAGCAAGCAGCTACAGTTTGTTTGTGGTTGATTGTGGAGTTGGGGCCGGTGGCAAAAAAAATCACGCCGTGCAACCGGGAATTGGCAGCCGCCGGCCTCCTTTTTTTTCTCTCACATCAGTTTGAACTTCGGTAGATCCTGAGAGTCGACCAAGCCGATCGGCTGGTGCTTTGCATTGACAACGATCAAGTCATCGATCGTTCGCTCGTTGAAGATTTTCAAGGCTTCCGCGGCCAGAGCATCATCTCGAACGCAGATGGGCTTCTGCGTCATTACCTTCGCGAGAGGCTGCTCCAGCAGGTTGCCATTGCTGGCGATGCGGCGTCGAAAATCCCCGTCGGTGAAGACTCCAACCAGTTTGCCGCGCTGGTTGATCACGCTCAAACTGCCGCTTTTGGCTTGGGTCATCACCATGAGGCCCTCCTTAACGGTCAGAGCCTGGCTTGCCACGGCATTGCGGGGTCCCGTGCGCATAATATCGCGCACACGCGAAAGCATCGAGCGGCCGATCGCGCCGGAGGGGTGAAACTTGGCGAAGTCCTGTTGCTTAAAGCCCCGGGCCCGGAGCACCGTCATCGCCAGAGCGTCGCCCAGGACCACCATTGCCGTGGTGCTGGAAGTCGGAGCCAAATTGAACGGGCAAGCCTCTTTGGGGACACGGACATTGAGCACGAGATCGCAATATCGAGCCAAAGAGGATTTGGGCGAGCCGGTAAGGGCGATGATTTTGACGGAAAACCTTTTGAGTGCCGGCAACAAGTTGAGCAATTCCTCCGATTCACCCGAATAGCTCAAGGCCAGGATCACGTCGCCGTCGTTCACGATCCCCAGGTCACCATGCAGCGCATCCACGGGATTAAGCACCACGCTGGTCGAGCCTGTGCTCGTCAGCGTCGCGGAGATCTTTTGGCCCACATTGCCGGATTTGCCAATGCCAACCACGATAATCTTGCCGCGATCGCGTAAAGCCGAGACCAGCAACTCAACTGCCTGAGCGAATGCTGAATCCAGCTGCGCCCGAACGGACCGTAGTGCCGTCATTTCAATGTCGAATACTTCCCTGGCCAGGGCCAGATGCCGGCTGCTTTGGTCTTTCGGCCTTCGGGTCATAACCATTGTTGGTTGTTATTCCGTGTTCGGGAATGAGCCCAGAATCTTCACGAAGTTGCAGTGCTCACCCAGGTGGCGCAGGGTGTTTTCGACTTTGCGGTCGCGCATATGGCCATCGAAATCGATGAAGAAGAAATACTCCCATGCCTTGCGCTTGCTGGGTCGCGACTCGATTTTGGTCATGTTGATCCGGTATCGCCGAAAGGCCGCCAGCGCGCTGTGTAACGCTCCGACCTTGTCGGTGACACTGACCATAATGCTGGTGCGATCATGGCCGGTGGGGGGGCTGCATTGACGGCCGAGCACCAGGAAGCGCGTCGCGTTGGCCGCATTATCCTGAATATCGTATTCCAGGACATCCAGGCCGTACTTTTCAGCCGCCAGGACACCGGCGATAGCAGCAGTGAACCTTTCTTTGGCTGCAAATTCTGCCGAACGCGCGTTGGAAGAGGTCTCAATGATCTCGACCTTGGGCAGATTGTTCTGAACCCAGCCGCGGCATTGTCCCAGCGACTGGGGATGCCCAAAGAGTTTTTTGATCTGTGACCGCGTGCAGTTGCCGAGCAGGCAATGCTGCACGGGCAACACGATTTGCGCGACGATCTTGAGATCACTATCGACAAACATGTCGAGCGTGTGGGTCACCACCCCTTCGGTGGAGTTTTCCACTGGAACCACGCCGTAATCGGCCCGGCTCTTGCTCACCTCGGTGAAGACATCGGAGATCGTTTTTTGAGACGAGTACCGGAGGCTGGAACCGAAACGGCGGATGGCCGCCTGATGCGTAAAGGTGGCCTCGGGACCCAGATACGCAATTTTCATCGATTTTTCCAGAGACAGAGCGCTGGACATGATTTCCCGGTAAATCGCATGAAGCGATTCGTTCGTGATAGGGCCCCCGTTCAACCTGGACAATCGGTTGAGCACCGCGCGTTCGCGATGAGGCGCATAGATTTCCTCGCCGGCCGCCATCTTGATTTGGCCGATCGCCAAAACATGCCGCGTCCGTTCGTTTAAGAGCTTGACGATTTGGGCGTCGAGTCGGTCGATCGCCTTTCGAAATTCGGGGATGTTCATCCTGAGTTATTGGATCGGGGAAAATCCATGAACCTGAAAAGCTGGTCACACCGGAGGCTGTGGCAGGCCGCTGGTCTCAGGCGGCGAGGGAGTCTTGTTTTCGGCGGGTGCCGGCGCTTCCTCAGAGGGTGAGGAGAGTTGTTCCGGCGGGGCAGTGGCAAGCCCCGGGTCCACCGTTGCCAGGGTCTCGGGTTTTTGCACGGGAATGCGGCGCAACTCATCGGCGGCGGGCAAATCCTCCAGGCTGCGCAGGCCGAAGTACTCGAGAAACAGAGCTGTCGTGCCATAAGTCATGGGCCGACCGACCACCTCAGCGCGGCCGAGTTGTTCAATCAGGCCGCGTTCGAGCAAGGTCTGCATCACGCCATCGACCGCCACTCCGCGCACCTGCTCGATCTCGGTCCGGGTGAGCGGTTGGCGGTAGGCGATGATCGCCAGGGTCTCCAGGGCGGGTTGCGAAAGCCGCGGTGGCCTGGCTTTGTGCCCGACCAGGGCTTTGAGCCAGGGACCGTAATCGGGCTGCGTGACGAACTGCCACGAACCAGCCACACAGGCCAGCCGGTAGCTCCGATTGGCCGCCTCGTGCTCCCTGGACAATTCCTCCAGCGCTGTTGTGAGCTGCTCTTCTTTGACTTTCTTCAATCCTCGCACCGTTTCGTTCCCTTCGGCGTGCTCGACGGCGGCGGCAAAAACATCGCGCAACTCTTTGAGGCTCAGAGGCTTTTGCGCCGAAAAAAGAATCGCTTCCAATATATATTTCAGTTCCATCGTTTTATGGTGAAGATGGCGGGGATTCGACCGAGGCCTCGGCCGGAGGCGCTGTCGCTGCTTCGGGAGACAGCTCGACGCGGCAAATCTCGATTTCGCCAAATGCCTCACTCTGTACGGCCGCCAACTGTTTAAGCCGGATCAACTCCAGGAGCGCCAGGAACATCACGACGACTTCAGAGCGGCTGGTGACTCCGGCAAATAGTTCCGAGAATTTAACTCGCGACCGCTCACTGATCGCGCGCAGGAGATACTCAATTTTTTCGCTTACTGACCATTTATCCTCGAAAATATCACGCTGCTCCGGCCGCTGGTTGAACCGCTGCAGCACGCTGTTAACTGCGTTAAGCAAGTCGAAAAGCGAGGCTTCATTGCGGGAGGCGGGTTCGGCTTCAAATTCAAGTTTAACCGGCGCGCGCGGAAAAACGCTTTCCTGGCGGGCTTCCAGCACTGCCAGTTGCGCGGCGGCATCCTTGAATTTCTTGTACTCGACCAATTGGCGAATGAGCTCCCAGCGCGGGTCCTCGCCATCTTCTTCGCCCTCGACCTGGACTTGCTGGTCGACGGGCAACAGTTCACGGCTCTTGATGTACATGAGCGTGGCGGCCATGACGAGAAACTCCCCGGCAATCTCCAGGTCCAGCAGGCGCATAGTTTCGATATACTCGATGAACTGAGTGGCCAGGCGCGTCAGGTTGACTTCATAAATGTCCACTTCCTCCTTTCTGATTAAATAAAGGAGCAAATCCAGCGGGCCTTCGAAGACCTCGAACTTTACCTTATACTCGGGCATGTTGAGCCGGTTTCGGAACAAAACCATCTTAGGCATCCACATGCGCCTTGGCAACGCCAGAGCAATGGCGACAAAATGGAGCTTGCATGGGATGACCGGATCGGAAATATTAGTTGACGGCGGTTGTTGGAACAATTGAATCTTCGTTTATGAAGACGGGACACGCTAAAATCGGTTTTCGGAGGCGTGGTTTTACACTTATTGAGCTGCTGGTGGTTATCGCTATTATCGCGATCCTGGCGGCGATGCTGCTGCCGGCTCTTGGTCGAGCCAAGATCCGCGCCCAGGGCACGGGTTGCATGAACAATTCCAAACAACTCATGCTTGCTTGGAGGATGTACGCCGAGGACAGTCACGATTCACTGCCGTTTGCATACGCAACGGTCCCTGCAGCCACGCCCTACTCCTGGATACCTTCGGGTCCGCCATACGATCTGAACGACGCTCCGGGGGCAGAGACCACTCAGGGAAACTGGGATTATAATGCCACGATTCGCAAGAGCCCCATCTGGCCATATTGCGGCAATTCGGTCGGCATTTGGCATTGCCCGGCAGATACGAGCTTTGGAATCAACCCGGCCGGTCAGCGCGTTCCCCGCACCCGCAGCATGTCGATGAACAACTGGGTCGGCGGCAACGGCGACACACCGCCGCTTTATAAAGGCTATTGGGGGTTGAACGGGAATTGGGTAGTATTCACGAAACAGACCGCGATGCTCCGGCCGGGTCCCGCAATGACGTTTGTTTTGCTGGATGAACGGCAGGACAGCATCAACGATGGTTATTTCGTCACCGAAATGGACGGCTACCCGAATCTCGCCTCAACCAAAATTGTGGATTATCCGGCCGCCTATCACAACAATGCCGCGGGTTTCGCTTTTGCGGATGGACATTCGGAAATCCATCGTTGGAAGGACCCGCGCACCACACCGCCGCTCAAGACCCAACTCAGCCTCAACGTCCCCAGTCCGAACAATCAGGACGCGTTCTGGATGCAGGATCACTCAACCCGGCAATAGTTCCTAATCATCTGAGCGAGCCTAACTGTCCCGATTGCAGTTTGAACCTTGCGCAGCCGAATAGCACAGGCTCTCTCCCCGGCACGAATTTGTTACCTGTCGAAAGCTGGCTTAACAGTGGTACCGCAATCCTGGACACCGATGGGGTGGTGGTGGCGGTCAACGACGCCCTGGCGGCCTGGCTTGGATCTCCCGCCTCCGGGCTAAAAGGACAGGCCCTCGCCAAGCTGATGGGCCATCGACATCCCGAATGGGAACATTTGCTGGATACCTTTATCAAGCGAAGCGAGGGTTTCGATCGTCTCGAACTCCTGGGTAACAACGGTCCCGGGCTGGAACGGCTCAGCCTTGAATTATCCGCCCACGGCAACTCGCGATTTCTGCATTTCGAATCAGTCATGCCGCCGGTGCCGGAACTTGAAGAATTGTTCCCGGAAAGTTGCTGGGGCCGGCTCATCAGCCATCGCGCGTTTCAGCGGATGCTGCGTTCGGAAACCCAGCTCGATAACCTCATGAACCGCTGGCCGGGCATCCTTTTCAGCCAGCGGCCCGATTTCAGCTTTGTTTTTGTCAGCCCGAAAATAGAGGAATTGACGGGCATTCCCCCCTCCGAGTTCAGGCGCCAATCCAAGTATTTTTGGGACATTGTTCACGAAGCAGACGCCGAGGCGCTGGCAGCCCGGCTGCGCTCGGAGCAGGAATCCTCCAACGGGGTCACCAGCACCTACCGGGTTCGTCATGCGCACACCGGCCGAGTGACCTATCTGTGGGAGCATCGCCGCACAATCCGCACCGCCAACGGATTGATTCTCGGCTTCGAGGGCATCTGGCTGGATATCACGCGCCAAACCATCGCCGAACGCCGCTTGTTGAACATGTCCTGGCGCGAAAATCTGGGGATTCTGACCATGGGATTGGCGCACGACTTTTGCAATATCATGACCGGCATCGTCGGTCTGAGCGAAACCTTCGAGGCCAATCCGGCAGTGGACAGCACGGTGCGCAGTGGCATGGGATTGATTCGCGAGACCGCAATGCAAGCCAGCCAACTGGCCCACCGCATTCGCCAGCTTCATCAGGGGCTGCCGGGCGAGAAGAGTTATCATGATCTCAACGAGGCTGTGGGCGGCCTTCTGGATCTGCTGCAAAAGGTTCTACCGCGCCGCGTGCGCGTCGTTGCGGAGCTGGCTCCCGGTCAATTGCCTATCTATGTCGACGCGGTGGAATTGCAGCAGGTCATCGTCAATCTTGCGCTCAACGCCGCCGATGCCATGCCCGAGCGGGGCCAACTGACTTTCCGCACCGGTCGTCATGCTCAATTTGCCTCTTGTCAAAACCTGCAAGGAACTCATCCGCGACCCCCCGTGATCAGCCTTGCGGTCCAGGATACCGGCACCGGCATTCCGGCGCGCTTCCTGAGTTCTATTTTCGATCCGTTCTTTACGACCAAACCGCTCGGCAAGGGCTCGGGCCTGGGCCTCTACAACACTCGGCTATTCGTGGAGAAACACGGCTCCGCCGTTTCCGTTGAAACAAAGGAAGGTTCCGGGTCAACCTTCCATCTCTGGTTTTCCGAGGCGGATTTTACTGAAGCCCAGCAGGCGCAGTTGCCCGCGCGGCCGACACGTCACACGCTGCTGGTCGCCGGTCCCGCCGACCCGCGTCTCGATCAAATGATCGCGCTGCTCCGAGCCAATGGGTATTACGCCGTGCCTGCCTCGGGCGAGGCCGCGGTGCTGGAAGCGCTGCATGCGCCTCACTTTCAGTTTACGGGCCTGGTGGTGCTGGGGGAGCCCAGCCACCCGGACGCGATCGCCTTATGCCAGCGGATCCGCGCGCACAAATTGCCGCTCAAAACCGTGCTAAGTCTCCTGAGCGGCAACCAGGATGAACTCGAAGAAGGCCTGCTCCAAAGCGTCGATGCGGTCGTGCCGTTTGATGTCGCTCCCCAGGATTTTCTTAACAGGTTGCGAACGGTCCTGAGCCAGCCTTGAAGAGCGCCCATGGCCGACCCTGGAAAAAATGCGGCTCCAATTCTGGTCGTCGATGACGAAGAACTCATCGCCACCACACTCGGCGTGATCTTGCGACAGGCCAACTACGAAGCCGTGCCTCTATCCCAGCCAATGCTGGCCTTGGACGAGTTAAAGAACCGCGAGTTTTCCGTGGTTATCAGCGATCAGCGCATGCCCGGGCTCTCCGGCTTGGAACTGCTGGCCGAGGCCAGGCGTTTGCAGCCCAATGCGACGCGGATCCTGATGACGGGAGTTCTCAACCTGGACACGGTCATCGAGGCGATCAACCAGGGAGAGATTTACCGGTTTATCGTCAAGCCCTGGCTTCGGGAGGAGTTCCTGGCGACCGTCAGCAATGCTCTCCAGCGCTATGAATTGCTGTGCCAGAATGCCCGTCTACAGGCGTCCACTCAGGCGATTAACGAGCAACTCAAACTGGCCAACAGCGCGCTCGAAGACAAAATCCAAGTCGTCGCCCGTCAGAACCAGCAGTTGGCCGAGATAAACCAGACCCTGGAAAAACGCCTCACGCTCTCGCTGGACTTTTGTGTGCGGGCTTTGGAAACGTTCGACCCTTCTCTTGGCGCGCAAGCCCGTTGCGCGCTCCAAGTGTGTCAGGGCATGGCGACGGTGCTTGAACTTCCCGCCGACGAACGCCGCCTTCTGGAAAGCGCCGCCCGCTTGTACGACATCGGGATCATCGCTCTGCCACGGCCGCTGATCCGGCGTTGGCAGGAAAACCCGGACCAACTCGAAGCTTCCGAAGCAGACCTGGTTCGCCAACACCCGATTTTAGGCCAGGACCTCGCCACCTCAGGCGTGGACCTCGAACACGTTGGAGAGATTATTCGCGGACACCACGAACGCTTTGATGGCCAGGGCTATCCCGATGGGCTTAAGGGAGAAGACATTCCCCGTCTGGCGCGACTGTTGGCGGCGGCAGTGGCTTATGCCTCGAGCAGCGCGCCCCCGGACCAGGCATTCCAGGCGGTTAAACTTGGCGCAGGATCGCTCTTCGATCCGGAAGCCGTCCGGGTCCTGGTGACTGCGTTGAACAGAACGGGTTTTCCAAACGCGCAGCGGGAGGTGCCTCTCAAGGAATTGGCTCCCGGAATGATTCTGGCCCGCGGGATTTATAGTCACAACGGTGTGTTGCTCGTACCACAAGGCCAGCGTCTCACGGAGACCTACATCAAAAAACTCGTCACCCACGATCGCCTTCATCCGCTCACCCAGTCGCTGCTGGTGTATTGCTAGCGAGGCGGCGCCACCGACCATACCCGGAGTTTAACCGCGAATGGACACGAATGAACACGAATCAAATTCAGTTTTCGGACCCAGCAGAACTTGACCTGTTTGCTACGTGTTTTGAGCTTCAAGGACTCTAGTGCCTCAAACCAATCTCAAACTCTCACTCGCCCTCATCGCGAAGAACGAAGCGCGCTGCCTTGCCCGTTGCCTGCGCAGTGTTCAGCCCATTCTCGATGAAATCGTGGTGGTCGATACGGGTTCGACCGACGAGACCGTCGCCATCGCGCGGGGATTCGACGCGAGGATTTCGCGGTTCACTTGGACCGATGATTTCGCGGCCGCTCGTAATTTCGCGTTGGAACAAACCACCGGCGACTGGATCCTGGTGCTGGACGCCGATGAGCATGCCAGCGAAGCGCTCCAGCTGGAGATACGTGAGTTTATCCGGAGCCGGCGCGACATTGGCAGATTGAAAATCGTGAGCGACTTCCGCCGCAACGGCCTGACGTTTCGATCACAAAGTTTCGTGTCCCGCCTCTTTCCACGGGGAGCGCGCTTTGAAGGGTGCATTCACGAGCAACTGGTTTCGCCCCTGCCGCGGCTGAACCTCAAAGCCGACCTGTGGCACGATGGATATCTCGAAACCTCGAAATCTGAACGCAATGTGAAACTCCTGTCGCAGGAGTTGCAGAAAACGCCCCGCAATGCCTACCTGCTGTTTCAACTGGCACTGGAGCACACAAGCTTGAACCAAACGAAGGAAGCGTGCCGCTGCCTGGAGGACGCCTTCGCAGTCGTCCGCCTGGATGAACCGTACGCGCCCAACCTCGTCGTCGATTACCTGTACGCTTTGACCGAGCTTAAGAGCTTTGAGACCGCCCTTGCCGTGATCGAGAAGACTTCGAGTGCCATTGATGATTTTCCAGATTTTCACCTGGCTTGCGGGTTGTTCTACATGAACCTGGTCAGAACCAACACGGCAAAATACGTTTCATATCTGCCCAGGATCGAAAGCTCGTTCAAACGCAGCCTGGCGCTTGGGGAAACGGACAAGTATAAAAGTGTCAGAGGCAGCGGAACTTTCCTGGCCCAGTACAATTTAGGCACCCTGTACCACGTCTTTGGCGATGAAGCCGCGGCGCGACGCTGCTTCGAGAAAGCGGCCGCGCTGGGTTACGAGCCGGCAGCAGAAATCCTGCACAAACTTAAGCGATGACGCCTCGGCGCGCGGACATTCTTGTCCGCAGCAATGTGTAAACAAGCCCAGCGCTCTGGGAAGGTTTAGGGGAATGTGGATGAGAAGTCCTCACTGCTTGGCAGTTAGGGCTGAAAGCCTGCAATGTGAAAGCCCTGGGCTGGAGCGAAGCGGAGGCCCAGGAAAGAGAACCAAGAGGATCTCTTGAGGCCTGTAGGGCCGCAACCCGCGGAGTGAGTCGTAAGACGCGGCTGAGGAAATCAGCAGCGGATGTGACGCCCTTAACAGGGCTTGGAGTTCATCAGGGGACCGTTTACCCGGGCCTGCGCTCGCACGGCTCGCTCAGCCCCTGGAAAGCATACCACAGGATAGACTCTAGTGTTCCGAAGCGATTCCTAATCCGTGTTTATCTGTGTTCATCCGTGGTGAATTATCTTTAGCCGCCGTTTTTAGAGTAAATCAAGCCAGGCAGGGCTCCGGCGTGGGTGCCGTTTCCTGGCCTGCTTCCACCAATGCAGACTCAATCATGGCTGCAGCGGCCGGGAGCACCGGACGCAAGCTATCCAACCGTTCGTTTAAACGAGTGATCAACGGCTGGGCGCGCATGGCCAGACAACGCTGATACCAATCGATAAAGGCGCGACTAATAGGTCCAAGCTCTGCTTCGTATGCGTCAGATCGGGTAATCGGGCGACCCTCAACGATTTCACAAACTAGAATAGCTGCCAGCGCACGAGGCTGATGTTGCTGATCCCAAAGTGTGCGCCAGAGCTCGCGGGCTTCTGTGGTTTGTTGGTCCAGGAGCAAAGACTCCGCGCGCTGCCCGAGAATCTGCGCATCCGCCGGGAAATGTTTCACAGCCTCGCTCGTCCAATCGCGAGCAACTTCGAGAAAGTCCGCACGGCTCAGGGCAATTTGCGCGCCGAGAAGCCATGCCGCGGCACACTGTGCATTCTCGGTGACCGCTTCATGCAGCCGGTTCAACGCATCCACAGCACGATCCTGGTCCACCAGGAATTTTGCGTAGGCCACTCTCAATTCGTCTCCTCGACCTTTTTGGCCCAGGCCGCTCTGAAACGTTTGCTCGGCCGCAGAGGGGTCCCCTGCCTTGGCCAGACTTAGCGCCAGGCAATGATAAGGCGCGGCGGTCAAGATGTCCGTATTGATGGGACTGAGAGCGGGCTGTTGTCGTTTGGCAAGGCACTGACGCATTTGCTCGGAAGCCTCGGAATATCGGCCTAGCTCGAAGCAGGCCAATCCGAGGGCAAAGTGGAGAGAGGCGGTGAGCCCGCCGTTGCGAGCCAGGGGCGAGGTCAGGACTTGCGCAACCTCGTCGTGAGCTCGGACTTTGTACAGGTGACAGGTAAACTGGGTCAGGAGCGCTTCGCGCAGTTCCGGAGCGGTTTCACCGGGCGGTTTGGCCGCCATGAGCTCGAAGGCTGTGCGATAGTGCTGCAGGCCTTCATCCAAGCTGTCTGAGCGCACCAACTCTAGGCCGAGATTCATCTCCAGGTTCGAATCGTCCGGATTTTCCGCAACCGCCTTTCGCAGCAAGTTCAGGTTGCGCTCGATTTTATTTCGGTCTTTGACATTCGCCTTCGAGTATCCGTGGTGCAGAATTTGAGCCGTTCCGAGGCCGGTGCCGAGTCCCCAGATTTTTCCCAGCGCCACCAAGTTGGGAAATACTTGCTCGTGAATACGGCCAGTGAAATAGACCCCGGGAGCATTGCGGAACAGGCGCGGGACAAAACTGTGTCCTTCGGCTTCCTGGTCTTTATTTATCAGCGGCAGCCGGAGCGCAACGGCCTTGGGGTTTTTCAGATCGGCGAGGAGACGCGCGTGTTGATCGGATGGCAATTCCTCGTCCGCGTCGAGAATCAACACCCAATCGCCACGCGCGTGCTCCAACGCCGCGTTCCGCGCCGCGCTAAAATCGTCGCACCAATCGAAATGATGCACCTCCGCTCCGAAAGATTTCGCAATCTCCACCGTGCGATCCATCGAGCCGGTATCCACGACAACCAACTGGCCAGCGATCGGTTTGATCGACGACAGGCATTGTCCAATGAAACGCTCCTCGTTTTTCGCGATGATGCATACCGTAAGGCGCGGCGCTGCGTTCTTGAGGACATCTTCGACAGCCATCCACGCAGGGCGCGATGCCCCTTTGAGTCGGCGATTCATGAACTGCCGGGCAGGTTTCCAAGTGGGTGCCAGGGCGCGCGCGCGTTCGCCGAAATTCCGCGCAGTCTGCCCATCACCAATCGATGCGGCAATTTCG
>Ga0210409_10001583_pt1 | contig 29191 bp, 24 predicted proteins | sample IncBWH17MmetaG_FD_161649 | JGI IMG/M metagenome (GOLD analysis project Ga0210409, IMG submission 161649) | Forest soil microbial communities from Barre Woods Harvard Forest LTER site, Petersham, Massachusetts, United States - Inc-BW-H-17-M | ecosystem: Environmental > Terrestrial > Soil >...
AAGGAGTTGGCTACGCTTCAGGATTTTGCGGGCGGCCTTTCTGTTTCACCGAGCGGAAAGAAGGTTGCGTACTACCTTGATAAGGAAGTGCTGGAGATTCGGGAGGTGAGTTCTCCGCACCGGGTGGCGCGGGTGCGTGCGGGACTGGGTGTATTTCACTGGGCGCCGGATGAGCGGCGGGTGTTGTTGAAGCGGGCGGTGGAGAAGAAGACCGGGGAGTTGGTGTGGATCGATTTGCCGGAACTTACTGAGATGACGGACGGGAAGGAGATTGCGGTGGCGGAGCCTGGGCCGCGGCCGATTTTGCGGGAGATTGGGTTTCGGGATTTTTCGATTTCGGGGGATGGGAAACTACTTGGAGTTATCGGAGTGGGAAAACATAGTTTGTCGGTGTTTCCTTTGTCGGTGCAGTAGGAAAAGACAAACGGGAATTGGTTCAGCATCGTGGTTAGTTGACACAACCCACCCCAAGACCCAGGCTGAAAATCGAGCCTGGAGCACCCTCCGCGCTTTTCTACGGTTTTATTTTTTTCAACTAACTTTGCCTTCTCAACTCACCCTAACGGCGGAGGCGGTGTTCGATGAGGATGCAGGCGTCTTCGATTACGAAGAGGCCGGCGGCGCGGGCTTTGGCGGCTGCGTTTTGGTGTTCGATTCCCTGCTGCATCCAGATTACTTTTGTGCCGATGGTGATGGCGCCGTCGACGACAGGTGGGATGTTTTCGGAGCGGCGAAAAATATCGACAATTTCGATGTGTTGAGATTTTGGGACGTCTTCGAGGCGTGGGTAGGATTTTTCGCCGAGGACTTCGGTTTCGTTGGGATTTACGGGGATGATGCGGTAGCCGACGGACTGTATGTATTGAGCTACACCGAAACTGGGCCGCCGGGGATTGGATGAAAGGCCCACTACCGCGATGTTTTTATAGTTTTTGAGGATGTCGGCGATTAGGTCCGCACTGTGCGGCCAGTTATCAGGAACAGATGTTTTCATAGCGATGTCGTCTAAAGCCCGCGATATGGTTATTGCGGCCTCAGGTGGGGATTCGGGCGAAATGGTTTCCGAGGATTTTTTCCTTTATACGAATTTGTTGGACGGCCAGGGCTTGAGGGGCGATGTGACGTTGAATCTTTGCTTCTCGGACCATCGTACTGCGGAGGGCGATTCTGGTTCCATTTTGTGGGGCGACCAGGAGACGCAGGGCGATGGGGACCTGAGCCCTCAGTTCTGGATCCAGTGCGCTGCGGAGGGCGATTCTGATTCCATTTTGTGGGGCGACCGGGACTGGACGGACGATGCGGGCCGGAGCCTGGTGTTCTGGGACCAGTGTGTTGCGATGGGCGATTCTGGTTCCATTTTGTGGGGCGACCGGGACTGGACGGACGACCAGAGCCTGAGCGATGTGAGGGGCGCGGCTCACTTCGATTTTCCTGGCTGCGAGAACCGTGATTTTGCCCCCACTTTGGACCTCGATCAGTGGGCGGGCGATCTGAAGCCGATTCCTGATTCGGATATCCCTCGCGATCCTGAGTTGAGGGTGGGCGGCTCGGTCTTGGGCCGTGCTTTCGGTGGACGGGACGATTCGCAGCGGCGGAGCGATATTTATTTTCCGGGCGGCGCTTTTCAAAATATTTATTTGCGGGAGGTTGCGGTGCGGCGTGAATGACGGTTGCGTCGTTTTGCCTAACCGATTCCTGGGGCGGTACGTAGGACACGCGCGGCTTTGGTGGAATTTTTACCGAGCGGCGGAGTTCGTCGACTTCTTTGTCGATCAGCAGGCGGTAGCGACCTTGCGGCAAGCCTTCCAGCGTGAGCGGGCCTAGCCCGATGCGTTTCAGTTTTTCGACGGGATGCTTTTCGGCAAAGAGGACGCGGCGGAGAATGTCTTTCTTGGAATCCTGCAAGGCGACTTCATACCAGAAATTTTCGGCGTGGCCGCGGGTGGCGTCGGGTTGGCGAACGGTGCGGATGGTAGCGGCGGCATTGCGGCCGAGGCGCTCAAGATCTCCCATCATTAAACGGCCTTTAATTTTTACGTGGTAATGCTGCTGAAGGTTGGCCCAATCTTTCAGCATTTCGGCGGCGAGAACGCCGTCGTTGGTTAGAAAAACCAAACCGCTGGCGTCATAGTCCAGACGGCCGACGGGGTACACGCGCTCAGGCAAACCTTTGAGGCAATTTCGTAGCGTTTTGCGGCCTTCAGGGTCGGCCATCGTGGAGACTACGTCTGGAGGCTTGTTCAAGATGATGTAGACGCGGCGTTCGTTGGCTTCGACGAGCTTGCCCGCAACTTCGATGCGATCTTCTTTGGCGTCGGCTTTGGAACCGAGTTCGGTGATGACCTGGCCGTTAACGCGGACTTGTCCGCTAAGGATGAGTTGTTCGGCGTGGCGGCGAGAGGCGATGCCGGCGCGGGCGATTATCTTTTGTAGGCGTTCGAGCATTTTTGAGATGTGTCGGGTATTGTGCGCTAGCTATTGTGAACGGATTTGGTGGAAACCGCACTGTTAAAGAGCGGCCGGGAAGAAGGCTCACGCACGAGGTTTGGTGATGCTCCGGAGAGATCGAAGAGAGACTTTTCCACTACGCGGTCCGACTCGTTCGCAGGAGCGAATGAGGAGAAACAGCGTCGGACCGCTCCGGTCGAAATGACAGGTTTGCGCAGGGCGGTTGTGCCCCTGGCGCTTGCGCCTCGGCGTTTGGGCTTGGGGCGCTTATTTTGCGGGTCGAATGAGAACAAAAGCGCGGGACCGCTTCAGACGAAATGACAGGTTTGCGCGGGGGGCGCAATTCTTGTTGGAGGGCGGCGATGCGGACTTGCCTGGACGGAATTTATTCGCCAGCTGCGGCTCCCTTTGATCCGCTGGGTTCAGTGCTTTCCCCTGTAGGGGAGAGATTCTTGGGGTGATTTTCTTCGTCGAAGGTGTTGGGGGACTGTACGAGTTCGGGATCTTGGGGGGCTTCATCGATTTCGCCTGCAGGCATTCCCTCGCCGGTGGCATTAACTTCAGCGGCTATTTCTTCGTTTTCGTCCGACTGATTAGCGGGAATGTTTTTGGTGCCCATATTTCCTCCCTCCAAGTTGGATGCGAAGATGTCGCCGGAGGGGTCTAGGGGGTCCTCGCGGTCGTGATGGGCGCCATCAGACTCGGGCTCAGCGGGGATTATTGTGTTTTCCGGAGAGTCGAGAACTTCATCGAGCTCGTCTGTGGGTAGTTCGTCGGGGACTACGCCTTCGTCGCTGCCGAGGGCTTCGCGGGCGAGGGCTTCGAATTCCTTGAGGCTGGGCAACTCGCCCAGGTCGCTCAGACCGAAGCGCATGAGAAATTCTTTGGAGGTGCGATAGAGAATGGGGCGGCCGATGACTTCTTTGCGGCCTGCGGTGGTGATGAGGCGTTTGTCGAGGAGAGTTTTCAGAACGCCGCTGGTGTTGACGCCGCGAATTTCGCCAATTTCGGGGCCGGTGACGGGCTGCTTGTAGGAAATGACCGCCAGGGTTTCGAGTGCGGGCATGCTGAGACGAAGCGGGGGGCGCAAACTTTTAATGAAGCGGCGAACGACGTCGTGCTGCTGAGGCTTGGTGTAGAGCTTGAAACCGCCGGCAACTTCGCGAATTTCGATGCCGTGATCTTCGCTGGCGTAGCTGGCGACCAGTTCGTCGAGCGAGGATTGCACCGCCAGCTTTTCGTCGCCGAGGGCGGTAGCGAGCTGGTCGATAGTGGCGGGTTCGTCGGCGGCGTAAATGATGGCTTCCAGAGCGGCTTTTCGTTCTTCGTTGGTCATGTAATATTTAACACCCGGTGGAGTTCTGTTCGCTGCGTTCACTGAAAAGACCTGAATTCAAAACCCGCACCCTTAAATTCGAAGGGTGCGGCACCCCGCGCGGCTTTCCGTTGATATTTCAACTCCGCGCCTGCTACTGATACTGCTCGTCGATTTGGCGGATGCCGCCTTGCTCGTCAAAGATCAAATCGAACATCTTGTGCTTGCGAAGAAGGATAGCGCCAAATTGCTTTTCCTGCACGAGGGCGACGGCCTGGAGTTTCACCATTTCGAGGACGGCGAGGAAGGCGACGATCATGGCGTGGCGAGAGGGGCAGGCTTCGAAGAATTGGATGAGGCTGAGGGTGTTGTCTTCGCTGGCGAGGATTTGCGCTCGGAGCTGAGCGATCATTTGCGCGACGGTGAATTCTTCGTGGCGCAGGTCGATGCGCGAGACTTCTTTGCGGCGCTCGAGGACTTGCTGGAAAACTTTTACGAGATCGACAAGGGAGACGACCAGGTCGGCGTCGGCGCCTTCGTCGTTGTAGAGGGATTTGTCGGGCTTGGACCAGACGTTTTCTTCGATTTGTTGTTTCTGGTAGAGGAGCTGCGCGGCGTTTTTGAATTTTTCGTGTTCGACGAGGCGCTGGACTAATTCGGCGCGTGGATCGGTGGATTCGGCTTCCGCGCCTGCCAGTGGATCCGGCGGGAGCAGCATTTTGGATTTGATGTAGATGAGGGTGGCGGCCATGTAGACGAATTCGGCGGAAACGTTGACGTCGAGTTCTTCGAGTTTGTGGAGGTAGTCGAGGTATTGGGACGTGATAGTGGAAATTTGAATGTCGTGGATGTTCATCTCGTGCTTCTTGATGAGATCGAGAAGCAGGTCGAGCGGACCTTCGTACATGGGGATATTTATTTTGTAGGGTGAGGCCATTTGTTATTCCTCTGCGGCGCCGAAGATTTCTTTTCGTTTACTATCCCAGCCGAAGACGGCTTCGCGAACACGGGCCATGGTTTTCTGAGCTTCGTCACGCGCTTTGGTGGAGCCTTCGTTCAATATTTCCAAAACCCTTGCCGGATTTTTTTCATGTTCGATACGACGCTCGCGTATGGGCTCAATCCATTTGATTAAATTGTCGGCCATCGCACTTTTGCATTCGATGCAGCCGATTCCGGCGGTGCGACAGCCGTTGGCGGCCCATTCGAGCGTGGGCGGCGGCGAGAACAGTTTATGCCAGTCGTAGACAGGACACACGTCAGGATTGCCGGGGTCGGTGCGGCGTTTGCGGGCGGGATCGGTGACCATGACTTTTGTTTTGGCGCGGATGTCGGCGTCGGATTCATTTAGGGTGATGGCGTTGTTGTAGCTCTTGGACATTTTGCGGCCGTCGAGGCCTGGGATGCGGGGGGTTTGGGTGAGCATTACTTGGGGCTCGTTAAGCACGTGCTTTTGTGAAAAGAACTGATCTCGATAAGGCAAAGGGATTTTTTCCAAGAAATTGTTCGTACCAGCTCTCTGTGCGAGGGCCCAAAGAGCTTCGTAGTACAAGTCCTGTTGGGATAAGGCTACGCCGACGTATGATCCGAGGGCCGATGGAAGGTCGGTGGCTTTCAAGATCACATCTCGAATCTTGAAATTCTCGATGTAAAACAGGGACCGATCAATTTTAAATCCGTAGTAAAGATTGAATCGGCGGACGATTTCGCGGCTTAGTTCGACGTGGGAGACTTGGTCTTCGCCTACGGGCACGAACAGGTCGGTGTTTTCGGCGCTGTAAATGACGATGTCGGCGGTTTGCAGGGTTGGGTAGCCTAGGAAGCCGTAGGTGTGGAGGTCTTTGTCTTTTACGTTTTCGAGGGCTTCTTTGTAAGTGGGGACGCGTTCGAGCCAGCCGAGCGGGGTGACCATGGATAAGAGGAGGTGCAGCTCGGCGTGTTCGCGCACCAGGGATTGCTGGAAGATTACGGATTTGTGGGGATCGAGTCCGGCGGCGAGGTAGTCGGTGGTGATTTCGATGGTGTTTTGGGCTACGGCGCTGGCGTCGGCGTAGTCGCTGGTGAGGGCGTGCCAGTCGGCGATGAAGTAGAAGCAATCGTAGGCGGGATCGGATTGGAGGCGGACCCAGTTTTCCAAGGCGCCGAAATAGTGGCCGATGTGCAGACGACCGGTCGGGCGCATACCGCTGACTACTCGTTTTCTTTTTGCGGTGATGCTGGAGTCCAAGATCAATCCTCTTATAAGGAGTGGGTGAATTGGTTGAACCGCTTAATTGATAAAATTTGGGTTACGCGGTCGCCAAAACCCGCACCCTTTGAAAATGACAAAGGGTGCGGCACCCAGAGTCAAAAAAACAAACTCAAAAACAAATCAAAATCAGAGGCCCTGATCGCTGACGTTCGGGTCACCCAGTAATCTAAACCCCCACCCCAAAAAACCTAGGGTGGGGCACCCAAAGTCAAAAACAAGAAGAAATCAAAAGCAAAATCAAAATCAAAAACAAATTAAAGACAAAACCAAATTAAAGACAAAATCAAATTAAAGACAACAGCAAAACGCGCTGGGCGCGTTATGCGGCGTTCGAAGGCTGCAACAGCTCGCGGGCGATGATCATGCGCTGGATTTCGCTGGTGCCTTCGTAAATTGTGAGGACGCGGGCGTCGCGGTACATGCGCTCCACTGGAGTTTCGCGCGAGTAGCCGACGCTGCCGTGGATTTGCACGGCTTTGGCGGCAACGCGATTGGCCATTTCGCTGGCGTAAAGTTTTGCTTTGCTTGCCGCGGCGCCGAGACGAGTGGGATGCGCGTCTTTCAGCCATGCGGCTTGGTAGAGGAGGGCGCGGGCGGCTTCGATTTCCATGTGCATGTCGGCGAGCATCCATTGGATGGCCTGGGAGTCGGCAATATTTTTTCCGAAGGCGCGGCGTTGTTTGGCGTACTTCACGGCTTCTTCGAGGGCGCCTTGGGCGAGACCGACGCTTAGAGCGGCGATGCCGATGCGACCGCCATCGAGTGCGCTGAGAGCGATTTTCAGGCCCTGGCCTTCTTCGCCAAGGCGATTTTCTAACGGCACTTCGCAATCGTTAAGAATGATTTCCACCGAAGGCGAAGTGCGCTGGCCCATTTTTTCTTCGTGGCGTCCGGCGCGGAAACCGGGGAAATTCGGCTCGACGAGGAAGGCGGTAATTCCCTTCCCGCCAGCTGCTGGATCGGTTTTTGCAAAGACGATGAACACGCCGGCGACGCTGCCGTTGGTGACCCAGGTTTTTGTGCCTTGGAGCTTGTAGATGGCGTCGTGGCGGACCGCTCGCGTCTGGATTGCTGCAGCGTCCGAACCGGCCTGCGATTCAGTGAGGCAGAAAGCGCCTAGAATTTCGCCGGTAGCGAGGCGTTGCAGATATTTTTTCTTTTGCCTTTCCGAGCCGAAATTGAGCAGGGGGATCTGCACGGCAGAATTCGTGACGCCCAGAGCAGTGGCCATGGCGGCGTCGATGCGGGCCACTTCTTCCAACATGAGGACGTAGGAGATGGTGTCGAGGCCGGGGCCGCCCCAGGCTTCAGGGACCATCATGCCGCAGCAGCCTAACCCCGCGAGTTTACGAATCTCGTCAGCGGGAAATTTTTCCTGGTGGTCGCGCTGGGTCACGGAAGGACGCACCTCGGCTTCCATAAATTGGCGGACGGTGTCGCGAATCAGTTTTTGGTGGTCGCTGAGCGAAAAATCCATCGGTTCGGGTGTACACCGGATGCTAACACAGGAAGGCGAGCTTCCCAATTTGCCGGTTGTCAGTAGCGAAAATGAGGTGAAAGGTCTAAGGAAACATCCGGCTTTGTTCGCGATTCAGATACAGCATACCCCCGATAGAAGGTTATGGGCGCGGTTTCATAATCGGGCTGAGGATGACACCTCGTTCGCTGCGCAGTAGTTGCGTGGCGTAATTAAACTTCCGCAGTTTATAAAAGGAGTTTAGCCATGGCACAGGACAACAAGAAGCAAGATTCGAATAAAGATGGTGGCAAGAAGAACCCTAACCAGGGCGGCGGGTCGCAAGACCGCAATCCCGGTGGCGGACACGGTGGGAATAACCGCTAGCCAGTAATTTTAGTTGGTTTGATCGAGGATTCCTGCTCGCCGGTGAATACCTGACGGCGGGCAGGAATTTTTTTTGGCCTATTTTTGTGGCCTATTTCGTTAGGAAGCCTTTTCGCGGGTGGAAATCAGGTAGTCGGCATAAGGGCCCTTGAAGTCTTCGATTTTGCCGTTTTTGAAATGCCAGATGCGAGTGGCGACTTCGTCGAGGACGTCTTCGTCGTGGGTGACGAGGAGCACGGTGCCATCGTATTTTTGCAACGCGATATTCAGGGCGTTGATGGATTCGAGGTCCAAGTGGTTGGTGGGTTCGTCGAGGACCAGAAAATTTGGTTTTTGCAGCATCAGGCGGCAGAAAATCATGCGCGCGATCTCGCCGCCGCTTAACGCTTTGGTGGGCTTCAGCGCGTCTTCGCCGCTGAACAACATTTGACCAAGCAGGCCGCGCAATTCTTCTTGAGAGGCTTGGGGATCGAATTGCCAAAGCCACTCGATGGCGGTCAGGTCGGTCACGACGGAATCGCGGTGGTCCTGAGCAAAATAGCAGACGGTTACTTCATGGCCCCATTTGACGGTGCCGCCATCGATGGGGAAATCTTTTTCGGCGTCGTCGATAAATTCGCCGGCATTGCGGATCAGCGATCGCAATAAAGTGGTTTTGCCGGTTCCGTTGCGACCGGTGAGCGCGATTTTTTCGCCGCGGGTGATGCTGGCGGTGAAGGGCTTGATGACTTTCAAGTCGCCGTAGGATTTCACGACGCTTTTGATTTCGAGCGGGTGGCGGCCGGAAGCGCGCTTCATGTCAAAGCGGATGTACGGGCGCGCGATGTTGGAGCGCGCGAGGACCGTGGTTTGCAGGCGCTCGACTTCTTTTTTGCGGGAGGTGGCTTGCGCGGAGCGAGTGCCGGCCGAGAATCGCGCGATGAAATCGTTTAGCTGCGCGATTTTTTTCTCGCGATTGGCATTGTCGGTTTCGATCCGCGAACGGATCTGCGTTTTGGCGAGGACCATGTCGTCGTAGCCGCCGTTGTACATGATCACGGTTTCGTAATCGATGTCAGCGGTGTGAGTGCAGACGCTGTTTAGAAAATGGCGGTCGTGGGAGATGACGATTAACACGCCTTCATATTCGAGCAAGTAATCCTGGAGCCAGTGCACGGAATCGAGGTCGAGGTTGTTGGTGGGCTCGTCGAGAAGCAGGGCCGGCGGAGTGCCGAATAAGGCTTGCGCGAGGAGCACGCGCACTTTTTGGCCGCCTTGGAGTTCGCCCATCTGGCGCTCGTGGAGAGTGCTGTCTACACCGAGGCCGTCGAGGAGAATGGCAGCATCAGCTTCCGCGGTGTAGCCGCCTTCTTCGCCGACGATGCCTTCGAGCTCACCGAGGCGCATGCCGTCCGCGTCGGTGAGCGAGTCATGGGGCTTGGCGTAGAGTTTGTCGCGTTCCTCGAGGGCTTGCCAGAGCGGGGCGTTGCCCATGATGACGGTGTCGATGACGCGAAATTGATCGAAGGCGAACTGGTCCTGACGTAGGATACCGAGTTTTTTGGGGCGGGTGATGGAGCCCTTGGTGGGCTCGAGTTCGCCGGTGAGGATCTTCATTAATGTGGATTTGCCGGCGCCATTAGGGCCGCTGATGGCGTAGCGGCGGCCGTCGAGGAAGGAGCAGGTGACGTCCTCGAAAAGGACGCGGGGGCCGAAGCGCATGGAAACGTTGTCTACGTATAGCATCTCTCGATAATTATAACGTGTAATGAAGAAATTCGGGCTATACGCAGAGTAATGCTTGCTGCGGAAGCGTTGGGAGGCTAGACTGCGCCGCGCATGGCCAGTGTGACTGCAGATGCTCGCGAGCGGGAAGCGAGTGAGGTGCCAACGCCAAAGTTGAGTGGATTTTGGGCGTTGATTGCTACGCAGTTTCAGGGGGCGTTCAGCGACAACACTTTGAAGTGGCTGGTTAGTTTTCTGGTGCTGGAGACGGCTGCGTCGAAAGAAGAGCGGGATTTGTGGTTTGTGCTGATTGTGCCGCTGTTGTTTTCAGTTCCCTTCTTATTGTTTTCGATTCCCGGCGGATTTTTGGCGGATAAGTTCAGCAAACGCAGCGTAACGATTGGAACGGTGCTCGGACAATTGGTGGTGATGGCGCTGGCGACATGGGCGTTGGCGGAAGGACGGTTAGGTTGGGCCGGGGGCGCGCTGTTTTTGATGAGTACTTTGGGCGCGATTTTTGGGCCTACGAAATACGGGTTGCTGCCGGAATTGCTGCCGGAATCGAAGCTGAGCTGGGGAAACGGGATTATTGAATTTTTGACTTTGCTGGCGGCGATTCTGGCGGCGCTGGCGGGGGGATACCTGGCGCATGTTTTTCACGGACGGCAAGTGTGGTCCGGAGTTATTTTCCTGGCGTTGGCGGTGATTGGGCTTTTGATTAGCCTGGGAATTTCCCGAGTACCTGCGGCAGACCCTGGACGCAAATTCGACTGGAATGTGCCGCGAGAGTTTTTCTCGGAAGTGCGGCACATGAGCGGGGACCGGCCGTTATTGACGGCGGTGGTGGCGAACACGTTTTTCTGGTTTCTGGGGTCGCTGTTGTTGCTGAATATTGTGCTGTATGGCGCGGATATTCTTCATCTGGACGAGACGCGGAGCAGTTATTTGCTGGCCGGGTTGAGTATGGGGATTGGGTTGGGGAGTTTGGCTGCGGGGTTTGTGTCCGGGAAAAAAATTCAAATGGGGATGGTGCTGCCGGGGCTGGCCGGGATTCTGTTGATGGCGGCGTTGCTATCTTGGCCGGGGATAGGATTTGGGACCGTTCTGGGTTGCCTGATTCTGCTTGGTTTCGCGGGAGGCTTTTTTGTGGTGCCTATTAATGCGCTGATACAACGACGGCCGGCGGCCGCAGAGAAAGGCCGAACGATCGCGGTGGCGAATATGCTGTCGTTTATAGGGGTGGCGCTGCAGCCGGTGGCGCAGTTCGCGATGCTACGGCTGGGGCATCCGGACCCTTCTAAGGTTTTTCTGATCGCGGGCGCGATGAGCGTCGCAATGGGGCTGGTTTTAGTTTGGATGTGGCCCGAATTGTTGGGCGACGCGCTCGACTGGACGAGGCTACATCGAAGGGCTACCCTATAGGTTCGTTTGGCGGGGTTTCTCCCGGCCGAGCGCGAAACGTCGAGGATTTTGACCGAATGGCCAGCGTCACCACTCTTGAATCTCAAAGCAAAGCTCAAAATCAGACTGAAGTTAAGGCGCCGGTTCGGGTCGAGAGGCGAGCTCTGTCCGAGACTATGGACAAAGTGCGGGCGGAGCTGGATAAAGTGCGTTCGAATCCCGATCCTGACAATGTGCATGACTTAAGGGTGGCGATCCGGAGATGCCGGTCGGTGGCGACGGTATTCGAAGAGGTGGACCCGGATGAGGCGTGGCCGGAGATGCGGAAAACGGCGAAAAAACTGTTCCTGGCGTTGGGAGGGTTGCGGGACGCGCACGTCATGGAAGATTGGGTCAAGAAGTTAACGCCTACCAGCGACCCCGTTCGCGTACAGATGCACAGTTCTTTTGAGACTGAAGAGCCGGAGCTGCGGAGCGAGGTTTTGCGCGCGGCGGGCAAGTTCGACGAAAAGGAATGGAAGCGATTACAGAGACGGTTGCGGCAACGAGTGCGAGTGCTTCCGATTGGCGGATTGGCGGCGGAGTGCCTGGCTTGGGAGCGATTTGAGGAGATCAAACAACTGCATGCGCAGGCACTGCGCACGAAGAAGCCCAAGCCGTGGCACGCGTTGAGGATTGGCTTGAAGAAGTTGAGGTATACGGTCGAAAGCCTTTTGCCAGAACATCTGGCGGCGTGGAGCGAGAATTTAAAAAGGCTGCAGGATTTACTGGGGGATATTCACGATCTGGATGTGTTGGCAGAAAGAGGCAAGGCCGAAAGCGGAGTGGACGGAGCGGCACGAAAGTCGTGGAAGCAGATTGTGCAGCGTGAGCGCGCGAAACGGGTGCAGACTTACCGGCAACTGACACTGGGTAAAACGAGCATCTGGAACAAGTGGCGGCACGCCTTGCCGCACGGGGAGCGCTTGGAGGAGGCATCGTTAGCGCGGTTGCGAGCGACCGCCCGGGCGTCGCAGTCGAATGCGCGGAATGCGGCGCGTGTAGCGCGGCTATCAATACGGATTTTTGAATTGTTGCGCCGTGCGAAGGTTATGGCGACGCTTAGCGATCCCAATTTGCAGCGGAATTTGCGTGCAGCGGCGCTGCTGCATGCCGTGGGACGGGATCAGAAACACCCGCGAAAGGCTGCGCGGAAGTTCTTGTTGGGGATGAAAGTGCCGCCGCGGTGGACGCGGGAGGATTGGGAACTGGTAGCGTGGGCGGTGCGTTTTCATCGCGGGACTGAGCCAACGATGAATGACGGGAAATTTGCGCAGCTGAGCGCGTCGCAACAAGAGAACGTTCGCGCGATGGCGGGAGTTATTCGCCTTGGACGAGCGCTGCACAGGTCGGGAGTCGATTCGCCGACGGGGTTCAAGATTGAGAATTCGGCGGATGCGGTCACGCTTTTGGTTCCGCAGTTGGCGGACAATCTGGAGATTGCGGCGAGGCTGGCTGCGGGGAAACATTTGTTGGAGACGGTGTTGGGTAAGCCATTGGTGGTTCGTGCCGCGGAGAGGGCAAATAAGGTGGTGGCGTTACCGCAGAATGAGCCGGGTGTTTTGTATGCGGTGGCTGGGGCTTCGGATTAATTATATGGATCCTTGTCTGCGCGCAGGAAGCACCTTCGCCGGATCAACCCACCTTGCTCTCGGCCGGGACCTCAATTTGGACGCAATGATTCGACGGAAAGGAACTTCTTAGTCGACGACTGGCCGATTACTGACATACAGAAACTGGAGGAGCGGCGCAGAGCGTACAAGGGTTATCTACAGTCGGTCCAGAATAGCCTTCCTCCCCGTGTCTTGGAATTCGCGGCTGCTCCATGGCATTACGATCACACTGATCATCGCTGTGCGCACGACGGTTGGCTGGAGTCGCTTACAATTAGAGAAATCGCTGAGGGTGATCGTAGGCAGCATCGACGTATTGAGATAGAGCTTCTGCTACTTGGGGCTTTCCACGACGGGCACATGCGCATGACGTATAGAGCGGTTTCAAATTACTCCATCACATTACCGACTTGCGAATCGCCATTTGGGAACAAGCTGAGAAGAAAAGCAAACGCCGCAGACATCTAGGTTTAGCGGTGATTTTGCAGAGGGTTACTCGATTGCGTCCGGAAGCCCGGGACTGACGCTTATAGCCAGACAATTCAGAAATAATCTAATCGATGGGAAATTATTTTGCGGCGCGACGCAGGAGGCGGGGTGTGGCTAGCCAGAGAAATTCGGCGCTGGGCGGGGAGATGCGCTTTAATTTCAGGGCGGCGACGCCGGCTTTCTTGAGCGAAGTGATGGGATGTTTGCTGGCGAAGGCGGCAGCGATGAGTTCATCGAGATGCGGAGCATGGCCGAAGAGGAAAACGGTCGAAGACTGTTTGTCCTTGGCTAGCTCGCGAAAGAGCATGGACGATTCGGCTCCGGGCAAAAGCAAATCGGTGCGGCGGATTTTCTGTTTGGAGTAGTCGAGTGCGCTGGCGAAAATTTCGGCGGTTTGCATGGCGCGGGTGTAAGGACTGGAAATCAAGAGATCCGGCGTGATACCGAGCGCGGCGATGCCTTTCGCTACCTGCCTGGTTTTGTTCGTGCCTTCGTCCGTCAAGTAACGTTCGGGATCGGGAGGGCACTTGGGGTCTTCCCGGTCGATCGCGATGCCGTGGCGGACGATGTACAGATCCATCGAGTAGCTCCGTTCGAATTTTATTAAACCCTATTTGCGCTAAATTTTTGCCGCTGATAATTTCCTGAAGCGGCTTATCAGGCAACTACAGCCGTGGGCAAGTCATTATACGGGCTCATGATACTTGCGACTCACGATGTGGATTGGCGAAAGAAGAGGCGCACGTGAAATTCTTTCTCGAAGAGATCAGCGCTGCGGCTGGCGTCGCGCAAATCTTCGGCAGCATCTCCGCGGGCTTTTACCTGGAGGCCCACGGAGCCGCGCTGGAAGGATGCGTAAATATTGGTGACGCGCTGGCGATGTGAGTGATCGAGGCCTTCGGCGATGCGCAAAATGGAGGCCAAGCGGCGGGTCATGCGTTTGTCAAGGTTCGATAGCGAAGCATAGGCGATATGATGGCTGGCCGGGTCTGATTTGCGATTGTGATAGCGCACCAGTGAGGCGACGATGGCGCGATCACGGCCAGCGAGGCCGGGAACGTCGCCATTCAGCGCTAAATATTCGCCGTGCTTGTGATGACCGTGATGGCTGATGGTATGGCCGACATCATGTAACAAAGCTCCGGATTCCAGCAGCACGCGGTACTGAGCGGGAAGATGATGAACAGGTTGCAAAGCGTCGAAAAGGAGAATGCTTAGTTCACGGACATGCTCGGCATGGGCTTGGTCGCGGTCCAAGCGCCGCGCGAAGGCCCGGGTGCTGGCGATGACCTGGCGAGCGGCAGCGTTGTAGCGGTGCGGTTCTTTTCGCGAGAAAGCGTCGTGGGCGATTTCCTGGAGAATGCCTTCGCGAAGGCCGACGGCGGGGATGGCCATGCAGCGGACATTCAGATAGCGGCCGAGAGTGAGAAACGTGATGGCGGCAATACCCATGACGTCAGCGCGGTCGCGGCGTACACCGTAAGCCTTCATGCGCTCGCGGACATTGCGCCTCAGGATGTCGGGGAGGCGGTCGCGAAGGAGGGATAGTTGCAGCATGGGGAGGCCATGTTCACGCGGGCCTGGCGCGATGCCCGCCAAAGTTTCAGCGTTGCCGCCAAGGGCGACGGCGATTTGCTCGCCAAGATTTGGGCGGTTGGGTAATTTTGATTCGAGGAGCGCTCGAACATATTTACGGACCTGCTCGGCTTGCGAAGGGCGGATCACGCCGGGGAGATTCAAAGTAGTCATGAGGCGCACGGTGCCCACGCCGAGATGGGCACTTTGCTCCACATGACGGTCACGGAGAATACTTAATTCCAGGCTGCCGCCTCCGAGGTCGATGATGCATCGTGGCGGCGCTTCGGGACCCAAGGCGGCGAGGACGGCTTCCCTGCCGAGGCGGGACTCTTCGGCAGCGTTGATGACCTCCAGTTGGATGCCGGATTGCTGTTTAATCCTGCGAACGAAAGCGTCGCGATTGCGGGCTTCGCGGGAGGCGCTAGTGGCCACGGCGCGGTATTTCGTGACGCCGAACTCGTCCATGGTTTCTTTGAAATCACGGAAAGCCTTGACGGATTTTTTGAGGAGTTTTTCGCTGAAAACATGGCGAACGAAAACGCCTTCGCCGAGTCGCAGGGAGTAGCGCTCATCGTAGAGCGGTTCGATGTCGAGGGCCGAGTAGGCGCGGGCAACAGCCAGGCGCACGGCGTTGGAGCCGGCGTCAATGGCAGCGATGTGAACCGGCTCAGACATTTAGATTTTTAGCGCCAGAGATGGGCCAGCGCAGAGGAAGGAGTGTACTTGGTGGCGCGTATACCCAGTTGCTCACCGATGCGTTGGCGGAGTTGCTTGTTAACGTTGGCGACGCTGGCTTCGCCGTCGAGTTCGATGAAGCTGTGACGTTTGGCCATGACTTCGAATTCGCGCTTGATCATAGTTTGATAACGGATGAAGGACCAATACAGATCGTGTGACAAGGACATGTCGCGCCCAGCTTCCCAATAGCTGATGGCTTGGGACTTTTTGAATTCGCGGCCGAAGGCGGTTTCGGGGCGGACGTTGAGCCAGAAAGTTAGATGTGGCCTAAGAGCCATGGCATAAAGGCCAGTCATGTAATCGCGATTGATGCCGCGGACTACGCCGCGCGCGATTAAAGTAAAAATAAAACGGTCGGCGAGGACTACTGTACCGGAGCGCAGGGCTGGCAGGATGCGGTGTTCAACCTGGTCGAAGAAATCGGTGGCGTACATCAGGGCCAAGGTGAGGCGAGTGACGGCGTTCTTGGCGAGGAGTTGGTCGATATCGCTGCCGACGAGATTCGAACGGCGCAAGCCGCTGGTTTGCACGGCGAACCCTTCGGATTCGAGCCATTCCTGAAGCAATGTGATTTGCGTGGAGCGGCCGGAGCCGTCCATGCCTTCAATGACAACGAGGGTGCCGGTGATTTCCGCGGGATCGAAACCAACGAGCGGCTCGCCAAAAAAATAATGCGAGGCTTCTTCCTCCACTTCGGAAGCGGACTTGATGGCCGGCGGAGGGATCGTGGCTACAGGGGATTCTGGGGCGATGACCAATGGAGCTTTGTCTTTGTCGCGGTCTCTATCGCGATCCCTGTCTCGCTCTCGGTCTTTATCTTTTTCTTTATCTTTTTCCTGATCGGGCATGCTTACTCCGCTTCCTGGATGCGAGGGGCAAAACGTTTGAGATCAATTTTGGAGGCTACGATATCGCGCATCTGCTTTTGCAATTTATTGACGGGGATGGTGCCGTCGAGAACCACAAAATTGTCGGTGTCGACCATTTTGTCGTACTCCTCGAGGATACGGGCCTGAAACAGACGGAAACTTTCGGCGCGATCGTAGGACATGCCTAAGTCCATTCCGGCTTCGTAATATTTTAATTTGGGACGCCCGCTAAGAATGCGGTGGACGGCGATGTCGAGTGGAGTTCGAAAGTAGAAGGTAATGTCCGGGACGGGAGCGAAACGGTAAAGATTGCGCAGCCAGCGCGCCGGACAACCACGAGCGGCATCGCGGGCGAAGGCGGTGTAGATGTAACGGTCGGCGAGCACCAGATAGTCGCCTTGCAGCAAAGGCATGATCTGACGTTCGCAGCGGTCCGCAAAATCGGCGGCATGCAAGAGAGAAAATGTGGTGGGGGTGAGGAGGCGGCGTTGTTTTCCGCGGCGTGTGGCGGATTTCACGAGCGGCGAAGAATTCCACTCCGTGAAGTGCAGACGATAGCCACCAATTTCGAGCCAACGCTTTAATAAATAAAGCTGCGTAGACTTTCCGGAACCGTCCGTGCCTTCTACTACGATTAAAGCACCCGGGTAAGCACGACTGGGGACAGGGCGTCCTGGTTGAGGGAGTGTCGATTTGCTTGCTTCGGGGCGCGGTTTTTGCAGTACTTCCTGATTTTCCATAGGTTCGACTTGTGAGTCGCGACGGTGTTGCGGGCCGCGGTGGATATTATGGCTCTATTGTTACAAAGACATTACAAGATAGCTGCTGGTTACGCAAAACGTGCGAATGGCTAGAATACACTCACTTTTACGCGCAGGAACTTGGCGGGGTTCTGGCGAAATTCGCCGATGAGCAAGCGCAAGTCGCCCGTCAACCCCGCGAGATTGTCGTACAACTTGGGATCGGAAAAAAGTTTGCCTGCAGTGGTGGTGTTTTCGTTCAGCTTGGCGGAAGCCTTGTCCAAGTTGGCGCTGGTGTCACGCATATTATTGTAGAGCGTGTCGTCGTTCATGAGTTTGCCGATACTACCCTTGCCGGAGCGAACGTCGCTGAGCACAGCATTGCCATTGTTGAGAGCCTGCTTGGCTTCATCGTATAGCGTTGGATCGTTGAGTAATTTGGCGATGGTGCCTTTTCCGGAGCGCACATCGGTAACCAAGCCGTTGATATTGTCGACGCTCTTGTCGACTTTGTCGTAGAGCTCATTGGAATTTACAAGTTTGCCTAATGTGCCGCGTCCAGCCTGCACGTTGCTCATCATGGTATCGGCTTTGGTCATGACGCTGTTCAGGTGGTTGTAGGCTTCCGGATCGGTGATCAATTTCCCGATGGATCCGCGGCCTTCTTTTACGTCATCCAAAATCACCTGCATGGAATCGGAAAGAGCCTGGAGACTGCCGAGCATTTCTCTTGTTTCAGAGGGAGGGACTTCTTCGCCGTCTTTCAAGGGGACACCGGTGAAGCCGCGCGAAATATTTATGTATCTGTTTCCCAACAAACCTTGGGTAACGACACTAGCTGTGGAGTCGGTGAGGATGTCGGGTTGAAAGCGTCGTTCCAGGCGCATGACAACCTCTATGTTTCTGGCTTTGTCGGCCTTGGCCTGGGAGCGCGGCACCAACGTGATGGACTCGACATTTCCTACTTCTACGCCGTTGACCTCCACAGGCGCGCCATTGGCGAGACCAGAAACCTCGGCTTGATAGGTCTTCAGGCGGTACTTCGGCCCCAGGAATCCTGACCCGGTGACATAGAAAATGCCGGCCGCCAACACGAAAAGGCCGACCAGCACGAACAGACCAACACGCAATTCCGTCCAGGTAAGCTGCTTCCTCTGGGCCATTGAGACTCCCCTCCGGAGTCCGGGATAAGATTACAGCAAATTCAAACTAGAAAGCGGCGTAGATATGGATCCTTGGTGCTGGACAGCTCCTGCGGGTCGCCTTCGAAATAGATGCGACCATCCTTGTAAACCATAAAACGGGTTGCAGCAGCGGTTTGGCCGTCCTTGGCGCCTTTGGCGCGGACAACGTGCTTGGTTTCTTTGTCGAAACAAAAGTTGGCGAGCGCGAAGCCGTCCTGCAAACGCTGCGTGGCCAGCAGGGCGGTGACGCCGTAGACATCGCGTAGGCGCAGGATGAGCGAGATTATGGTTTGCGAGGTTACGGGATCGAGACCTGCGGTAGGTGAATCGTACAAGACAATGTCCGGGCGATTGATCAGCGCCCTCGCGATGGACACGCGGCGACGCATGCCGCCGGATAATTCGGAGGGGAGTTGGTCGGCGGTGTGTTCGAGCTCGACGAATTGCAGCGCTTCCTGGACGCGCGGTTCGATCTCGTCTTCGTTCACGCGCTCTTCACGAAGACGGTAGGCTACATTTTCGCCGACGGTCATGGAATCGAAGAGCGCGCCTTCCTGGAAAACGAAACCGATACGCTCGCGCAGGCGCAAGAGATCTTTCTCGGGCATGGAGGACACTTGCTGGCCCAGCACGGAAATACTACCGCGAGTGGGTTTGAGCAGGCCGGCCGCGAGTTTCAGAGTTAAGGTTTTACCGGTTCCCGTTTCGCCCAGCAGCACCAGGGTCTCGCGTGCAGGGACGGAGAAAGAGACGCCGCGGAGAATGTCGCCTTCGTCGAAGCCGAGGTAAACGTTATCAAATACTACAGCGGGACCGGCGTTAGTCGTTGCAGTGGCAGCGGCTGGGGTCATTGAATATGGCATGGATTATAGGGCAATTCGTCGCTGTCGCCGTAACGTCGCGAAAGAATGCAGTGGGTGTAGATGAGAGAGACTTAGAAAAGTTTGTCTCCAAGGTACAAGGCCAATTTAGTGAGGAAGAGATCGGCGGCGATAATGAGGACGGAAGCCAGAACAACGGCTTGAGTGGTGGCTCGTCCGACACCTTGGGTGCCACCGCGGACGTTGAGTCCTTTGTAGCAACCGACGGTCGCGAGGATGAAACCGTAGACCATTGGCTTGGTGAAACCTTGCATCAAGTCGGCGAAGTCGAGGGCCTTGATGGCGCGGGTCCAAAATTCTACAGCGCCTAAACGCAGGGAAAAAACGGATGCAACGCAGCCGCCGAGCAAGCCTACAAAATCGTTGAGGGCAGTGAGGAGCGGCAACATCAAGACGGTGGCGAGGACTCGCGGAGTTATGAGCTTGCGGCTGGGGTCGGTGCCCATGGCGCGCATGGCGTCAACTTGCTCGGTGACGAGCATGGAGCCCAATTCTGAAGCGATTCCGGAGGAGCAGCGGCCGGCGACGAGGATGCCAGTTAGAGTTGGTCCGAGTTCGCGGACCAGCGCGATGGCCACAATGTCACCGGTAAGTGCGGCTTGTCCAAAACGGGTGAATTGCGAGCCGGTTTGTAACACCATAACCGCGCCGATGAAGAAACCAGAGATCAACACGATGGGCAGGGAGCCTACGCCGATGTCGTCCATTTGGTCGAGGGTGTCTTGAAAATAGCGTGGGCCGGTGGCGAGATTTTTTACCGAACGGGCGGCCATTAATGAATAGTCCTGTACGCTGAAGACCCAGCGCTTCAGGGAGTCAACCAACACATCGACGACGGAGAGCCTGGGTTCTGAAGTGGAGTCGCGCTCGATTTGAAGTGGAGAGCCTGCCACGATGGCCTTTTTCTGGACGCGGACGAGTTGTTACCGAGTGCAACGAAAGCGTAACTGCGTGACGGGGGCGCGTCAAGCATGACATCTATTCCCTTGATCGAGATCCTGTTGGCTAGGGCAATTCGATTGAGGCGTTCTTGATGGCGTGCTCGACGGCGTTTTTGACGACTACCTGTAGCGCGACGAGTAACACGGATGAAATGAGGCGCCGCGAAGACAATGTTGACTCCGCTCTCATTTTGCGAGCAAGGGCGGAGCTGCAGCTAAGAGTATGTGGGCGCGGATGACGCGAAAGACACTCTCATTGGGTCATTGCAAAAAGCAAAACAACAGCGAAAACTGGACGCGGCGGCGGGTCGGCAGATACACTCCATTCTCCAATTACGCTGGGTAATTCAATTTCTCTAGGATGGATGCCTCAGGGATGCTGCGTTTTTACACAGCAGGTGAATCGCACGGACAAGCGCTGCTGGCGTTTATCTCGGGGCTGCCGGCTTCGCTGCCTGTCGATGTGGCGTTCATTAATCATGAGCTGCACCGAAGGCAGTTGGGGTATGGGCGCGGGGGTCGACAGAAAATCGAAAAGGACCGCGCGGACATTTTCGCCGGGGTGCGGCACGGGAAGACGATTGGGGCTCCGGTGGCTTTGCGGATTGAGAATCGGGACTGGGCTAATTGGGAAAATAGTTTGCCGGTGGAAGAGTCGGCGGAATCGGCTGGGAAAGAACGGAAGCTGGTGGCGCCGCGGCCTGGGCATGCGGATCTGGCGGGATCGCAGAAATTCAATTTTCATGACGCGCGATATATTTTGGAGCGGGCCTCGGCGAGAGAGACGGCTGCGCGGGTGGCGGCTGGAGCGTTTGCAAAGTTGTTGCTTCGCGAACTTGGGACGGAGATTGCGAGTCACACGATTCGTGTGGGGCATTTTGCCCTGGAGCGTGGCGCTTCGTGGGACGAGATTCGGGCGGTGAGCGGGGATCTTGAGTCGCCGCTGCGTTGCGTGGACGCGGATTTGCAGGAAAAGATGAAAGCGGAAGTGGACGCGGCGCTGAAAGCCGGGAATACCGTGGGCGGAATTTTTGAAGTGGTGGCACACAATGTGCCGGTGGGACTGGGAAGCCACGCACAGTGGGATGAAAAACTGGATGGCCGGCTGGCGCAAGCGGTGATGAGTATTCAGGCAGTGAAGGCTGTCGAGATCGGGGCAGGTGTTGCGGGCGCGGGATCCTATGGCAGCGAAGTACAGGACGAGATTTCGTATGACCGGAATGTTAAAAGATTTTTGCGATCGTCCAATCGCGCAGGAGGCGTCGAAGGCGGAATTACCAACGGGCAGGACGTGGTGGTGCGTGGATATTTGAAGCCGATTTCCACGCTGCGACGCGCGCTGCACACAGCCGATATGGTGACGAAGGAGCCGGTACAGGCGGCGTACGAGCGCTCGGACTGGTGCGTGGTGCCGGCTGCTGGAGTGGCGGGCGAAGCGATGGTAGCACTTGTGTTAGCGGATGCTTTTCTGCAAAAATTTGGAGGAGATTCGCTGGCGGAGATGCGGCGGAATTTCGATAACTATGCCCGACAAATCGACGAGTTCTGAGCCTGTGGTGGCAGCGACGGCTGAAACTGGTGCGCCAGCGGTGCCATTGGGACCTCCGCGGAAGATCTACTCCATTATTAAATACGGCGATCCCATTCTGGAAAAGCCTACGAGTGTGATTACGGAGTTTGGGCCAGAGCTGGAGGAATTGACCGAGGACATGTTCGCGTCGATGTATGCGGCGCAAGGCGTTGGGCTGGCTGCTCCGCAGATCGGGAAAAATCTGCGCCTGACGGTAGTGGATGTGACCGCGGGGAAAAATCCGGAAGGAAAAATTGTACTGATCAACCCGGAAATTATTCATGCGGAAGGCGAAAAGCGAGAGGAAGAGGGTTGCCTTTCTATTCCGGGATTTCGCGGCTACGTGGTGCGGCCGCAATTTGTGACAGTGAAAGCGCAAAACGCCAAGGGCGAGACTTTTGAGATTCGCGGAGAAGATTTGCTGGCGAGAGCTTTCTGCCACGAGATCGATCATCTGAACGGCATCCTGTTTATTCAACACCTGAGCATGCTTAAACGCGACCTAATCCGGCGCAAGATCAAGAAGTTAAGAAAACAAGGCGAGTGGTGAACTGCAGTTAAGGATTGGCCTGCTGTTCCTCAGAATTCCTGCATGGATTTCCGATTGCTGTCGTAACGTAAAATCAGGTTGAATACGTCCCACAACTATTGCTGGCCGGAAGGATACTCATGCGGATTGTTTTCTGCGGAACGCCTGCCTTTGCAGTGCCTACCCTGAAGGCCATACTGGCGGACCCAAGTCATACGGTGGTCGCAGTCATTACGCAACCGGACAGGCCGCGAGGGCGAGGGCAGGAGGTTTCCTTTTCCGCTGTTAAACAAGCCGCGCTAGAAGCTGGGATACCGGTGCGGCAGCCGGTGAAGATCCGCGCTCCTGAGGCGAGAGAGCTGCTGCAAAGTTTCGAGCCCGAATGCTTCGTGATTATTGCCTATGGACAGATTATTCCCTCCGGGCTTTTACCTCTTTCGAGGTGCGGCTGGATCAATCTACATGCTTCCTTGCTGCCAAGATACCGTGGTGCGGCGCCGATCAATTGGGCGATTGCGAATGGCGAGACGAAGACTGGGTTGACCACCATGCGGATCGATGCGGGCATGGATACCGGGGATATGTTACTGCAGGAAGAAATTGAGATTTTGCCGGCGGACACGGCGCCGGAGTTGGCGGCGCGGATGGCCGAAGCTGGGGCGAAGTTGATGATAGAAACGCTACGCGACCTGCCGGATGGGCTGGTTACGCCGAAAAAACAGAATGATGCATTGGCAACCTACGCGCCTTTGCTGAAGAAAGAGGACGGGCGTATTGACTGGGAGCGGCCCGCTCTGGAGATTTTCAATCGGATGCGAGGTTTTGAACCGTGGCCAGGGGCGTACACCACTTTTCGGGCAAAGACCTGCCACCTTTCGGGGAGGCCCGCGAGGCGAGAAGGAGCGCCGGCAGCTCCGGGAACATTGCTTCTGGAAGACGGCGAATTGCGAGTAGCTTGTGGGGACGCAACCGTTTTACGTGTTTTGACCGTCAAACTGGAAGGACGCGCGGAAGTGTCGGCACAAGAATTCGTGAACGGGGCACGGTTAGCCAAAGAAGAACGCTTTGGTAACAGCTAAATTGCGCGTGGGCCAGCGCTGAGGCATACTCGGCTTCTCCCTAGTTTTTCGTAGGTCAGGTAGTTCGAATCGTCACACCGATTGGAGTTCACTGTTAATGATCAATTTTGGCCCAGCAAAAAAGTATGGACGCCGGAGTGTAGGGGCGAAGGATGTCATTTGTTTGGCATGGCGCATGGCGGCGTGCGGGGTGGTTTGCGCGCAACTGGCAGTGGCCCCCACTGGCTGGGCGGCTGCGGAAGATTCCGCAGCGGGCCGAACTGATCGGGCCGTCTCGACCGAAGCCACGACTGGCTCTGGAAGTACTTCAGCCCCAGTGGACGCCAAAAAAGGCGCGAACGACCCGGTGTTGAAGGTGATGCAAGCAGAGCTTTCGCGGGCCAGTACCGAGTTAGGCAAAACTGACCAGGCGCCGTACTACTTGAGCTACACGGTATACGACCAGGACTATGTGGTACTCGTTGGAGCCTACGGGAGCTTGCTGACGGACGCGGCGGCCAAACGGCGGCAGGCGGACGTAACGATGCGCGTAGGCACCCATGCGCTAGACAATACGCATGGGCAGAGCCGGGCGAGCGGAGTTACGTCGGGATCTTTGCCGCTCTCGGATGATCAAGATGCCATTGGGCGAGTCCTTTGGGAACTGACGGACCGGGAGTACAAGCGGGCGGTTCCTTCGCTGATGAACGTGCGAACGAATACCGCAGTGCGAGCGGAAGAAGAAGATAAGTCACCGGATTTTTCGAAGGAGGCTTCGGCTACGCACATTGGTGAAGCGAAGCTGCCGGTTACATTGGACCGGGCGACGTGGGAAGGCGAAATCAAGAGGTTGTCGGCGATATTCCGGAAGTATCCGGACGTTTATTTCGGAAGCGTGATGTTGCAGGTGCAGAACTCGAATGCGCGGATGGTGAACAGCGAAGGGAGCACGGTGGTTACTCCCAGTGCTTCGACGCGGTTGATAATGGAAGCGCAAACGCGGGCTGACGACGGCATGGAATTGTTGCGGGTGGAGACTTTTCAGGCGCCGACCGCCAAAGGATTGCCAACCGAAAGCGAATTGTCCGCGAAAATCGAGAAAATGGCGGCGGATTTGAAGGCGCTGCGCGCGGCTCCTGTGGCGGAGCCGTATGACGGGCCTGCACTGTTGAGTGGACGAGCGGCTGCGGTGTTTTTTCATGAGGTGCTGGGGCACCGGCTAGAGGGTCACCGACAGCGAGACGAGGAAGAAGGGCAAACATTTACGAAGATGGTGGGACAGGAAGTGCTGCCGAAATTTCTAAGCGTGACAGACGATCCGACGACGAAGCAGATTGGCGATGTGAAACTTTCTGGGTCGTATGATTTTGACAATGAGGGAACGCCCGCGCAGCGTGTGGACGTCATTCAAAATGGAGTATTGAAGAATTTTCTGATGTCGCGAATGCCGATCAAAAATTTCGGAGTTTCCAATGGGCACGGACGAAACCAGCCGGGACTGATGCCCACCGGGCGACAGGGAAATTTGATTGTGACTTCCAGCCAGACGGTTCCTGAAAAAGAGATGCGCCAGAAGCTGATTGATGAAGTGAAGAAGCAGGGAAAACCGTACGGACTGTACTTTGACGACATTCAGGGAGGATTTACGCTGACGACGCGGTCTTTGCCGCAAGCTTTTCAAGTGCTTCCGGTGATTGTCTACAAAGTTTATGTCGACGGACGACCGGACGAGTTGGTACGCGGAGTGGATATTGTGGGCACGCCGCTGGCGGCGCTGACACGGATTGTTGCTACCGGGGATCAGGAGCACGTGTTCAACGGAATCTGCGGCGCGGAAAGCGGAAGCGTGCCGGTAGCGGCTGTGGCGCCGGCAATTATTTTCTCGGAGATGGAAGTACAGAAGCGGGCGCATGCACATGAGCGGCCGCCGATTCTGCCGCCGCCGGGATTTGAAGACGCGGCGCCTGCTGTGGCAGCGCAAAGCGTGGCACCTGTAGCTGCGGGTACGGGAGCACGCCCGTGAAGAAAACTTATCTAGCTTTACTGAGCGGAACTTTATTTTTTGCCGGCCAAATCGTCGGGATTCCCGTTCCTGCAAGAGGACACGCCGTGAGCGATTCGCCGGCGACAGAAACTGCCAGGCCTGCCACGGCAGGTAAACCTGCAGATGCAGGCAGGGCTCTAAATTCCAGCGCGATGACGGCGGCCGTCGCGGCGGCGAAGGGTGACGCGTTACTTGAAGCGCTGCTCACGGAACTATCGCGGTCTTACACTCATTTGAAGATGGATCAGGTGCAGGCACCTTACTACATCGAATACCGCGTGAACGATGTGGATGATTACAGCGCGGAAGCGGCATTTGGCGCGCTGGTACAGAGCCAGCGGGTGCATGTGCGCATTCTGCGGGTGGTGGTGCGTATCGGCGATTACAAACAAGATAGTTATTTCAGCCAGGGTATAGGGGAAACAAATATTCTGCCGCTGGATAACGACCCGATCGCTTTGCGTCACCAGATCTGGACGGCCACGGACGAGGCGTATAAGAGCGCGGGGGAGGCATACGCGGAAAAACAGGCGGCATTGAAACAGTTCAGCGCGGATCCGAACGCGGTTGATGATTTCGCCAAAGAGCCAGAAGTGATCGCCTTGGAACCGGTAACGGCATTAAAGGTCGATCAGAAGGAGTGGAAGAAGACTCTTGAGGATGTGACGGAGCTATATAAGCAGTATCCGGATGTGCAGTCTTTGACGGCGTCGGCGCGGTTCACGGGAGTTAACGAGTATTTTGTGAATTCGGAAGGGACAGTAACGCGTGACGGGCGAGCGACCTACAGCGTGCAATTGAATAGCGCGGCACAGGCGGACGACGGAATGCGGGTGACGCGCAATCCGGCATGGATGGTGGCGCGCGAGGAAGAATTACCGAGCCACGATCAGTTAATGAACGACGCGAAAAAAACTTTGGAAACCGTGGTGGCGTTGCGAGTTGCGCCGATCGTGGAAGAGGAATACCGTGGCCCCGTTTTATTCGCGCCGGACGCGGCAGATGACATCGTAGCCTCGTTGATTGGACAGAACGTGGTGGGGCGCAAGCCACAGCTTGGAAAGCCAAATCGCACGACGGGGTCATTTGCGTCCAGTTACAAGACGCGGGTGCTGCCAAACTTTTTGACAGTGGTGGATGACCCGACGCTAAAGGAATTTCACGGCAAGAGCACGGTGGGAAGCTATGACGTGGACAGCGAAGGAGTCAAGGCACAGCGAGTCACCGTGATTGATAACGGAACGTTGAGCAATTATCTAGTGGGACGCCAACCAATTCGCGATTTTACGACCTCGAACGGGCATGGCCGGGCTGCGCCGGGTGTCTTCCCCTCTGCGGGCATCGGCGTGTTGGTAGTGAATACAACGGACGCGCTACGTCCGGCGGCGTTGAGGCAGCGCGCGCTCCAGATTGTGGCGGATCAAGGATTGCCGTACGCATATCGGGTGGACACGCTTGGGCCGGGCAACACGCCGCGCTTGCTCTATCGCGTATATGCGAAGGACGGGCATGAAGAGCTGGTGCGGGGCGCAGTTTTCAGCGAGTTGGACGTACGCGCGATGAGGAGCGATTTGATTGCGGCGGGTGATGACCCGCTGGTGAGCAACCGGTCCGGAGGAGCGCCGACGACGATCATCAGTCCGTCGCTGCTGTTCGGGGAACTGGAAGTGAAACGCGCGGACACCAGCAAAGACAAATTGCCGGAGTATCCTGCGCCACCATTGGTGGCGTCGACAAGCGCGACACACGACAAGGGCTCGGACTGATTATTTCTTTGAGTTGAGATTCTATTTATGACCCTGCGCGAACGACTGGGATGGTTAAGCAGGATGTCGCTGCTGGTTTTTATTCTGGCGTCTGCGGCATTTCTAAGCGCAATTACGGCCATGCGGGTGGCCATTCATGGGCGTGAAGTGACGATGCCGAATCTTGTGGGGAAGAACGTTACGGAGGCCAGCCACCTGTTGCGCTCCCGCGGGTTAGTTTTGCGAGTGGCGGATCGCGTGTATAGCGATTTACCGACCAACGTGGTGGTGCGGCAAACGCCCACAGCAGGATTGTTGATGAAGGTGTCGCAACAGGCTCATGTGGTGCTCAGCCTGGGACAGCGGCAACTCACCATTCCCCGGCTGGAAGGAGCCACGCTGAGAGTGTCCCGGATAGAGATGTTGCGCGAAGGGCTGCAAATCGGCGAGGTTTCCAATATCACGTTGCCCAAGGTGCCTGCGGATACGGTGGTGATTCAGAATCCGAAGCCGGGGACTGGGGCGGCTACGCCGCGTGTGGATGTATTGGTCTCGCAAGGCAACCGGGATAAGGCTTATGTGATGCCGCATCTGGTGGGCCTGAATGAAACCGACGCGCAGCACCGTCTTGATGTTGCGGGGCTGCGGCGCAAAGTGAACTATGTGACGGCTCCGCAGTGGCCCCATGGCGCGGTGGTGGATCAGACGCCGTTGGCGGGGTCGCGAATTCCGGCTTCTGCACCGGTCGAGCTGACGATAGCTCTGTAGATCTGCATAAAATCGGATAATTGAATAATTTTCTAGGGTTCGAACGTGTGTAAGTTCCCACCGGGTCCGGGACGGAATCGGGAGCTTTGTGGTTATAGCCTCTGGTGCTCCAGGTTAAAACACCCACCCTCCAAAAAACCGAGGGCGGGGCACCCTCCGACTAACTGAAATATTCCTCAGATACTGAAACATCCCTTAGAAACGTTAGAATAAGAAGAAAGATACGAGGCAACCCCGAGGTATGGGGGTGGTTCTCATTAACGGGATTTACTGGCCTAACGGGCAAAGATGAGTGCGGACTGGCCTTTCGTTCAGGTTATAATCTGTGAGTTCGGGGTTTCGGGCGGCTCTCCCCCAGCGGCCGCGGCAGGCATTCGAAGGAATTTCAATACTTAGAGAGGTGTTGTTTGCTACGTACTCCGCGGTATGCCACTAGTAATCGTTTAGGGTTTCTGTTGATGATGGCGATTTTCCTCATGGGGGCGACGCAGTCCAACGCCCAGATCCTGCACAAGAAGAAAAAAGTTGATAAGTCCACTAGCGTGGACAATAACGTTCAGCCGGATAAAGTTTTATACGACCGCGCCGCGGACGATATCAAGCACGGCAAGCATGAGGTTGGACGGCTAAACCTGCAGACGCTTATCAACACTTATCCCGACAGCGAGTATCTAGCCAAGGCGAAATTGTTAATCGCCGACTCCTATTATAAAGAGGGCGGGACGGCCAATATGACGCAGGCCATCTCGGGCTACAAAGATTTCATCGTGTTCTTCCCTTTCCTTCCGGAGGCCTCTTACGCGCAACTGCAGGTTGCCATGGGGCACTTCCGACAAATGGAGAAACCGGACCGGGATCGCACCGAAGCGAAAGAAGCGGAGAGTGAATTCCAGACGTTCCTGCTGAAATATCCGAAGGATCCGCTGGCGGATAAAGCAATGCAACATTTGCGGGAAGTGCAAGAGGTCATCGCGGAGGGCGATTACCGTGTGGCTTACTATTACTACGCGAAGGGCGACAAGCGCGCGGCGGCGGCTCGGCTAATTGGGGTAACCAATCGTTATCCGCTGTACAGCAGATCAGATCATGCGCTTTGGATGTTGGCGGACATATTCGATAAGGCGGAGAAAAAAGAGGTTGCGGCAAATTACTACGCGAGAATTGTGAAAAATTACCCGCTTTCCAGTGAGGCGCCGCAAGCTAAGGCGCGGTTGGTGGCCATGAAGGTTCCGGTGCCACAGCCCGATCCGAAAGCTCATGCACGAATGGTTGCGGAGCAGAATGCTCCGCGGCCGCATACCAGCCTAGCGAAGAAACCGCTAGGAATCCTACATTCCGGGCCAACGGGCGAAATGAAGACCGCTGCCAGGGTGGGAGAGCCGAATCTCGAGCCGGAAGCGGACACTTCCTCGGCGACGGATGTGCTGACTGGGGGTAACTCGT
>Ga0210409_10001584_pt1 | contig 29182 bp, 25 predicted proteins | sample IncBWH17MmetaG_FD_161649 | JGI IMG/M metagenome (GOLD analysis project Ga0210409, IMG submission 161649) | Forest soil microbial communities from Barre Woods Harvard Forest LTER site, Petersham, Massachusetts, United States - Inc-BW-H-17-M | ecosystem: Environmental > Terrestrial > Soil >...
TCTGAGGTTGGGGACCTACCGAATCGAGGGTAGTATATTTCAGCGAGATCCGACCGGCTGGACATGATCATCGTTCTGCCGAATCGGACAGCACTTATGACTGCCACGGAAGGTGCCGGTAGATCGGATTTATTTACAGTCTAGAGGCTGTCGAAGGTTCGCGTGGAAACGAGCCATCAATAGATGACATCCGTGAGACACCGCGCGCACGAAAACGTTCTGATGATTGGTAGCCTGATCCTGCTTGGCTATCTGATTGCCACTCCTATTTTTGAAAAGTGGAACGCGACGACCGGGCTGCCCCAGTTGCAAGAACAGACGGTTTCCGCGGCAACCCTCGTCAAGGTCTGGATCTTCACGAAAACGGGATTATATTATTGTCCCGACAGCCATCTTTACGGAAAATTCAAGCCGGGGATGTACATGATGCAGGACGATGCCCTGGAGCGCGGTTATCGGCCTGCCGCGCAGGAACCTTGCCGGTAAGATCCGCTGCGTCTTGTTTCAAGACTTAATTCCACCCTTCAGTCGGCATTCGCCGGCGAACTCATGCTCCGCTGGTTCCAGGATCAAGACCCGGCGGGCGCACCCCATAAATTGCGTCACATGAAATTGGAATCGAATGCCTTGGTGTTCACGGGGAGATGTTCAGCCTCTTAATTTTCGGAAAGAATTTCGCAAGTTTTCCACGAGCAATTGCGGCTGTTCCCAGCAGGCGAAATGTCCTCCTCGCGGCATTTTTGTGTACTGGATCAAATTGAAATATCGCTCGAGCACGCTTTGGGGCGGATCCAAAGTCGGCAGTTCGCGGGGAAAGGAAGCGAACGCGGTGGGCACGTTCACTCTTCCGGTGAGATTGGAAATTTCGTCCACCCTGCCGCGGTAAAACCACACGGACGTTGCAATCGTGTCCGTGACCAGGTAAATCATCACGTTCGTGAGCACATCGTCTTTGGTGAATACGGGCTCGCGCTCGTTTGGCGAATCGCTCCAGATCTTCAGTTTTTCGGCGATCCACGCGGCTGTGCCGAGCGGGTTGTCCGTGAGAGCGAATGCCACGGTCTGCGGCTTGTGTTGTTGTTCGTTGTAATAGTCCCTTTCCACGGCGACAAACGCATTTACAGTTCGCACCCACTCGCGCTCCTGTTCCGTCTGTTCCGCTTCGGGAGGTGGCGGAACTCCAACGCCGTTGAAGTGGATGCCCAGGAGCGAATCCGGGAATTGATGCGCCAGTTGATTCGTGACCCCGCTTCCCACGTCTCCTCCCTGCGAGCCGTACTTCGCGTATCCCAGCACCTCGGTCATGAGCCGGTTCCAGAGCGTGGCAGTTGTGAACAGGCCGATCGGTTTGCCCTTGGGCTTTGAGGAAAAACCAAATCCTGGCACCGACGGGACAACCACGTCGAAGGCATCCTCGGGCGAGCCTCCAAAACGCGCAGGATCGGTCAGCGGCCCGATCGCTTCCAGAAACTCGAAAACGGAGCCCGGCCAGCCGTGGGTAAGGATCAGCGGAACGGGCTTCGGCCCGCGTCCCTTCACATGATAGAAGTGAATATCGAAATCCCCGACCCGCGCGAGAAACTGCGGGTAGCGGTTTAAATTTGCTTCCGCTTTCCGCCAATCAAATTGCTTTGTCCAATGCGCGGCCAAAGCCTTCATGTAATCCCAGTTGGCGCCGTAGTGCCAGTCACTCGCCTCCAGCCGGTCTGGCCATCGCGTTTCACGCACGCGGTTGAGAATATGGTCGATGGTTGGCTGCGGAATATCCACACGAAACGGCCGCGGCGCGCCGCCGGGGACTTGCGCATCGGCGCTTTTCTCCGTCAGCAACGGAATGCTGCCCGCCGCAAGAAAAGTTTCCAGCAGTGCGCGGCGCGACAGCTGCGTTGTTGAATCGAAATCCATGTTCGGCTCCTCCACGGGATGGTCCTTTCAGTCGGTCACCTGTTCCGTCATGCCCGCCGAATTTTTCGTGATAGTAGCCTAAGTAGGAGCGCCTGCCACCAGCAATATTTTGGGGAGTTTGAAACCTATGAAGGCGCTCTGGAACTAAGGTGCCCTATCACCGCATGAAATGGGGCAAAAACAAAAGGCGAGACTCGCGGAATCGTTCAGTGGAAGCACTTGCGCGAAATTAAGTGTTCTCTGAAGTTTTATGGGTTGGCGCGCGGAAAACAGACGAAATTATTTGACACTAAATGGGTGCGTGTGGTTTCCTCAAGTACGGCACAATTTAGCCAAGAAAAGAGCCATCGCAGGAAATTGGATACTTGTGAACCCAGCTTTCTTTTGTTCAAGAGGTGTGACATGAAGGCCAAACGGGCGATTCATTTCGCCATGATTTTCGGTTTTTTCGCGATTGCCGCGCCGCTGTTCGCTCACCACGGAAATTCGGCATACGACATGTCGAAGTCGGTCCCCATGAAAGCGACGGTCACGAAATTCGAGTATAGCAATCCGCATACGCAGATCTACTACGACGTGACGGATGACAAGGGCAACATCGAACATTGGGTCGCCGAAACCACCAATCCGGCCATGCTGAATAGGGTTGGCTGGAGCAGGGAGAGCCTCAAACCCGGGGACCAGGTCATCCTGTACGTCAATCCCAATAAGGTCGGGGCGAAAGTCACTTTTCTGCAAAAGGTTGTGTTCCCTGATGGCAAGGAATTGACCACAGCCAAAGCGTTTTAGCCGTCCAGTCGCCGCGAGAAATCTGGAACTGCCACAGGTTGGCGCGTGTGACCGGAGCAAACTCTGGAAGACTTTTCATGCGCGCGCAAATTACATAGGGGAATTCCTGAAATCGCTGGGATTTCGCAATCGCTTCGAGGAGTTTAAGATGCGTCACCAGTGGACGGGTTTGTTTGGTGTGTGTGCAGCCATACTCGCCTTCTCGCCGATCGCGTTTGCTCAGGCCAGCCAGCCACCGGAAATGAAAAATGCGCCTGCCGCAAACTCTGCGGGAAGCCAGGCCCTGTCCCATGATCTTTCTGGAGTTTGGATGCAATACGATGACGGTACAGCTCCAGGCTTCGCCCGCATGAATGGCGTCGACGACCGGACCCGGCCTCCCTTGGCGCCCTGGGGGCAGGCGAGGTTCGACGCCGCCAAGCCGCTCATGGGACCAAGGGCTGTGGGAGGCCAGGAAGACAGCGCGGCGCTGCATTGTGACCCGAGTGGCCCTCCGCAACTTCTGATTCTTCCCAATCCCTGGGAGATCGTCCAGATCCCGGGCAGAACTTTCATGTTTTTCGAGGAGTACCACATCTGGCGCACCATCTGGACCGACGGCCGGCCGCTGCCCAAGGATCCTGACCCCAGCTGGCTGGGGTACTCGGTTGGGCATTGGGAGGGCGACACGTTCGTGGTCGACACGGTCGGCTTTAATGACAAGGTGTGGGCCGATCTCTCCGGGAATCCGCGCAGCGAACTGATGCACTTGACGGAGCGCTACCGGCGATTGAATCATGACACTCTGGAGCAGCAGATCATCATTGACGATCCCAAGTCGTACACCAAGGTCTGGGTCAGTCCGCCGAAACGGCACAAACTGGAGCCGAAATGGGAAATCGCGGAGTGGTTCTGCGCTTCAAGCGAATTACAAACTTACGACAAGGATGTTAGAAAACCGTCCGGCGGGAAATCAGCCGAGCCCGGGAAATAGAGAAGCTGTGGGAAATATACTGGAGGTAAAGGAAGTGAAGGAAGCAACGGATGAGACCTCTCGCGCCCGTTTGAAGCTGGACGATTTTTCCACTCCTCAACTTCCTCTACTTCCTCAACCTCCTTCACTTCCTTTTCTTCGCCGAGGGTTACTTGACATTCGACTCGTAGGCGTAATCGCTGTCATCGCTGCCATGCTTTCCTTCGCGCCGATTCTTTCCGCGCAAACGCCTGGAATGCCACCGGCGCCAGCCGCGACTGCTGCCCTGTCGCACGACCTGTCCGGAGTCTGGATGCAGTATCGGGACGGCGATGTGCCTGGAACGCCGGGCATGAATGGCGTGAATGAAAGATTTCGCCCTCCCTTGACGCCGTGGGGACAAGCGAAATTCGATGCCGCGAAACCCCTGTCGGGGGGCAAGGCCGTTGCGGGTCAGGAAGACAATTCTGCCTTGCGCTGCGAGCCGAGCGGGCCGCCGCAAGTTCTTGTCCTTCCCAATCCATGGGAGATCGTTCAGATTCCCGGCCGGGTGTTCATGTTCTTCGAGGAGCAACATATTTGGCGCACCATCTGGGCGGACGGGCGGCCGCTCCCCAAGGATCCCGACCCGAGCTGGCTCGGATATTCGGTCGGGCATTGGGAAGGCGACACCTTCGTCGTCGAAACGATCGGCTTCAATGACAAGGAGTGGGTCGATCTCTATGGAAATCCGCGAACTTCCACGACCCGCCTGACGGAGCGCTACCGGCGATTGAATCACGACACCCTCGAACAGCAGATCATCATCGAGGACCCCAAGGTGTACACGAAGCCGTGGGTGAGTCCTCCCAAACTCCACAAGCTGGAGCCGGGATGGGAAATCGCGGAGTGGTTTTGCGTACTGGACGAAAACAAGGATTATGACCAGGTCGTGCGTAAACCGGCAGGCGTCGCGCCCGCGTCCAAATAACCGCTGATCCTAAAAACAAATTTGCGAATTTGATGTGACCAGGGGAATCATCGAAAAAAATGAGGACTGCAAACAGAGACAATCGTTTCAACTCAAGACATTCTTACAAGTACAAACGCAACACGAAAGAACAATCGCATCACCAATTCTCCCGGCTCACCGCGAGCGTCACGCGAAGATCCACGTGGGCTCTCACCAGGATTTTTATTTGCGCCCTGGCGCTGGCGCTTATCCCCCTTTTACGGATCGCAGCGCAATCCGCGCAGCCATGGCATCTCCCGGATATTCCATGGGCGTTTCCCGTACGGGATAAAGTTCCGCCCGTTCTGGATGACAGGAGCGGGCCGATTCGTGTCCCGGGCAGCGCCAAAACCTACACCCAGGATCAGATTGACGACAGCCAGAATCCGCCGGACTGGTTTCCAGATGAGCACTCGCCGATGCCGAGAGTGGTCGCGCGCGGGGCCGATGGAGGCGTGCTCGGATGCGCTTCCTGCCACCTGGGATCCGGGCTCGGCCATCCGGAATCCGCGAATCTGGCCGGCGTTTCGGCGGCCTACATTGTGCGCCAGCTGGCCGACTTCAAGGCCGGAAACAGGATGGGTGAAGCGATGAACGATATGGCCAAAAACCTGTCCGAGGAGGATGCCAGGCAAGCCGCGGAATGGTTTGCGGGGCTCAAACCGAAAGTGTGGCAAAAAGTCATCGAAACCGACCGTGTGCCGAAAACTTTTGTGAACGAGCATCTGATGCGCATGCCGCTGCACGGCGGCGGCGACGAGCCGATCGGCAACCGGATCATCGAGCTGCCCCAGGATATCGCCCGGGCAGAGAGCCGCGATCCGCATTCCGGATTTATTGCTTACGTTCCGATGGGCAGTCTGGCCAAAGGCAAGGAATTTGTCACCACCGGCGGCGGAGGAAAAACGATTCAATGCGCGATCTGCCATGGCCCTTCGCTCAACGGCCTGGCTGAGGTCCCCGCGATCGCAGGACATTCTCCGATGTATCTTTTCCGCCAGCTCTACTACTTCAAGGATGGCTCGCGCCACGGCTCGATGGGCGCACTAATGAGAGGCGTGGTTGCGCAGATGACCCAGGACGACATGCTGGCAATCGCGGCCTACGTCGGCTCGTTGCTGCCAGGGACTGAAGAAAGCTCCTCAGCACACTACATGTCACCGACAGTGACACGCCAGCTCGTCGCGGTCCGCTCACTCAAAAATCGGCGATAACCTTGCCAACACCTCATCCATGACCGCGTCTGGAATGCTTTCCAACTTCCTGCCGCCGCGCGCGCCGAGATCGAGTGCACGCGGCTGGTCACAACGGACAATGCCCGTCGTTTTGGTTCCAGCACCAGCCAGCGTCACGGCAAAGCCGGCCATACGCGCGAAGTTGCCACCGCTCGTGATCGGGAGAACCACAGGGACTTTCGTCACGCGATTGAACGCCCCTGGCGACACGATCAGGACCGGGCGGCGGCCCTTTTGCTCGTCCCCCTCCGTGGGATCAAGCCCGACCAGCCAGATTTCGCCGCGCTTCATCAGATGAACTCGCGGCCCGCCGCCTTGTCATCGAGCCACTCGCGTTCTTCTTTGCTTCGTGAAGACTGGGGAGCGCACTGGGCGAGCAGTTCGTCCAGGGTATAGCGAGGTCGTGGATGCGGCTCCACGACCAGTCGCCCGCTCTGGACCGCGATGCCGACCTTGGCTCCGGGTTGCAAGCGCAGGATGTCAAGGAGGGCGCGCGGAACGGCCAGCATGATCGAGCCGCCGACTTTGCGCAGATTGGTAGTGTGCATGGGATTCCTGCCTTTATTATATTTTAGTATAACATCAGAAGGAAGGACTTTCAAGGGCTTTCCTTGGTAATTCTCCAGAGCACTTCCTGGATTCCACGAGAAAGAAAGAACCCCCCACCGGCTAACGGGCAGAAAGGCGCACATCGGAATGAGCCGTTATTGTTTGTCAGGGAAGCGCGACGCCACATAGGCGGCAAGTGAGACAATGTCGTCCTGGGTCAAGTTGGCGACCACGCCCTTCATCAGCTGGTCCAAATCGCTGTTGCGAGCGCCAACTTGAAACCCGGCTAACTGGCGAACGAGGTAGTTTGGCGAATGTCCCGCTATCCTGGGCACCGGACCGAGGCCCATGAGCGCCGGGCCGTGACAAGCGATACAGGCGGTCGTCTTCCCTGCGCCGCCCGTCAAAACTAGCGCCTCGCCTTTAGCAATGCTGCCCGGCGGAACGTACGCGACGAATCCCGTATGCGGATCGCGGCACGTCACCAACGCCGGATCCTCGGGCACTTCGATAATCCGGGATCCGATGGGCTCCATTTTGCCGCCCGGCCGCACGTAACGCCGGCGCCCCTCATTCATATAGGTTTCCGGGACCATGTCGGTCTCGACGACCCGGATCCACGGGCGGGGCTTCTGGCTGGCAAAATAGGCGGACGCTTCCTTCACGTCCTCTTCCGTCATGCCCTTGGCGATTTCGCTCATGCGGTGGCGCGGGTCCGTGCGCAGCCCCTGCTGAAAATCGTGAAGCTGCGCGATCATGTAATCGGCAGTCAGGCCGGTGAGAGTGGCCGATTCAGGATGTCCGCTTCCCGAGGCGAGGTGGCACGAGGCGCACCCGGGAGTGGCCTTCCCCTCCCCTTTGGCGACGACCCTTGGATAGGGCGCGTGCTCTTCGGGAAACCAGTCCGGCGGATTGTAAGTGTCATCAATCTGGCCCTGCGTGTACGTCCTCGTGCTGCCCGGAACGTGTTTGACGACGCTATTGTCCTCGGGCGGGAAATCGGGGGAAGGTTCGGGAAACGCCCAGGAAAGATCCATGCCCTCCAGCCAACGGGAATCGGGAGGCGGGGCTCCAAACGCCGGAACAAACAACAGCGCCAGGGCCGCTAGCAATACAACAGTCCTCATGAAATCTCTCTCCAACTTTATTTTGCCGGTTCTGTCAATGGCGGGTTCCTGGGTCGAAGTCCCAAATGCGAAGTCCCTGGCGCATTGGCCTGCGTAAGAACCGATCTCATACACTATATACGAATTCAACCACGAAATAGTTTCGCTGTAAAGAAGCGACGCAGTTAGGCGGTGCCCCGTTTTGCGATTTTGTAGGACAGCCACTCTTGGCTGTCCCGCGTGGTATCCGCATGACGAGTGCGGACAGCCAGGAGCGGCTGTCCTACGAAATGCGTTTGGTGGCCTTCTTGGAAACGGGCGGGGTCGGCAGCCAACTCTCTCCCGGCTGGAGAATGAAAGTATGCTGAAGCGAATACCATGCGCCGGGCGCTTCCCTGTCAGGGCTTGGCTCGTTCTCATGAAGTTCATAACGCGCCACGAGCGCGCGGGTCACGCCGAATTGCGAGTCGGTTTCGAGGTGGGGATCGTCCGGGGAATAGATCTGCGACGTGATGGTCTTGAAGCCGGGCTTGTGAATCAGGAAATGCAGGTGCGCCGGCCGAAAATTGTGCCGCTTCTGGGCATTCAAGAGAGCGCCCACCGGGCCGTTCACAGGAATCGGATATCCGGACGGCTTGATGCTTCGGAAGCTGAATTCGCCGTTGGCGTCGGTAGTAAACTTGCCACGCAGGTTCATCTCCGCCTGCTCGGGATCCTGGCTCTCATAGAGGCCGACGGGCGAGGCGTGCCAGACATCGACCTCGGCTGCGGCCACCGGCCTGCCTTCCGGATCGCGCACCCAGCCTTTGAAGAATAACGCCGGGCCGGGAGTCGCAGATCGCAGGAGCGATGCGCCATTCTCCGTTCTTGGGGAATCCGCTCTCCAAAAGGGTCCCAGGAGATTGGCCGAGCTTTCAGTGGCTGCGTTGGGGCCGTTGTTCATGAGGCAGACCAGGGTGGAGAGTCCCAGCGATCCGGCCATCAGCCGGACTTCGTTGTGGCTCTCCGTCGTAAGCTGTCCCAGCGCGGCGACATAGTTAATTGCCTGGTCAAATTCCTTCTCCGTTAATTTGACTTCGCGCGCGAATCCATGCAAGTGCCGCACCAGGGACGCCAGGATCTCCTTGGTGCGCGCGTCCGGCGTGCGCTTCATCTCGTCGAGCACCGCTTGCGTGACCTGTTCCAGGTTTTCGATGATCATTGAGCTCGGGCTCCGATGGAAGGAAGTTGAGGAAACTGAGGAAGTAAAGGAAGTAGAGGAACGGAGAAATCGCCCGGGCGCCGACCGTTGCGAGGGGCTTTATCCTTTACTTCCTCTACGTCCTTTACTTCCTTCACTTCCTTCAATTCCCTTCTGTTCCGGTTCGTTTATTTGGGCGCGGTCGAAATTCCACCGGCAGGTTTTCGGATCGTGTCACTGTATGCATTCTCTTCTTCTATGACGCAGAACCACTCCGCAATTTCCCAGTTCGGCTCGAGTTTGTGGAGCTTGGGGGGATTGACCCAGATTTTTGTGTAGGCCTTGGGGTCGTCCATGGTGATTTGCATTTCCAAAGTGTCATGATTCAGCCGCCGGTAGCGTTCCGTAAGATGCATCTTGTCGCTGCGCGGGCTGCCGTAGACATCGACCCAAAGCTTGTCGTTGAATCCAATCGTATCGACCACGAACGTGTCGCCTTCCCACTTCCCTACCGAATATCCTAACCACGAGGGGTCGGGGTCTTTGGGAAGCGCTCGCCCGTCGGTCCAGATGGTGCGCCAAACGTGTCCCAGCTCAAAGAACATGAAAACCCTGCCGGGAATCTGAACGATCTCGAACGGGTTGGGAAGATTGAGAACTCTCGGAGGGCCGTCCGGATCGCAATGCAGCGTGGGAGCATTCTCGAGGCCCGCAACGGCCGTGGGTCCCTGCATCGGTTTCGCGGCGTCGAACCGCGCTTGTCCCCAGGGGGTAAAAGGAGGACGAAATCTTTGATCAATGGCATTCATGCCGGGGACGCCGGGTGCGGGGCCGTCCGGATATTGCATCCACACGCCGGAAAGGTCGTGGGATAGAGGCGCGGCCGCGTCTTGAGTTTTTGCTGGTTCGGTTGGTTTAACGGTCTGCGCGGACATGGTTGGCGTCGAAGCCAGTACCGCGACGAAGATTGCGAGTGAACCCGCGAGCCGCAGCGCTAAAACTTTTTGCCGCAAAACGCGGTTGGTGGTTTGAAGTTCCTCACGGGATCGCTTCATAGGCAAAGAAATCCGATGCTTCCTCGGTTTTTCCCTTTCAAGTCTTGCCGTCAGGCTCAGGAACAGCGCGGGAACGCCGAGTTTCAGAAATATCCCGCACAAAAATTATACGCCGCCTTGGCGAGGAACTATAGGTCCGCTATTCATTCAATTCAAGTTTTGAGGCGCCCTGGGAATCCACCAATAGTCCGAATGGCTAGGCCCGACCTAGCCGAATGGCGGATGTAACTGAACTTGGGTCTGCGGCATCCTGCCTCCGGAGGTTCAGAACATGTCCACAGAACTTATTGATTTATCCAACGCACTGGCCCGGGAAACCGATCGCGCTGCCGCAAGCATCGTTGCCGTTCATACGGAGTCGCGCGGATCATCGAGCGGCGTGGTTTGGCGTGCCGGGATTATCGTGACAGCGGAGCATGCGCTGCGCCGCGATGAAGAAATTCACGTGACCCTGCCGGATGGGCGCGTCGTGCCCGCTGCACTGGCAGGCCGCGATACGTCCACGGACCTGGCCGTTCTAAAATGCGCCGAAGCCGCCACGCCTGTGGCGGAAATCAGCGATGCCGCCACGATCAAGCCCGGAAGCCTGGTGCTAGTGGTGGGACGGACGCGCGCCAGCGGACCGGTAGCCGCGCTGGGCGCCGTGAGCCTTGTTGCTCCTGAGCGGCGCACCTGGATTGGCGCGCCCCTCTCTCCCTACGTTCGGCTTGACGTCGGACTGCAGCCGACAGCAGTGGGCGGCGCGGTCATCGATGCGTACGGCCGCGCGATCGGCATGGCCACGCCGCGCTTCGCGCGCTTCGGCGCGATTGCGGTTCCCGCTTCCGCGGTGAACCGCGTCGCCGATGCCTTGCTGCGAACGGGACACATTCCCCATGGCTATCTAGGCGTCGGCCTGCATCCAATCCGGTTACCCGATGGGCTTCGCCAAACGCTGCAGCGCAACGAGAAAACTGCCGCCATGGTCATCGAAGTGGAGCCGGACGGGCCGGCGCACAAAGCGGGGATCATGATTGGCGATCTGCTGATCTCTTTCGGCGCGCATCCGGTCACGCGCGTGGACGACGTGCACGCGCAACTTGCCGCGGAAGCAATCGGCAAGCCGGTTGTGGTCAAATTGGTTCGTGGCGGCGCCGCGCAGGAAACGAGCATCGTCGTCGGTGAGCGCCCGCACGGAGGGAAATAACATGGCCGTCCCGGGATTTGGCGAAATCGCGGAGCAGTTGCGCCGCTCGACCGTCCTCATTCAATCGGGCGGCCACGGCGCGGGCTCCGGAGTCATCTGGTCCAGCGAAGGACTGGTGGTGACGAACGCGCACGTCGTTCGCGGCGGGCGCGTAAGCGTTCAGCTTTGGGATGGCCGCGAATTCGAGGCGACCGTCGGTTCGCGCGACCCGCGCCGCGATCTTGCCCAACTGCGCATTGACGCGGCCAACTTGCCGGCCGCGTCCGCCGCAGATTCCTCGGAATTGCGCCCCGGCGAAATTGCCATCGCCATCGGCAATCCCATGGGTTTCGTCGGCGCGCTGGCGACCGGGGTGATCCACGCGGTGGGCCCGCTGCGCGGCCTGGGATCGCAATCCTGGGTGCAGGCGGATGTGCGCCTCGCGCCGGGCAACTCGGGCGGACCGCTGGCCAACGCGCAGGGATGCGTCGTGGGGATTAACACGATGGTCGCGGGCCGCCTGGCGCTGGCCATTCCTAGCAACGCCGTGCGCGATTTTCTTTCCGCGGGCCCGGCCAATGCCTGGCTCGGCGTGACGCTTCACCCGGCTGCCATTCCACGAGCTGCGGGCGCGGACAAAACGTTCGGGCTGGTAGTTCTCGAAGTCGAGCCCGGCAGCCCGGCCGATTTGGCGTCGCTCCTGCCCGGCGACATTTTGCTGGGCACGGAAGAGAAATCTTTCACGGCGATCGAGGATCTGGCGCGCACTCTTCAGGGCGGCGGCCCGCGGGTCTTGCGCGTTGAATTTCTGCGGGGCGATTACAGCAGAATCCGCCGGGTTGCCGTGCAGCTCGGAACCTCCTTGACGGCAAGGAGCCCTGTGGCGGCGTGATTCGCGTTTTTATCGTCGCCGCTTCCCCGCTGGCTCGCGCCGGATTGGAAAATCTCCTGGCGGCCCGCGATGTCAAGGTTGTAGGGAGCACAGCGACAATTGAAATTCTCGCGGACCAGCTTTCCGACTCGGCGCCCGATGTGGTTCTCATTGACTCATCCGAAGAATCGCTTGAGACCGTGATGGGAGCGATCCTCTCGTCCGGATTGGCGTCGGATGTCGCCGTCGCCTTTCTTGCGGACGGCATGACTCCCGCAGCTTCGGCGGAGGCGCTGCGCGCGGGCATTCGCGCGGCGCTGCCCGGCGATATTTCTCCAGGGCAACTCGTTGCTGCGTTGCAAGCCGTGGCGAGCGGGCTACTGGTCCTGCATCCATCTCATGCCGAGGAAGGCCTCGCGGCGGGCTCTGCCCCGGCGCGCGCACTCGACGAGCTTGCCGAATCCCTGACCAGCCGGGAACTTGAAGTTCTACAGATGCTCGCAGCCGGCCTGAGCAATAAGGAAATCGCCGCGCGGCTAAACATTTCTGAACACACGGTGAAATTCCACGTGGCGTCCATCCTGGGCAAGCTGGGTGCCGCCAGCCGCACCGAGGCCGTGTCGCTTGGCATCCGCCGCGGCTTGGTTTTGCTTTAACCCGGACAGGGCCTTTCCGCCGCGCGCGGCGGGAATTATTCTTCGGCAACAACCGTGGAGGCAAGGAAAGTTTGCGACAACTGGTCTCCCCACGCTTCTTTCACATCGAGGGCAATTGCATACGGGAGAAAGCGATCGAGTTCCTGCGGCGCGCCACCTTCCGGGTTCAGACGATTCAGCTTGTCTTGATCCACCTTTTCGAGGAACTGCCGGAATCCGGCGATTTGATCCGACACTTGCCGCCCTAGAAGCGATTTTCGTTTTAGCCTTGGTCCCCACCCGAGATTAATCAGCAAGAATGCGACCAGCATTAGTGAAAAAGGAAGCGAGACGCCTTCGGCCAGATTCTTCAACAACAACGCAATTGCTCCTAAGAATATGGCCACTGCAGCCGATGCGGGAAGCAATGACGTCCAGCCTTTCCCCGTTTTTACCGCCGCTTTCCAGGCCGAGGCGAGCGAAAGCTCAATCATCATGCCGATCATCAAGCCGCAGAAGAGCACCCAGAGGGTGAAGAAGACGGCGGCAGAGGCGTCGCGGCCATGCGCTGTCGCCGCCAGCGCCAGGGCGGACGCAAAAGTGAGGAGCACGCCCAGCAGGATAAATCCGGAATGGCGGTCGAAATATTTGCCCGCTAGATCTTTCGTCAACTCCACGTGAATATCGTAGACATAGCGGCCGTTCTGCGCGGCGTTGCCCTGATCCAGCTCCCCGCTCAGTTCGATGGCCGGCCCCTCCGAAAATAACTCGGCAAGCACGCGCTTCTCTTCAGGCGCCAGCGCGGATTCCGCGGCGCGATCGCTCATCAGCCGGGACAATTTGTATTTTCCATTCGTGGACTCCACGAGAATGCATTTCCGCAGGGCAAGCTGCGCGATGACGGCGGCGAACGAGCGGCCATCGGTGGTTCCGGAGGCGATGTATCGTGCCGCCGCGGGGGACAATCCTTCGGGAGGTTCATAGCGCGCGACGAAAGCGCCGGGTTTGGGTTCCGGCCCAATCCAGAACCAGGCGATCAAATAAAAGAGAAACAACAATCCGGGAGCAGCCAGCACCCAACCATCACGGCGAAGTGATTGAAGCTGAGGAGTGCGGATATAGCCGGACGGCCAGGTGATGGCCAGGCTCAGACTCTGGCGCGGCCCTACATTCGTTGCCCGGTAGACGATGGGTCCATTGCCGTGGTCAAGGCGATCCAGCGCTGTTTCCGGGCGGCGCGGGCTGCTTACGCCGCGACCTGCGACTCTCGGCTCGATTTCGACACTTCCGCTGGGGATTTCTCGCGGCAAACGCACGGAAAGAATCGCTTCTTCGATCGGGGCTTCGTGTTCGTGACCGTCGGAATTCCAGTAGAGCGCGTCGCGCGCTCCGCCTAGAGTCAGCGCCGAATACACAAGATAACGAATCACGAAATGGTGCCTGCCGGAATCGAACGGCACGTTTTGCTCGCCAATGGAAAGCTGCGGATAGCCGTAGCCGCTGCCCTGCTCGTACTTGACGGGCTTGCGGTCTTCTGTCACCTGCAGAACCTTCACGCGAATGCCGTTGTCCTGTTTATATTCGCCAGCGAAGCGAGGATCCCAGCGATCCTCCGAACTGATCGGCAAATCACGGCGGAAACCATATTTGTAGAAGGACGCGGTGTTGTTGACGGAAAATTCTTCGTCCACTTCGAGGGTGCCATTTTCTAAAACAGTCACGTCGGCCCGGAAAAGCGTGAATCCGGAGGCCAAGGAGGAATCGGCCTGCGCGGGGCGGCCGAGGCAAAGGCCGCCCAGCAGAAACGCAATCGTTAAAGCGAGCTGACGCACGAGTACCTCTGATTGCTCCGAAGATTCCATGAAAACTATGTTACGCGGAAAGTCAGGCGACCCTCCCGGGCTTGCGAGGTCATGCCGCCATTCGTGCACCCCTGGCGGGTGTCGGACAACGCTTTGCACCCATCTTGGCCCCGTCGGAACGCACGGATAGAAACCCTCAAGTGACCCGATATCTTCTAGATAACCCCTGAGAGACCAGTATGGCTTTTGCGCCCCACTTTTGTTATAAGCAAAGGGTCCAGTTTGGCGCCGGGATACCACCTGCCCGGGACTGAATTTGGGACCTCATGGAGATTGGGTCATGAGTTTCATGCACGTACTAAAAGGTGCGAATCACGGATTAGTGTCTATCCATGGGCAAAGGCTTGCCCACTTCCCATTCCCATATTTACGCCAAACATCCGTCGCGAATCACACGACATTTACGCAGAATGTCGGGAGCATGGAACTTTATTAGAACAAAGAAAAGTCTGAGGGAGTAAGGAGGAAATTCATGGCGACCGCGGTTACTCACTACACTTCCTATAAAGCGCGACCCTTTACCAGGGAACAGCGGGAAAAGACCACGATTCTGTTCGGCGGGCTGACCTGGAAGCACGAGCGGCTGGTCCAGGGCGTGTTCAACAATTTGAATTACAACGCCAAGCCGCTCCCCAATATCGCGCGCGCGGACCTGGACGCCGGCAAGGAATTGATCGACACCGGCGCGTGCTGCCCCACGATCTTTACCACGGGCAGCCTGGTGAATTTCCTGAAGAACGAAGTGGCAGTCAACGGCAAGCAGAAGACCCTGGATGACTACGTCTTCCTGACGGCCGGGGCCTGCGGTCCTTGCCGCTTCGGCCAATACCACGAATCCTATGAGATGGCCCTCGACGGTATGGGGCTGAAGGATTTCCGCCTCTTCCTGCTGGCGCAGGACCAGCTGGACCAGGCGCCCGAAAAGCCCGGCGGGCTGGAAATCAATATGCACCTGAGCCTGGGCATTGTGTGGGCCATTTTGGTGGGCGACATCCTCACGGACATGGAGTACCTGACGCGTCCGTACGAAGTCTCGCCCGGAGAGACGGACAAGGTCCTGAAGGAAAGCGCGGATTATCTCTTCGAGGTCTTCCAGAAGCGGCCGCTGCGCGACAACAAGTATGGGATGCTGGCGTGGCATTTCCTTTCCGGCTATTTTGCAGATGCGTTAAGAGTGGTGCGGAAGAAATTTGACGCGATCGAGGTCGACCGCCTGCAAGTGAAGCCGAAAGTGAAAATCACCGGCGAGTTCTGGCTGCAGACCCACGAGGGCGACGGCAACTACAACATCAAGCGCTGGCTCGAATCGGAAGGGTCGGAAGTGATGCCGCCTCCTGTGGCCGTGTGGCTGGGCTACCTGCTGCACACTCCGCTGTGGCGCCTGTCCGCGAAGCCGACCATTGACCGGAAAATCCGCATGAAAATGGCGATGATTCGCGGACTCGAGAAACTTTACGTCGGGACCTACAACCGGTTCCGCAAGGCGATGGCTTATGTGCCGCACGAGTTGCCGGATCAGGAAGAGCTGAAGCAACTGGCTTCGCCGTTCTTCCACCACGAATTGCGCGGCGGCGAAGGGCACATGCTCATTGGCAAGGCGCTACACGCGCATCTGCACAAGTCCGCCAACATGACTTGCGAGCTCTCGCCGTATTCCTGCATGCCCAACACGATGTCCCAGGGCGCCATGGCCAACGTGCTGGGGAGGCATCCCGATCTGCTCTACGCTCCCATCGAAATCAAGGGAGACGCCGAAGTCCACGCGCTTTCCCGCTGCCAGATGATTTTGACGGAAGCGAAAAAGCGCTCGCAGTCCGAGTTCGTGGAAGCGATGGCCAAGACCGGATTGACGCTGGAAAAAATCCGGCAGATCGAAGAGAAGAATCCCAAAGTCAAGAAGGCGACGTATCGCATTCCGCATTACGGGTATGCGTCCACGGCCGCCAATTACGCTCTGCATCTCGCCGGCTTGAGAGCGAACTAGTTCAGAACAATTCAGGATGCCGGCGGCTTATAGGATCAGCCGCCGGAAACGACGAATTCGATTACTGAGGACCCTTTCATGGCTGACGGGAGTTTTGTCAAGATCGCGCCGCTCATGCGGGACCCGGGCGTGATGGAAATCAAGACGCCGGAGAAGCTGGCGCCCAGCGCGAATGGCGCGATGATCTGCGGGCTCGACGTGGGCAGCACCACGGTCAAGTACGTGCTCGCTTCGCCGTCTGGCGAAGTGATCTCCCAGGCCTACGAGCGGCACAATACCAAGCAAGGGGAAAAGGTATTGCAGTTTTTGTCGCGGCTCGAGGCGCAGCATGACTTCACGCCGCAACGCGATCGCATCTTCCTGACCGGTTCGGGAGCCGGACTGATCGCTCCCGTCGTCGGCGCCAAAGTCATTCAGGAAGTCGTGGCGGTGGCGGCCAGCGTCGAGAGGCTGCACCCGAATGTGCGTTTCGTCAGCGAGATCGGTGGAGAAGATATGAAGACCATCTTCTTCAACGGCAACGGGACGACCAAGAGCAAGCAAGTGCTGATGCAAAGCGCCTGCTCGGGCGGCACGGGAACGTTCATAGAGAAAACGGCGCGCAAGCTGCAGATCGCTCCGGAAGCACTATCCGAAATGCGCTACACGGGGCTCACGCTGCACAAGATCAGCAGCAAGTGCGGGATCTTCGCGGAAGCGGATGCCAACACGCTGCTCAAGGCCGGCGTCACCGTCGACGAAATCATCGCTTCCCTGTTTGAGGCCGTCGTCTATCAGAATCTCGCCACACTGACGCGCGGCAACACGCCGTCGCCCGAAGTTCTGCTCCTCGGCGGACCGAATCTGTTTTTCAAGGGGCTGCAAGAGGCCTGGAGGCTGCACCTCACGCACATCTGGAAGGAAAGAAAAATCCAGATGCCCAACGGCAAGCCGCCCGAGGAATACATCACCGTGCCGAAGGACGCGCTGTACTACGCGGCGCTGGGCTGCATCGAAGTGGCCCTCGGCGAGCCGCACACCGTCGGCATTTACCAGGGCACGAAAAAACTGCAATGGTGGATCGAAGAAGGCCAATACGAAGAAAAGAAGAAGCAGGGCCGCGGCGGGCTGAGCGACAACGAAGAGAGTTTGCGGGAATTCATCGATGTGTATTCCAAGATGGACGCCACCTCGAGTGCGAATATGGAATTGAGGGCGGCGACGGTTGGAGTGGAAAAGAAAAAACTGGATCGCGTGATCGTGGGCTGCGATTTTGGCTCGACCACGGCGAAAGCGGTGTGCATTGGGCCCGACAAGGAACTGCTCTTCTCCTGCTATGCATTGAGCAAGGGCAATCCTATCGAAGACGCGAAAAGTTTGTTCCGCCAACTCCGCGAAGCCATCGGCGACGGCGAAATTCTGGGACTCGGAATCACCGGCTACGGCAAGGATTTGCTGAAGGGCATCCTGGGCGCGGATTGCGGCGTGGTGGAAACGATCGCGCACGCCTCCGCTGGACTGCACTACTTCCCCGATGCCGATTGCATCTGCGACGTGGGCGGCGTTGACGTCAAGATCATGATCCTGAAAAACGGGACGGTCAGCGATTTCCGCTTGAACTCGCAATGCTCCTCGGGCAACGGCGCTTTCCTGCAGGGCGTCGCCGAGCGGTTTGGCATTCCCCTGAGCGAGATGGCCGACAAAGCGTTTCTCGCGCAGGCCATGCCTCAGCTTTCCATGGGATGCGGCGTTTTCCTGCAAAGCGACATCGTCAACCAGCAGCGCAAGGGCTGGCAGGCGGAGGAAATTCTTGCCGCGCTGTGCTCGATCCTGCCCTTGAACGTGTGGATCTATGCGGGCGGAATGAACAACCTCAACCAGGTGGGCAAGAAATTTATTTTGCAGGGCGGCACGCACAAGAATCTGGCCGTGGTGAAAACGCAAGTGGATTTCATCCGCTCCAAAGTTCCCGACGCGGATGTCGTCGTGCATCCCTATTCCGGAGAAGCGGGCGCGATCGGCGCGGCGCTGGTTTCTCTCGACTGGTGGGAAAAAGGCGGCCGCAGCCAGTTTCGCGGCTTCGATGTGATCGAAAAACTGACGTATTCCACGACGACCACGAAGGAAACGGTTTGCACCTGGTGCCCGGTCAATTGCCAGCGCAGTTTCATCGACGTCGAACTGCCCGGGGGCATGGGCCGGGAGTGGAGCAAGGTTCCGCTATCGCTCGGATGGGAACGAGTCATCGTGAACAACTCGTGTCCCAAGGGGCTGGTCGAGGATTTGAACGAAATGAAAGTGATAAAGGCCGGAATCGAGAAGACCAAGAATGCGTTTCCCAACATTGCCGACATGGTTCGCAAAGAAGGCTTCCGCCGAGTGTCCGCCTCCGCCTAAGGACCGCTCGGGAGTCCGCGTGGGGATTCCCAAGGTCCTGAACGTGTGGAGCACCCACCAGTTTTGGGTTGGATTCCTGCGCGAAATCGGGATCGCCTCCGAAAACATCGTGTTCAGCTCGGACACTTCCGAGGAGCAGGGCCGCGAATTTGGAAAAGGCCGCGGCACGGTGGATTGCTGCTACCCCGTGAAGGCCATGAGCGGACATTACGGGGAATTGATTTTCGGCCAGAAGAGAAAATTGAATGTCATCCTGAGCCCCATGATTTATTCGCTGCCGTCGTTCATGCGGGGGCACGTATCGGAAACGCTGGCCTGCACGCGGGTGATGGCCGGGCCGGAAAATATCCGTGCCGGATTCGTAAAGGAAAGCGACGTGTTCGCCGATAACGGGATCCAGTACGCCGCTCCATTTGTGAACATGGCCGAGCCGGAAATGGTTCCGAAGCAAATGTACGATTGCCTGAAGGATGTTTTCGACATCGACATGGCGGAAACGCAGCGCGCGGTGGATGCGGGATACAAGGCCCTGCGCGAATTCAATAAAAAGGCCCGCGACGAAACGAGAAAAATCCTGACCTGGTGCGCGCGAGAGAGCAAACCCTGCGTCCTCGTGCTGGGGCGCCCTTATCACATGGACCCGGGAATCGGGCACGAGATCGAATCCGATTTGCAGGCGCACGGCTACCCCATCGTGTGGCTGCAATATCTTCCGATTGACGACGATTTGCTGGGCTGGATTTTCGGAGAAGAAGTGCAGGCGAAAAAAATCCGCTCGCCGCTCGATATCTCCGACGTGTGGACTTCGTCAAACAGCAGCAACACCAACGAAATTTTGTGGGGCGCGAAATTCGCGACGCGTTTCCCGTGGATTACCTGCGTGCTGCGGCTTTCGAGCTATGAATGCGGCATGGACCAGCCGACCTACACGCCCACGCAAAAAATCGTGGAAGCCACGGGCACTTTGTTTTTCAAGTTTGGCGACCTGGATTCCACCAAGCCGGCCGGCAGCATCCGCATCCGGATCGAGACCATCGTCCACTACCTGGCGAAATATTCGGACACCATCATTCAGAGGAAACTGGCCCTCTTGCCCCCCGATTGCCCGCTCCTCCAGGACAAAAAAGAGAAAGACGAAAAAGTTCTGGCGGTTGCCGGAAGCGATTAGAGGCTGCTAAGTTGAAGTTTTTGTTGCGCCGGCGTCTCGCCGGCATTTTTATTTGTGCAGGCAATCTGCGAAATCTGCCGGCAAGATGCCGGCGCTACAAATTCTGCGGCGCAATTTGCAATTTATCTTCCTGCTTCGCCGCCGCGAATTCGCCCTTGCAGGCCCACCGATCCGGCAAGCCAGTCAAAGATCGGAAGGAACACATTGAAGCGGTCCGATTCCTGCGCGTGATGCAGGAGGTGGTGGCGCGCCGCCGGACGAAGCCACTTCGGCAGCCAGCCGCCCATGTGCATGCGCCAGTGAATTTCTTCAAACGCCACGTAGTAAATCGCGAAGCCCACGAACACGCCCGCGGTCCAGCCGTTGCGGAAAATCCACTGAAGGAACAAGAACGGCGCGCCGTTCGCGAAAAAAAGGGCGACCACTCCCCAGGGATTGCTGGAAAAGTTGACATAGCGGGCCGCTTCCGGCGAATTCAGCGTGGCGTGATGCACGATATGCTGCTCGCGGAAAAATCCGCGGGGGCCGTGCAATATAAATCGGTGCAGGCAATACTCGAACCCGTTGGCGTAGAGAAAGCCCAGCACGAAGCCGCCAAAAATGCCGGGCACGGAATGCGGGAAAAACCAGAGGGAGATACCCGCCAGGACGCTCCCAGAGGAAGCCGCGGCCAGGAGGTTGTTGCGCTTGATTCTCAGCCCCTGGGCTTTGGTTTCCGACCGAATTGCATCTTCCGAAATCATCGCCAAAACAAGCTAACGCTTTCGCGGACTCGCCGCAAGCACGCTGTTCCGCATTTGGCACGATGTGTATGGGATGAGGCCTGGGAACGCTAATCTCCCGATTGGCGTTCCCAGGGGCATCAAATTTTGTGAAAATGGCGGCTAATTGCCGGAATGCGCGGGCACGAGGAGCTGCGACGCCTTGGGACTCTCGGAACCCACTCGCGTCAGGTAAATCATGAAGGGAGTGATTTCAAACGGCATCTTCTCGCGGTCGGCGACGCTTCCCACGGCCTGGGCCTTCAGCAGTGCCAGGGTATCGTCCCAGGGGTTCAGCTTGATGCGTCCGCCCAGCGGGAGCGCGACGATGTGCCTTGCCGACTCCCCTTCGCCCGTTTTTGCGGCTACGGAGAGCTTCAGCAATCCGGCATCGCCCACGCGCGGGCTGATCAAATTGGGTATCTCGCGGGCGCGACCCACCAGCTCGGACATGAACATTTCCGCGGTCCCCAGCTGATCCTTGTAGGGCGAATTGTTCAAGAGCTCCGTGGCCTTCGCGGTGGCCGCGGCATCCTCTTCCGGCTTGCGTTCAAAATCGAAGTGCTCAAACATTTTCTTGTCGTCGAATTGCAGGCGATCGTAAAAAGCGAGGCGCGTGTCGGGCCTCTTCTGCCTGGTCAGGATGTACCCAATTTCCTTGGCCAGCATCGCAGCGAGGCTTGCTTCATCGGGCAGAACGTCGATCAATCCGCGGCTCAGCACAATGGTATGCCCCATGGAAAATGATTCGATGGTGGAGGTCATCAGCACGCGACATTGGATTTCGGGTTGGACGTCAAGATTGTTGGTGACTTCCAGATTGTTCACCACCGTTTGCAAAATCTTGTCGATCTCGCCCTTCGGCGCGACCAGGCCTGATTTTTCCAGCTTCTCAAGAGTGTTGTCGTCCGCCTGCTGGTACCAGGCTCGCTGCTCCTGCACGGGGGATAGATCGTTGGTCGTCTTCGATTGATCGATCACCGGGGAAGTGGATTCGATCAGCACCTGGCTGAGTTCCTGCTCCTGGCGGGACCGTCCTGCGTCGTATCCCCAGAGCCGCGTCTGCGCCTTGTAGGTTTGCCCTTTGATCACCGGAAGGGCCGACACATTTTCCTCGGAATAAATAAACGCGGGCAGCCAGAGATTCGGCCCGGCGTTTACGCGCCAGCTGTCAAAATGGAAATTCAGATTGGAATATTCGTGGCCGGAGTAGGAGCCGTTGAATCGAACGATCGTATATTCCTGGTCCTCGACCCAGATGCGCCCGACGAAGCGACCTTTGCCGGACTTTTTCCTGGGAGTAACGTCAAAGACGAGCGTGCGCACTTCCCCGAGGAATTCGCGGCGGACGTAATCGAAATTGTAGTTCTGGGTGTTCAGGCCGCTGTTGTCGAGATAAATCATTTGCAGGAAACCGTCGGGCAGAAACTCCGTGCCAAAATCAAAAAGCTTGCCCATGCTGGCAAACATGTGGTGCACCGAACCGTCGTTGGGCGCGGGAAGCGGCTTGAGATCCAACCCCTTGGCAAACTGCGCGCGGCCGATGAAGTAGTGGTCGCCGTCGGGGACCCAGCTCCCGTCGTTTTCCGTGATCCTGACTTTCTGGATGTAGGTTTCCACCAGGGGAGAGTGCTGGCGGATCATGGCCATTTCCTGGGCTTCGCGGGAAGTCACTTTGGACACCACCTGGTCCAGAGCCCCCACGGGGGGAAGCGATTGCTGTTGCGCGGCGAGCGGCGTGGAATAAAACACTACGGCCACAACCAAAAATTTCAAGGTACGCATGGCGTTCATCCCCCAGAAAACTCAGGCCTCGCGGAAGACTTCCAAGGCCGAATACCAAAGCCGCAAAACTCTTGAATAGTATTGTTGCGCACGCCGCATGCCATACAATCGACAATCAAAACATTCCAGCGAAAGGAATTAGAGGCTTTCTGTACATGGAACCATGTAAGACTTTCGCCCGGGCTGAAGAATTGTCTCTGCTGGGCGGCTTCCATCGTCCGGTTTTGTGGCCGAAGGGAGCCGCGGGCGAAGCATTCCCGAAGATTTTGAAGACGAGATCAATGCTGTCGGACAGTTCCATTAATTTCCAAAGGCTTGCCCCGTAGGACTTGAACTCAGTATTCGCGGAAAACCTCCCCTCCGAGTCCCAAGGGCAGGCACAAGACATGATTTCTCCGTAAATTAGATGCCTCCACACGATGCCGCCGTTGTCCGCCGCCGGTGGCACGGACTTCAGCTTGGGGGGTGGTGCTCGCAAGGACTACCCCCCACAGGCTGAAGCCTGTGCTACTAAGGGCAATTCGTGGTAGAGTTTGCGGAGGAGCTTCCTCCATGAAACGCCTCCGATGGGGTTTGTTGATTTTCCTGGGAATCTTTCCGCTTACCGCGCACGGGCAGCAAGCAAACACAGAGAAGCCGCTGAATGATGTCCAGAAGCTGGGGCAACGCGTCTTCCAGCAACGCTGCGGCATCTGCCATGCCCCGGCGAGGGCTGGATTTCAAATGTATGGACCGTTCCTCTACAAGGACCTCATTAACGGGAGCGAGGATGCGATCAAGGAAATCATCCGGAGCGGATCGACCAAGATGCCCGGATTCAAGTCCGGTTTGCAGCCGTCGGAGATTGACGCCATTGTCGAATATTTGAAAACGGTGCCGAAGCCGCCGAAGAGCACGGAACCGGCCACCGGCGGCACCATGGGTCCACTCGACTAGGAAAAAGGAGAGCCAATCATGCATCGCACACAAGCTCATGCGTTCCTGAAATTTATCGGCGCCGCCCTCCTGGCGTTTGCGCTGCTGACGATTCTTCCTTTGGCGGCTCACGCGGCTCCGGATGGCGCGCTGCTGGCCGGAACGGTGAAATCGGCGGCGGGCCCGAAGTTGAGCGGCGTGACTGTCTCCGCGAAGATGGACGGCACCACGATCACTACATCCGTGTTCACGGACGAAGAGGGCGCGTACTATTTTCCGGGCATGAACGCGGGGCACTACGACGTGTGGGCGCAGGCGGACGGCTTCGAGATCGCGCGCGGCGCCGTGGACCTCGCGGCTACGAAGCATCATGATTTTGTTTTGAAAGCTACGAACGACTTCGCGCAGCAATTGTCGGGGGACCAGATGCTCGCGTCGCTGCCCGACCAGACGCCCGACGACCGCCGGCTGAAGCGCGTCTTCCGCAACAGCTGCACCAGCTGCCATCAGCCCAATTACATTTTGCAAAACAAGTTTGACGAGCAGGGCTGGACCGCGATCATGGAAGTCATGAAGCGCGTGAATGTGGCCGGCGGCTATCTGGGCGCGAACAGTCCGATCGCAGCTTCGATTGACACTCACGAAAAGGAACTCGCAACATACCTCGCGCGCGCTCGCGGGCCGGAACAGAGCGACATGAAGTTCAAGCTGCGGCCCCGCCCTACCGGGGATGCAGCGCGAGTGGTTTTCACCGAGTATGACGTGCCGCTGTTTGGCCCGAACGACGCCCCGAAACAATACGCAACCAACAATGGAAGCGACTGGTCGCTGGGTACGCCTTCATCCTTCTTTGGCCAACACGGGGTGCACGACGCGCAGGCCGATCTGGACGGGAACATCTGGTTTTCCGTGAACGTTCCGAATCCGTACGCGAGTCTCGGACGCGTGGATGCCAAGACGGGCGAGACGAAATTCTTCCGCGTGGACGGCTTGCATGGGCTGGCTGCCAACGGACATGGAGCCATGCGCGACGCGCACGGCCACATCTGGTTCAACATTTCTCCCGCCGAAGAAAAAGGCCCCGGAAGATTGATCGATGTCGATCCCGCGGCGCAAACCCTTCAGGTTTACACGCCGCCGAACACGATGGAAGGGCCGACGCCCGTCGCCGGAACCGTGGACGTGGACGGCAAGGGCAAGATCTGGGCTTCCACGTACCACGGAGCGTCGCGATTCGATCCCGTGACCAAGGAATTCACGGAATACAAATCGCCCACATTTAAGAATTCGGACGGAATCGGAAACACCTACGGGCTGACCGCGGATGGCGACGGCAATGGCTGGTGGGCCGAAATGAATCTCGACATCGTCGCTAAAACCGACCTCGAAACCGGAAAAGTCAGCGAAATCAAAATTCCTCCGGTGCCGGGAGTGAAGGATCAGTTTTCCGCGGATGAGGTGAAGATGTACGAAGCGGCCGGATCGACCTGGAATACGTCCAAGCCGTGGGCCGAAGGCCCGCGGAGGATGGGAGCTGACAAACAGGGCCACGTAGTGTGGGTTTGCGACTGGTGGGGCGGAAGCCTCGCCAAGATTGACACGCAGACGCTTGGAGTGACCATCGTCCCCCTCCCCAGGCCGGACTCTCAGGAACCGTACCAGGCCGCGGTGGACAAGGACCACAACGTGTGGGTCAACCTGATGAATTCGGATGAAGTCATCAAATACGATCCGAAGACTTCCCAGTGGACCGAATATCCGTTCCCGACTCTCGGAGCCGAAACGCGCTACGTCTCCCTGCTCGAGCGCAACGGCAAGATGGAAATCATTCTGCCGTACTCCCGGGCGCGAAGGGTTGCGCGCATGAGCTTCCGCAGCAAGGAAGACATCCAAGCGCTGAAGCAGCAAGTGCAGCAGCAGGAGCAAGCGCGGGCGCAGTAGGCTCATGAAACCAGGCCCGGCGTGGCCCGGTCTTCTTTTCATTGTTGAGCAAGGGGAAAGCGTTTTGTGATCGTTGACACCGCATAACATGTGGTGTACGGTCCTGCGCAAAGGCGCGTTGAATTCTGAAATCGAGCATCCTTGCGTGAGGTGAACAATGGCCACTCTCTCAGCCAGCGGGCCGCGGTTCGGCAGGACTCCCTTATTTTCTAACACCACAAACGAAAATAAATGTTCGCGAAGCGGGAGGGCGCCAATGCGATGGCTGCCTCTCGCCGGACTGATTCTTTTTTCATCGCTGGCCGTTGCGCAGAACGCGCCGCAGGTAACTGGAGTCGATCCTGGATCGGGAAAAGTGAATGACACCGTGACCGTGTCGGGAAGCAATTTAGGGAAGGCGACCGTTTCTTCCGTGTTTCTTTCCGACGACAAGAATGATTACAAGGCCGTGATTGTCGAACAGAGCGACGATAAAATTACAATGAAAGTACCTCAGGTCAAGGCCGGCGATTACAACATCTCCGTTCAGGTGGGCGACAAGCTCTTCATCAAGCCCGTGAAATTCAAAGTGGAGTAGTAAAAGCAAAGTAGCGCGGCCTTTACTCTGCAGGGGTTAGTCCTTGCAAGGACCAAAACCCACAGGCTGCCCTTCGCTGCTCTCAGGATAAAAAGCCTGCGCCGCTAAACCTGGAGAGGAATCGAAAGGGCCTTGCGCGCCTCTTCAAATGTGGACTCATGAATCTGGCCGATGGCGTCCACTTTCATGTGCTTGGTCTGCATGGGCTTGCCGTCCAGGCGATCTTTGAGCCAGTCGGCGAAGTACGTCGTCTGGCTGGGACCGAGCGCCGCGGCGGATGATCCAACCAGGCCGTGTTCAGCGCCTTCGTAGACCAGCAATTGTTTGGGCGCCGAAATCGTTTCGAATAGATCATAGGTATATTCAATCGGGCTGAGTTGATCGTCCTCTCCCGCCATGACCAGGTAAGGAATTTTGATCTTCTCACCGACTCCCTTCAGTGAAAGTGTTTGTGCAAATTTGTCGAATTCCGCTTCGTCGGTGAAGCCTGCCATGTACATGAACCGCAGCTTGAAAGTGGGAGAGGCCACATTGAAAATCGTGTTCATACCGGGCTCATGGCAAACGGATCGAAATACGCAGCCCTTCAGCCGGTCGTCCACCGAGGCTACTTGCGTCCCCCAAAACGAGCCCATGCTCACGCCGGACAACGCGATGCGGTCGGGATCGACTTCACTCTGCGACCGAAGCCACGAAAGAACCAACGGGCCGGCCTGCATCCAATTCGTGGCCGTGGGATGGATTTCACGAACGCAGCATTCGCCCTGGCCCGGCCCTTCGAGCGCCAGCACGGCGATGCCGCGCTCGAGGAGCTTGTCTCCATAGAGAGCGACGCCCACTTCCTTGATGCTGTCCATTCCGCCAATCGCCCACACGGCGGGAATCCGCCCCGTCGCTCGCTTGAGCGGCAAATGCAGGTAGCCGGGCAAGGATTTGCCGTTTCCGCCAAAAGGGATTTCCACCTTGCGGATTTCATGGTCGGCCAGTTCCATATACTTGGCGTAGGCTGCGGATTTTTTCTCGCTCAAGGCAAGGTTCTCGCGCGTCACCGCGAAGATTGGCCATTGCGCGCTGCCGTAAAGCAGCGCGGCGATGAAATAACTTTCGCGGGCGGCGATGGCGTGGCCCTCCGCCTCAAACTGGCGCGCCAATCGTTCGCGCCGGACCGCGGCGCGCGTATACTCGCGGGCGATGTCGTTGTATTTGCGTATTCTCGAACGGATGCCGATGAAATCCCCGGTCGCGTCCGGGCCGCACGGCCCTAGCGTGTAGGCCACGCGCGCCTGATCCCATTCGATGCCCACGGTCTGCACAACCGCATCGAGCAGCCAGCGTTGTTCCTGCCACCGCTTCATCTTGCGCTCGGTCGCCGCGTTCATTTCAGGCGCGGGCGGCGGATCGGGCGGTGTGGCTGCCAGGATTCCCGGCCATGTGGTTCCAGCCCCGCGCCCCATGAAGGAGGCGCCGGCCATGGTTGCCGCGCCGCCCAGAAATTCCCGGCGTTGCACTAACTTCTTTGGAGTTTCTGGCTTGCCTGATTTAGACATCGCTGCCCTCCGTTTGATCCCCGCAGAAATCAGTAACTGGTGACTGGTGTTGGGTGACTGGTGATTCTGGATCTTGCGCCAATCGCCGTTTTACCGAACTGCCGAGATAAAATCCTTATAGTCAATTCGGTGCACCAACTCAATTAGTCATCCATAAAATATCGACCTCAATAGCATGGCACACAGGGGATGTAAAGGCAGGTTGTCGCGGGGGGTGAAAAATGCCTCGTGACGTTCTTACACGCTTCGGTTCCGTCTAGCCTACCCTTGATGAGTGATAAGGCGGCATAAAACTCCCGTAACGTATTGATAGCATGGTATTTCTGTGATCCCGCGAGGGTGAAATTGATTTGCCATGTTCCTGGCGGGCCCTGTACTAGGACTATCAATACCGATGTCTGCCCAAATTGGAACTTACGCCTTATTGGTGTCGCCGTTTGTTTCTGGGAAAGTTCAATTGTCGAAGGAAAAAGATTTCCTGAAGACGAGGAGGCACCCGGTGAATTCGAACAAAATATCCCTAGTCGCTATATTCAGCTTGCTAGTTCTGCTTGGGGCGAGCCGCGCAGCTGCGCAGGCGCCGGAATGGAAAGTAGCTGCCACCGCAGCCGCCGCAGCCAGCCAGCGCGGTGAGTACACGCTAGCGCAAACAATGTATAAGCAAGCGATCGAGATCCAGGAGAAAACCCTGGGCGCCGACAATTCCAAAGTCGCCATCACACTGAATAACCTGGCCGTCACTTACCAGGACCAAGCCATGTACCCCCAGGCGGAACAAGCCTACCGGCAAGCCCTGGCCATTCTGGAAAAGGATCCGCGCCAGAAGGATTCGACCGGTTTTACATTGAATAACCTCGCGGCTCTCTATCATGACGAAGGCCAGGATGCTAAAGCCGAACCGCTGTACACGCGGGCGCTGGCGATCTGGGCAAAGTTGGGAACGAAGGAGAGCGCCAACGAGGCCATCACCGCGATTGGCCTGGCCGGCATTTATCACTCCTGGAACCAGGATGCCAGCTCTGAACCGCTCTACCTGCGAGCCCTGGCAATCTGGGACAAACAAGGCAAATCAGAGAGCATCGAATCGGCCGAGGCGATGTTCCACGTGGGAGAGATTTACCGCTCCCGGAGCAACAATGCAGCCGCCGGACCGATGTTTGCCCACGCGCTGGCGATCTGGGAAAACTCCGGGCAGATGGAGAGCACGGAAGCGATTGCGGCGCAATCCACCCTCGGGGAAATTTACCGGGCCGCGGGAAAGTACACGGAAGCCGAGCCTCTGCTCGAACGGGCTTTGAAAGCCACGGAACAAAAGCTGGGACCGGATCATCTCAACGTTGCCGCCAGCCTGAATAATCTGGCACTGCTCTATTACTGCGAATCCAAATATGACGCGGCCGATCCGCTGTACAAGAGAGCGCTGGAAATCCGCGAGAAGAATCTGGGGCAGAATGACCCTGCCGTGCAACAAACGATGCGATATTACGCCGCGCTGCTCCGCCAGGAAGGCCATATGCCGGAAGCGCGGAAATTGGAAGCTGACGCCGCCAGGACCGCAGTCGTCCACTTCTGAAGAACCGGATGCGGCCCGCGCCGGGGCGGGCCGCATCGACATTTCCGGCGTATCGCTTCACAACAGGTATCATTAGCTTCCTTCGGTTTTAGTGGCGCGGGTTTTAGCCTGCGGGTTTTGGTCCTTGCAAGGACGAACCCCCGCAGGCTGAAGAGTCTGTGTGAAGACTCGACACTGATTCGATTTTGCGCTCTGAGTATGAGCCTATGACTGTTTCCTAAGCATGGTGCTACGAAATTCGAGTTGCGTGGCGGCTAGTT
>Ga0210409_10001585_pt1 | contig 29159 bp, 25 predicted proteins | sample IncBWH17MmetaG_FD_161649 | JGI IMG/M metagenome (GOLD analysis project Ga0210409, IMG submission 161649) | Forest soil microbial communities from Barre Woods Harvard Forest LTER site, Petersham, Massachusetts, United States - Inc-BW-H-17-M | ecosystem: Environmental > Terrestrial > Soil >...
CCGCGGAAGGCATGCGCCGCCTCACCTTTTCCAAACTTTCCAACGCCATGGGCACTCCCGATTATATTTCGCCCGAGCAAATCAAGCGCAAGCGCAGCGACGCGCGAAGCGACGTCTACGCCCTCGGTGTAATTCTCCACGAAATGCTGACGGCGCAAACGCCCTTCAACGGCCCCAATCCGTTCGCGGTGATGAACGACCGGCTGGTAAACGATCCGCCGTCCGCGCGCGAAATCAATCCTGAAGTCTCCGTGCAGATGCAGGAAATTCTGTATCGCGCAATGGAACGCGATCCGGACGATCGTTACCCTGGTGCGCGGGAATTTGCCGCCGCGCTGGCGCACCCGGATAGCGTCGAGGCCGTGAACCGCTCGGCGCGCAAGGAACGCAAGCCCGCGCGTCTGTCATTTGTCAAAAGAATCCTGTCTTACACCATGCTGCTGATGATTCCCGTCATGATCCTCACGCTGTTCTTGCTCGTCACGCGCGCCAAGTAATTCCACGCCCTGGCGCCACGCCCGAAACCACGCCCCCAAACCCCGTTGGATTACTCTTTCCGCATCGTGGTACTCCCGTTCCATAGCCAACGTCCGGTCCTTCCGTAAGCCTAGAGGGAGCAGCTGTATGCATTCGCGGGACCGGAATGTAACTCGAGGAGGAATCCATGGCGCGAAATCCAATTCTGATTGCAGCGTGCGCGCTAGCCCTGGTCGCCTGCGCTTCCGGCCGCGCACAAGATTCGCAGCCCGCTTCGCCCTCGCTCGGCGACCTGGCCAGGCAGGCCCGGAAAGATAAAGACAAAGATGTGGCCAATAAAACCGCCGCGAAGGTCCTTACCAACGATGACCTCCCTTCCGGCTCAAACGGCGACCCCACTGCGCTCGGCTCTGGATTCGGACAACCCCCTTCGCAGTCGGCCGGAAGCAAGCCCGGGGCAAACCCTTCGCCGGCAGATAAAATCGCCGCGCTGGAAACCTTTATCGGCCAGGTGGAATCCATGGACCGTGCCACCCTCGTGCGCAGCGTGCTGAAAGGCAATAACGCCGATTTTCCGGGCCGCGCCAAATGGGAGGACCGCTTGGTGGCCGCCAGGGATACTTACGTGCAGCAGACTCGGGATCTGGTACAAAAGGCCAAACAAATCCTGGCTGGAGCGGATAGCCTGAAAGGCAGCCAGGATCCCAACGACCCTCGCGTGAAGGAAATCAGCGCCAAGTTGCAAGATCTGATTCGAGACGCCGTGCAGACCAATGCGGCGGTTCAAGCCGTAGTCATCGAGGGCCGCGACCTCGCCGCCCAGTCACCCGCGCACTAGTCCGCATTTCGCGCCGCCGATCGCAACGCACATGAGACGCGAATCGCGTAATTGAAAGCCCGGGAACGCCAATCTCCTGATTGGCGACTTTCGCGACGCCAATCGGGAGATTGGCGTTCCCGGGGCTGACCTCATCGGGCGTTCTCCTCCCAGTTTTATTCTTTTCCCGGCAGGACCAACTCGTAAAACGACGCGCACAATGCCAGCTGTTTCTTCGGGCTCTGCGGATCGTAAAAAACCGGCACGTTCATTCCCACAGCAAGCTGCCCCGAACTGTCCGCTGCGCCGCGCGCGAAATGTTCGCCCAGGGGTGTGGTGAACTCGTAATAAATGTTCGGACCGTTGCGCGCCATCCCCCGTTTGGTCACCCGAGCCATCGCCATTTCTCCGCCAGCGAGCAGGGCCTTCTGCCTTCCGATCACATTCAGCATCACGATGGCAAATGCCACGATGAAGGCAATCGAAAGCGCGTAAGTCGGAAACTGCGATGGCCCCGCGGATTGCCCTCCCGCCGACCGTTGCACCACCATATTGGCGGAGGCATAAATCCCGATCGAAGCCAGCAGGGCTGCCAAGACCATCACGGCGATTATTTTTCCGCGCCGGGTTATCCGCACAGGCCGCGGCCGCGGCAGGTCGGCCAGAATGCGGCTCATCTCGTCATAGGGACCCGCGGATTTTCCGTCCGGCGCGCTACTGGAGTTGCCTTCATTTTGAAATGGCGTGTTCAAATCTACCTCCCCGGACCCTTTCCGAACGCACCGATGCGGATTTTTCCCTTCACCACAAGGACCACAAGAATCGCAGGGAAAATCGCGATGAGGCCGAGCACGGCAAGAACGGGAATTTCGGCGCGGCCGATGAAAATCCAGACAATTAGCGGCGCGTCGAACAGAATCACGAGCGCCGGCAGAAGGCGCAGAAACAGCCGCGTCTGCTTTTCCGCTTCTCCGCGATTCCACCCGCATTGCGGGCAATACGCTTTGCCCATGGCGCTCGCCGTGGGCATGTGACATTGCGGACATTCTGCGGTCGGCATGGCGTTATCGCAATCCGATCGCCTAAATATAATCCATGCGATTCACCGAGGATGGCAGCCTTTTCATGGCGCCGGCGTCCCGCCGGCGCCAGAACAGATCGAGCGCCAGTTTTGATACGCGTTGTGGCCGACGAATGGTGAATTCTTGGGCGCAATTTCCGGATCAGAAATTTCCCTGGTTCGGGCTATACGGGCTCGCCAGGTACTTCAACGATTGCGCCTCGTTCTTCGTTGGAAGAATCTTGTCCGGGTCCAGCCGCACCATCACGTAGTGGATATGATCGTCAATTTTCGTGAACCAGTGCCCGGTTCCCGCCGGGATGATGATCATGTCGCCGGCCTTCAGTTCGTGAGTTTCCGGATTCTTGATCGAAGTGGCGCTGAAGCCGGGGCCATTTTGCTCGCGCACCGTCTTCAGCGTGCTCGGCCGCGGCTTCGGGTCCACCAGGTCCGGCCCTGTCAGAAGCGTCGCCGAGCCGTCAATCACGTAATAGACCTCGCTTACCTGCTCGTGCTCGGCTACCGCTTCCGCCACGATGTTTTCCGCGCCCGTGGCCTGCCCCAGCTTCCCGCGGTAGATGCTTCCGATGCCCACTTGCACTTTTCCGACATCCACCGAGCGTACCTGCTGGTCCACGAGCTTGTGCTCGATGGCCCGCTGGTTATAGCCGTCCAGCTCGCTCTTGGGAACATACGCGGCCGGGCAATGATTGCACGTAGGCTTCGGTTGCACTTCCTGCGCGAGCGCCGGGAACACGGCCATCACTGCGCTCAGCACCAAAACCTTCAAGGCGATTCTTTGTTTTCTCATTTGGCGTCCTCCTCCGAAGATATTCTTCATCAGGCTGCGTGCCCGACGAAGGTTCAAACCATCATTTGCCTAATAATCCGAAGCCCCACGCAGAGATTGCAAGACAAACAATCATTAGCGCTGTAAGGATGCGACCATGAAACAAGAGTGGTCCATCGGGATAGAGCCTTTTGTATTCACGGTTCAATCTTTGATATTTGAAAAAATGCCAGCCAAGCCAATCAAACCTTTCCTTTTCCACTAATTTCTCGTTCACTTTGTCTACTTTCTCAAAGTTCAGGAAAGTTCCCCATAGGCCACAGACCGAGACGCATGCTAGCGCAACTATTCCGATTATGGTTCGAGTATTCATTTCGCTACAGGCTTGCCATTTATCATCAGTTAGTTCTCTTGTCCATTGCGTTTCGTATTTGATGTAACAACGCATTTATGCAACAGAGCGTGCTCAACCCGTTTTATGATGAACCGATGCCACCACTGATCGAGCTGCGCGGGCTTACCGTCGAGATTCCTACCCCGGCGGGATGGATTCGCCCGGTGGACCAGCTATCGTTTGCGCTCGGCGCGGGCGAATCGCTTGGACTTGTCGGGGAATCGGGCAGCGGGAAATCGATGCTCGCGCTGGCGCTCATGGGATTGCTGCCGCCTGGCGCGCGCGTGCGCGGCGAAGCCTGGTTCTCCGGCCTTGGGGCAAGCGCGAATCGCGCTTCGGGAGCGGCCGTGAATTTGTTCACACTCTCGGAACGCGAACGCATCGGCGTGCGCGGGCGCGACATCGCCATGATTTTTCAGGAACCCATGATCGCGCTCAATCCCGTGATGCGCGTGGGCGCGCAAATCGCCGAAGCGATTCGCGCGCATCAGGCGGGACTTTCGCGCAAGGAAGTGGAGCGCCGCGTGCTCGCGGCGCTCGAACGCGCCGCCGTGCCCGAGCCCGCCATGCGCGCGCGCCAATATCCGCACCAGCTCTCGGGCGGCTTGCGGCAGCGCGCCATGATTGCCATGGCGCTCGCGGGCGACAATGGAAATGCACCGCGACTCTTGATCGCCGATGAGCCCACCACCGCGCTGGACGTCACCGTGCAAAAACAAATTCTCGAACTGCTCGCCCGGCTGCGGCGCGAGCTCGGCCTCGCGTTGCTCTTCATCACCCATGACCTCGGCGTCGTCGCGCAGGTGGCCGATCGCATCGCGGTTACCTACGCGGGGCGCATCGTGGAGGAAGGCCCCGCGCGCGAAGTGCTCGAGCGCCCGCGCCATCCTTATACGGCGGGCTTGCTGCGCGCTTCGCCGCATCTTGTGCGGCGCAAACTCGAGCCCATTCCCGGCACGATTCCGCCGCTCACCGCGTTACCTCCGGGTTGCGCGTTTGAGCCGCGCTGCCCTCTGCGCGTCGCCGAATGCGCGGAAGCCATGCCCGAACTGCGCCTCGCCGCCCCCGACCATCGCGCCCGCTGCATCCTGGTTGCGCAAACCAATGAGAAAATCGCAAAATGAATTTGCGGGGTGTTTTTAGTAGCACAGGCTTTTCACCCTGAGAACCGAAGGGCAGCCTGTGGGTTTTTGTACTTGCAAGATCTAATCCCCACAGCCTGAAGCGTGTGCCACTGAATTCTCAAATTCATGCATCGCCTGGAAAGAATGAGGCAGCAAGGACAAAATGACCATTGATTCGAGCCATGAAGAAAAAATCCGCGAACGCTTCACGGAAACCGCAGATATTTTTGCCCGAAACACGCGCCGTTTGCGAACCGAGGAAGCCGAACGTCTCGCCGAACGCGCCACAGCCGGACTGGCCAACGCGGACAAGATGCTGGCCATCGATCTCGCTTGTGGCCCCGGCACGTACACGCGCCCGCTGGCCGCGCGCGTTCGCCGCGCGATCGGCGCGGACCTGACTCCGGCGATGGTCGAAAAAGCGCGCGCCGAAGCCGCGCGCGACGCCATCACCAACATCGAATTCGTCTGCGCCGATATTTATGATTTGCCCTTTGCCGACAGCGCCGCCGGAATCGTTTCCTGCGGGTACGCATTCCATCACATGTCCGATCCGGCGCGCGCCCTGGCCGAAATGGCCCGCGTGCTCCAGCCCGGAGGCCGCGTCGCCATCACTGACATCATCGTCCGCGAGGGCTGTGATGGCGAATTTCAAAATGCCGTCGAGCGCGTGCGCGATCCTTCGCACACCATCACGCAAAGCGCCGCGAATTTTCACGCCATGATCCGAAATCTGCGTCTGCGAGTGGTCTCCGAATATCTTCACGACAACTGGCACGATTTCGACGTGTGGATGGGGAATGCCGGAAAGCCTCCCGGTGACCCCGTCTACGTGCAAACGCGCACCATGATGGAGAGTCGCATCGGTAACGATAACTCCGGCTTCCGCCCGCGCCGCTCGGATAAAGTTCCGAGCGGCCTCGAATTTTCGCACACAGTTCTTTTGCTGATCGCGGAGAAGCCGGAATGATAAACGCTCCTGTAGGGACTGGCCTCGGCGAATCTGGCTTCGGCCCCGGTGCGCTGACAGCCAATTCTTGTAGGGCACGGTTTCAACCGTGCCGTAAGGCGTTCGGAATGAACTCGGCTTTAGCCGCTGGCTTGACGGGCGACGCACTCTGATGCCTGCCCCGCTCCTCGAAGCGCGCAATTTGCGGAAGACATTCTCAGCGCCGGCGAGCGCGTTTGCCATGGGCACGTCGCGCCCCAACAGCGGCGCGCGCGCCGGCGTCCTCGCCGTGGACGATGTAAACGTCGAACTCGCCGCAGGCGAAACGCTGGCCATCGTGGGCGAATCCGGCGGCGGCAAGACAACGCTCGCGCGCATGCTTTTGCGCCTCGTCGAACCGGACTCCGGCGAATTGCTCGTCGATGGCCGCGATTTTCTCGCCGCGCGCGGCGCGGAATTGCGCGCCCTGCGCCGCGAAATGCAAATGGTGTTTCAGGATCCCTTCGCGTCGCTCGATCCGAAAATGCGCGTGGGAGCCATCGTCGCCGAGCCGCTTGAAATTCACGAGCCTCAACTTGCCCGCGCCGAACGCCGCGCTCGCGTCGTCGAAATGTTGCGCGCCGCCGGCCTCGCAGAAGACGCGCTCGCCCGCTACCCTCACGAATTTTCGGGCGGCCAGCGCCAGCGCATCGGCATCGCCCGCGCCTTGGTGCTCCGCCCGCGCCTCGTCGTGGCTGACGAACCAGTTTCCGCGCTGGACGTTTCCGTCGGCGCGCAAATCCTCGAGCTGCTGCAGAATTTGCAGCGCGATTTCGCGCTCACCTACTTGCTAATCTCCCACAGCCTGCCCGTCGTCGCGCAACTCGCCACGCGCATCGCCGTGATGCAGGCCGGCCGCATCGTCGAAACCGGCCCCGCCGCGCAAATTCTCCGCGCGCCCGCGCATCCCTACACGCGATCGCTCATCGCCGCGATTCCGGCCCTCCCCGCAGGTTGACCGTCAAAAAGCAAAAATCCGAAGGCTGTCATTCCGAGCGAAGCGAGGAATCCCTCTTTCTTTCGATAAGCGCAAAGAGAGATTCCTCGCTTCGCTCGGAATGGCAGACAGAGGCGTTTTTCGTGCATGTGCCGTCGACGCCGCGGCGCTCGGCAACTCCACCGGGTCCTGCTAAACTCACGTGCATGGAATTTCATTTCGAAATTCTGAAAACCGATCCGAGCGGCGCGCGGCTCGGGCGCCTCACAACGCCGCACGGCGTGATTGACACGCCCGCGTTCATGCCGGTAGGCACGGCCGGGACGGTGAAGGGCCTCACGCAACAGGCGCTCACCGAGCTGGGCGTGCGGATTCTGCTTGGCAATACATATCATCTATATTTGCGCCCCGGCCACGAGCGGATTCGTCAGCTCGGCGGACTGCATCGCTTCATGTCCTGGCCCGCAGCGATCCTTACCGATTCGGGCGGCTTTCAAGTGTTCAGCCTTGCCGACCTGCGAAAAATCACAGATGAAGGCGTGGTTTTCCGCTCGCACCTGGACGGCTCCGAGCATTTTCTGACGCCGGAAAAATCGATCGAGATTCAGCAGGCGCTGGGCTCGGACATCGCCATGGTGTTCGATGAGTGCATCGAATATCCCGCCGATCGCGAGCGCGCGGCCGGCGCCGTGAAGCGTACAACAGAGTGGGCGCGCCGCTGCCGCGACCATGCCCGAATCAACGGAGGAGCCTCGACCAATCCAGGTCAAGTCCTGTTCGCCATCGTGCAGGGCGGCACGCACGCCGACCTGCGCCGCGAGAGCGCGTGCCGACTGGTGGACCTCGATTTCCCCGGCTACGCGGTGGGAGGCCTCGCCGTCGGCGAACCCCACGCGCTATCGTGCGAGATGGCGGCGGTCTCCACCGAAGAGCTGCCCAAGGACCGCCCGCGCTACGTCATGGGTGTGGGCTTCCCCGAGCAACTTGCCGACTACGTCCGCTGCGGAGTGGACATGATGGATTGCGTGCTGCCGACACGGAATGCGCGCAACGGCTGCCTCTTCACCAGCACGGGCCGCGTGAATATCGGGAACGCGATTTACGCCGGCGATCCGCGCCCGCTCGATGAGCGCTGCTCCTGCATGGTCTGCCGCACCTACTCGCGCGCCTACTTGCGCCACTTGTTTCAGGCCAATGAAATCCTGGCGTCCATCCTGAACTCCCATCACAACATTGCATTTTTCCTTGACATTATGGGCAAGATTCGACAGGCTATCGCGTTCGGGGAACTGGCGGAATTCTCCTCGGAGTTCCAGGCGCGCATCGCAGCGGGTGAACCCTAAGTAGCACGGACTTCAGTCTGTGGATTTTCTTTCAGGGATCTCAGGCCGAGCGCGGGCCTATGCCTTCAAGCTGGATGCCTCAGGCTAAGGATTAGGCGGGCCCGGAACTTCGCTGTGAACTTCGTGGTCCTGCTCCATTCAGCGGCCCCGCATGGCGGGGCCTATTTTGTCCGCGGACGTTCGCCAGGGAAGAATCGTAACGGGAGGATGGGGTCGCAGCGATGTTCTTGTTGTCGATACGGGAGAATTTGTCTTTGATGGCGCAGGGCGCGGGTGGAAATTCCTTATTGCAGCTGCTGCCGATTCTGGCCATCATGGGCATTTTCTACGTGCTGCTGATCCTCCCCGCGCAGCGCCGCCAGAAAAAGACCCAGGAAATGATTAACGCCTTGAAAAACGGCGACAAGATCATCACCAACGGCGGCTTGTTTGGAACGATTGTGGGCATCGAGGGTGATTCGATCCAGCTTCGCATCGCCGATCAGGTCAAGGTGAAGGTCTTGCGTTCCGCGGTATCCGGCCTGCAACCAGATAGCAAGGAGGATTCGTAGGGACGGGGGAACGCTCCGCTCCATTTATTCTGCCGGGTTGAAAAAATAGCCTGCACCCGTGGAGTTCATAGCCAATTTAAGCCATGACAACAAATCTCAAGTGGAAAGCGCTCTTTATCGCAGCCGTTATCCTCGCCTGCATCATAGGTCTCGTGGGGCGGCCGGATTTCCCTCCCAAGTCCTGGGCCGGGATCAAATCGAATTTTTCGGACAGCATCAAGCTGGGCCTGGATTTGCAGGGCGGCACGCACCTGATTCTGCAGGTGCAAGTGCAGGAGGCCATCAGTCAGGAGACGGATCAGACCCTCGACCACATCACGACACTGCTTCGAGACAAGGCCGTGCGCTACGACGAGATTCGCAAGCTGAGCGACACGCAGATTCTGGTGCACAACATTGCTTCCGAGCAGGCCGGCACCGCCCGCAATCTGATCAACGATCAATTTCCCGATTGGGATGTTTCTCCCGCTCCCGGCGAACCCTCCGGCTATCTCGTGACCATGAAGCAGACGCGCATAGTAAACATCCAGCAGCAGACCATGGATCAGGCCGAGGAAACGATTCGGCGGCGCATTGATGCCCTGGGCTTGACCGAGCCGCTTGTTGCCCCTTATGGCCAGGGAGAAAACGAAATCATCGTCGAGCTCCCCGGTGAAGGCGATCCCAACCGCGCCAAGAGCGTCATCCAGGCGGGCGGACAGTTGGAACTGCACCTGGTTATGGACACCACCGCGTACCAGTCCGAGGCCGCGGCTTTGGCTGCGCACGGCGGCGTCTTGCCGCCGAACGCGCAAATCGTTCAGGGAAAGAGTTCGGCGTCGGGCGGCCAGAGTGCGGGCGAGAGTTGGTATGTCATTGATCGCGTGCCCGTGGTCACCGGTCGCGACCTGCGCAGCGCGACCGCCGTGCGCAGTACGAAAAACATCGGCTTCTACGATGTGGACTTCACGCTTTCCACCGAAGCGGGCCGCCGATTTGGCCCCTTCACCGAACAAAACATCGGCAAGCAGCTGGGCATAGTGCTCGAGCACAAACTCCAGACCGCTCCGGTCATCAACGGCCGCATTGACGACACCGGCGTAATCGAAGGCCAGTTCGGCGAGCAGGAAGCCAACGATCTTGGCCTGGTCCTTCGTTCCGGAGCGCTGCCCGCGTCCATCAAATATCTAGAAGAGCGCACAGTCGGTCCCTCGCTCGGAGCGGATTCTATCCGTCATGGCGTGCAAGCTTCGATCATCAGCCTGATCGTGGTCATGATGTTCATGGTCGTCTACTACCGCTTGTCGGGCATCAACGCCGTAGTGGCCCTGATTCTCAATCTTGTGCTGTTGCTCGCTGCCCTGGCGTATTTCGGCGCCGTGCTCACCTTGCCCGGCATTGCCGGCGTGATTTTGACGATCGGCATGGGCGTGGATTCCAACGTGCTGATTTTCGAGCGCATTCGCGAAGAGCTGCGCGCGGCAAAAGCGCCGGTTTCCGCCGTGGACCTGGGATTCAAGCGCGCCTTCCTGACGATTATCGACACGCACGTGACCACCATCGTTTCGGCCGCATTTTTGTTTTTGTTCGGAACGGGTCCGATACGAGGTTTCGCCGTCAGCCTGGCCGTCGGGTTGCTGGCGAATTTGTTTACGTCGGTCTACGTATCGCGCGTCATCTTTGACTGGCACCTGGCCAAGATGCCCCGCGAAGCCGAACTGAGCATTTAGTAGCACAGGCTTAAGCCTGTGGGGTTTGGTCCTAGCAAGGGCGACCCCCTGAATGCTGCCCTAAAGTATTCAGGGTGAAGAGCCAGGGCCCAAAGGTTATTTTTTTGAAACAGTACAATTTCGGGAACAAATCCAAGATCGTTGGTGTCCAACTCTAACGGGTCAGAGTGAGCATGAATTTCTTCAAACAGGTTGATCTGGATTGGATGGGCAAAGCCAAGTATTTCTTTGGCTTATCCTTTCTCCTGCTCGCCGCCGGCGTGGCTTCCATCCTGGCCCATGGCGGGCTGTTCTATGGCATTGATTTTAAAGGTGGTACGGTTGTAGACGTGCGCTTTGCAGGCCCTCCTCCGATGGATACCCTGCGTGCCGGGCTGGCCGCTCAGGGGATCGGAAATAGTACCATTGTTCCTGTCAGCGACCTCACCACCTCTAACGGAAACGAAGTCTTGATCAATCTTGAGGAAAAGGGCCAGGGCGCCGAGGCGCTGGATGCCGGCAAGACGGCCATCCTCAATGCCCTCCATGCCACGCTCGGTGCGGGCGAAGCCGGCAAGCAGGATTTCAACGCGGCCGGGGCGGACGCCATCGCGGAAGCCTTGACGCGTAAAGATCCGTTGGCGTTGGGCACGGCCGCCGCCGATCGTTACAACCAGCTTGCGCGCCAGCTCACCACGTTTCGTGACCGCGACCATCGCGGCATTGTAACCGACTTGAGCCAGCTTTCCGCTTCGGGCGCAAATGCCAATGTGATTGCCGCCCTGCGCGATTCCTTCTATACGAGCACGTTCGCCATCATCAATGTCGAGATTGTGGGTCCGAAAGTCGGCTCCGAACTGCGCCGCCAGGCCGTTGTGGTCACCCTGTATGCGCTGGGCGGAATGCTGGTTTATATTGCATTTCGGTTCGAGTGGGTGTACGGTGCTGCCGCTGTCCTGGCGGTGTTTCACGACGTCCTGATTACGCTGGGCCTTTTTTCCATCTTTCACTTTGAGATTTCGCTGACGGTAATTGCGGCCCTGTTGACCCTGGTCGGCTATTCGATGAACGACACGATTGTCATCTTCGACCGCATCCGTGAAAACGCGCGGCTCATGCGCCGCGAGCCGTTTAAGGCCATCGTGAATCGCTCCATCAACCAGACCCTTTCGCGCACCATCCTGACCAGCGGCCTGACGTTTCTGACCGTGCTGGTCCTGTTCCTGATGGGCGGCCAGGTCTTGCGCGCTTTTTCCTTTGCATTGGTGGTTGGTATTCTGGTAGGAACGTATTCCAGTTTTGGAATTGCCGCACCCTTGGTGGTGGCTTGGAACCAGTGGCGAGGCCAGGGCGCGGCGGTAGTTACATCCGGAACCGCAGCCGGCACTAAACTCCGGAAGACCTAGGGACGGGCGCGGGCCCGCCGCGGCGGACCCGCTCTGAAAATGTCCCGGGAAGTTTTCCGGCAGGAGGGACGTACGATGTTTGACGATCTGCTCGAATCCACAGTAGAAAAGAAAAAAACAAACAAGGGCTGGAGCGTTATTCTCTCCGGCATGGTGCAAGCGCTCATTCTTGGCATCTTGATCTTGATCCCTTTGATCTATACCGAGGCGCTTCCGAAGGCGATGCTCTCGACTTTGCTGATCGCCCCGCCTCCTCCTCCGCCACCGCCTCCTCCGCCGGCGCCCGTGAAGACCATCGTCAAGCCGGTGGCACGCTTGATCCAATCCGGAAAACTGATGCAGCCGCGCGCCATTCCCAAGGAAGTGGCCGTGTTCAAGGAGGCCGAGCTTCCTCCCGACGTGATTAACAATGCCGGCCAGGCCGGCGGCGTGTTCGGCGGCATCCCCGGACAGGGCATGGTCGCAGCTGTCGCTCCGCCTCCACCGAAGCCGGCGGCTCCCCAGCGCGTCAAGCAGGGCGGTAACGTGACCGCAGCGTCGATCATCACGCAGACCAAGCCGCTCTATCCGCCTCTGGCGCGGCAGGCCCGCATTCAAGGCAACGTTGTTCTTCACGCGATCATTGACAAGGACGGCAAGGTTGCCCAGCTCGAAGTGATCTCCGGTCACCCGCTCTTGGTCCAAGCGGCTTTGGATGCCGTGAAACAGTGGCGCTACAAACCAACGCAGCTGAACGGCGACCCGGTGGAAGTCGACACGACCATTACAGTCACATTTACGATGGGTGGTTAGGTTTTGTGCAGGACGGCGGCTTTGGGGGAGCGGTCTTCAATACGATTGAAGCCCGCGAATTGAGGCCGCCAATCAGGGAGTCGGCCGGGACCGGCAACACCGGTTCCGGCCCGCAGGTTTCAAACGAAATAAAAAGGAGCGAATCATATGCTTGGTAATCTAGCCGTTTGGGCATTGAACCTGGTTGTCCTGCAGGGCCAGTGGGATCTGAGGACAATGTGGGGCAGTATGAGTATCATCGCGAAAGTGGTAGTCGGAATTTTGTTTCTTCTGTCCGCGTGGTCGCTCGGCGTCATGATCGATCGCGTGCTGATGTACAGCGCGGCGCGCAAGCAGTCCCGCGTGTTCGTTCAACAGGTAGCCGGGGCGCTGCGGGAAGGCAAACTCGACGAAGCCATCTCCATCGCCGAGCGCAACAAGAAGAGCCACATCGCCAAGGTAGTCGCCACCGGCCTTTCCGAATTTCAATCCGCCTCTTCGCAGGTCGCTGACACGGAAGTGATCGAAGCCGCCAAGCGCGGCCTGGATCGCTCGGTCGCCATCGTGCACGCCGAGATGAAGCGCGGCCTCTCCGGCCTCGCCACCATCGGCTCGACCGCGCCGTTCGTCGGACTGTTCGGCACCGTGGTCGGCATCATCAACGCGTTCAAAGGAATCGAAACCACCAAGGCTACCGGGTTGTCGGCGGTCGCCGGCGGAATTTCCGAAGCGCTGGTCACCACCGCGCTGGGGCTGCTCGTGGCCGTGCCTGCCGTGTGGGCGTACAACTATTTCACCAACAAGGTTGAGGCGTTTGACGTCGAAATGGACAACTCCTCAATGGAGCTGGTGAACTATTTCATTACGCGCCGTGCAGGCGGAAAGAAGTAACCCATGTCATACAAGCCAAGCGTCGGCCCTCAGATGGCGGCGCCGAACGTGATTCCGATGGCGGACATTATGCTGGTGCTGTTGATCATCTTCATGGTGGTCACGCCCATGCTCTCCAAGGGCTTGACGGTGGAGTTGGCCAAGGTCAACAACCCCTCCGACATGCCCGATGCCGACAAGGACGACGCAATCATCGTCGGTATCTCGGCGAGCGGGGACGTCTATCTTGGCAGCACCAAGTCGGACATCACCCAAATTGCGGACCAGGTTCGGGACCGCATTTCCAACAAGCTGGACAAGACCGTGTTCGTCAAGAGCGACGGTCGCGCCAAGTATGGCGCCGTAGTGAAGGTCGTGGATGAAATTCGCTCCGCGGGCGTCGATAATGTCGGCTTGATTACTGACCGGGCCGAGCAGAATCGGCGAGTCGCTCCACCGCCGCCGGCAGGCTAATTCCGGCCGGGAAGCGGGGACGCGCGCCCTGCTTCCCGGTCTTGTTTTTTGCTCGCTCATCCGTTCCCGTGATCGCATCGGGGACGCGTAATTTGAATCAGGAGCCACGACAATGGGAATGGACGTTGGAGGAAAGCAGGGCGGTTCGATGGCGACGATGAATGTCGTCCCCCTGATCGATATTCTCTTGGTTTTGATCATCATTTTCATGGTGATCACGCCGCTGACGCCGAAGGGTCTGGATGCGCTGGTGCCGCAACCCGCGCCGCCCAACCAACAGCAGCAACCGCAGACTCTGCAGAAGACGATCGTCGTGCAAATTCTCGACACCGGGAAATTGAAGATCAACGATGAGGACGCCACCTGGGATTCGCTGGGGCCGCGCCTCACCGACGTATTCAAAGAGCGGGCCGAGAAAGTCGCTTTCGTCAAAGGCGATGACGCGGTCCGGTTTGCCGATGTGGCCAGAGCGATCGACGTCATGCGGGGGTCCGGGATCGACAAGGTTGGATTGATCACCGCCAATCTCGAAGCGGGGAAGTAGGTTACGGGCGGTCGCTGGCCCGGCCTGCTTTCGGGAATGCCGGTTTTTTTTGCCCACTAAGAATAAATAATGTTGCTTTGTTCCAAGGCATTGCTGGTGTAGAGTGTGCGGCTGTGGCCTGTGCCTCGAAGGATTTGTGTGGCGCGGGAAATTGGGTGCGAGCTCCGCTATCGTGTTGAATGTGGCAGGTTGACCGCGGAGCCAGCCGGAATGGTCATGGACGGCTTGGTTCATCATAGATCGGCCGTTGCAAGCATAGGTAACTTCACTACCCTCACGGGGGAAAACAAAATATTCGCGGGGACGGATTGTTTGCCATGAATCCTTTTGCGCATTTTCGGCATTCCAGTAATAAGAATTCCATGGCCCTGTTCGCGGTGGCCATGATCGCAGTAGGCTTCGGCGCGTCGGGCTGCGCCAAGCTGAAGGCTCGCGATGACCTGAACAAGGGCGTTGCCGCTTATCGCGATGGCAAATACGACCAGGCCATCGAGTTTTTCAAAGATGCGAAGGACAATGATCCTACGCTGACCAACGCCCGCCTGTATCTCGCCACGGCTTACGCCACGCAATACATTCCCGGGGCGCCGTCGGACGAAAACATCCGCATGGGCCAGGCCGCGGTGAAGGAATTCCAGGACGTGCTCTCCGCGGACGCCAACAACATCTCGGCGATAGACGGAATCGGCTCCATTCTCTTCAACATGGCCGGAACTCCCTACACGCGCTCGCGCTTCGAGGAATCCAAGACCTACCACTTGAAGCACATCTCCCTGAAGCCGGAAGATCCCGAGCCCTACTACTGGATCGGCGTCATCGACTGGACACTCTCCTATCGCTCCAACCTCGAAACTCGCGGCACCTGGCGCCTCGCGCATCCGGGCAAGCCTCTGAAGGACGACGACCCGATGCCCCCTGATGTCCGCGAAGGCTACATCAAGGAAAACGGCCAGATGATCGATGAAGGCATTGACGACCTCAAGAAAGCTATCGAGCTGCGCCCCGATTACGACGACGCTATGGCCTATCTCAACCTTCTCCTCCGCCGCAAGGCCGACGAAGCCTCCAGTCCGGACGAACGCGCGTCCCTGCTGAAGCAGGCCGACGATCTCGTCGAGAAGGCTAAGGAAATCAAGCAGAAGAAAATGGAAGCCCCGGCCAAGTCCTGACGGATGCAAGGCCGGATCATTTAAATTTAGAAAACGAAGCGGCCCGAAAGTGGGCCGCTTTTCGTTTTGCGCATGACGGCAGCTCCGCCTCGCTCAAATTTTTCCAGGTCTGCTTTTTCATATACCTCTTGCCACCGAGCATTTTTTCTTCGCGCTGCCATCCTTTGGTTTGGTATGCTGCGCAAATTATGCGCCTTTGCCGGGGTCTGTTCTTGCTGGTCGCCTTGTCCGGTCCAGTCTTCGCCCAGGGCGTGCAACCAGTTGCCGACCGCCTCGCTGAGCAGAACGCGCTTTTCGAGGAGCAGTACGAGTCGGATCTGCGCAATTTTCCCCAGCGCGCCACTGCACGCGGCGACTATCGCTATAACGATAAGCTGGCCGAATACTCGCTCGACGCCATCGCCCAGCGTCAGAAGGAAGATCAGACCTTCCTTCGCCGGCTGCAAGCCATCCCGACCAGCGGCTTTTCCGGCCAGGACCAACTCTCTCACGACCTCCTTACTCGAGTGCTCCAGCAGCGCATCGCCGATTTCGACCTCAAAGAATACGAAATGCCCGTCAACACGCAAAGCGGCCTCCATACCGGTCTTGCGGATTTGCCGCTTTCCGTTCCTCTCGATTCCGTCAAGCACTACGAGGACTACATCGCGCGCCTTCACCAGATCCCGCGCGCCCTCAACCAGACCGCGGAGGTCCTTCGCGCGGGCATGAAAGACAAGCTGATGCCGGTACGGTTCATCTTGGAAAAGATCCCGGAACAATGTCAGGGCATCATCGACGCAAATCCATTTCTTCTGCCCACGAAAAAGTATCCAGCGGAGATTTCCCCTGAGGACCAGAAACGCTTGACCCAGCAGATTACCGACGCCGTCAACTCGAATGTGATTCCCGCGTACCGGAGTTTCGCCGCCTTCGTTCGCACGGAATACGCCCCCGCGGGACGCACCACGCTGGCGATCACCTCCCTCCCGGACGGTGACAAGCGCTACCAGAACGATATCTACAGCATGACCACCACGCGAATGACTCCGGCCGAGATTCACCAGTTGGGTCTCCGCGAGATGGACCGCATCCTGGCCGAGATGACCGCAATAGCCAAGAAAGAGGGCTTTCCTGATCTGGCTTCTTTCCGCGCCTCTCTCAAAACGGATCCGAAATACATTCCGAAGTCCGCGGAACAAATCCTGGACGATTTTCGCCGCGCCATCTCTCAGATGCAGCCAAAACTCCCAGAGCTTTTCACGCTGCTTCCCAAATCGCCTGTAACTGTCGAAGCCATCCCCGTTTTTCAGGCCAGCGCCGCAACGCACTACGTGACCGGTACGCCGGACGGCAAGCGCCCGGGCCGCGTGGTCGTGGCCACTTCCAACTTCGCCGATCGCTCCACGATCGACGACGAGTCAACCGCTTACCACGAAGGCATTCCAGGGCATCACATGCAGCTGTCCGTGCAGCAGCAGCTTGAGGGGTTGCCGAATTTTCGCCTCCATCTCGGGTTTACAGCCTATATTGAAGGGTGGGGCCTGTACGCCGAGCAACTGGGCAAAGAGATTGGCTTCTACAAGGATCCCGTCTCCGACTACGGCCGCCTCTCCTCGGAGCTTTTTCGCGCCGTGCGGCTTGTTGTCGACACCGGAATCCACTCGCAGGGCTGGACCCGCGATCAAGTCGTGGACTTCTTCCGCAAATCCGGCGCGGTCGACGAGCCCACCATTCAGTCCGAGACCGACCGCTATATCTCCTGGCCTGCGCAGGCCCTTGCTTACAAACTGGGCCAGCTCAAATTCCTGGAACTCCGCGAGCGCGCCCGGAAGGAATTGGGCACCAAGTTTGACCTCCGCGCCTTCCACGATGAGATGCTGGATGGCGGAGCCCTTCCGCTTGATCTCCTCGATGCCCGCACCAATGCATGGATCGCCCAACAAAAATCAAAGTGAAAGCAAAACACCGGGCGCCCGGCACCCCTAGGGCACTCCGGGAACTCTTTTCTCCCCTGGGGCATCAAATAGACATAAAATACAAGCACATGTCTTCCCTGGAAAAGCCGGTAGGACTGTCTTCGCTGGTGGGCGTTGGCGGCAAGACCGAGCGCACCACGCGGGCCCTCCAGTCGCGCTTCCTCGAGCTGATCGAAAAAGCGCGGCAAACTCGCCCGGCAAGCGACATCGAGCTGTTGCGGCGGGCCTTTGACTTTGCCGCCGAGCAGCACCGCACGCAGTTGCGCAAGTCGGGCGACCCTTACCTTTCGCATCCCCTGGAAGTCGCGCACATTCTGGCGGACATGAAGCTGGACATCACCACGCTCTGCGCCGCGCTGCTGCATGACGTGGTCGAGGACACGCGCGTATCCACGCAGCGCATCGCCGAACGCTTCGGGCAGGACATCGCCACGCTCGTCGAAGGGGTCACCAAAATCAACCGGCTGGACCTTTTGGCGCCCGAGGCGCGCCAGGCCGAAAACGTTCGGAAAATGCTCCTGGCCATGGTGAACGACGTGCGCGTCGTGGTGGTGAAGCTGGCCGACCGCCTGCACAACATGCGCACGCTCGGTTTCCTGTCCCCCGAAAAGCAGCAGCGCATCGCCCGTGAAACGCTCGATATTTATTCTCCTATCGCGCACCGCCTGGGAATGGGCTTGATCCGCGGAGAGCTGGAGGACATTGCCTTCAGCTACCTCGAGCCTGAGGCCTACCAGGAGCTGCAGAATACCGTCGTTGCCAAACGCAAGGAGTTCGAGACTTTTCTCGCGGAATTGAAAGACACCATTCGCAAGCGGCTCGAAGAAAACGGAATCACCGCCGAGGTCGACGGCCGCGTGAAGCGCCTGTATTCCATTCACCAGAAAAGTTTGCGCCAGCACCGCACCGTCGATCAGATTTACGACTTGCTGGCCGTGCGCGTCATTACCGACACCATCCGCAACTGCTACGCGGCCCTCGGCGTGATCCACCAGGTGTGGCGGCCCGTCCCCGGCCGGTTCAAGGATTACATCGCCATGCCCCGCCCCAACCTCTACCAGTCGCTGCACACCACGGTGATCTACTCCGGGCAGACGTTTGAGGTGCAAATTCGCACGCAGGAAATGCACCGCATCGCCGAGCAAGGAGTCGCCGCGCACTGGCGCTACAAGGACGGCAAGGACATTTCCGACGCGGACGATCAACGCATTTTATGGATGCGCCAACTGATCGAGTGGGTCAAGGATATGCAGGAGCCCTCGGAATTCATGTCCACGCTCAAGGTGGACCTGTACCCCGAGGAAGTGTACGCGTTCACGCCCAAGGGAAAAGTGCTGGCGCTTCCGCGCGGCGCGACTCCCGTGGATTTCGCCTATGCCGTGCACACGGAAGTGGGTAATCAGTGCATCGGCGCGAAAGTGAACGGGCAGATTGTCCCGCTGCGCCACGGCCTGTCCAACGGCGACGTGGTCGAGGTGTTGACGCAAAAGGGACACGTCCCCAGCCGGGACTGGCTGAATTTCGTGCGTACCTCGCGCGCGCGCAGCAAAATCCGCCACCACATCAACTTCGTCGAGCGCAGCCAGGCGACCGAAGTGGGCCGTCGTTTGCTCGAGCGCGAAGCGCGGCAAGTGGGCCGCAGCCTGAAAAAAATTCCCGAGGCGGATCTGTTGCGCGTCGCCACCGAATACGGCTGCGCCAAGGTCGAGGATTTGTTCGCGGATTTGGGATACGGGAAATATTCGGCGCGGCAGATTATTTCCAATGCGCTAGGCGAGCCGCTCGCGCCGCCCAAGCCCGCGGGAGAGAAGGAAGATCCCTCCGCGCGCCTGGTCTCGACCGTCAAGCGAATGCTGCGCGTGGGCGATCCGGCTCTTCAGGTGGGAGGACAGAGCGACCTGATGGTCTTCCGGGCGAAGTGTTGCAACCCGATCCCCGGAGATGAAATCGTCGGATATGTGACGCGCGGCCGCGGCGTCGCCGTCCATTCCCAATCCTGCCCCAACGTCCAGAATTTGCTCTACCAGGTGGAGCGCCGCATTGACGTGGAATGGGGCGGCGCCACCGGATCCACTTATCCCGTCACCCTGTTGATTCGCGCGCAGGACCGGCCCGGCATGCTCGCCGACATCACCACGGTCATCAGCGAGACCGGCTCGAACATTCGCACCCTCGGCAGCCATCCCGATAATTTGCACGCCCGCATCGATCTCACGCTGGAAATCAGCGACCGCAAGCAACTGGAACGAATCACCGCCAATATTCGCAAAATCTCCGGCGTGTTCGGCGTGGAACGCCTCTACAACGTGTAATTAGTAGCACAGGCTTCTGCCTGTGGGTTTATCTGGCGCGAGAATCGGAAAGCCCACAGGCTGAAGCCTGTGCTACCAAATCCTCTGGTTAATCTTCCAGGCACATGCCAACTCCGCTCACCGCCAGTTCAGCTAAAATGGGAACATGTTCCCTGCGCCCCCCCGACAATTTAATCTGGCCCGCCGCCTGCCGTGCGGATTGCTGCTGGCAGCGATGGCCCTGGTCATCTCCTGCAAGCCGGCCCAAAAACCGGACACGGAGCAAACCGAACAGCTGGCCATGTGGCTGGACAGCGTCCCGCAACTGAAGACCCTGAACGTCTCCAACGCCGAGGTCGCCGAACTCACCAAAGCCCATCAGGCCGGCCTCACCGATCCATCCAGCGTCGTCCTGATCAAGCTGGCGCGCGATCGCAAGCTGCCGTTTGCCGATGGGCAATCCATCGCGGATTTGCTGAATGCCGGATCCTCCGAAGAAACCGTTTTGGAACTTGCCCGGCTCAATCAATTGGGCCTGTGGGCCGGCGAGGCCCGCGCCATGCGGCTGGCGGGGCTTTCCGACAAAATCATTCTGGCCGTGGCGCACCGACGGTCGCAAAGTCTGCCGGTGATCTCCGGGCAAAAGCTCGCGGAATTGAAAAACACCGGCGTGCCCGACGTGAAAATCCTGGAAATGATTCAAAAAGGCGACACCGACGAGACGGCCACCAAATACATTGCTCAGCGCGAACGCGCCGCCGGCGGCCACAGCTTCGTGTACCAGGCGCATGCCCGCAAAAAGCACTGACCATAATTTAATTTTAACGATTTCATTTTGTTGCGGCGCACTTCCCGTATATCCTCGCGGATTGAAATGAAACCCGAGAGCGTGTGTCTTGCGCCGCCTTGCGAACGGTCATTGTGAATCCCATGAAACTTGAAATCGTCCAGGTTGGAAATCCCGTTCTGCGCCAGTGCGCCCGCCCGTTGAGCCTCGCGGAAATTCGCAGCCCCGAAATCCGGAAATTGATCAAATCCATGCGCGCGTGCATGCACGACACCCCCGGCGTAGGCCTCGCGGCACCGCAGTTGGGACTCCCTCTGCAACTTGCGGTCATCGAAGACCGCGAGGAATATCACAAGGAAGTTCCGGAAGCGCTGTTGAAAGAGCGCGAGCGCAGCCCCGTTCCCTTTCACGTCATCATCAATCCGTCGATCGAGGAAATCGGAAACGACAGGGCTGAGTTTTTCGAGGGCTGCCTGAGCCTCTCCGGATTTACGGCCCTGGTTCCGCGGGCGCGCGCCGTGCGCGTCACCTGCCTGGACGAGCGTGGCCAGCACAAAACGATCGAAGCTTCCGGATGGTATGCGCGAATCCTGCAGCACGAGATCGATCACCTGGCCGGCACGCTCTACATTGACCGCATGCAGACGCGATCCTTCACCTCCATGGAAAATTTGGCCGCCTTCTGGAAAGGCAAGCCGGTCGAAGAGGTCAAGTCGGAGCTCGAATTGAAATCGAGTTAGCTGAATTCTGAAGGGCTCAAAAAGCGAGCCGTCGAGGAATTGCAGCATTTTGCAGTGCCGGCGTCCCGCCGGCGATTTTTCCGATATCCGCTCCTCGCAAAAATGCCGGCGAGACGCCGGCGCTACAAAACGCAGCCTCGCAATTTTTTGACCGGCACCCTCCTCCCCGGTAGAATCACTTCATCTTGCCCACGGTAACAAAGTCGCGGATTGTCAATCTGTCTGCTCTTGGCGCGCTGACATTTCTCGCGGCGGGCTGCGTCCAGCCCCTTGGCCCGGGCTATCAATTTGCCGACCGGCAGGCGGAGATTCTGGTTTCCGGCGCGGCGCCCTCCCGCATCCATTTCCACGTCGCCGATGAACTCGAAAACGCCGGCGACCGTCCGCTGCGCTCGCTGGAAGTTCGCTTGCCCGAAGGTCGCGTATTTGGCGAGCAGAACCTGCGCGTGGTCATCGAGGGCGCGGAAGTTCCCGCGCAGCATAGTTCCAAAACCGATGCTCGCATGATGCGCGCCCCTTTCGATCCTCCCTGGCCGCAAAATGAGAAACGCAAAGTTGTCACGGAATGGGATTTGGTGCCGGAATCCTCGGCGCGAGGAACGATTGTCGCGTCGGCGGAGGGATTTTTTGTGGCCGACGAAACGGCACTTCCCATCTGGCAGACCCCCAACGGTATTTTTTCCAGAGGAGGAACGGATCCGGCCAAGGAACTCCTCACCGTATTTTCGCCGCCGGATTTTCGCGTTCTCGCTCCGGGCAAGGCTTTGAAACGCACCATGGATGGTAGCTATATTGCCCAGCGTTTTCTGATCAACCCGGACATTGATTCCATTCCCTACGTCGTCGCGGGCCGTTATCAGGAAAAGGTCATCCAGGCTCGGCAAGGCGAAGTCCAGTTCTGGACCTTCCGACCGCTGGACGCAGCGGCGGCGCAAGCCGCGGCAGAGCGAATTTCGTACACCATGAAAACTCTCACGGAATTTTATGGTCCCATTTCCAAAGGAAATGGCACCGTACGAATCGCCGAAGGCCCGGCCGAATTGCCCACCGAATTCGGCGCGTACCTCGATCCCGGAGCAGTTTCTTTTCCGCAAGGCGCGCTGCTCGATCCGCGAACTTTTCAACAAGGCCTGGCGAAAGAGGAAGTATTGCAGCTCGCCGAATACGAACTGGCGCGAACCTGGTTCGGCTGGCGCGTTCGCCCGCGCCCGGAAGCACAGATTCTGATGGGCCGCGGCGTGGGGCTCTTCGGCCTGGTGATTGCCGCCGAAGGCCGCGGTCCTGGCCAGCGGCAGAGCATGGTCGCGTCCCTCGTCGATCGTTACGACCAGGCGCGCGACACCGCTCCCGACCAAAGGCTGATGGAACCGCCCGCAGGCTATTCTCGCGCCGAGCGCATTTCGTCGGGATATCGCGCCGCGCTGTTTTTTGTAGCCCTCGAAGATTTGTGCGGCCACGACAATTTGAGGGCCGCGTTGCGCGAAGTCATTCGCGCCCGCGCGGGCAGCGACACAGGCTTTGAAGAGCTTCGCTCCGCGGCCGAATTCGCCTCCGGGAAAGACCTCGGGGAAATGTTTCGATCTTGGCTGGTTCTGCCGGGCATCCCCCAAGATTTTCGCGCCAGGTATCAGAGGTCCTCCAGCGCGCGGTTCCGGTACCAGTGAATTTATGGGGCGGAACTTCGCACCCGGCGATGAATCGAAACTGCTGTGTATCCTAATTTGTGAAACGGCATTTTGGGGAAGAGGTTTTTCAAGCAAGGAAAAACCCCCTGGTCTGAAGACCCGGGCTACAACGTTTGCGCTTGCACCCGGGCAATGCTGTAGCCCGCCTCTTCAGAGGTGGGGATTTTCGTAATTCTGAGCAACGAATTCCAACTCTCAGGAGGATCGTGTGATTGAAACCGTCGCAACCGATCGAGGACCTAAAGCCATCGGCCCCTATTCGCAGGCCATCCGCGCAAATGGATTTGTGTTTCTCTCCGGACAAATCCCGCTCGATCCGAGCACGCAGCAAGTTGTGGAGGGAGATGCCGCCGCGCAGACCCAACGCGTCCTCGAAAATCTGAAGGGCGTCGTGGAAGCGGCGGGATCGTCCATGCAGCGCGTGGTGAAGACCACCGTATTTCTAGCCGACATGAACGACTTCGCCGCGATGAACGACGTCTATGCCCGCTTTTTCGTCACCCACCCGCCTGCGCGCTCGACCGTGGAAGTTTCCAAGCTGCCTCGAAATGTCCGCGTCGAAATCGATCTGATTGCCCTGCTGTAACGCACCGGACATCCGCTGGCGCCCTATTGGTGGCGCATGCTTCAGCTTGCGAGGGTTTGTCCTTGCAAGGATCAAAACCCGCAAGCTAAAGCATGCGCCACTTAAATCCGCGTCGGGAACTTGAGATGTAACTCCACCTCCCCGTCCCGCGGATGCCATTGAACGTCAGGCTGAAATTCACGCCACAGCTGTAAAACCCAAATGAAACCGCGGCCAGCATTCCCGCATCTTTCAGCAAAGTTGGTACTTACTTGCCGCAAGGCCGCAATTTGTTGCATATTCCGTGTCTGCAGGGGGACGCCGTTCGAACGAAGCCCTTTGATTTTGAACCACCATCCGGTCGAATTCGGCATCTAAGCATGTGGGTACTCGCCTGCTTCAGTTCCTCTTGCCCATTGGATTCCGGTATGCCACAAATCACGGAGTTCGATCCAGCTTGGTCACGGTTTTAGTATGGAAAGCGCGAATCTTGGAGTAGATTTGTAGTTGTAAACGCCCTGGCCGAACCTCTGGGGAGGCTGCCTTTGCTTCTTCGCCAGAAGATCAATTTGCTCGTGCCCCGCGAATTTTCCGGAAGGGCCTACTTCTCCGCATGCAGAGAATTCTTGCGGCAAATTTCTTCCGGCGATCAAACGCAATCCCGCAGGCAACCCATTTTCCTCGCCCGATCTTTTGACCAGCAACCCTGCTCCCAGGAATTGCACGGAGTCATCGCCAAGCTCAAAACCATTCGGCAACGAATTCTAGCCAACACGCTTTTGCGCCGGTGGACAAAATGGTTCGTGTGGATGTTGATCGCTCTCATCGCGGTTGCGGCAGTCATCACGAAACTCGCGGGAGCGCTCTTCTTCATCGCCATGGTGGCAGCCGTTGGTGCGGCAAGTGTTTTGGTTTGGACCTGGCGGAACCGGCCTTCCCGTTACGAAACCGCGCGCCGTCTCGATTCCGCCGCCGGGCTCCGCGACAGGGTCTCCACCGCGATTTACCTCGGCGGCATCGCGGATCACGACGGCATGATCGGCGAACAGCGCAGGGACGCCCTGGCGCATCTTGTGAAAGTGGACCCGCGCGGATTTTTCCCCCTGCAGTGGCCGGGAAACGCCAGACGAGCGTTCGTTCTTGTATTGCTCGCGGCCGGATTATTCGCCTATCGCATTCACCACCAGCCGCCGCTCATTTCGCTGCTGCAGACCACGGCGCGTTCTCAGCTGGTGCAATCGATTCTTTCTCCCATCGTGCACGCCATGGAGAAAGATCTGCAAAGAACCGTGGCCCTGGTCACCATGAAGCCGGAGGCGACCGGCGAGGAACTCCAGCGCAGCGACGCCGTTTCCAGCAGCGACGATCTGTGGAAAGCCGACGACAAGGCCGCCGGCGCGGAAGCCCAAAAAGACGCGGCCGATGCGGGCGAGGGCGATCAGCCGCAGGACCAGTTGCAGGCGCCCGGCAGCCAGGAGGGCAATCCTTCCGGCGACGCCCGGCAAGATAGCAATTCGCAATCGCAGGAAGGCAAGAGCGGAAACGAAAGCGCGGACGACAAATCGCAGGAACAGTCCGAACAGCAGGGCCCGGAAGGGCGTCAGTCCCTCGGGCAGTCTCTCATGCAAGCCCTGAAAAACATGATGTCGAACTCCCCGAATCAGCAGGCCAACAATCGCGCCGCCCAGAAGCCGAGCGGACAGGGCACGCCGCAATCGGGCAATTCGCAGCAGCCCGGCGCAACGGAGAGCGACAAGCGCGGCGAATCGCGGGGAAATTCCGACGCCAAGCAAAAGGCCACGCAGACCGCCAGCGAAGGCGCCGGGAGCCAGCAAGGCTCGAAGGAGCTGCGCAAGGATCAGGAAAGCCATCCGGTCAATGCCGTTCCGGATCGCGTCGCGCTGGAGGCCAGCGGGTTTAAGGAACAGACGCGCATGAAAGTCGCGACCGAGACCGGCACGGCGCAACTCGCCGACCGCGGTTTATCGCCCCAGCAGGACGCCGTGGTTAACGGCGCCGAACAGGAAAATATCCCGGCACGCTACCGATTTTATGTGCAGCGTTATTTTGAACATACCGACAATGGGAAGCATTGAGTTAGAATCTCGGAGAAATCGCACCCGGCTCCAGGGACCGGTCTCCGCCTGCTTACCCTGAGTTGCCAGGGGACGCGGGCGAGACCAAGGATGGATTCATGACCAGTTCGGTGGGAACGGAAGGCCAAGCGGGCGGCCAGCCCCTCGGCCAGCAAGCGGAATTTCTCGCCGAAAAAATGGCGGAAGTTCGCGGGGAAATTTCCAAGGCCATCGTGGGCCAGGCGGAAGTGGTCGACGGGGTGCTGATCGCCTTGCTGGCCGGCGGGCACGTGCTGCTCGAAGGCGCGCCGGGCCTGGGGAAGACCATGCTGGTGCGCACCCTGGCGCAGGCCGTGGCGCAGAAATATTCCCGCATTCAGTTCACTCCCGATCTGATGCCGGCCGACGTCATCGGCACCTCCGTGGTTCAGGAAAACGGGGACGGCAGAAAATCGCTGGGCTTCCAGCCCGGACCAATATTTACTAATCTTTTACTTGCTGATGAAATTAATCGCGCCACGCCAAAAACCCAGTCCGCGCTCCTCGAGGCCATGCAGGAAAAGCAGGTCACCGTGGCCCACACCTCGCACCTGCTTGAGGAGCCTTTCTTCGTCATGGCCACTCAGAACCCGCTGGAAATGGAAGGCACCTATCCGCTGCCAGAAGCCCAGCTCGATCGCTTCCTTTTCAAACTGCGCGTGCCTTATCCCGGGCGCGAGGACCTGCACGACATTCTGGACCGCACCACGCAGGGAACGCCCGCGACGGTTTCTCCGGTTGTGAACGGAACGCAAATTCTGGAGATGCGCAAAGTCGTGCGCGCGGTTCCCGTGGCGCCGCACGTGCAAGAGCACGTCGTGAAACTCACCCTGGCCACGCATCCCGAGAACCGCGAGAATCTTCTCGCCAGCAAATACATCCGCTACGGCAGCTCGCCGCGCGGCGCGCAAACGTTGATCCTCGGCGGGAAAGTCCGCGCGCTCCTGGACGGCCGCTACAACGTGAGCATGGAAGACATTCGCGCGCTGATTCTCCCCGCCCTGCGCCACCGCATCATCCTGAACTTTGAAGCCCAGGCGGATGGCCGCACGCCCGACGATTTGCTGGAAGAAATCGCCGGCAAGATCTGCGCGAAATAGGTTTGAGTAGCACAGGCTTCAGCCTGTGGGGGTTTGTCCTTGCAAGGTCGAAACCCCACCGGCTGCCCTTCACGCATGCTCAGGGTAAAAAGTCTTTGCCACTAAGAGCAGAACCCGATGGCCACAACTTCTCCGCTCTTGCTCGACCGCGAATTCCTGAAAACGCTGGAGCAGGTCACGCTGCTGTGCCGCACGAATCTGTCCGGCGCCGTCGGCCCCGAGCACCGCTCGCGCACGCGCGGTCCGGGAATGGAATTCGCCGATTACCGCCGCTACAGCTTCGGCGACGATCCCCGTTCCCTGGATTGGAGCGCCTACCTTCGCCTGGGAAAACTCTTCCTGAAGATTTACGAAACCGAGCAGCATATCCCCGTGCGCATTTTGCTGGACCGCAGCGAGTCCATGGACTTTGGCGATGAGGGCGAGTCGAAATTTCTCTATGCGCAACGTCTCGCCGCGACCTTTGCCTATCTCGCGCTGCTGCATCTGGACACCACCGCCGTAATTCCCTTCGCCGACCGGCTGCAAAAACCCCTGGTCGTTTCCGGCGGGCGCGAGCGCCTGTGGCCGGTGCTGCAATTTCTCGGCGAACAATCCTGCGGAGGCGGCACGGACTTATTCGGCTCGGTGAAGGAATTCATGAGCAATTTTTCGACCCGGGGAATCGCCATCCTGATTTCCGATTTTTTCGACGAGCAGGGCTGCGAGCGCGCCGTCGAGATGCTGCGTTCGGCCGGGCATGATTTCGTTTTGCTCCAGGTGCACAGCGCCGAGGAGCAGCATCCCTCCGCCGCGGGCGAACTGATTCTGGAGGATGCCGAGACGGGAACGCAGCGCACCGTGGAGTGCTCGCCGCAAAGCACGGCGTTGTACGAGCGCCGGTTCCAGGAATTTTCCGGACGCTTGCGGCGCCTGGCCCTGCGCAACGGCGGGAGATACGCGCGCGCCGTGACCAATATCGCCTACCAGGAATTCGTGCTCCGAAGTCTTCGGAGCGGGCAGGTGCTGGCATGAACTGGCTGGCGCTCAGCCCCGTGGAAATCGCTGTTGTGTGGGCCTCGCTCGCCGCCGCCGCGCTGTGGCTTTACCTGCATCACCGGCGCCCGCAGCACCGCAAAGTTTCCACCCTGCGTTTCTGGGTCAGTGTGCAGCCGATTTCGCAGCCGCGCCGCCGCAAGCTTCGCGAGCCCTGGGCCTTCCTGGCTCAGGTTTTATTTTTGCTCCTGCTTGTTCTCGCGCTGGCGAATCCGCGTTGGGGCCCCGCGATCCAGGGCCGCAGCGTGGCGATCGTGCTGGACGCCTCGATCTGGTCGCAGACGCACCCCGCGGGAGAACCGGCCTGGATCGACCGCGAACGCGCCGAAGCTCTGCGTGTGCTGGATTCGCTCCCCGGCGGAGACCGTGTGCTTCTGCTTCGCGCCGAGGCGGATGCGCCGCCAATCCTTCCTTTCACGACGGACCGGGCAGCGCTGCGCCGCGCCATTCTCAACGCGCAACCTTCGAGCGTCGCAGCCGATCTTCCGCGCGCCCTGGAAATGGGCCGCGCGGCGCTGGGCGGGACGGGACGCGGCCTGCTGGTTTACGTCGGCCCCGGCCTTGTCGATGCCGGGCAAGCCCGCAGCCTGGATGAATTTCGCGCCCAAGTTGAATCCTCCGACAATCGCGCCGGCCAGCCTCAATTTCTCGCCCGCCTCGTAGGGGATTGGGCTTCCGTGCAGAACAGGGGCATCACCCGGCTTTCGCTGCGCCGCGACGCCGCGCAGCCCGATCGCTGGCGCCTGCTCACGCAACTCAAAAATTACAGCAACGAAAAATCGGATGTGCTGCTGTCTTTTTCCGTGAACGGCCAGCCCATCGGCCGTCATAAAGTCTCGCTCGCGCCGGAAGCCCTGGCCAACGCGGAGGATGAATTTACCTGGGACCAGGGCGGAATGTTGCAGGCGGAAATCAGCCCCTCTGACGCGCTGCCGGCGGACGACCGGGCCGTCGTCAATATCCCCACGTTCCGCACGGTGCGCGTGGCCGTGTTCGCCGCCAACGCGTCTCCTTTCGCCGCGGACCTGCTCGGCGTGCTTGCGAGCAATCCCTACGTGCAGGCGCAGATTCTGCCGGCCGAGCTCGGCGGCAGCGCTTCCCCGGACATCGCGATTTACCAGGGAGTTACTCCAGCCGCGCGCCCGGATTTTAATTCCATTTGGTTTCTGAGCGGCCCGCAGTTGGCCGGATCCCGCCCGCAGCGCGTTACAGGATGGAGCTCTCAGCATCCGGCGACGCGCTGGGTCCGCACGCGCGACATCAGCGTGCGCAATCCCGCCGCGCTCAAAGTCCAGCCCGGCGACACCGTTCTCGCTTCCACCGAGGGAGACCCGCCCGCCCCGCTGATTTTGGCGCGCGAACAAGACGGGCGCAGAATGCTGATCATCGGCTTCAATCCTCACGATTCCAATTTTCCGCTGGAGTCGGCGTTCCCTTTGCTGATGGCCGGGAGCGTCGAGTGGATGACCCATTCCGTCGAC
>Ga0210409_10001586_pt1 | contig 29138 bp, 19 predicted proteins | sample IncBWH17MmetaG_FD_161649 | JGI IMG/M metagenome (GOLD analysis project Ga0210409, IMG submission 161649) | Forest soil microbial communities from Barre Woods Harvard Forest LTER site, Petersham, Massachusetts, United States - Inc-BW-H-17-M | ecosystem: Environmental > Terrestrial > Soil >...
CGCACTTGGCAGTGGATGCAAAAATGTTCTGCGCTGCCAGTATCACGGCTGGACCTACACGCTCGATGGCCGGTTGATCGGCACGCCGGACGTCGAGGGCGTCGAGTTTTTTGATCGCAGCACCATGGGCATGGTGCCGCTGCGCTGCGAAACCTGGGAGCAATTCATTTTTGTGAATTTCGACCTGAAGACTGAGCCACTTTCAACGTTTCTTGGTCAGATGCCACAACAGGCGCTTGGTTTTCAATTCGATGGGCTGCAATTTGCCGACCGCCGCGACTACATCATCAACTGCAATTGGAAAGTCTATGTGGACAACTATCTCGAGGGCTACCACATTCCTATCGCGCATCCCGGCCTTATGAAGGAAATCGATTACGCGCACTATCGCACCGACACGTTTCGCTATTACTCGCAGCAGTTCGCGCCCATCCGCGCGATGAAACCGGAAGAGGCGGGCGAGCGTTTTTATGCCCCTGGGGCAGGTTTGCAGGAAGCGCTCTACTTTTGGATTTTCCCGAATTTGATGCTGAACATCTATCCCGACAATGTTTCGACGAATGTAATCATTCCTCTCTCACACGAAAAAACCCTCACCATCTTCGAGTGGTTTTTCCACGACGTGACTCTGGAAAAAAACCAGGAACGCATCAAGAAAGCCGTGGCATTCAGCGATGAAGTGCAGCAGGAAGACATCGGCCTTTGCGAGAATGTCCAGCGCGGCCTGCGTTCCTCGACCTACGATCGCGGCCGCTATTCTGTGAAGCGCGAAAATGGCGTTCACCATTTCCACATGCTCCTCGGCGAGTTCCTGGCGCGGCCGTAGCCGGCGATGAGGCGGACGTGACCGTTCTCCTGATGGGAACCGCCGGATCGGGGAAGACCACCATCGGCAAGCTGCTCGCCGCGAAACTGAACTGGGAGTTTGCGGACGGCGACAGTTTTCATTCGCCCGCCAACATTGAAAAAATGTCGCGCGGTATTCCGCTTACCGACGGAGACCGCGTCCCGTGGCTGAATTCCATTCGTGAAGCGATTTTGCAATGGGACGCGCAACAGAAAAACATCGTTCTGGCCTGCTCCGCGCTCAAACAAATCTACCGCGACAAGTTGCTGGTCAATGCGAACGTGAAGCTCGTCTATTTGAAAGGCTCGTATGCACTGCTTCGCGAGCGATTGCATTCGCGCAAAGGACATTACGCCACCGAGCAACTTCTCATCAGCCAGTTCGCGGATCTCGAGGAGCCTGCGAACTCCGTCACCGTGGACGTGACGCCTTCTCCGGAAGAAATCGTCGCGGAGATTCGAACGAAGCTGGCTCTGAAATAGGATCTGCCGCGTTTTCGAAACGATTCTTCGCATTCCTGCCATGCTTTCTGTACAATCCCCGTACTCCTACCGTCTGAAGCGGGCGTCATGAAACTGAATTCCATTCTGTTGAAGAGCACCGTGGTCGCCGCGCTGGGCGGATTGCTGTTTGGATTTGACACCGCGGTAATTGCGGGTGCGACGCAGGCGTTGAAGATTCAGTATCACCTCCCGCCGTTCTGGGAAGGTTTTACGGTTGCGAGCGCGCTGATCGGAACAGTGATTGGCTCGATGCTGGCGGGAATTCCCGGAGACCGTTTCGGAAGGCGTGACAGTCTTCGAGGAATGGCGGTGCTGTACGTTGTTTCCGCGCTGGGTTGCGCGTTGGCGTGGAACTGGACAGCGCTTGTCATTTTCCGGTTTGTTGGCGGACTTGGGATCGGCGGATCCTCCGTTCTTGGGCCCATGTACATCGCGGAGATTTCTCCTGCGAAGTGGCGCGGGCGGCTGGTGGGCTTTTTTCAGTTCAACGTGGTGTTCGGAATTCTGCTGGCTTATCTTTCGAATTATAGTATCGGGATGATGGGGTTTGGCGGCGCGGAATGGAGATGGAAGCTTGGAGTCTCCGCAGTTCCGGCCGCTTTTTTCTTTTTGATGCTTTTCGGGATTCCGAGAAGCCCGAGATGGCTGGTCAAGAAGGGAAGAATTGAGGGAGCGCGCGAGGTGTTACGCCTGACGGGGGAAGAGAATTATGAGCAAGAATTGAAAGATATCGTGGAGTCGATCGACGCGGAACACGTCACAAGCGATGCACTCTTCACAAGAAAATACCGTCTGCCCATATTTCTCGCGGTGTCCATCGGGATGTTCAACCAGCTTTCCGGAATCAACGCGATTCTCTATTACTTGAATGCGATTTTCGAACATGCGGGCTTCAGCAAAGTGTCAGGCGATTTGCAATCCCTGGCCATTGGCGGGACGAATCTGCTGTTCACCATGATTGCGATGTCCGTGATCGACAGGGTGGGGCGCAAAACGTTGCTGCTGATCGGATCCGTCGGCACCGCCATCTGCCTTGCCGGCGTTGCGGCCATTTTTTTCACACGGCGGCACGAAAATCTGCTCGTGTGGATGCTGGTGGGTTACATCGCTTTCTTCGCGTTTTCGCAGGGCGCGGTCATCTGGGTTTTCATCAGCGAAGTATTTCCGAATCGCGTGAGGGCTAAGGGGCAAAGCCTGGGGAGCTTTGCGCACTGGATCATGAACGCCCTGATTTCCTGGACGTTTCCGCTGATGGCAGCATCTTCCGGCGGTTATCCGTTTGTGTTTTTCTCGGCGATGATGGTGCTGCAATTCTTTGTGGTGTTGTTCGTCTACCCGGAAACAAAGGGCATCTCGCTGGAGGACATGCAGAAAAAACTCAAGATCGCGTAGATCGGTCCAGTGAATTCTCCGCCCTGATCAAGGCTTCTCTCCCGAGGATTGACGCTTGAGAGCATCGAGGTTGTCGCGCGCGAGCGCCAGGTTAGGATCAATCGCCAGCGCTTTTTCCAAATGTATTTGCCCTTCCTTCCAATTCCCGGTTTCGGCCAGCGCGGTTCCAAGATTTGCTTCGGCATTGGCGTCGCGCGGATTGATTCGAACGGCGGCGCGAAACTGTTCCACGGCTTCCTTGAAGTTTTCCTGCATGGCAAGCGCAATGCCGAGATTGTAATGCGCATCAAAATAGTCCGGCCGGGTCCGCAACGCCGTTCTCAGATATGGGACCGCTGCTTCCGGATGACCTGATGCAATGATGGTTCCACCAAACGCGTTATTCACCGCCGGGTCTTCCGGCCGGATGCGCAAGGCCATCTCGTAGTGTTGCATGGCCTCCGCGGATGCGCCGCGGACCTGGAGCATGGCCGCGAGATTGTAGTGGGCCTCGAAGTCCGCGGGATTCTTGTCCACATTGTGCCGCGCCATCGCCTCCTGTAGGAGCCGCCGCGGATCATTCGCCTCGCCCGGCACGGTGCGTGGCAAAACCTGGAGCCACAGGTGAGCCATTTCGTCGCTGGAGCGATTGCCACCGGCGACGCGCTTCGGAGGATCGTTGGGATTGCGCACATTGTCAGTGGAGTTGTCGTAGGAATAACGCATGGAAATGACAGTTCCTGAGGGCAATTCGACGGGAGAAGAGTAGCGATAGATCGCCTGCCAGTTCAAATCCCACTTCGCAATGTGGATTAACGATTGTTTTGTTCCGCCGGGAAACGTCGCGAACGCCTGCATGTCTTTCGCGAGGTAATGCGCGTGGGGATAAATGGCAAGGACCTGGGCGTCCACCGGCATCGTGAATTCGTCCGTGACAACGAATTCTTTTTCTCCAGGAGGAATGTTCAGTTTTCGGTCGTTTTCCAACTGGACCAGCATGGGGAAGAGTGTCGCGGGGCGATCCGTGAAATACAGTCCGAGGCTCGGCTGAATCCATTCGGGCTTCCCCGAAGGCTGCAGGTGAATATTCAGAACTAAATCGGTGTGGGCATCCAAGCGCAGGGCCAAGCCATCCGGCTCGGTGTAGGGAATTGTGCCGGGCTTCCAGAAAAGGAAATGGCTGTCCGGGTCAAAGGCCTCGGATTCGATTTTGACTTCCATGCCGGCGAAGCCAGAGCCGGGAGAAGATTCCTGGGCGCGCGCAGATTGCGTGCGGTCCACCAAAATGTTTGCATGATGGACCACGCGTTTGTCACCGGGACGAATTTCGATGGCCTTCAGCCAGCGGGTCTGATTGACCGGCGTTCGAAAGACAAAATTCCAGTATTGATCGGTCCCGCTGGCAGCCAGCCGATATGGCTGTTCCGCCTTGACGATCAGATCGGGTTTCCCAATTTGCCAGCCTTCGACAAAATCGGGCTCGGGCGGTAGATCGGATGGGGAGCCTTCGATCGCGCCCTCCTGGACCCATTTCGCAATCAACTGGATCTGTTGTTCAGAGAGACGAAGTTCATCCGCGAGCTTGAATTCGCCGGGTTCCGGCAGCCAGGGTGGCATGAATCGGGATTGCGTGACGAACGCAATTTGACTGGCACGGGATTTTGCGTCGTTGTAGGTGAGAAGTGAAAAGGGGCCAGATTCGCCGGGGCGATGGCAGTTTGTGCAGTAGTGAAGGAGGATGGGAGCGATGTCCCGATTGAAGGTGATTTCCGGATTTGCTCCGCGGCTCTGCTCCTGTGGTCTAGGACGCGAGCGGCTTTGCGTGGAGAGAAGAGCCGCGAACAGGAGGAACGGGACAACTGTTGAAACCGTTCGCCGAAGGCGTTTCATCGGAGGTCTGAGATGAAGCATCCCACGCCATCCACGGAAGCTGCCGGTGGAGTGACGCCTTTGCTGGCGGCTTCGATGGCGTCGGCCAGCTCATGAGTGGTGGCGGCGGGGCGGCTTCGGCCAAAATCCTCATAGAGATTGTCGATGCGACCGTGGTAGACGAGCTCGCGCTTGGCGTTGAATACGGCGACTTCCGGTGTCACCTTCACGCCGCTCTTTTTTACCAGGTCATGTTCCGGATCCCGAAGAGCAGAGAGCTTGTAATTGTATTCTTGCAAGTAGGCGCGAATTTCTTCGGAGGATTTGCTCTTCTCCGGGAAAACCAGCCAGAATGCGGACTCGCGCGCGTATTTGACGCTTAGTTCCTGGATGAGGGGGGCGTAGCGATTCGAAAGCGGGCAGTCCGTGCGCACAAAAACGAGAACGACGATCCGGCCGGGCGATAGCTTCAGAGGGTCGACAGGAGCACCGGCAAGATCAGAGGATTGCTGACCCGCCGCAACGGGCAAGAAGGAGAGGCAAAAGATCAGAACCGCCGTAAGCGCCAGTTGAGGCAAGGAAACCGTCCCGAGAGTATACCAATCGGTGCGCAATGCAATCCGCCTGAGGGAAGACGACCAAATCTTACACCCGCCCGGAAGGGGTGTCTAATTTGGCGGGTATTTGGGCCGGGTCCCTTTCCGGGGAGCGCGTTCATCGGGCGCTGCGCTGTTCATCGGTATTTAGCGCGATAAAGATCCTGATGGAGGCTGGAATCTTCTGCTGTTTACAAGATATCCTGTCAGCGGCGACAGAGCGGCAACGGACGCCGGAGTGAGGAAAATGATGGTTACGAGACGTGAATTTCTAGATGCGCTGGCAGTGGGAGCGGCGGGGCTGGCCGTGGGAACGACGACCAAGAGCTACGCCCAGATTCTCGGTTCGAACGATCGGCTTAACTTTGCGGTGATCGGTCTGAATGGGCGCGGTTACGCTCATCTCGCTGGGATTAAGGCGAACAAGGGCGCCGCGCGCATCTCGCACGTCTGCGATGTGGACAGCACCATTCTCAAGAAGTTTGCGGACAGCGTGCAGCGCGAGATGGGTGAGGCGCCTGCGACGGAGAAAGACTTTCGCAAGATTCTTGAGCGGAAGGACGTGGATGCCATCACCATTGCGACTCCCGACCATTGGCATACGCCGATGGCCATCGCGGGATTGCAAGCGGGGAAGCACGTGTATGTGGAAAAGCCGTGCAGCCACAATCCTGCTGAAGGCGAGATGCTGGTGCGGGCGCAGGAGAAGTATGGAAAGCTCGTGCAAATGGGCACGCAGCAGCGCTCTTCCGCGCACACGATCGAGGTCGTCGAAAAAATCCGCGAAGGGATTATCGGCAGGCCCTACCTCGCGAAAGCCTGGTACAGCAATGTGAGGAAGTCCATTGGCACAGGCAAAGAAGTGCCGGTGCCGACGCAGCTGGATTGGGACTTGTGGCAGGGACCGGCGCCGCGCCGTCCTTATCGGGACAATGTCCATCCGTACAACTGGCACTGGTTCCGAAATTATGGGACTGGCGAGACGCTCAACAATGGCACGCATGAGGTGGATGTCTGCCGCTGGGCGCTTGGCGTTGAATATCCGAAGCGAGTGACTGCTTCGGGCGGCAGATACCATTTCAAAGACGACTGGCAGTTTTATGACACGCTGGTGACCAGCTTCGAATACGAGGACAAGATGATTTCGTGGGAGGGAAAGAGCTGCGAGGGCATGAAGTATTATGGTCGCGATCGTGGCGCGACAATCCTGGGGACGACTGGCTCGGTGCTAGTCGATCGCGATGGCTACGAGATCTACGACCTCAACGGGAAGAAGACGAGCGATTTGAAGGCTGGCAGCAAAACCTCTTCCTCGGACCTCCTCGGGCGTGATTCGATGACCGATGCGCACTTCGCGAACTTCATCGCGGGAATTCGCAAAGGCGATAAGCTCAACGCTCCTATCGCCGTCGGAAACGTTTCCGTTACGATGCTGCAGATTTCCAATATCGCGTGGGAAGTCAACCGCGAACTGCATCTCGACACGAAAGACGGGCGAATCCAGAATGATGCGGAAGCGATGAAGATGTGGGGCCGCGAGTATGAAAAGGGGTGGGCCCCGCGGGTCGGATGAGAACGTGGTCAACCGTCAGTGTTCAGCTGTGAGTAGCAGTAGAAGGGGATTTGGTTTATTCAGGTGATTACGAGGAGTGGAACACTCTAGGCCGCTTATGAAAAACATGATCTCTCGCCGCAATTTTGTTCGCTCTAGTGCGCTTGTTGGGGCTGCGTTGGCTGCTTCGAGGGAGGGCTTCGCTTTGGCCCATGGAGGGCCATCGGCAGACGAAACGGCGCCGATCCGATTGGGAGTAGCCAGCTATACGTTTCGAAACTTCGGCCGCGCGCAGTTGATCGGCTTTCTGAAGCAGCTCAACTTGCTTGAGCTGAATGCCAAGGACGTCAAAGATCATTTGCCAATGGACCCGCAGGAAGAGGCGGCTGCGCTGGCGGGCTATGCCGCCGCGGGGATCAAGCTTCACGCGGCAGGAACCATCTATTTCGCAAAGGATGAAGACGCGGACATCCGGAGCAAGTTCGAATACTGCCAGCGCGCGGGGATTGGAGTCATCGTCGCGGGCGATCCCTCTCCTGAAACTCTGCCTCGCGTCGAGAAGTTCGTGAAGGAATACGATATCCGCATTGCGATCCACAATCACGGGCCGGAAGATAAGTTGTGGCATTCACCGCTGGACGTATTGAAGGCGGTGAAGGGAATGGATCCGCGTATCGGGTGCTGCATTGACGTTGGACATACGGTTCGCGCCGGAACGGATGTGGTGCAGGCGATTCACGAAGCAGGCCCCAGACTGTTTAACGTTCATATGAAGGACCTCACGAATTCCCAGAGCAAAGAGAGTCAGGTCGCGGTGGGAGAAGGCGTGATGCCGGTGCGGAAGATGTTTGAAGCGCTGGTCGCGATGAAATACAAAGGCTTTGTTGATCTGGAGTATGAGATTCATGGGGACGATCCGATGCCGGGTGTGAGCAGCAGCTTTGCGTATATGCGTGGCGTCCTGGCGGGAATGGGGTATACGAGGCAGAGCTGAAGCGTTTTGTTGTCTGGCGACCGAATAAATTGTGTGGCAGTCGGGGGCTTGGCGGGCGAATATCCCTCGTATCCACAAGCGCATCAGCTGGAAAAAGCGGTTGGTACCTGGCCACGCGCCGAAAACTTCTTGTCCTAATCACCATCGTGAATAAACGTGGCCCAGACCTTGCTGATAGCGTTTGGGGCCTTGGCAGGTTCGTGTTTAGAAACACTCGGTGTCAGCTTTCGCATGACAAACTCCTGAAGGAGATTGATAGCGGCGGACTCGCCAATGCCGATCAAAGCGTTTTCAAACGTTAGCTCCGCTCCTTCGCGATTTTTGGCTGGATAGTAGAGATTTGAGATGCCTCCCGCGGCGAGGCTTCCCATGATACTCGAGTAATTTGCTTGCCAGTGTCCGTTGTCGCCCTTGCAAATCACTGAATTGGCCAGTGCGTACAGAATCCGCGAGCGCTTGCTGCCGGTTCCCTTGTAGAAATAGCGTGGATCCTGCTTCAGAAGAGACGGCAGCACGGCGCTTCCAATAAACGTGCCCGCCACAAAGTTGCCATAGGAGGCGGCGTAGTACTTTCCATAAGCTTGCGCGCCTTGACCATAACCACTGAACTCATTTTGGGCTTGCTGGATTCCCGCGACGGCCCCGGTTAGCCCGAAGCTCACTGGATCTACTATGGTCTTCCAGGCAAGCTCGAACTTTTGTTTCGGAGCGAGAGGAACGGCGTTGTGGTCGTAGCTGACATAGAAATTTGGAACGACACCGAGCACACGCTGCTTCTCTTCCACCTTGATCTCATCCTCTGCCACATCAACGCGTGCGGGTACGACGCGCACCTCCGTGACGGCGGTGGCAAGAGCTAAGGCGATCTGCGGGACAGTAAAGATTTCCCCGGACCGCAGACTTCCCGAGGAGGATTGCGTTGTGAAGCCGGCGGAGATAAAAGTGAGTTGGAAAGGTCCGGGGGCGACGTGGGCAAAGGAGAACTGGCCATCCTCGCCGGAGAAGACTTCCTGGTCCGGGGATTGGTCCTCGCGCACGAGTTTCACCCGGGCTCCGGCGACGGCGGCACCGGTTTGATCGACCACGGTTCCGCTGATGCTTCCCGATGAGCTCTGATCTTGAGACTGTGGGCCGGGTGATATGCTTTGTCCCTGTGCCTCAGGCGCACCCGTCCTTAATCCTGGCAGGGAAATGCGCAGCTGAGCCGCGGCCCGCGGTGCAAAGGCGCACAGCAGGGCACCGAGAGTCAAACCGACTATCCAAGGAGCGAATTTGGGCATAGTCATTCCCATCCCGCCATTATGATGCACCGAGGACCCGTTTTGGATTCCCTAAATTTTTGGGAACTTTATGAGTTAATGGCAGGCCCCCCAATCGTTGGAGAACCGTTTGTCTGAGAAGCGCCGAATACGGAAGAGTGGATTCTCAGTGGATAGGTGGGATTGACGCGCTCGCGCGCAGGGTTGCTTCCAAAAAGAGGGCTGAATTCGCAAATGGTCAGTACAGAGGCTCATTTTAGCGCGGCGGAGGCTTGCGGCGCACAAGCAGCAGGAGATCGGCTTGGTGAAGCCAGTCGCAGCGTGCTAATTCGTGATTTTGGCGATGAACACGGAGTAGGGTTCCATTGGGATGGAGCCGCTCGCGGGAGGCAGCGGCTTGTGAAAATTTGCCAGCAGGACGCTGACTTTCGGCGTGGGAAATCCCAGGGACGCCGGGTCCAGTTGAACGTTTTGGTCCGTCGCGGACATGTTCAGCATCACCAGGATAGCTTCGTCCTTGTAGCGGCGCAGGTAGGTCAGCACGTTCGGATCTTTTTCATTCAGCATGGTCAAGTTGCCCTCGATCAGCGCGGGTTCCTGGTGGCGCAATGAGAGCAGCTGCCTGTAAAAACTCAGCACGGAATTGGGGTCCTTCATTTCACTGGCGACATTGTGTGTTTTGTAGCTAGTAGGAACGGGGAGCCAGGGTTTTGCCTGGCTGAACCCCGCGTTGCTGCTGTCATTCCATTGCATGGGCGTGCGTTCACCGTCGCGGCCTTTTTCCAGCGGCCAGCCTAGCTTGCCGATAGGATCCTGGACGTCGTCTTTGCTCTTGGGGTCGTTGTTCTCCATGCCGATCTCTTCGCCGTAATACATGATGGCCGTGCCGCGAAGCGTAAGGTAAAAGCCCGCCATGAGCTTGGCGATGTCGTCGTTGTGCGAACCGTCGGCGTAGCGCGTGTAGGAACGCACGATGTCGTGATTGGTGATGACGTAGACGGGCCAATGGCCGGCGGCGTCTACTGCGGCGATATGCTTGCGGTACTGCTCCGCGGAGAGCCCTTTGAATTCCGTCATCATCAGGTCCATGGGCAACTGGAGCTCGTCGTTGTTTTGCCCGTAATAATCTTTGAGTTCGGAAACGTTGGTGGTCCACGTTTCGCCGATCAGGACGGAGCCGTATTCGTTGGCCGCGCTGCGCAGTTTGCGCATGACGTCGTGCACTTCAGGCAATTTCTTGTTGTACTTCTCGAGCATGTTGGGGCGGCCGAATTTGTCGGTTCCGGGCAGGACGGGATTGTCGGTGAGCTGGGGATCTTCGAAGAGCGTATCCACGGCATCCAGACGGAATCCGGCGACGCCGCGCTTGTACCAGAAGCGCGTCACGTCGAGCATGGCTTTTTCCACGGCGGGATTGCGCCAGTTCAGGTCCGGCTGCTCAGGATAAAAATAGTGGTAGTAATACTGATTGGTCTTGGGGTCGGGCTTCCACGCGGAGAGGCCGAAGGTGGAAAGCCAATTGTCAGGCGGCTGGCCGGGCCCTTTGCCGTCGCGCCAGATGTACCAATCGCGGTGCGCGGAGGTTCGCGAAGATTTGGAATCCAGGAACCACTTGTGCTGGTCCGAGGTGTGGTTCACGACGAAATCGAGAATTATACTGATGCCGCGCTTCTTGCCTTCGCTTGCCAGATGATCGAAATCCTTCATCGTGCCGTACATGGGGTCGATTGCCTCGTAATCGGAAACGTCGTAGCCAAAATCCACTTGCGGGGAAGGGAAGCACGGAGTGATCCAGACGGCGTCGACGCCAAGTTCCTTCAGGTAGTCCATTTTCGAAGCAATGCCATTGAGGTCGCCCACGCCGTCGTTGTTGCTATCAGCAAAACTGCGCGGATAAATTTCGTAGAAAACCGCGTGCTGCCACCAGGGGTGGCCCAGCGCATCCACGGATTTCTGCTGGGCGAAGGTGCGGGGCGATGCCAAGCCGAGCAAGGCGAGAAGAACTATCGCAAGCAATTCTTTTCTGAACATGGCATTCGGCTCCTTTGTCTGATGGATTCCAATCCAAGAGCCTAACACCAAATGGAGGATTCGAGATGGAGGTGAGAGACACTAAGATGGCGACTTCGAGCGCAGGGATGCGAAAGATTTCGCGGAAAGCAGGCGAGTATAAATCGGAGCGGAAGCGCGCGAGCCTATCCATAGAGGGCCAATCATTGAAGGCGATGAAAGAAAAAGTGTGGCACAACTGGCGGATGGAGGAGAATTGTCTCCGAGTCCGTTTGTTCCGCGCTCCAGGCAGCATCGAGCGGAGTGCTGGCGGCGGACTGATGGGGATGTCCACATGAAAGCCTGTGTGCTTGTCCGTCCGGCGTTACTTGAGACACAACCTCTCCAATACACGGAAGTGCAAATGCCCGAGCCGGGCACGGGAGAAATTCTCGTACGTGTGCGTTGCTGCGGCGTTTGCCGGACCGATCTGCATGTCGTAGAAGGCGAACTCCCGCCCCGAAAGTCGCCTGTCATCCCCGGACACCAAATCGTAGGGATCGTAAAAAAAACGGGAAGAAACGCATCCCGGTTTCCCGTGGGCCGCCGCGTCGGAATCGCGTGGCTTCATCGCACCGACGGGACATGCAGTTATTGCCGGTCGGAGGCCGAAAACCTCTGCGACCATCCCGAGTTCACGGGTTACAGCGTGGATGGCGGCTACGCCGAATACGTTGTTGCGCCGGAACAGTTTGTCTACGCGATCCCCGAAACGTTCGCAGACGAACAAGCTGCGCCGCTGTTGTGCGCGGGGATTATAGGATTTCGTTCGTTGCGGCTGTCTGGAATTCAAGCGGGAGGAACGCTCGGATTCTACGGATTCGGGGCCGCGGCTCACGTGGCGATTCAAGTCGCACGCCATTGGGGCGTTGACGTGTATGCCGCAACGCGTGACGCCCGGCATCAGCAATTGGCGTTGGACCTCGGTGCGAAGTGGGCCGGCGCAACTTTCGACGTGCCTCCGGTAAAGCTCGATGCCGCCATCGTCTTTGCGCCGGCTGGCGAGATCGTACCTGCAGCTCTCAAGGTGCTACGCAAGGGCGGCACCCTGGTTTTGGGCGGCATACACATGAGCCCGATTCCGTCGTTCAACTACGACTTGCTCTACCAGGAGCGGGTCGTGCGCAGCGTGGCCAACAATACCCGGCAGGATGGAGAGGATTTTCTACGGATCGCTGCACAGATTCCTATTAGATCGCGGATCCAGCCGTTTACCCTACAGGAGGCGAATCGCGCGCTCAATGCTTTGAAGAATGACGCGATCCAGGGTGCAGCAGTGCTGCAAATTGCTTCATGACGCACAAAAGCGTGTCGCGGATATTTCTTAGAGTACGGAAAGGTGGCGTTCGACCCTAGGTGGCTGCAGACTGTGAGGCGCTCGAGTCAGAAGTGAGCTTCCAACATTCTCTGGCAATCGCCCAATCCTCCTGCGCCCGCACCGCCAAGACCCGGACGGTCGAGCCTGGACCGGAAATGTCCTGATCGAGATGCGGAGAGGCATTTTTCAAAGGATCGAGCGTTAAGCCCATAAATCGAAAATTGGCGCACGCCGTCCCTCGCACTTCCGGCGAATTTTCTCCAATTCCAGCCGTAAAGACCAGGGCGTCAATTCCGTCCAGTGTCGCGATCATCGCGCCGATGCCCGCTCGCAGGCGATGCACAAAGATGTCGAACGCAAGCTTGGCTCGCGCGTTTCCTTCTTTCATCGCCGTAACAATCTTTCTCATATCGCTGGAAATCCCCGAGATTCCGAGCAAACCGGATTTTGCATTCAGCATTTCGTCAAGCTCTTGCCCACTGAGACTCTGTTCACGCAGCAAGTACGTCAGGATGCCAGGATCAATGGAGCCGGAGCGGGTTCCCATCATCAAACCTTCCAGCGGAGTGAACCCCATCGTGGTGTCAATGCTCCGGCCTTTTTGGATCGCCGCCAGCGAACATCCGTTTCCGAGATGGCAGGTCACCAGTTTCAGCTCGGACAGATTTTTCCGCAGCAGCTGCGCCGCGCGTTCGGCACAGTACTGGTGATTGATCCCGTGGAATCCGTAGCGACGAATGCCTTGTGCAGCCCATTCATAAGGACCGGGATAGACCGCCGCCGCTTCCGGTAGTCGGCTGTGAAAGCCAGTGTCAAACAATGCGATTTGCGGGACGGTCCCGAAGTGCTCTTCAGCGAGATCGATTCCTTCCAATTCCACGCGATTGTGCAACGGGGCAAAGGCGGCCATCCGCGCGATTGCTGCTTTAACCTGAGGCGTGATCAAAGTCGGCTCCGCATACTCCGAGCCGCCATTCACGATGCGGTGCCCCACGGCACTGATCTCCGATTTTTGCTTCAGAACGCGAGTCTTGCCGGACGTTAGAGCGTCAAGCAAGCGCGCTGTGGCTTGGGATCGCGCGCCCATGGTGATTTCGTCCCTGAGCGTTGTTCCCCCGGACTTCCGCTCTTCCAGTACGGCTCGATTGCCCTGCCACTCGACTTTTCCTTCCCACAGGGGAGCTGGCGGGAAGTCCGGCAGCGGAGCGTCCAGTTCATACACACAGGACTTCTGGCTGCTGGAACCCGAATTGAGTACAAGAATTTTCATGGCCTAGTACGGCCATTTCCAATCCCGAACTTCCGGCAGATCGTCTCCACGGTCGGAAATGTATTGTTTGTGCTCGACGAGCTTGTTGCGCAGGAACTGCTTGAAATGCCCGCCGACGCGTTGCAAGCGAGGGACGCGGTCCACCACGTCGCCGGCAAGATGAAAGCGATCCAATTCGTTCAAGACGGTCATATCGAACGGAGTGGTTGTGGTCCCTTCCTCTTTGTATCCGCGGACATGGAAGTTGTCATGGTTGGTTCGCCGGTACGTCAGCCGGTGGATCAACCAGGGGTAACCATGGTAAGCAAAGATGACTGGTCTGTCGGTTGTGAAGATGGAGTCAAACTCATGGTCGGAAAGCCCGTGGGGATGTTCGCTGGCAGGTTGAATGGTCATTAAGTCAACCACGTTGACGACCCGGATCTTGATGTCCGCAAAATGCTTGCGAAGCAGATCAACGGCCGCAAGCGTTTCTAGAGTTGGCACATCCCCGGCGCAAGCCATCACCACATCTGGATCGCGCCCGTTGTCGTTCGAAGCCCACTGCCAAATTCCGATGCCAATCGTACAGTGCTCGATCGCGGACTCCATATCGAGCCACTGCAGCGCAGGCTGCTTTCCGGCAACGATCACGTTGACGTAGTTTCGGCTGCGCAGGCAGTGATCGGCAACCGAGAGCAGCGTGTTCGCGTCCGGCGGCAAATAGACTCGCACGATATCCGCTTTCTTGTTCACTACGTGGTCGATGAAGCCGGGGTCTTGGTGCGTGAAGCCGTTGTGGTCCTGGCGCCACACGTGGGAGGTGAGCAGGTAATTCAACGAGGCGATTGGACGGCGCCAGGGAATGTCTCGCGTCACTTTCAGCCATTTAGCATGCTGGTTAAACATGGAGTCCACAATGTGGATGAAGGCTTCGTAGCAGGAGAAGAAACCATGACGACCGGTGAGCAAGTAGCCTTCGAGCCACCCCTGACACATGTGCTCGCTCAGAACTTCCATCACGCGGCCGGTCTTGGAGAGAAACTCGTCCGTGTCCAAGGTCGGTTCCATGAAAACCTTGTCGGTGGCCTGGTACAAGGCGTCGAGGCGGTTGGAGGCCGTCTCGTCCGGACCAAACACCCGGAAATTTTTCGCGTCCGCGTTACGCTTCATCACATCGCGCAGAAGGGTTCCGAGGACGCGAGTGGCCTCCCCGATCTCCGTGCCTGGCTTCGGCACCTTCAACGCGTATTCGCGAAAGTCCGGCATCAGGAGATCCTCAAGCAGCGCCCCGCCATTCGCATGAGGATTGGCTCCCATCCGGCGTGTGGCGTGCGGGGCAAGTTCCGCTAGCTCCGGAACCAGCTTGCCGCTTTTATCGAAGAGTTCTTCCGCATTGTAGCTCTTGAGCCAATCTTCCAGGATCTTCAGATGGTCGGGGTGCGACGCAAAATCCGTGACCGGCACCTGGTGAGCGCGCCAAGTGTTTTCGACCGGTTTTCCGTCCACTATTTTTGGGCCAGTCCAGCCCTTCGGCGTTCGCAAAACAATCATCGGCCACGCAGGAAGTCCCGTGGAGCGTCCCGCGCGGGCTTCCGTTTGAATCGCGCCAATTTCCGCGAGGATCTTGTCTAGAGTATGTGCCATGAGCTGGTGCATGGCCTGCGGCTCGCGACCTTCGACAAAATATGGCTTGTAACCATAGCCTGTGAAAAGTTGCGTCAAGTCCGCGTCCGCCAGACGGCCTAGGACGGTTGGATTGGCAATCTTGTAGCTGTTCAAATGCAGAATGGGTAGTACGGCACCGTCGCGAGCGGGGTTCAGGAATTTGTTGGAATGCCAACTGGCCGCCAGGGGACCCGTTTCGGCTTCGCCGTCGCCCACCACGCAGCAAACCAGCAAATCGGGATTGTCGAAAGCGGCGCCGTATGCGTGCGCGATCGAGTATCCTAATTCCCCTCCTTCGTGAATGGAGCCAGGCGTTTCCGGAGCGACATGGCTTGGAATTCCCCCCGGGAAGGAAAACTGTTTGAACAGTTTTCGGAGGCCTTCTTCTGTTTGTGAAATGTTCGCATAGAGTTCGCTGTAGGTGCCTTCCAGGTAGGTTTGGGCAACCAGGCCTGGCCCGCCATGGCCGGGGCCCGCTACGTAAATGACATTCAGGTCGTGTTTTTTGATCAAGCGGTTGAAATGAACGTAGATGAAATTCAGCCCCGGAGTCGTTCCCCAGTGGCCCAGCAAGCGCGGCTTGATGTGCTCGATTTTCAGCGGCTCACGCAGCAGGGGATTGGCATAGAGATAGATCTGTCCCACGGAAAGATAATTTGCCGCGCGCCAGTACGCGTGCATCTTCCGCAATTCTTCTTGGGATAGTGGTGATTCGAATTCGTAGGGCTTTGCCGAGCCTGTTGGTACCGCTGAAGCCATATCCGTAACCTCCGCGTGGTGAAGCGAAGTCGCTCATTTGTTGCAGGGACAAAGAGCTTCCCGCACTGGCGCCACGAAGTAATCTTATCCCCGCAAGTTTGAACAGACCATTACAACTCATCGAAGTCCTAGCTCCTCAAGACTAAGCAGATGGTTGGATGCGCCAAGCCTCGGGAAAAGACCACAGGAAAACGCTCAGCCAGACTTCATTCGTCCGGTCCACGCGTTCGACGCGAACTTCACGGTTTCACAGCAGCCGGAAGGCGCGTTTCAAGCATGGCGTTCTGCGGTCCGGCTAAGAGTGTTGCCATGAGGCCGCACGCCGCCGCAAAGGACAGCCACAACCCAGGAACCGCGCGATTCCCGGTGAGATGAATCAAGTAGGTGCTGAGTGCGGGTGTAAATCCGCCGAAGACGGCGGTGGCCAGGCTATAGGCCAGCGAGAAACCCGAAGTCCGTACGTCGATCGGCATGATCTCCGTCAGGAATACGACCATCGCGCCGTTGTAGCTGCCATAGAGGAAGGACAGCCAGAGTTCGACCGTCAGCAGACGCAGGAACGAAGGTTCACGCACCAGCCACTGCATTGCCGGGTAGGCCGTAACCAGCATTAAGATTGTGAAAACAAAAAGCAGGGGCCGCCGGCCGATCCTATCGGAGAGCGCTCCCATCACCGGGAGCCAGAAGAGATTCGACGCCCCCACGCACAGCGTGACGATCAAACTGTCCATGTTGGCCAGATGCAGCACAGAGTTACCGAATGTGGGCGTATATGCCGTGATCATGTAAAAAGAAACCGTGGTCATCGTCACCATCATCGTGCCGATCAGCACGATTCTCCAATTGGCGGCGAGCGACCGGAGAATTTCCGAGGAGGTCGGCCGGTGCTTGCGGGCTTGAAACTCATCCGTCTCCTGGAGCGAGCGCCGCAGCCTGAAGAGAAACGGTATGATCACGCAGCCGAGGAGCAGCGGGACTCGCCATCCCCACGCCGTCATTTTCTCCGGTGGAAGCTTGGCGCTCAGCACGACACCCACCAGTGCGGCGAACATCACGGCCACCTGCTGGCTCCCGGATTGCCAACTGACATAGAACCCCTTGTGGCCGGGCGTGGCGATCTCCGACAGGTAAACGGAGACGCCGCCCAGTTCCATGCCAGCGGAAAAACCCTGCAGCAACCGTCCAATCAGCACAAACAATGGAGCTAAGAAACCAATCGTGGAGTATCCGGGCATGCAAGCGATGGAGAGGATTCCGACGGACATTAATCCCAACGTCAGCATCAGACCGGAGCGGCGTCCGTGGTGATCCGCGTACGCGCCGAGAACGATGGCTCCGAGCGGCCGCATCAGAAAGCCGGCCCCAAACGTCATCAGCGACAACATCAGCGATACGAATGGACTGCCGCTCGGAAAGAAAGCCCTGCCGATCGCAGCGGCGTAATAGCCAAAAACCATGAAGTCGTACATCTCCAGAAAGTTTCCGCTGGAGACTCGGACGACGGACCAGACCTTTGAATTCCTTTCAGAGGGCGTGATCATGGGATGGTTCTATTCTCAGAATCGTGCCGCCGGCTCGCTGCCCCTTCGGATTCGTTAGTCGGCTGGTTCGAAGAGTCTTGCCAGTGTCGGAGTTTTCTGTTTCATTTCGTCGCGAATGTGCTCCGCTGTTTTCTGAAATTCCGCTTCCTTGCCCTTTTCATACATGAACACGATGCCTGCTGCCCCGATCGTTTTGCCGGACTGGTCTTGCATCACCAGTTCTACTTCAAAGTGGTCGCCTTTTTTGTTGACCTCGAGATTCGGTTTGCCCGTCTCGATCACCCGCAGATCGTCCTCGTCGGCCTTTTTGCCGATACGCCCGATGTTGGAAGCGATAATCACGTTTTCGGTTTTGCCGGGAGGAGTGACGTGCAGGGCCATGATCACAACGTCCTTGTGTTTGGCGAGCGTTTCATCCAGCAGCTTCTGCGCATAGATTTTCTTTGTCTCCTGTCCAGAAGCGATGAGAGCGCTCCCCGCAACCAAAAACAGCGTTACGACGTAGCCCATTTTTCCAATGCGTCCCATTTCATTCTCCTTTTTTAGGCTCAACCGCTAAAGCCCCGTGCCACCGCCACCTACCAGATGAACTTCAGGGCGAACTGCATTTGCCGCGAAAAAGTCGCCGTCGGAGCGGCTAATACTCCCGCAGTGTTTGTGTTCAACACCCCTGCGGCGGTAAAGATTTGACGCGCAGCGGGTGGTGGCGGATTAAAGTTGGCATGATTGAAAATGTTAAAGATCTCCCAGCGGAACTGCACGTTGAAATTCTCTGAGATCCGCGGAATGCGATTATTCTTAAATAGCGAGAAATCGAAATCCCTGAGCCCCGGCCCGATCACCGAGTTGCGTCCGGAATCCCCAAGCAAGTTGGCGCAGGTGCTCGCGATTGAGCCAAACGTCCGGCACCGCGCGGCGATATCGGTTGTCTGTACCGGCAGCGCAAAACAACTCAGGTTTAGATAGTGAAGTCCGCCAGTCTTAAAATTGGAGTTTACTTGATTGCACCCCGCAACCCGGTTTGGAAAAGCATAGTTATCCGCGGCTTGAAGTCCCAGCGGGTCACCTGCGATGATGGGCGTGAATGGTAGACCGCTTGTCAGGGTGAGGATTTCCCCCAGCTGCCAGCCCGAGGTTGTCCATTTTGCCGGGCCGCTCCACGAGCCCGGACTGGGCACATTCCAGATTGCGTTGATTACCCCGACGTGCCGAACATCAAAATCAGAAAGTCCACGGCGTAGTCTGGGATCAAAAAACGGCAGGCTGGATACGGAATTCCCAAACGTGTCGCCGGCAATTCCCGAAGAGCTGGTATCAATGCTCTTCGAAAATGTGTACGAGCCCTGCAGTTGGAACCCGTGACTTAACCGCTTGATTCCCTGCAGTTCCAACCCGTGATAGGTAGATTCCGCCGACCATGTATTGGCGCTCACCTGTCCGCCGAGATTTGGGAATAGCCGGGCTCCCGAGCCGACAACTGTGGGCCACAGATATCCCTCCGGCGTCTTCGACACAGGCTGCATATCGTTGATGTCATCAGTGTGATCCGGCAGGTGAATTCCGCGTGAGCCGACGTATGCGGCGGTCAGGGTAAAATTTCGAAAGACCTCATGCTGGATGTTTAGCGTCCATTGTTGGACGTAACTGCGATGCGGATTTTGCTCCACATACCCAAATCGCAGCGTCTTCACCGTCAAATTGGGAAAGCCCCCCATGGGAAAGCAATGAACACCCGGGGCATTGCAGGCCTGGGGTCCGGTCGTAGGAAACGTGAAGCTCCCTCCCAACGTAAATGGCGCTGAAAGTAACGTCAAAAGTTCAAATTCATACGGCAAAGGCAGAACATCGTAAATTCCGTAGGCTCCGTGAACGGAAGTCTTACCTTTCCCGGTCGGATCCCATGCAAAGCCCACACGGGGAGAGAAATTCCGCAGCGTCGGATTTGAAAAGTACGGCGACCCCAGTTTTGGCGCGGTATCCGTCAAATTCACCAGGGTGGACAACTGATTCGCCGTCTCTGTCGGCACTGTTGCCATTTCATAGCGAAGGCCAAGGTTCAATGTGAGGTTGGGACGGAATTTATAGTCGTCTTGAACATAACCGCCAAAGAGCGTCTGGCGAAGGTCCCGCGGACTGATCGAGGTGCCGAGTAATGAAACATAGTTGGTCGGCTGATTCGTCAGAAAGGACTGCAAACTACCGAACGTATAGAAACCGTTGGGGCTCGAGCCCCGCGTAAACTGGTTTGACTGAATGCGTTCCACCGAAAATCCGAATTTCAGAGAATGTTTGTTTCTCGTCCAATACAAATCGTCGTAAAACTGAAACGAATTGTAGTGAAAGCGATATTCGGAGATCGCCCCGAGGCCGCCCGAGAATTGTGTAACTCCGGACCCAACCGTGATGATCCCGGCATTTTCGCCCGGGTTGAAGCCAAAAGCCGTGTTGGACGCTGCCGGATTGATGGCGCTCAGCGTGCTAAACGCAATCACCACGTTGCGGTTGAAACCGAACCTCGCGCTGTTCAGAAGGGTGGGCGTAAGGATATGCGATTCCTCCAGGGCCAGTGTTTGCCGCCGCGACTCGTTCCCGACGTTTTTGATGTCGTAAGCGTCCGGATTGGCGATCTGTCCTCGGTCGAAAACGTATGTCCCAAATAGACTGTCCGACGAGGAAATCCTGTGGTCCACGCGCGTCGTGAAGAAGTCTTCGCTGGTCACTTGTTTTGACACAAAGTTGAAAATGCCCGTGTCGCCGTTCACGGCACCATTCGGCAGCGGGAATAGGCAACTGGTCGGCGAACATGCCAGGAAGGGCGCGACCAAGGGGTCCACTGTGACGGCGCCGCTCACCAGTTGCCCGGCCCGCGCATTTGCCGATGGCACGGTAATCGAGTTAGTCGAGCTCAGGTTCTGGCGGAGTCCTTCGTAATCCGCGAAGAAAAACGTATGGTCCTTGATGATCGGCCCGCTCGCCGAGCCGCCGAATTGATTTCTCTTAAAGGGAGGAATCTTCGCGCCGTCGAAGAAATTTCGCGCGTCCAGCGCGCTGTTGCGCAGAAACTCGTATGCCGATCCATGGAAAGAATTCGTGCCGGAGCGTGAAGCGGCGTTCACCGCACCGCCGGAGGTTCGCCCGTAATCCGCCGTCGCGTTGCTCGTCACTACCGAGAATTCCTGAACCGCGTCCACGCCCAGCACTGCACCGGTGATGCTTCCAGGCGCGCCTGAACTGTAATCGTTAATATTCACGCCATCCAGGCGATAGTCGTTGCCTTGCGGGCGATTCCCGCCGATGGTTACATCCACACCCAGACCGCGATTGGGGCGGTCATTGCTTACTCCCAGCGCTTTCTGCGTGCGCACCTGCGCAACGCCGGGCTCCAGCAACGTAAGCGAAGTCCAGTCCCGCCCGTTTAACGGCAGTTCCACCACGGTGTGCGAATCCACCACGTTCCCAACCGAGGAGGACGCCAGTTGGATATCCGAGATTTCCGAACCCTCTACGGTGACTTTGTCGCTAGCTTGCCCGATCTTGAGTGCGACATTGACCTCGCGCCGGTCGCCAACGGACAGCACAATGTTGCTTACCACCGTCGACGCAAATCCCGTCGCGTCGACTTTAAGTTCGTAATCTCCGGGAACAAGGTTGGGAAAAACGTACAGTCCGTCGGTGTTGGTTGGCACCTCGCGCTCTACGCCTGTAGCCACATTTCTGATAGTCATGTTCGCGTTTGCGACTGCCGCCCCGCTCGGATCCGTCACTGCGCCCACAATGGTTCCGCCGGCCTCCTGTGCCTCAGTGGGGGCAAGCCAGACCACCGCCATAGCTAGAATCAGCACACACTTCCGCAGTTCTCCCCACCTTTTTTGCAGCCCCAATGAGTTCCTCATTTCACCCTCCTACACACCCCGCTCACGGTCTCTTATTCCGTGAGTTCGAAATCTCTTCTGATCTGGGTCACGGCAAAACCTTAAACGTCAGGACTTTCGCGGTGGCTTTCGTGTCCCCAGTTGATACCGCAACGAAATAACGCGCCAGACTTGGTACCAGCAAACAGGTCTTTGCTCCCGGCTCGGAAATAACTTTCGCTACCAGTTCATACCGGTCCGCGGCTTTCTGCTGAAAGACGGAAATGATTCCCTCTCCGCCTGGAACATAGATCCGTCCCTTTTCGGCATCGAACGCGACATCGTCGGACCGCTCCGCCGCCGGAAGGCTCTGGACTACTTTTCCGTTATCCGCATCCATCACCAGCAGCGTCCCCGGTTTGCGGCAGACGATGAGCAACCGGTGGTGCTGCTCGTCGTACGCTATCGGAGAATTGTCTGCCTGCGACCCGATGGGCCACCGCGCGATCTCTTTCATGGCTTTTCGATCCACCACCGCCACTTCGTGTTTATCTGTGATGTTTACGAACAGCCGCGAACTCGAGGATTCCAGCGCAAACGCTTCGACGTGGTTGCTCTCGATTCGCAATTCGCCCACTTTCTTCTTTGTCTTCAGGTCGATCGCCACCAGGAAGGAATAATCCATTGGCACGTCTTTGCCGCCCGTCACCAGATAAACGATTTGTGCCGCCACATCGAGCTTCATGGAATCGGCTCCCGCCAGGCCGTCCACGTGCTCCACGACCGCATAGTCTGTCCCCCGCAGAATTTGCAACGTGCCCTTGTCGCCGTCGGCCACCAGGATGCGATCTGTTTCTGGCAAGTAAATGATGCTGTGCGGCGCCCCGAAGCCTTCAATGCTCTTCAAACGCCGCCCCGTTTTCAGGTCAAATACTTCGACGGTTTTGTGATCTTCTCCGGCAAGAAACAGCCGTCCCCCTTTTTCGTCCACGGCAAAGTGATCAAAGTCACCGCTAAACCCCGGCAGCGGCACCGATTGGAGAAGTTGCAACGGCTTGGCATCGTCCGCTCGCGCCCAAGACGCGAGGATCGTCGCTAACCCGACGAGCAGCAGAATCCCCACGTGCTGCAGGCAGTCGTGCGCAGCCTGGATGATCTTTGTCGCCGCAGTCTCCGGCCGCTTCCTCGGCGATCGAATGCCTCTCTTCGCGAACATCCTGAACTCCCTTGGTTCGGGTGACCTTGAATGGCGCGGGCACCGCATTCTCAATTCCTCGGCGTCCCGCCGCGTCTCCCGATTTGTCCCCAAGAATCGGACACCCCAAGCATGGAGCGCACTTTGCTTCTCAGTTTCAAGCATTTCAAGTCTTATTCCGTCACATCGAAAACGTTTATTTGTCACTAGCCGGCCTACAGAAAACAAATCACTTAGAGGCAGGGATAACAAATTCCTCGCTTGGCGGTCCGTGGGAGTCGCGCTATACTCCCCTTCGTCTCCTCACTCAACGCCATGAATAATTCGACCCTTCCGGCGACCTCGCTGCGTTTTGGCGCGTATGAGTTCGACTTGCGTTCCGGTGAACTGCGCAAGCATGGCATTCGCATCAAGCTGCAGGAACAGCCTTGTCAGATTCTCGCCATCCTTCTGGAGCACCGTGGGGAAATGGTCACTCGAGAGCAACTTCAGCATCGCCTGTGGCCCAGCGATACCTTCGTGGACTTCGACCACGGCCTGAATACCGCCGTGATGCGCCTTCGGGAGGCTCTCAGCGATTCCTCCGACAATCCCCGCTTTATCGAAACCCTCCCTCGCCGTGGCTATCGTTTCCTCGCTCCTGTTGAGGAGAAGTCCGCCTCCGTTATCGAGAGAACTGCTGTGCCATCCGCTGATGAAGTTGTATCTCAGCGGGCCGCACCGAATGGCAACTTGCCACTCCAGGTTCTTTCGCCGGCGCCAACCCTGGCTGCCACCAAACCGGATGCTCGCGTCTCCCGGCCGGCACTCGTCTTCCTGTCGGTGCTCATAGCTCTCCTCGCCACCGCATTTGTTTACCGGTCCTTTAGAAAGGCTTCCGCCGCCGTCCCGCCCTCCAATCAGCTCACCTCCCTCGTCGTCCTGCCGTTCGAGAATCTATCTGCGGACAAGGACCAGGCCTACTTCGCCGATGGCATGACCGATGAACTGATCGCCCACCTCGCCAAGATCCGTTCCCTGCGCGTCATCTCCCGCACCTCTTCGATGGAATACAAGGGCACGCACAAGGCACTCTCCCAGATTGCACGCGATTTGAATGTGGATTCCGTCGTGGAAGGTACTGTCTTGCGGTCCGGTGACCGTGTTCGAATCACTGCCGAACTCGTTCAGGTTGCCACCGACCGGCACCTCTGGGCGGAAACCTACGAGAGCCAGCTTGGCGATATCCTCACACTGCAAAGCCATGTTGCCAGCGCCATCGTCAATGAAATCCGTATCAAACTGACCCCCGAAGACCAAGTCCGGCTCGCCTCCACTCGCCCCGTCAGCACGGAGAGCTACGAGAATTACCTCAAAGGCCGCTACTACTGGAACAAGCGCTCGCAGGAAGGTCTCACCAAAGCCATCGATTATTTCCAGCTCGCCGTCGAAAAAGATCCCAATTACGCCCTCGCCTACGCTGGCTTGGCGGACTGCTACAGCATCATCGGGTCGGCAATTGTGGGAACTGTTCCCACTGCGGAGGTGGCTCCGAAAGCCCGCGCCGCCGCGCTCAAGTCACTGGAACTGGACAACACGCTCGCCGAAGCCCACACATCGCTCGCTACCGTGCGTTTCAACTACGATTGGGATTGGAACGCGGCCGCCAGCGGATTCCGGCGCGCGGTGGAACTAAACCCCAGCTACGCCACCGCTTATCAGCGAAATTCGCTGTACCTCATGAGCATGGGGCGCACCAGTGAAAGCATCGCGGAGATGAATCGCGCGCATGACCTGGATCCCCTTTCGGTCAGCATGAACGTCGGTTTGGGCTGGCGCCTCTATCTGGCTCGCGAATATGACCAAGCCATCGAACAGTTGCGAAACACGATTGATATGGATCCGCAGTTTGTGCTTCCGCACTTGGTTCTTGGCCAGACGTACGAACAAAAAAAAATGTATGACCAAGCGATTGCGGAGCTTCGGCGCGCCACAGACATCTCCCAGAGTAGTCCGCCCGCAGCTGCCGCTCTTGCGCGTGCCTATGCGGTATCCGGAAGGGCCGACGAAGCGAGAAAGTTGCTGGATCAATTGATGGAGCAATCGAAGAAACGGTATGTTTCCCCGTTTTACGTCGCGATTGTCTACGCCGGCCTTGGTGAAAATGACCGTGCCTTGGACTGGCTCGATAAGGCCTATGCGGACCATTCGAACGCCATCGTTTTCGCCAAAGTCGATCCACAATTGGACAGTTTGCGCTCTACTCCCCGTTTCCAGGCCCTCCTGCATAAGCTAGCTCTCCCAAACTAGCTCAATCCTTCCGGCGGGTCGCAGCGCTGTCCTCAGCACTGCGTTTCCTCGCCCCACCTTTTGTTTGATACGAATTCTGCCTGGACGTGGAGAGTTCAAGACAACTCCTTTGGTTACAACCTATTGGGCGCCGTAGCCCCGTTACTCTTGGCACACCAGAGAATTCTAATAGGTCGTGGAAGGACTCTTTTAGAACATTTTTGCAGGCCGTTTTAATGAACCATTGGTATGTGAGATTGACAACGTCGTTATCAAACGAATTCCGTTGCCGAGATGGTCGGCAACACCGGTCAACAGGATCGATGTACCAGAGTACCGCGCAATGGAGGAGCAATGAGCGAATCTGTAGAGTTTGTGACCGGTCCCAGAAACACGCCGGATGCTGCCACGATTGAGAGCGTGGCGGACATTCTTGAACGCGAACTTCAATCTGTGATTGTGGATTGGCTTGCTCGCGTCGAGCAGGAGCCAGACCTGAAGTGCGTCCCGCTGGGCTTCGAAGACCGGACGGGCCATCTTCCTCATCTTCTGCACGACGTCATTGCGCGTTTGCGCCTAGACGCGGGGACGAAAGCGCCCATTTCGAAGGCTGCCGCCGAACACGGGGATTTGCGGCGCAAACAAGGCTACACGGCGGCGATGGCGGTGGAGGAATCGCGTCTGCTGCAGGTCACTATTTTTTCGACGCTGCACAAAAACGTGAAGAGTTTGGAATACAGCACCCTGCTTCCTGATGTTGTGACCATCGCGGACGAGGTGGATGCGCAATTGAAGGAGCAAATGCTGCGCTTCGTGGCGGTGGATGTCATGAACGCGGCCAAGGGCAAGTAACACGTTTTTTGGAATAAGCCAAACGCCAATCTTTAGAGATGAGAACCGTGAAACAAACGAACGAAAGGTTAGGACGGTGGTGCGCATGATGATGGATCGCCGGGAAGCGCAAGAAATGGTTTTGGAAAATGAAGTCGCCAACGTGACCCTTGATTCGATCGGAGAAGCGGTACTGCGGACGGACGGGCAGGGCAAGGTCGCCTATCTGAATCGAAAGGCGGAAGAGATGACTGGCTGGCGCCGGGAGGAGGCACGGGGGCGTCCCATGGCGGACGTGCTGCGGCTCATCGAAAACACCGGCTGCCCTCCGGCTGGCAACGTCGTTGGAATCGCACTGCAAGGCGGCCAGGCCACCAAGGAAACGGCCGACTACACAAACTGTATTCTGGTTGGACGGGACGGGTCCGAATGTAGAATCGAGCGTAAAGTAACTCCCATCCAGGACCAGCATAGCAATCTAACGGGGGCGGTTGTGGCCTTCCACGACGTGAGCGCGGCCCAGGCCAAATCCCTCGAAATGTCGCACTTAGCGCATCACGATGCCCTCACCGATTTGCCAAACCGCATACTCTTCAACGACAGACTGAAGCAGGCCATCGTCCTGGCAGACCGCCAAAACAAACAACTGGCGGTGATGTTTGTCGATTTAGATCACTTCAAAAAGATCAACGACTCACTCGGCCACGATGTTGGCGACAAACTGTTGCACTCCGTAGCCGCGCGATTGACAACTTGTGTGAGGCGCTCGGACACCGTAAGTCGGCTAGGAGGGGACGAATTCGTGATACTCCTCGCTCAAGTCGAGCGTGCTGAAGACGCGGCCTATAGTGCGCAAAAAATCCTCAGGGCCTTAGCCGCTCCGCATATTATCGACGGCAAAAGTTTCGATATCAACGTAAGTATCGGGGTGAGCACCTACCCCATTGACGGGCAAGACGCCGAAGGTTTGATAAATCGAGCGGACAACGCGATGTACGAAGCCAAGGAACACGGCCGGAATACCTATCAGTTCTTCCGCCACGAGATGCACGCGCGGCTTGCTGAACGGCAATCGCTGGAAGCGGATTTGCGTTGCGCGCTCGGCCGCAACGAGTTCCTGCTGCACTACCAGCCTAGACTTAGTCTTCAAACCGGAGAGATCACCGGGATGGAAGCGCTGATCCGCTGGCTGCGTCCGCAGCGCGGTATGATCTATCCAGCACAGTTTATCCCCGTAGCGGAGGAGTGCGGGCTGATTGTGCCTATCGGACAATGGGTGCTGCTGGAAGCCTGCAAACAGGCGCGAGCTTGGAGGGATTCGGGACGTGGGGTTGTGCCTGTGTCGGTGAATGTGTCCGCGGCTGAATTCGGCGCCAGGGATTTTCTGTCAGGGGTGCGCGCGGTGTTGATTGCAACGGGAGTGGAGCCTCAACATCTAGAGTTGGAATTGACTGAGAGCGTGCTGATGTTTGACGCGGAGGCTGCTGTGGTCACCCTGGCTAAGCTGAAAGCCATGGGCGTACAGCTGGCCATCGACGACTTTGGCACGGGCTATTCCAGCTTCACCTATCTGCGGCGTTTTCCTTCGGACGCCCTGAAACTCGATCAATCTTTCGTGCAGGAGATCACTGCGGACCCGGCAGACGCGGCTATTGTCAGCGCCATGATCCATCTCGGCAGGAGCCTGAAGCAGCGGGTAATTGCAGAGGGAGTGGAAACCCGGGCGCAACTCGAATTCCTTCAGCTCCACGGCTGCGGCGAGGGACAAGGCTATTATTTCAGCCCTCCCGTTGTGGCCGAACAGGCCGGGAAGCTGTTGGAGAACGGCACACAGGCAGGGTTGGTCCATTAGCGACGAAGGTGGTTGTTCAGACAGGTTCCCTGAGGGGCGGTGCACGCACCGACTTCACGCGGTCGGTTGATCCAGCACCAGCCATAACGAAGTTGTATTGGAGACGGCTGCAAGTGCCTGATGTGCGTTCGGACTCACCCTTTACATGATTCAAGTGGCGCGCCCGGGGAGATTCGAACTCCCGACCCTCTGCTTAGAAGGCAGACGCTCTATCCAACTGAGCTACGGGCGCACTAGCGCTGTGGTGATTCTAAACCATTTATCGCGACTGATGATACCGATTTGGAGGCCTTTAGCCTCTGCCGAAGGGGCAGACGCTCTATCCGCCTACGCTATGGACACATCCTTGGCTACTGACTTGATTCCATTAAAGTTGCAACGCCAATTCAACAGACGATTCTTCCAAAATCTTGGAGCACCTTGGAGCAATTGGAATAGGCCGAACCGCATTCTCGTCAGGGGATCCGCGGAACGCCGCTGACCCCCTTTGGCATTGCAGCACAGATGGCCTTTACTTTTGTCGACGGAATTCGCGTTCGTCCAGTCGCTCGCTTGCTGTGCAGACGATTACGGTTCTACAAGGTTGCTTCTTCCCGGACAGATCCTTCCGCCAAGCACGCCGCCGACAATTAGCGAAGTCTCGGCGACCGGTTGACCACGAACCCGTGCGTGTTCCCCGCTGAGTCAAAGAACATCCCAACAACGTCCCCCTGTGGATTGATTCCAAATGCTAGAGTGCCTGCGGCTCCCGGATACTCGATAGAACTGAAGCGGCCACGGTTCATGACAAAACCGTGATAGTTGGAACTCTGGTCCAGGTAAAGCCCCACGGCCTCGTGGGAAGCGTTGATGCCCCAAGCCTCGGTGTGGATGCTGTTCGGATAATCGAAGGGCGTGAACTCGCCGACGCTTGGACGCAGCAGGTAGCCATGTGTATTTCCGGCTGTGTCCGTCCAGAGACCCGCGAGCAGGTCGCCATGGGGGGTCGTCCCGTTATTCATCGAAGCCGACTCATTGGGCAGCGGCGGGAAGTGGCCGTCCAGGGCCGTGTAATTACCATGGCTCAAGATCATGCCGTGCATAGTCGTTGAAAAGTCGTAATCGTGATAACAGCCGATGACTTCGCCAATGTCCGTGACCCCCGCCGCGATGGTATTGAGGTGCCCAGGGAACTCCACGTTTTCGAAAACTCCGTCCCGCAGGAGAAAGCCGTGGTAGTCGCCGCCGGGTAGTGCTGGGTTGAACTGCACTGTGCCCGCGATGTCGCCCTCGTCGTTGATAGCGTTCAGATTGGTGATGGCGTTCGGATTGGCAGTTGGGTAGTCAATTGTTGTGAACTGCCCGCCATTCAAGTCGATTCCTTTCGCAATAGCATCAGCATCGCCGTTGTCTCCTTTCCCGCTCTTTCGGAGGAACCCGTGGGTGTTCCCGGCTGCATCAAAATAAATGCCGACCAGGTCTCCGCGCGCGTTGATGCCGTTCACGATTGTCCCCGTGGTGCCAGAAGCGGGGTAATCAATTTGTGTGAATGCAGGCGCGCGACCCTGACCGAGAGCTATTCCGAAC
>Ga0210409_10001587_pt1 | contig 29121 bp, 20 predicted proteins | sample IncBWH17MmetaG_FD_161649 | JGI IMG/M metagenome (GOLD analysis project Ga0210409, IMG submission 161649) | Forest soil microbial communities from Barre Woods Harvard Forest LTER site, Petersham, Massachusetts, United States - Inc-BW-H-17-M | ecosystem: Environmental > Terrestrial > Soil >...
GTGCTGAACAGCAAGCTGTTGATCGTGGCCGGCGCGCTCGATGGCTCGAGCGGCTTCATTCTGTCGGTGATCATGTCCAAGGCCATGAACCGCTCGTTCACCAACGTGCTGTTCGGCGGCTTCGGACAGATCCAAGCCGCCGCCACGGGCGTGCAGGAGCAGCGCCCGGTCAAAAGCGCCACCGCGGAAGAAGCCGCCGCGATTCTTGCCGCCGCCAACAAAGTGGTGATCGTGCCCGGCTACGGCATGGCCGTGGCGCAAGCGCAGCACAAGGTGCGCGAACTGTTCGACGCGTTGACCAAGCGCGGCGTGGATGTCACCTTCGGCATTCACCCCGTCGCCGGACGCATGCCCGGGCACATGAACGTGCTGCTCGCCGAAGCCGACATTCCCTATGACAAGCTGCTGGACATGGACGCGGTCAACGGGGACATGGCGCAGACCGACGTCGCGCTGGTCATCGGTGCCAACGATGTCACCAATCCCGCGGCGCGCACGGATGCCTCCAGCCCCATCTTCGGCATGCCCATCCTCGATGTGGACAAAGCGCGCACCGTCATGGTCATCAAGCGCAGCATGGCCGCCGGTTTCGCCGGCATCGACAACCCGTTGTACTACCTCGACCAAACGCTGATGCTCTTCGGCGACGCCAAAACCTTCGTAGGCAACATCGTCCGCGAACTCAGCGGTGGCAGCGACCACCACTAGTCTCCCCATCTTGCCGTAGGTGGAAGCCCCGTAAGTCGCAACCCCTGATATACAATGTCGATCTTGTTACGCGTTTTAGGGGAGGGTAAACGCATGAGGAAGGCTATCTTGCTGCTGCTCTTGATTACCGCGACTCCGGTGTTTGGCCAGAAGGCGCCGGAGGGAATCTGGCAAGGCTACGACGGCGAGTGGAAACACGTGTCCCAACAATTGGTCGATCTAGCCGAGGCCACACCGCAGGACAAATTCTCCTGGCGTCCTGCGCCCGGCGTGCGCTCCACCAGTGAAGTCTATATGCACATCGCGGACGCCAATTTCTATCTGCTCAGCGTCACCGGCCCCAAAATGCCCGCCGACCTCAAAGAAGGAATGGAAAAGAGCGTCACCTCCAAAGCTGACGTCATCAACTGGCTCAAGCGTTCGCTCGATGCCGTGAAACAAGCGCACGCCTCGGTGACTCCGAAAGACCTCGAACGCAAAGTGCACATCTTCGATCGCGACGCCACCGTCGACGGCATGTATCTCCGCATCATCGTTCACGCCAACGAGCACATGGGCCAGCTAGTCGCGTACGCCCGCATGACCGGTGTCACCCCTCCCTGGTCCAAGTAAGAATAATCTCCGCCAGGCAAACTTTGCGTCTGGACAGGAGTGGCGGCCAGTCGGTCCGCAGGAATCGACTGCCACTTTTTTCCCCCGCTCACGCTATAATCAGCGCCAACGGCTATGTCGAGAGCTCCCAAGCGCGTGCGCACCAAGGAAGAGCAATACAGCATGTTCCCGGACAAGGGAACTACCAGGACCGGCTACGTCAATCCCCGGGGTCAGGAAGTCATCCGCAACACGCGCAAAGCCGGCACCGGACGCGGTCATTGGGTGTACGAATTGAAGTGCCGCGAGTGCGGCCACCACTACGGCGCCAACGGCAATTACATCCACAGCCGCAAATGCCCCAAGTGCCAGGGCGGCCAGCCCGGCCCTTCCCTCTAGAGCCGCTTTCCCAGAGCTATCGCGCGCCTTTGCGTTCCGCGGGACTCAGGTCCGGCAGAAACGCCGTCAAGATTCCCACCGCGGGCAGGAACGAACAGACGTGGTACACAAAACGAATGCTCGTCGCGTCCGCTAACTTTCCAAGCAGCGCCGCTCCGATTCCGCCCAGTCCGAACGCCAGCCCAAAGAAGGTTCCCGAAATCGTTCCCACTTTTGTGGGCACCAGCTCTTGCGCGAAAACCAGAATCGTGGAAAACGCCGAGGCCAGAATCAATCCGATTACTACGCTCAAAATGCCCGTCCAGAACAGATTCGCGTACGGCAGCAGCAGCGTAAACGGCAGCACGCCCAGGATCGAGTACCAGATCACTACTTTGCGGCCCATGCGGTCGCCCACCGGCCCGCCAAAGAATGTTCCGGCGGCCACCGCGCCGAGAAACGCAAACAAGTGAAATTCGGCGCTTCGGACAGACACTTGAAATTTGTCCATTAAATAAAATGTGTAGTACGAGCTGAGACTCGCCAGGTAGAAAAATTTCGAGAACATCAGCGTCGCCAAGACCGCCAGCGACCACAAAATCTTTTTCCGCGGCAGATGCGCATGCGGTTCGGCGTGCATGGGCGTGATGTGCGCGGCGAGCGGCGCCGCTCGCAATTCCGCCTGCGCAGCCCTGCGCTTCCTGGTCCAGGCGCCGATATCCGCCAGCAGGATCATCGCCAGCAGCGCCAGAAACGAAAACCACGCGATGCTGCGTTGCCCGCGCGGCAGCACAAATGTCGCCAGCAGTGGACCCAACGCCGACCCCGCGTTGCCCCCGACCTGAAACAGCGATTGCGCCATCCCGTGCTGCCCGCCGGAGGCCATGCGCGCCACGCGCGACGACTCCGGATGAAATACCGACGAGCCCATGCCCACCAATGCCGCGGCCACCAGTACCGTTGCGTAACTCGGCGCGAGCGAGAGCGTCACCAACCCGATCAGCGTGATGCCCATGCCAATGGCCAGGAAATACGGCTTGTGATGGCGATCGCTGTACAGCCCCACCAACGGCTGCAGCAGCGATGCGGTGAACGTCGAGGTGAACGAAATCAGCCCGATCTGCCCGAAATCCAAATGGAAATTGTCGCGCAGCAGGGGATAAATCGCCGGCAGCAGTGATTGCACGGTGTCATTCAGCAAATGGCAAAAACTGATGGCCAGCAAAACCTTGAAAACGGTTTTCGCGCCGGCGCCGGTGACGCGGTCAGAGGAAATTACGCTGAGTTTGGCTTCGCTCGACATTTTGCAAAGTTCGCCTCGCACAATTCAAGGGCGTGCCCTATTGCGCCCCAAGCGGCGACGCCAAAGTTTATCCTATCCGCGCGCCGAATCTCGCGCGCCCTGACATTTGTCCCGGCGTCCAAATCAGGGCTGGGCTGAGGAAGCGCTACTCGCAGCCGTCGTGCTAAAATGAGCGGGTTCTAGGCTCGTAGCTCAGTTGGTTAGAGCGCTTCCCTGACACGGAAGAGGTCTGGGGTTCGAGTCCCCACGAGCCTACCATCCTTGCTTATGGCATTCCTCTACATCTTGCAAAGCGAAACTACCGGGCACTTTTACATTGGTTCGACACTTGACTTGGAGCGTCGAGTAGCGGAACACCTCCGCGGACACGGTCTCGCCACCCGAAATCGCGGGCCTTGGAGACTCGTTCATAAAGAACTCTTCGAGACGCTCCTAGAAGCGCGGCGTCGCGAACTGGAAATCAAACGCTGGAAATCAGCGAACATGGTTCGCGCACTCCTCGAAAGCTCAGTTGGTTAGAGCGGGCCGACCCGGTCGGCCAGGTCTGGGGTTCGAGTCCCCACGAGCCTACCATCCCCGATTCTTCTCAAGAACGGCCACTGCGAATTTCATCGATTCACGCGCATTACGCGGCTGCTGTAAAATGGATTGCTATGGCTAAAGCTGCCGAAAAACGCGATTCTTCGCCGGGGAAACCCGGTGAGCGCGGTCCGGGAGAATCCGCCAAGCTTCCACAAGTTCTAGATCCGGTCGACGAAGCCTCCGAAGAATCCTTTCCCGCCAGCGATCCGCCGTCCTGGATTTCCGAGCCGTCGAGACCACAGCGAAAACCGAAATCAAAAACTTCGCGAAAACCGCGGCGCAGGAAATCTTCCTGATCTTGCGCCAGGATTGTTGCCGGGAAACTTCCCGTCTTGAAAAACGCTGCACAGCCATCGTCCGGCTGTGCCACGATAAAGCATGCGCTTTGCCGCTCGCATCGCGGCGCTCTTCGTTTTCCTTTGCGGAATCAGCGCGCCGATAATTTCCGCTGCGGATTCCGCTGACTGCGGGGGCGTCATCGTGGATGAGAATAACGTGCCCATCGCCGCCGCGAAAATCTCGCTGCAGGGCAGCACAGGTCAGAACTTTCGCGCGGAAACCGACGGCGCAGGGCGCTTTCTGCTGCGCAATCTCCCTGCCGGCGATTACAAAGTGGAAGCACGCAAGGAAGGTTTCTTCGTTCTCGCAGGCCAGACGCTCGCGCTGCGCTCCGGGTCCAACGAAGTAACGTTGACACTGAAGCACGCGGAAGAATTGCACGAACAAGTACAGGTCACCGCCGTGGCGAACCAAATCGACACGCAGGACACGGCGCAGAAGCAAACCTTAACCGCGCGCGAAATTCGCGACATTCCCGTTCCGAACTCACATCTTTTGCGGGAGAGCCTGACGGCTTTGCCGGAAGTGGTGCAAGACAATGCCGGCGGCTTGCACATCGCTGGCGCGCGCTCCGGAGAAACGCAATACCTGCTCGACGGTTTCGAAATCGGCGACCCGGTGAACAACACGCTGAGCGCGCGATTCAATGTGGATGCCACGCGCGCCGCGGAAGTGCAGACCGGCGGAATCGGCGCGGGTTACGCGCATTCCGGCGCAAACGTTCTAAGCCTGGAAACGCCGGACGGCGACGATAAGTGGCGCTTCGGCACCACCAATCCAACCCCCGGCATCAACATTCAACAGGGAGTGCACCTGGGAAACTGGTATCCGCGTTTTACCGTTTCGGGGCCCATCGAGCGCGGCCGCTTCTGGTTTTCGGATGCCATTAGCCTGCAGCACACCTTTTCCCTGGTTAAAGAGCTGCCCGCTGGTTCGAACACCTCCACACAATGGGCCGGCGACAACCTCTTCCGCTTGCAATACAACTTCAGCCCGAAGCATATTTTGCACGGCAGTTTTCTCTACAACCGCACGCAGGATCAGAATCTCGGGCTTGATGCGCTGGACCCGGAATCCACAACGCTGGACTTGCACCAGCAGCGCACGGTCGTTTCGGTGAGAGACCAGATTTGGCTGTACGACACGCTGATCGACTTTGGCGTCGCGGCGGACAGCGAAACGCAGGATTTCTATCCGCAGGGCACCGCGCCTTACGTTTTGCTGGTGAACGGAACGAGCGGAAATTTCTTCGAGCGGCTCCACGACCATGGCACGCGAGTGCAAGGTTTGTTGAACGTTATCGCGGCGTCGCGGCACTGGCACGGAACGCACCAGGTTAGCGCTGGCGCCAACGTCGCCGGGATCGAATTCAGCCAGACGACGACGCGCGGAGAGATCCAGGCGCTGAGCGCAGGCGGCACTCTGGTGCGGCAGTCCACTTTCGTGGGACCGGCGAACCCGCAAGCTACCAACACGCAAGCCGGCGGCTATGCACAGGACAACTGGTCGCTCTCGAAACATTTCGTTCTGCAAGGGGGCCTGCGCACGGACTGGGACCGCTTCACGCAGAGCGCCATGCTGGAGCCGCGGCTTTCCGGCAACGTACTGCCCTTCGGGGATGACAGCGCGAAATTCTCTCTTGGATGGGGCATTTACAATGCGCCGCTGAATCTTGCGGTGATCGAGCAATCGCTGGATCAGCAGCAGATGGACGTATTTTTCAACAGCACCGGCACGGCGCCGGTGGGTAGCCCGGCGATCAGCCAGTTTGTTCTTCCTGCGGGCGGCTTGCGCCAGCCGCGCTTCACCACCACCAGCGCGGGATGGCAGCAAAAAATTCGGCGCAACACGATTGTCAGTGTCGCGTTATTGGCGCGCACCGGCTATCACGGTTTTGTGTATGTCGATCAGAATCCGACGCAGATGGGGGGAATTTTTCTTTTGCAGGACACGCGCAAAGACCGCTATCGCGCGGCGACTCTGACGCTGCGCCATATTTTCTCGGAGGACACGCAGGTGTATGGCGCTTACACCATCTCGCGCGCGAGCACCAATCAAGTGCTCAATCCCGTGCTGGGGTCCATCTTTTTTGCCCCCCAGCAGCCCGCCCCGCTGGCCTGGGATGCTCCGGACCGGCTGCTGACCTGGGGTTGGACGCCGACGCATATCTGGAAAATTCAATTCAGCTATTTTTTCGAGTACCGCTCGGGATACCCCTACAGCGCCGTGAATCTCGAACAGCAATTAGTGGGCGCGCCAAACTCCTTGCGCTTTCCTGATTACAAAAACCTGAACCTGGCGCTGGAAAAGAAGTTCGCGTTTCGCGGGTATCTGTGGGCCGCGCGCATCGAGGCGGTGAATGCCTTCAACTGGCAAAATCCCAACGTAGTGGTGAACAATGTCGACGCGCCCAATTTCGGCCAGTTTTCCGGCGGCCAGAGCCGAGCCTTCACCGCGCGCGTGCGTTTCGCGGGAAGAAAATAGATGGAATCCGTGGATCTGAAGATCGACGACGCGCTAAAGGCGAAGTGTCCGAAGACTGCGCTCGGTTGTGTTTCGGCTCTGGTCGAGGCGCAACCCTCGCCACCTGCGCTGATCGCGGAGTTGAATAACTGCGAACAGGCGATCCTGCGGGTGCCAGAGCCGCGGGCTGTGCTCGAGTCCCCGCAGATTCTGGCGACACGGGCGGCTTACAAGGCCCTGGGCAAGGATCCGGCGCGCTATCGGGGATCGGCGGAGGCGCTGCTGCGCCGCGTGATCGCAGGAAAAAGCTTGCCGCGCATCAACGCCGTGGTGGACATCATCAATCTAGTTTCCGTCGAGAGCCGTTTGTCGATCGGGCTGTACGACCTAGCTCACGTACAGGGAGACATCGTGTTTCGCGCCGGCCGCGCGGGCGAAACCTACAAAGGGATCGGTAAATATGACTTGAACCTGGAAGGTTTGCCGGTGTTCTGCGATGCACTTGGTCCCCACGGAAGCCCTACCAGCGATTCCGAACGAACGATGGTCACCAGCGAGACGAAGAATGTCCTCGCGATAATTATCTCGTTTGGCGGTAAAGAGGGGCTGGATCGCTGGACGCAAAGCCTCGAAACATTCTTTCAGCAATTCGCCGCCGGAAGAGAGATCACGACGATGTTACAGCCTCAATCTCGTAAGGATCCCGTGAAATCTTGAAGGCGTACGCCATCGATCTCAAGTTTCACACGTACTTTTCTCCCTTCTAGGGGTCGTGCGAGGCTGACTGCAGCACCCGGGCAGAGATGCACGACCCTGAGCTTGCGGGGTGAAGTGTCTTGGGGCAAATAAGACCGCTTAGTCTTTGCTAAGAAGGAGATCGAAAAGTCGGTCACAGGATTGATTCCTGAAACGAAAGAATCGCCTATGGGGGGAAGCCACGCATGGGATAGGTCGAGTTCCGGCACCTCCTCATCACTCTCCGCCATCGCGCAATTAGCGCCTGACGGATCGAAATCTGCCATCAGCCCTGGGGGGCGAAACGGTCTGACGCATTTAATGGCCGAATGATTCAGCGGGTCCAATTGACAAACGCCTAGAGCTGCGTCCGAGAATTTGCCTTGCCCTAGAAGCGATTGGCGCTTAGCGATCGCTTGGTATTCGGTTAAAGCTAATTCGAGACGCAAGCGAACCGTGCTGGTCTTAAACCTCTCGTAGTCTTTCCGCGTTACTTCGTACAATAAACTCTCACCGTCATCTTCGGGCCAAATCGTAAGCCATTGGCCTTTCCATCCGGGGCTCCAGGAATGGCCATCAGGCAGGTCTATGGTTGCCTTGATGCCATTCACGAGCACCATTCGCCCGGGTGCTACATCGGAAACGGCCAGCGAGAGATAGAGGGAGACGTCCGATATGAAATCCAGCGAGCGTCTGTTCTTACCTGTATCCATGTTCGGCGACAGAATCGCGAAGTGGGCGGGAGCTTCCCGTTCGTCAACGAGGGGATATTTCTTTTCAACATACTTTTGATACGGCGTGAGGACACTAATTAGAACGATCGCTGCATAGGCTCCAAAGAGAAGGCCCCGCGTATACCATGTTTTTCGGCGCGCGTATTGCCAAGTGGCGGCAACCCAAATCGAGGCGACGAGCAAGAGGGTTTGGACTGCATCCGGTGTTTCCGCAGTAGACGACATGGCGCTGCTCGGGACCTGCGCGATTAAATAACTCGCTGCAATGGCACCGAGCAGAACGATAACGGCTCCTAGGAGTGCCTGCGCAAGGCTTCTCGTCAGGCTACCCAACGCGATACTCGGCAAGAACAGGATCGTAGCGAGAATAAGCTGCATTCGCAGGACTCCCCCAATATGCGGAAGAATGGGAAACCCGCTGTTGTGTAGCAAATATAGCTGTACGAGAAAAAGAGGCAGGCCCACGAACGCCAGCAAAAACAAGACCTTTGCAGCCAACAGCTTCCACCAGACATAAGGTTTGGTCACCCACCATTGACGGTCGCCGACCAATGATTCGCCGTGCACCACACGGACGGTCAGAAAACTCCACAAAAACACGAGAACTGGAGCAATGAATTCCTCTCGCAGGAAAATCCCCGTAAACGAATACGACGCCGTTGGCATCTTGGGATGAAGCTCCCAATACGCATAGATTCCCAACAGCGCCAGCGAGATCAGAATCTCAGGCCAGTGGCGTATCGCGTCCTTCCGAAATATCAGGAGAATCTGCTTCATGTAGCTCCCCTAAGCTGACTGTTCTTTTTTCGCTACCGCTAGGAAGATCTCCCGCAAGGTAAGCGTCCGGAATACCACATCCTTCACCGGCCCAAACACCCTGGCAATCTCCGCTGCTGTTATCTGTTCCTCAAATCGGCTCTCCACAAACCGCACAACTCCCCCGGAAACGTTCGCCTGCAGCCAGCTCTCTGGCATTTGTGAGGACAGTTCACCTTCTATTTCAAGCGTCAATTCGACTTCTCGAAATCGAGCGGCCAGCGAAGTCAGTTCCTCAGAAAAACGGAGTTTGCCCTCGTCCAGATACCCAACGTGGCTTGCAAAGGTTTCGATCTCAGCGAGGTCATGGGACGAAAGAAAGATAGTTGCGTCGGTCGCGCGCTCGAGCAAACCCTCAATCAATTGATCCCTTACCAGGGGATCCAGGCCACCAAAGGGTTCATCGAGCACAATCAATTTCGGATGAAAGGCCAAAGCACTTGCCAGCGCCAGCTTCATTTTCATTCCGCGCGACAATTCTTTGATCTTTCTTTCCAAAGGTAATTCGAGCTGTTTTACAAGCCCGGATTCGAGATCCTTATCCCACGTGGGGTAAAATTCGCGCAAATAGGCCAATAATGCGCTGACCCGCATCCACTCGGGGGCTTCTTGATTCTCGGAAACGTAGCCGATGCTTGTGTAGGCGCTTCCGCGAATTTTTCTGGATTCCATGCCAAGTACTTGTGCTGTGCCTGCCGTTGGTTCGATGAGGTTCATCAAAACTTTTATGATCGTGGTCTTTCCGGCACCGTTAGGCCCAACCAAGGCGAATACGGCACCTTCTTGCACCTCAAGGTTGACGCGGTCGAGTGCGCAGAGTCGCCGGTAGCGTTTCGTCAACTGCTCGGCTCGAATCACTGGATTCATTGTTCGCGCCCTCCGCGGCCTTGCTCGGTCTTCGCATCTCGTTTGGAACTCAAGCGGCTCCAGTGCTTGGCAATGGCTTCCTGCATGTCGTCCAATGTGATCCCGAGCCGCTTTCCCTCGACGACTAATTCTTCGAAATAGTCCTCGAGCAGCTTTGTCCTTTCGGCTTTACTGGCGGGTGGGCGCTTTGCGACGGTAGCGCCGAAGCCGGGGCGGATCTCCAGGAGTCCCGCAGATACAAGCGCCGCGACCACCTTGTGCGCCGTATTCGGATTGATTTTCAGTTGTTTGCTGAGGGCGCGAACCGACGGGAAGGCGTCGCCCGGACGCAACCGGCCCGAAATCATGGCTTTCGTCGCGGCGTAGACGACCTGCTCGTAGATCGTCCCGCCGGGCCGGAACTCCACGTGGAACGGAATCATAGGCGTACTATAGCAGATAGAACAGGGGTAGTCCATCTATCAAGTAATGTATTGTTACTGCGGTGATACTGCGCCGCATTTCTTCACAGTTAACGCGAGACAGATTCGGGAACGGTGCCTTCGACGCTTGCACGGTGATGAAGCAAGCCGCGGGCGGCGAGGAGCTCGGCGTTAAGCAGGGCGGCGCCGGCGGCGCCGCGGACCAGGTTGTGCGAAAGCAGCGTCAGCTTTACGTCGAGTAGCGGGCATTCGCGGACGCGGCCGACCACGGCGGCCATTCCGTTACCGGCATTTACATCGCGGCGCGGTTGCGGGCGATTTTCTTCGTCGAGAACGATTACCGGATTGCGCAGCGCGGACGGCAAGCCGGCCAGCTCGGAGCTGATCTCGAAATTGCGAAGCGCTTCGCTCACCTCGCCGAGAGAAGCGATCTTTTTCAAGCTCATGCTGACGCACTCGAGGTGGCCGTCAATCACCGGCACGCGATTGCAGTGCGCGCTGATGCCCAGGCCAGCGTCCACAAAACGCTCGCCGTTCCACTTGCCAAGCAGCTTCTGCGGCTCGGACTCCATCTTTTCTTCTTCGCCGCCGATGAAGGGAACGACGTTGCCCTGAATATCCAGGGAAGCCACGCCGGGATAGCCCGCTCCGGACATAGCCTGCAGCGTCACGACAAAAATCTTCTCCAGCCCAAACGCCTCCGCGAGCGGCTTGAGCACCAGAACAAGCCCCGCGGTGGAACAGTTCGGATTCGTGACAATGAAGCCCGTATCATAGCCGCGATTTTTCTGTTGCAGCGAAATAGCGTCGAGATGCGCGGCATTCACCTCTGGAATCAGCAGCGGCACATCCGGATCCATGCGGTGATTTCGGGAATTGCTGACGACGGGATAACCGGCGCGCGCAAAATCTTCTTCCGCGCAGCCCGCCACCGAAGCGTCGAGCGCGGAGAAAACAAAGTCGCATTGCAGGGAAGGATCCAGGCTTCTCACCACCAGGTCGCGTGCAGCCGTCGGAATCGGTGCTTCCAGATGCCACTGAACCGCCTCCGCGTATGTTTTCCCGGAAGAGCGCTCCGAGGCCGCGACTTCGGTAAGTTCAAACCACGGGTGATCGGCGAGCAGGCTCACAAGACGCTGACCCACCAATCCGGTCGCGCCAAGCACGCCGGCACGCAGTTTCTTGTCGAATCTAGGAGATTGCGCGCTCATGCTGGCTCCTTACCCGCCGGGCCGATGCGCGTCCCGCGCGCATGTGGTTTGAAGGTATTGCGCACCCAAACGGTCATTTGCGTTTCCTCCGCCAGCGGCAGAACGTGCGGGTGCAAGACTTTCGCCCCGCTCAAGGCCAGGGCGTGCGCATCATCGTAACTCAGATCGTGCAAGAGCCGGGCCTGTGCCGACTCGTTCGGATTTGCGGTGTAGATTCCGTCGACGTCGGTCCAAATCACCAGCTCATCGGCGTCCACCACGTGGGCAATGATCGCGCCGGAAAAATCGGAGCTGTTGCGCCCCAACGTGGTGATGCGCCCGTCCGGGGTTGCCCCGATGAATCCGGTAACCACCGGCACGATGCCGTCGGCAAGCAAGGGAAGCAAAACGTCGCGGCCGCGCTGCCTGGTTTGCTCCAGGTGCGGCTTGGCATCGCGGAAAGTAGTGCAGGTGAGCACAAATTCGGAGGAGGAGACCGGAACGGCAGGCACGCCGGAACGCTCGAGCGCCGCAGCAAACAGCCGCGCGCTGAAGCGCTCGCCGAAGGATGCCAGCCGGTCAAACAGTTCCGCTGCCGGGACTGCCGGCACGCCATCGCGACGTGCGGAGACTTCGTGCAGCAGATCGCGGCCCAGAGAGGTGAGGTCGCGAGCGACGCGGTCTTGTTCGTCTGCATCCAGCGCCAAGTCGCTCAGCACATCGAGATGCAATCGCAAAGTGGCTTCCGCCTCCGAGCGCGCGCCTTCGTGCTTGCGTTCGCCAAGCGCCCGCGCGATCCCCAGCAAGCGATCGGTGACGCCCTTCATCGCTGAAACCACCACCACTACCTGCATCCATTGCGTTGCGGGACGTACGAGACCGGCGGCATGCAACATGCGCTCGGCACCCAGCAGGGAGCTGCCGCCAAATTTGAAAGCCACCAGCGATTCGCGAACGGCCGGCGAACTCGCCCGCGCATCTTGCGTTCCCGCGCGAGCGCCCGCCAAGTGGCGCTCCGCCTGCTGCAATTCTTCTTCTGCGTTCTCCGGGATCATGACTGCCGCTCCTGTTGCTTCCGCGGGAGCGACTCTGGAGGGGGCTGAAATAAGAAACCCACCGCCAGGTTCGCTTCGGCGGTGGGTTGGAAACTTTTTCTAGCTAGCTAGCAGTTTCTCCACGCGCCGGAAGCGGTCGTAATCGACGTAGTCTTAGTCGACATAATCGACATCGACGGCGTCGCGGTGGTAATTCGCTTAGTGGCGGTGGATTTCATGCCAGTTTTCAAGGTTAGCACAGGCAGACCTGGGCATAAAGCGAACAAATCGCGAAGTCCAATACGAATGTGCTCGGGCAGTTACTACTCTCAAGGAGAGCGGACATCGAACAATAGACTGGAGCAGGTGAGGCCGGACTCGGCTTTCTGAAGCTCGGAGATATCGAGCGGTGCGACGGAAAAGCCACGCGCCTCCAGACGAGCGCGCGTCCGCGGGAAGGAGGCCGGGAAAATCACCGTGCCGCCAATGGCCAGCGCATTGGCCGCGTGCGGCTCCTCGGGCGCGACATCGACCCATTCGAAGCCGGCGAACGGTTTCGTGTCGAACCAGGAGCGGTTCGCCAGCAGCGTGTTGCGACCTATATAAGTGACCGCCGATTTCAGATGCAGGCAGCCGGTCACCGCGACGCTCAGCATTTCGTAGCCGTACGGTGCAACTATGGACGCGAGTTGTCGAATGCCCTCGGCATTGGTGCGGCTCGAAAGCCCGGCGAACAGCCTGCGCTCGATGCGGAGAACGTCGCCGCCCTCGACTTGTCCCGGCAATTCCACGCGCGCAAGTTTGCGGAATTTCGCAAGCGCCAGCGCGATCGATGCCGCTTCCGGCCTCCTCGTCACGGTGCCCAGGGGAAAGACAATCGCCAATTCGTCAAGAACAACCGCGGGGTCTTCGACGAACATCGAATCGGGAAGCGCCGGATCCGCCGGAAGAGAGATGACGCGCGCGCCGCATTTCTCGAGCAGCGCCTGGTAGGCGCGATGTTGGTCTTCGGCCGTAGCAAGATCGATCGGCTGCCGTGCAACAAACGTCAACTCACAATGGACGATGCCGGGACTGACGGCGCGGGTAATCGCGGTGAGCATGGACGCAAAGTGTACATGAAAATGCTTTCGGTGCCGCGGTCGGCCTCGGCGTTTGCGTGATATATTTTCAGCCGCAAAAACGGGGCGATCCCCGCTCCAGGAAAGCCTACGCCCGAATCATGGAAAGGGATGAGCCAATGCCAGCAAGGCGGCGAGCGTCAAAGGTAATCAGCGCAATTCTGGTTTTTTTGAGCGCCGCCGGCGCAGGATACGCAGCGGCCTCCGACGAAAAGGCCGCGGCCGCGGTCGACGAAGTTTTCAGCGACCTCACCAAACCGGGCTCGCCCGGCTGCGCCCTGGGCGTCTATCGCGACGGCAAAATCATTTACGCCAAAGGCTACGGCCTCGCGAACATCGAAGAAAACGTCGCCATCGCCCCGCAATCCGTCTTTGACATCGGCTCCACTTCGAAGCAATTCACCGCCGCGACCATTCTGCTGCTCGAGAAGCAAGGCAAACTCTCCGTCAACGATGACGTCCGGAAGTACATTCCCGAGCTGCCTTCCTACGGCCAGAAAATCGCCATCCTGCAGTTGCTGAATCACACCAGCGGCCTTCGCGATTACCTCAGCCTGATGGAGCTGGCCGGAATCAACACCGACAGCGTGACCACCGACGCCGACGCCCTAGCGCTGATTACCCGCCAGAAGGCCCTCAACTTCGCTCCCGGCAGCGACTTTCTCTACAGCAACACCGGATACTTCCTGCTCTCCGTGATTGTCCAGCGTGTCAGCGGCAAGAGCCTGCGCGAATTCGCCGCCGAAAATATTTTCGCCCCGCTGGAAATGACGCACACGCAATATCGCGACAACCACGCCGCGCTCATCGCCAATCGCGCGCTGGCTTATGAAGAACAAGAGAACAAAGAGGGCTACGCGCTCGATGTCTCGTATTTCGAACAGACCGGCGACGGCGCGGTGCATACTTCCGTCGAAGACCTGCTGAAGTGGGACGAAAACTTCTACAGCCCGCGCGTCGGCGGCAAGGAATTCCTCGGCGAAATCCAGGAACGCGGCAAACTGAACGACGGCAAGATTTTGGAGTATGCCAAGGGCCTCCGTCTTCAAGAGTACCGCGGTCTGCAAACGGTGAGCCACGGCGGCGCGTGGGGCGGCTATCGGGCGGAGCTGCTGCGCTTTCCGGAACAGCATTTTTCCGTCGCCTGTCTTTGCAATGTCGGTAATGCCGGCCCCACCCGCCGCGCCCACCAGGTTGCCGACATCTACCTCGGCAATCTAATGAAGGCCAGGGAAAATAAGTCGGGCGAGAGCGAGAACAAGGAAAAGAGCGAGATCACCTTGGGCGTGGACCAACTGAGAAATTACTCCGGCGATTATTGGAGCGAGGAGCTGGGCGTCGCTTACCGCCTCGGCGTGGCGGACGGACGAATCAAAGTGCTCTCCGTTGTCGATGCCTCCGGATCGCCGCGCGTAGACAATTTCACGACCGAAGTGCTGCGCGCCATCGGAGCCGAAGAATTCGAGGTGGGCAAGACCAGGGTCATCCTGCATTTTCAGCGAGACGCGAAGCAACCCGCCTCCGGCTTCACGCTGGACGCTGGACGCACGAAGGGAATCGCTTTTCAGCGCAAGCCGGCATCAGGGAATTAGGGAAAAGAAATCAGAACCAGTAGCCGCCCGGCATCGGCGCGAAGTGCTGAATCCACAGCTTGGTAATTCCGGCACCCAGAAGCATGCCTCCTAATATCAGCCCAATGATGCCCAGCGTCATCCATAGTTCCGTCTTGGCTGATTTTGCGCTCTCCGTTTGCGGCTTGCCATTGAGCCCATTTCCCGTAGCCGCCAGAGCGACCGCCATAGGCACGTCCGCGAACTCTGGCTGAACCACAAGGCAGTAGCCCTTGCGTGGTATGGTTTCAATGTACAGAGGCTTGTCCGAGGAATCCCCCAGCGCCTGGCGCAGTTTGTTCACCGTGGTATTGACGTTCGCGTCGTAATTCACATGCGTGTCGGCGGGCCACAGCCGCAGCCGCAACTCATCTCGCGTCACTACCTCACCTTGCTTTTCAATGAGCGCCATCAAAACTTGATAAACCTTGCCTTGGAGCTTCAGTCGCGCCCCATTCTTGCTGACTTCCTGGCGCTGCTGATCGACCTGGAAGGGTCCAAAGCGGATATACCGCGAGCTTAATGCCAGAACGCGACTGGGCCCTGCTGCCATCTCAGGCTCCAGTGTTGAGCTTAAATTGGGTCCCATACACCCCGCCTTTACTCCAATAGACGTACGAGCCACAGAACTGTTTATCTGGAATACGAGAAAAACTCAGGGTAAGTTTCCGCTTTTCGCGCCGGAAAAGGCTTCTTCTACAAATCCGCGAACCGTTATCGCGGAAACTGTATATGTTTTAGAGTCCAGACATATCGTTTAGGCTCTCAGTCTTGCAGATTTCAGCTTTACGTCACACGCAACCTATCGCAAATGTCTGAATAAACAGGTGCTTACCGCTTAATGCCCTCCTGAGCGACAAATAAGACAGAAGTTTTCCCGGCTGGGCCTTCGCCTGCCAATTTGGTCGGCAGTGTCTTGTGCGGGTTGGCGGTTTCCCATCCGAGGGCTGGATGTGGAAACGGCCGCTCGGCACGGCGAATTCTTCAAGGAGAGAACCAAATTATGCGCAGATTGATCCAGTTCGCGCTGTTGGCATTGTCGTGCGTTCTCACGGCGACGCTAGCACAAGCGCAACGCCTCGACGGCAGCCTCCGCGTAACCGTAACAGACGCGAGTGGCGCGAGCATTGAAGACGCTAAGGTCACGGTGACGAACGAAGCTACCAACGTTTCCATTTCTTCTACGGCCTCCAGCGCTGGGACCTATGTCTTTCCCAATCTATCGATTGGCACTTACACAGTGGCTATCGAAAAAGACGGATTCAAGAAAGCTGTGCGGAAGGGCGTAACCGTCGAATCGAACCAAATCGCGGAAGCTAAGGTACCGCTGGAAATCGGGTCGGTTTCGGCGGTCGTGGAAGTTGAAGCCGGCTCCGAGTTGGTCAAGACCACCACTTCGGAACTGAGCACGACGATTGAAGGGCGCATCACGAACACCTTGCCAGTGAACACCCTCGGCGGAGACGTCAAGGAATTCGCAGTTTTCGTTCCCGGCACGACGACACAGACTGCCGGAGTCCTGGGTTCAGGCGGCTCTATCGGCGGCACGCGGCCACGTTTCAACGGATTCACCATCGATGGCGTGGACGACAATAAAATTGATACCAACGGCCCCACGCAGCCTGTTATCCAGGAATCCGTGGCGGAGTTCACTTTGCTGACCAACCAGTTCAGCGCCGAGTACGGCCACTCTGCCGGCGGCCAGTTCAACATTGTGACTAAGTCCGGCACTAACGCCTGGCATGGCGCGGGTTGGGAATACAACCGAAACCGCAACTACAATGCCGCCGATAACCAGCAGAAGCAGAATTTCACCACTGGCGCCACAACTACGCTGAAGAGCCGTTTTGACTACAATCGCGCCGGAGCCAGCGTTGGAGGCCCAATTAAGAAGGACAAGTTCTTCGTCTACGGAGCGTATGAGTTTCAGAACGAAGGCTTGGCCTCTTCGGGCACGTCCGTGATCCTGCCAACGGCAAACGGAATGGCCCAGCTCGCGGCCATGAATCCGGATTCGGCAGTCGCAAGCTTGCTTAAGGAGTTTCCGGTGGCCCCAACGGCGAACGAGCATGCGAGTTGCGCTCCCCCGGTTTTGGCGTGCGTGAATGGGACGCCCATTGAAGTCGGCGATTTTCAGTCGCTGGCACCGTCGTTCTCCAATCAACACGATTTCTCCGTCAACGGCGACGCGAACTTGGGGAAGCACCAGCTACGCGTGCGCTTCCTTTACGACAGGCTCCGCATCCCCGACTTTAATCAGACACAGCCGCAGCCGCAGTTTAATGGCACGCAGGCATCTGACGCCCGTAAGGCTATTATTACCGATGCGTGGACCATCAACAGCCGCCTGATCAACGAGTTCCGCGCCTCTTATTCCCGGCTGATCGGGCCGATTCTCGCGGTGCCCACTGCTTTCGCCAATTTCCCCAACGTGGAAATCGACGAATTGAACTCCAATACCGGCCCGGAGAACAACGCGCCACAGGGTTACGGCCAGAACGTGTACCAGTTGGTAGATAGCCTCACGTATATCCGCGGCCGTCACACCTTCAAAGGCGGGGTCGAAGGACGCAAGTACATCGCGCCCACCAACGTTCTCCAGCGTTCGCGCGGCGAGTGGGACTACATCTCGCTGAACCAGTTCATCAACGATTTCGTGCCCACAGGCGTCAATGGCGCTCTGCGCGGTGCGGGTTCAGGCAATGTGGCGGACAACTACAACGCTATCTACTGGTTCCTGCAGGATGACATAAAGGTCACTCAACGCCTGACGGTCAACGCCGGCCTCCGTTATGAATACAGCGGCACACCGCGCGCCGAAGGCGAACAGACGCTCAACGCGATTTCGAATGATCCAGCGTTAGGACTGATCTTCCGTAAGCCCAGACCGGACAAGAACAATTTTGCTCCTCGCCTTGGCTTCGCTTGGGATCCCACGGGCCGCGGCAAATGGTCGGTTCGTGGTGGCGCTGGCGTCGCTTACGACGTAACTCCGAACAACTTCGCGATCAACGGTCTGCCGCCTCAGCGCCAGACAGAGCAGAGCCCCACCGTCACCTGCGGGCTTTCCAACGCGCCTGCTTGGTGCGCAACCTTTAATGCCAGCAACCCGCGCAATCCCACCGCCGGGCAAGGCTTCCTGCAAGGTGGCGGACTCCTGCAGGTGAACGTGCCTCCGGCAACGCAAACCGATGCTCGGATTCAGACCTCGAACATCATCCTGGACCACGTTGCACCGAAAGTGTTCACTTGGTCACTCGGCGTTCAGCATGAATTCCTGCGCGACACCAGCTTCGAGCTCCGCTACGTCGGAACGCGCAGCCTCGAACTGCCTGTGCAGGTGCGCCTCAATTCGGCTTCGGCTTTTGATCCGCGCTATGCCAGTCTCGGCGGCGGTCTGACCCCTCTGCCCACTTACTTCAAGGCAGCGGATGTGCCCGCGACCGTGGCCTCCCCCGCGAGCACGTTGTCGCAATTCCAAAACTTTAATCCAGAGCCGCTCTCGGTCGACGGATTCCTCGGCGCAGTGACGGCGTTCCCGGCATCCGGTTCGGGGATCTATCACGGCGTTTCCGGCGACTTCATCCATCGCTTCACGAAGGGCATCTATTTCCGCTCGAACTACACGTTTGAAAAGAATATCGACAATGCCACCAACGAACTGAACAGCAGCAAGGTGAATCCGCGCCGCGCACAAGACGGCTTCAATCTGGCCAATGAGCGCGGCCGCTCTGCCTTGGACATTAATCACAAATTCGCAATGACCTGGGTCTACGACCTCCCGATCCTTCACAGCGGGAACGGTTTCCTGAAGGGAATCGCGAACGGCTGGGAGTGGAGCGGAACCTACCTGGCTCAATCCGGGCAGCCCATCACCGTGCTCTCCGGCACGGACTCAAACTTTAATGGGGACACCGCTGGCGACCGCGCAGTTTTCAATCCTAATGGTTCAGGGCTGACGGGCTCGGGCGTTGTGCAGGTTTGCAACGATGGAGCAGGTGGTGCGACGCGGACTGGTGGTGCAGCTTGTCCCGCCGCGCACGTGGTCGGCTATTTGGCGACCAGCTCCGGCGCACGTTGGGTTCAGGCCGGACCTGGAGCCTTCGGGAACGTAGGCCGGAACACGGTCAACACGCCTGGACTCAACATCTGGAACATGTCCATCCTCAAGAGCACACGGTTTACGGAACGCTACTCCGTGGAATTCCGCGCGGAAACCTATGACACTTTCAACCATCGCAACTTCAGCCTCGGTTTGCCCACCAACAACGGTGCTTTGGACCAAAACACCAACGGCAACCCGCAAGACCTCGCATATGCTCTAGTCACCAACGCCCAGTTCCTGAAAAACAAGGCGTTCAATGGGGGCAGTCGCAATATGCAGCTCGGATTGCGATTTGTTTGGTAACTCGGAACGCCACGAGGTGTGAACACAACCGGCGAGGGAATCTTCAAGTTCCCTCGCCTTTCCTTGCGCATACTGCTCGTAAGCAGATGGAGAGCTACCTAATCCGAGACTGGAAGTATGGAAATCTCCACACTCGAGGGAAACCGCCTCGAACGATAAACCCGCTGCGTCGCTTTTTGGAAGTCGCTTTCTCTCGCCTCAAAAATGTTCGGCACAAATTTCTGCGGATTCCGGTCGTACAGCGGAAACCACGTGCTCTGCACCTGCACCATGATGCGGTGCCCTTTCTTGAAAACGTGATCCACCGTGTGCAGATCGATAGCGAATGGTGTCACCACGCCCGGTGTGATCGGCTCGGGTTTCTCAAACGAATTGCGGAAGCGCCCCCGGAATATCTCATCCGCAATCATCAATTCATAGCCGGAAAGCTTCCAATCCTGCGGATATTTTTGCGGATAAACGTCGATCAGCTTCACCACCCAGTCCGCGTCGCTGCCGGTCGTCGAGGCAAACAGCTTCGCAGTGACTTGCCCGGCCACGGTAACATCCTCTGCGAGCTCGTCCGTCTGCCAGGTCAGCACGTCCGGCCGCTCGTCCACGAATCGCTGGTCCTGCACCAGCCAGGTGTACCAGCTTCCCGGATGATCCTCCGGATACGTCATGTCCACCGGACGCTGCCGGTACGGCACCGGATGCGCTGGATCGCTCTCGTACGAATCAAAAGCCTCCGCCGCGCCCTTTTCCGGCGCTTCGAACGATAGCCTGCCGTTCCCGCGAAAATAGAGATTGCGCGGCTTCGCTTCCCGCGGCGGCCAGGCGTCGAACGCCGTCCACGTGTCGCTGCCGGTCTGAAACATCAGCGCTTCCTTCAACGGCAGCTTCCCTTTGTCCTTCAGCCAAAACGCAAACCACGGCGCTTCAATATTTCGGCGGAAATATGCCGCCGTGTCGCTCCCAAACGGAATCTCTCCCAGCGTTTTCCCCGGCCCGTTCCCCCATCCGCCATGATTCCACGGGCCGGCCACGATGAAATTCAGGTTCTTCTGGTCTAATTTTTCCAGCCGCTCGTACGTCGCCACCGGCCCGTAAAAATCTTCCTGGTCCCACCAGCCCGCTACGTTCAGATTCGGCACCGTCGGCTCCTTCAACCCATACGCCACTGCGTGCCGCTTCCAGAACTCATCGTAATTCGGGTGCGCCGCAAACTCGTTCCAGCTCGGAATCTTTCCGTGAAAATATTTTGCGTTGGCGTTCGATAGTGGACCCAGCCGCAAATAAAAATCGTAAACGTCAAAGCGATCGAACGGAAAACTGTAATTCTCCGTCGAAGTCTCCAGCAGCGGCGCGTATTCGAACGCATAGCTCAGCCGGAACGCCCCGTTGTGAAAAAAATCGTCGCCGATCCACGTATCCCCCATGCACGCCTGCTCCGAAGCGGCCTTCAGGGCCGGATGCGGATCCACCATACCCATGGTCACCAGGAAGCCGTCGTAGGAAATCCCGTCCAGCCCCACGCGTCCATTGTTGTGCGGCACCTTTTTCACCAGCCAATCGATGGTGTCGTAGGTGTCCGTGCTTTCGTCCACCCCTTTCGCGTCCTTTACATCGTGAATCGGTCGCAGCATCACGAACTGGCCTTCCGATCCGTAGCGCCCGCGAATATCCTGAAACACGAAAATGTACCCGTCGGGAACCATGTCCGCGTACCGGTAGATCATGTTGCTCACGCCCTTGTCCGGTGACGCAATCCCGTAAGGCGTTCGATTCATCAAAATCGGCAGCGCCTCCGCTGCATCCCTCGGCGAGTAAATCTCCGTGTGCAGCTTCACGCCGTCCCGCATCGGTATCATCACTTCGCGCTTCTCGAATCGTCCCGCAAAATCCACCGGCAACTGCCGCGCCGCCCAAAACTTCGGCGCAAACAAAACCACCGCACAAACAGCTACGAACAACGCTCCAGCGCGTCTGTAAAACAATCGCATACGTCTCCGTGATCTCTGTGGTCTGCCCTCTGTGGACTCGGTGTTAATTCCGAAGCCTTTACTTACTGCACCACCGAAATCTCCACGCTCGAAGGATGCTCCTTCGACCGGTAAATCCGCTGCGTCGCCTTCACAAAATCCGTTTCCTTGGCCTCGAAAATGTTCGGCACAAATTTCTGCGGATTCCGGTCGATGATCGGAAACCACGTGCTCTGCACCTGCACCATGATGCGATGCCCCTTCTTGAACACATGATTCGCCGTGTGCAGATCAGTCGTAAACGCCGTCACCGCGCCCGGCGTAATCGGCTCCGGCCGTTCGAATGACTTCCGGAACCGTCCGCGAAACACTTCATCCGCGATCATCAGCTCGTATCCAGAGAGCTGCCACTTCTGCGGATAATTTTCCGGATACACGTCGATCAGCTTCACAATCCAGTCGCTGTCGCTTCCCGTCGTCGCGGCAAACAATTTCGCCGTCACCGCCCCGGCCAGCGTCACATCCTCCTTCAACTCCTCCGTCTCCCAGCTCAGCACATCCGGCCGGTGATCCACAAAGCGCTGGTCCTCCACCAGCCACGTGTACCATCCACCCGGATGATCGTCCGGATACGTCATGTCGATCGGCCGGTGCCGGTAAGGAACCGGGTGCGCCGGGTCGCTCACGTAACTGTCGAACGCTTCGCCGCCGCCCGAGGCCGTAGCCGGCGCTTCAAACGAAAGCTTCCCGTCCTCGCGAAAATACAATTCGCGTTTCTTCGCTTCGCGCGGCGGCCACGCGGCAAACTGCACCCACTTGTCGCTGCCGGTCTGAAACAGCACCGCCTCTTTCAACGGCAGCTTCCCTTTATTCTTCAGCCAGTACGCAAACCACGGCGCTTCGATCTTCTGCCGAAAATACAGCGCCGTATCGCTGCCAAACGGAATCGCCCCCAGCGAAGCGCCCCGCCCGCCGCCCCAGCCGCCGTGATTCCACGGCCCCACCGCCAGATAATTCAAGTGATCGGGATCCTCTTTCTCCATCAGCTCGTAAATCTTCATCGGGCCGTAAAAATCTTCCTGGTCCCACCAGCCTGCCACGTTCAAGTTCGGCACCTTCGGCTTGGTCAGCAAATACGGCATCGCCTGCGCTTTCCAGAAGGCGTCGTAATTCGGATGCTTCACGAAATCGTTCCACGTCGGCAGCGTCCCGTGAATGTATTTCGCGTTGGCGTTCGAAAGCGGACCCAGCCGCAAATACCACTCGTACGTGTCGAAGCGGTCGAACTCAAATTTGAAATTGGTCTTGTCCGTCTCCATCATCGTCGAGTATTCGAACCCGTAGCTCAGCCGGAACGCCCCGTTGTGATGGAAATCGTCGCCCAGAAACATGTCCGCCGGCGAGGCCTGCTCGGAAACCGCCTTCAGCGCCGGATGCGGCTCTAGCATCCCCATCACCGTCAGCCATCCGCCGTACGAAATTCCCAGCAGCCCCACGCGCCCGTTGTTCCGCGGAACATTTTTCACCAGCCAGTCAATCGTGTCGTAGGTGTCCGTGCCTTCGTCGATGGCCTTCGGATTCTTCGCGTCACGCACCGGCCTCTGCATCACAAACGTTCCTTCCGACCCATACCGCCCGCGAATATCCTGAAAAACGAAAATGTAATCGTCCGGAATCATCTCCGCATAGCGTCCCAGCTTCCGGCTGAACCCCTTCTCATCGTCATTCGTCCCGTAAGGCGTGCGCTCCAGCACAATCGGCAGTGCCTCCTTGGCATTCTTAGGCGCATAGATCTCCGTATGCAGCTTCACTCCATCCCGCGCCGCAATCATCACATCGGTCTTATCAAACAGCAGCGACCAATCCCTCTTCTCCTCCCCTTCCTGCCCGCGAGCGCGCGAAGCCACAACAAGCGCAGCCCCAGCAGTTAAAATCGTTACTCCCACGATCACACTCCAGCCCGCTCGACGCATCGAACACTCCTTGCTTTTTGTGGCACAGCCACCTCCGCCCCATCGCGCGGGTTATGCACGATGAATCCTGGCTGTGCTCCGACGACCCAAACCTTAAATCGCAGTGCGAAACAATATCGGAACCAGAAGCCTGCCACGTAGATGGACCACAACTTCGGCGAGGATACTACACGAGATTCCATGTTCAGTTTCGCAAACATGTCCGCGTGTCATAGATGAGTGAAATCGGCACCTTTCGATTGGCTATCCTTGATTGAGGTGATATAAGTTACGCCAAGTTGCCCACCACCTTGCTCTTCATCGGAGGAAATATGATGCGACGTTCGCTTCTCTCTCGGCTCGCCAGCTTGCCGTTTTTCGCGCTGGGCGCGACACAGGCACAAGCGCAAGCTCCGCCCAAAAAGCTGAAGATCATGATGAAAAGTGCATGGGGATCGGACGACCCAACAAGAGCGGCTTTTCCCTTTCTACATGGACTTGCGCTGGCGGAAGCAGGGCACGACGTGCAGATTTTCCTGACGAGTGAGGCCACCTACTTGATGCGCAAGTCTATGGTGGATGCGATTAAACCAGTGGGCTGGCCACCGTTGAGCGAAACGATGGACAAGATAGTGGCAAAACGCATTCCCGTCTTTTCTTGAGGGGCCTGCTCCCGGGCCCGTGGGGTCACGGAAACAGATTTGAATCAATGGGGAGCCAAGTTCGGCAGCCCGGCAATCTTTGTCTCGCTAGTGGAATGGGCGGACCGCATCATCGTCGAATAACCCACGCGGCGGATCGGTATGTCGGCGAGTCTGCGATATTCCTCAAAAGTCTGATCTCTGTTACACTAATGCTTGCTAGACCGCACCTGAGAATCAAGGGAGATTCGTCCGGGCTGCTGGTTGCACCAGCAGCTATTTTTGTCTGCGCTAAGGTGGCATAGCCTATTAGGCTGTGCTCCTACGAGCTAATGCCCAAGACAGGACACCGCTCGATGCCGGACCAAGCAAGCCGAATAAGCAAGCGCCATGACCCAAAACATTCGCAACATCGCCATCATCGCCCACGTCGACCACGGCAAAACCACCCTCGTCGACGCCATGCTCCGGCAATCCGGCATCTTCCGCGCCAACGAAGCCCTCGTCGAGCGCGTCATGGATTCCAACGATCTCGAGCGCGAGCGCGGCATCACCATCCTCGCCAAAAACACCGCGCTCTTCTTCCACGACACCAAAATCAATATCGTCGACACCCCCGGCCACAGTGACTTCGGCGGCGAAGTCGAGCGTGCCCTGCGCATGGTCGACGGCGTCGTCCTCCTCGTCGACGCCAGCGAAGGCCCGCTCCCGCAAACCCGCTACGTCCTGCAGAAAGCCCTCGCCGCCAAGCTTCCGCCCGTCATCGTGCTCAATAAAATCGATCGCACCGACGCCCGCCCCAAGGAAGTCCTCGACGAAATCTACGACCTCTTCATCGATCTCGACGCCACCGAAGACCAGCTCGATTTTCCCGTCGTCTACACCAACGCCCGCGACGGCGTCGCCCATCGCAAAATCGGCGACGATTCCAAGGATCTCCTCCCGCTCTTCGAGACCATCGTCAAATCCATTCCCGCGCCCCCCGGCGATCCGGAAGGCGTCCTGCAAATCCAGGTGATGAATCTCGATTACAGCGATTTTCTCGGCCGCATCGCCATCGGCCGCGTCTTCAACGGCACCATCAACCGTGGCACCGACGTGGGCATCAGCAAGCTCAACGGCAAGCTCGATTCCACGCGCATCACCAAGCTCTACACCTTCCGCGGACTCGAACGCGATGAAGCCGAAAGCGTTTTCGCCGGCGACCTCGTGGCCATCGCCGGTGTCGAAGGCATCCAGATCGGCGAAAGCATCACCGATCTCGCGAATCCGCAGCCGCTCGAGCCTCTACTGATCGACGAGCCCACGCTGGCCATGATTTTCACCGTCAACAGCAGCCCGCTCTCCGGCAAGGAAGGCAGCTATCTCACCTCGCGCGACCTTCGCGACCGCCTGCAAAAAGAGCTGCTCACCAACGTCTCTATCCGCGTCGAAGACACCGACACCCCGGAATCCTTCCGCGTCCTCGGCCGCGGTGAGCTGCAGCTCGCCATCCTGATCGAAACCATGCGCCGCGAAGGCTTTGAACTAATGGTCGGCAAACCCGAAATCGTCGTGCGTACCGAAAATGGCCGCAAGCTCGAGCCGCTCGAGCGCCTGGTGATCGACGTCCCTGAAAATTTCATCGGCATCATTCTCGAAACCATCGGCAGCCGCCGTGGCGAAATGCTCAAGATGAGCAATCACAATTCCGGCCGCGTGCGCATCGACTTCAAAATCCCTTCGCGCGGCTTGATCGGCCTGCGCAGCCAGTTGCTCACGGATACCCGCGGCACCGCCCTGATTCACTCCATCTTCGACGGCTGGATGGACTACGCCGGCGAAATGGCCCTGCGCCCCACGGGCGCCCTCGTCGCGGACCGTGCAGGCGTTTCCACGGCCTTTGCCTTGTGGAATATCCAGGAGCGCGGAGAGCTCTTCATCGGCCCCGCCATCGCCGTCTACGAAGGCATGATCCTCGGCGAGAATTCCCGCGAGCAAGACATGGACGTCAATGTCACCAAGGAAAAAAAGCAAACCAATATGCGCTCCTCCAGCGCCGACGAAGCCATCCGCCTCATCCCTCACAAGGAACTAAGCCTGGAGCAAGCCATCGAATTCATAGCCGACGACGAATTCGTGGAAATCACCCCCAAATCCATCCGCCTCCGCAAAAAAGTCCTGCAAGCCAACCGCCGCCCCCGCCGCTGGCAAGAAATCCGCGCCAGCCAAGCCACCCGCTAAGCATTTGCCCTTGTAGCACAGCCATTTCTGGCTGTGCTCCGACGACCTCGCCTTATAGTGCGGAGCATTCAACGATAACGGACCAAGTTTCCTATAGCTGAGGTCGTCCGCTGCCCCGAAACTTTTCTCTTGACAGACTACGGCGCGTGACGATATAGTGTGGGCCGACATAGAAAGAAAGGCTTCGCATGGCGCCCAAAACTCCCACCGCCGAACCTAACCAGCCGCTTAGCCCGGCCATGTTTCACGTCCTCCTTGCACTCGCCGGCGACGACCTGCACGGCTACGCCATCCTCAAAGAGGTCGATCTCCGCACCGACGGCGAAGTCAAACTCAGCACCGGCACCCTCTACGGCATCATCAAGCGCCTGCTCAACGATGGCTTAATCATCGAGCGCCGCGAGCGCCCCGCCGCCCACGACGACGAGCGCCGCCGCTATTACCGCCTGACGCCGCAAGGCCGCGAAGTAGCCGCCATCGAAGCCGAGCGCCTCGAAAAAGTTGTAGCGCTAGCACGTTCGCGCCACCTGCTAAAGCGAGCGCAGCCAGCGTAACGAATTCGTAGGAGCACGGGACGGACTCAGCCCCTGCTCGATCGCAGCGACGTAGCCTGTAGCTCAGGTCCGCCTTTTGGACCTGAGGCTTTTCCGCTCGGCGCCGCAACGTTGTAGGGGCGCGCTTTAGCGCGTCCCAGTCGGGCCGTAAGGCCCACAGGGGAAAGCATTCTCTTTCGCTGACCGAGGCACATCATGACCGAACCCGAACGCCGCACCGCAAAACGCTTCCGCATGCTCCTCCGCCTGCTCCCCGCGGAATTCCGTGGCGACTTCGGCCCCGAAATGGAGCACGTCTTCGTCGAGCAGCGCGAAGAAGCCGCGCGTGAAGGAGGCAAAATGGGCATCTGGCGTCTCTGGTGGGAAACCGCAAAAGGAATCTTCACCACCGCTCCCCGCGAGCATCTCTCCATGCTGCGCCAGGACTCCACATTTGCCCTGCGCATGATGCGCAAGAATTTCGGCTTCACCCTCGCCGCCATCATCGTCCTCGGCTTGGGCATCGGCGCCAACACCGCCATCTTCAGCGTTGTTAACGCCGTCCTCCTCAAGCCGCTCCCCTACCAGCACGGCGAGCGCCTGCTGATGATGCGCCAATCCACTCCCAGCAGCGGCCTCATGGGCCGCAACGTCTCCGTCCCCGAGTTGATGGACTACCGCCGCCAGAATCGCAGCCTCGACGCCATCGTCGAATACCACAACATGCAGTTCATCCTCCTCGGTCGCGCCGAACCCGAGCAGGTCGAAACCGGCGTGGTCTCCTGGAATTATTTCGACGTCTTCGGCGCCAAGCCCCTGCTCGGCCGCAACTTCGCCCCCGATGACGAAAAACCAGGCGCCCCCGCCGTACTCCTTCTCAGCTACGAATACTGGCTGCGCAGTTTCGGCGGCGATCCCACGGTGGTCGGCAAAGTATTCCGCATGAACGACAGGCCCCACACCGTAATCGGCGTCCTCCCGCCCTTCCCGCAGTACCCGCAAGAGAACGACGTCTACATGCCCTCGACTGCCTGCCCGTTCCGTTCAAGCGCGCACATGCTTGTTAACCGCCAGATGCGCATGGTCCGCATGTTCGGCCGCATGAAGCCCAACATAAAGCCCGCCGAAGCGGCAGCGGATCTTTCCGCCGTGGCCTCTTCCATGATCCGCGAATTCCCCAACGATTATCCCGAAGGCTCGGACCTCAAGGTCGACGTCACCCCGCTGAAAACCGAGCTCACCCGCGACGCCAAGCCCACCATGCTCTTCCTTCTCGCCGCCGCCGGTTTCGTTCTCCTCATCGCCTGCGCCAACGTCGCCAACCTCAATCTCGCGCGCATGGTCCGCCGCGAACGCGAACTCGGCGTGCGCACCGCCATGGGCGCCAGTCGCGTTCGCCTCTTCCGCCAACTCCTCACCGAAAGCTCGCTGCTGGCCCTTCTCGGCGGCGCCCTCGGCCTTCTCCTCGCCACCGGCGGCCTGCAACTTCTCTCTGCCTACGTCGCCCGCTTCACCCCGCGCGCGCGCGAAGTCCACATCGACCTCGCCGTGCTTCTCTTCACCCTCGGCGTCGCTCTCTTCGTCAGCATCCTCACCGGCACCGCTCCAGCCGTCGCGCGCCGCGAAAGTCTCATCACTACGCTAAAAGAAGGCGGCAGCCAGTCCACCCTCGGCTCCGTTCGCGGCAAACTTCGCAGCGCCCTGATCGTTGCGCAGGTCGCCGTATCCTTCCTCCTGCTCATCGGCGCCGGCCTCACCGTGCGCAGCCTCATCAATCTCCAGCGCGTCGACCCCGGCTTCCGCCCCGAAAACGTGCTCACCATCCAACTCAGCCTCGATTTCTCCCGCTACACCACCAACGAAAAAGTTCTCAGCTTCTTCGATTCCCTCCTCGAAAAAGTGCAGGCCCTTCCCGGCGTAACTTCCGTCGCCGCCGCCGGCGACTTTCCGCTCGATAAATCTCCCGCCTTCAACAATCAGTTCGATATCGAAGGCCAGCAAGGCAACGACACCGGAAAGCCCATCGCCGAGTTCAACGTAATCAGCCCCGGTTATTTGCAAGTCCTCGGCATTCCGTTGCTCAGCGGACGCGATTTCGACCGCCGTGACCGCCCCGAAAGCGCCAAGGTCGCCATCATCACGCAAGCCGTCGCGCTGCGTCACTGGCACCACCAGGATCCCGTCGGCCGCCGCATCTCCTTCGACAGCGGCAAGACTTGGACAGAGATCATCGGCGTCATCGGCGACGTCCACGAACACGGCCTCGACCTGCCCACCAACGATTTTATTTATGTTCCGTTCTCGCAGTATCCGCAGAACGGCCCCGCGCTCATGGCGCGCACGACGGGCGATCCCATGGCCGTCGCGCGCACCGTCGTGCAGCGCCTCTACGAAGTCGATCCCAACCAGCCCGCCGGCCGCATCCAGTCGCTCGAGCAATATCGCGCCGACTCCATCGCCGCCCCGCGCCTCACCGCCAATCTCCTCGGACTCTTCGCGCTCCTCGCGCT
>Ga0210409_10001588_pt1 | contig 29101 bp, 32 predicted proteins | sample IncBWH17MmetaG_FD_161649 | JGI IMG/M metagenome (GOLD analysis project Ga0210409, IMG submission 161649) | Forest soil microbial communities from Barre Woods Harvard Forest LTER site, Petersham, Massachusetts, United States - Inc-BW-H-17-M | ecosystem: Environmental > Terrestrial > Soil >...
CCGGACGCGCGCAGAGCTCCCTGCCTCAGTTCACTCCTCACCGAGAACGCGCATCCGGTAAAGCACTAGCGTTTACCGGGACCTGCGTAGGTTTATCGAGAGTAAGCAACTTCATTCATATCCAGAGAATCCCAAGTGCAAGTAGGACTGAGGGCGACCTCTAGCGGAGGCTCGATTATGATCTTAGCCACTTCGGGGACACGAAGTATTCTCCGCGCATTAGAAGTGTGTGCGACCGCAGGCCTGTTTCTTTTTTCGGCGCAGGCCCTTGAATCTCAGCAGCCTCACGAGAATGACGGGACCCAACACTTCATCGAGCGCATCGAAATTGTCGGCAACCGGCGCGTCCAAACGGAAACGATACTAGCCAAGCTTCTCTCGCGCCCCGGCGACGTTTACAATCCCGAAGCGGTCCAGCGAGATGCCCAAGCCCTTCGTGATACTGGCTATTTCACCGAGGTACGCCTAAGGGTCACGGACGACCCGGATCGGCCAGTCGGGAAAATCGTCGCCTTTGATGTAATCGAAAAAACTCCGCAAGCCTCGGCTCAGATGAAGCTAGAGAACCGAGAGTTGAGCATGACGGTCCACCCGGATGCGACTGAAGTCGGACAGTCTCGGGTTCCGAAATTCAGAGTGGAGTTGCGAAACGTCGGAACCGATGACTTAATTCTGAATTTAGGTATCATGCTTGCGAACGGGCACCAGCAGTATCCCAAAAATATCGTCCTGATTGTGACCGACTCACAAGGGAAGGTCCGACGATTTGACCTCAAAGAGCCGTACTACGTAGCCGGTCGACTGGACCCATTAATCGTACCTCTTCCTGTTGGTTCTACTTTCTCTATATCCGTGGACTTGGATAAATATTGGGCGGCAGCGTCAAACGAATTTGAGTACAAATTGAAGCCCGGCACGTATTTCCTTGAGGCGGAGTTCAGCGGCAGGGCCGTAACACAGCAGGAAGCCAATCTAGACGTAAAGGGAATCGCGTTGATGCCCTATTGGACGGGCAACATCATTTCTAATCGATTGCAATTTGAGGTTCTCAGCCAATAATTTGCAGTGAGTTTCGCATCGAAGATAAAGTAGACGCCTGATAAGTGAGTTACCGGACATATAAAGTATTACTTCACTTCTCCGGTACCTGCGTTTTATCAGGACCTGCGTGGCCTAGGGGACAGGAGGCCGTCGGAATTACCTCGACTCCGACGACCCCAGCTCTTGCGCGGGGTGTTGGGCATACGTCGTAAAAGCTGTTGAATCGCTCTGTTTGTGCTGCGCGATGCAAAGATGCCAAAACTGCAAAACTCCAAGCGAGCCTCTTGCGTTCAAGCTCGGACGGTCCTTGTTCTTGTGAGGGCCACGGCTCGCTCGAGATCGCAGGCTAGTGCGCATCGGTGTGAAGGGCAGCGGTACCGTCCGACCAGCGGCCTACTGGAACCAGAAAAACGGTAAGCCGCTCCTCCGGGTTCTGAAGCGCGATAATCGGCGACCCCGGCAGATCCGCGCCCCAGGCTTTGGACGCGGTCTCTGGAGTGAAAAACATCAGATGCGGAAGCCAGGGTCCGCCAGCCTGGTCGCCCAAATAGCCTTGCTTCGACAACATGTAGGACATCGCGCCAGGCTCTGGCGCCGGCAGTTCCTTCTTGTCGATGGCCGCGGTGATAGCCTCGAAGATCTGTGCTTTCGTCCGTCCCGCTATGACCAATTCGGTCTTTTTGATGGTGCGTGGAAGATAGGACCTTACCGCCGGAGCATTCAGGCAGAGAGGACCGCGCAGTTTAGGATTCCAAAAGTTCGAATCGTTTATTCCAGCAGTCCACGATCGTTCTACCAGGCATACGAACCCGTTCTTTCCCTGAACGGCAGTTTCATAGCCAGCTTTGCCGAGAACCAGAACTTCGGCGTCGACGGAGATGGAGTCTGGCGCAGCGCTGCGCGCCATTTTGATCTCCTCGTTGCGATCGGGCATCAGGTATTGTTCGAGCGGGGCCATGGCCGGATAGGGCGTCTTGGCGTCCTGAGCTTGCGCGGGCCACGCCGCGGCGAAGATGACGACCAGAGCGATACTCTTTAATGCGCTCGTCCTCACTCTTTTTCGTTCCATGACTTCTCCTGATTCTGAAGACCACGGCATCGATACGGAATGACCCTACTTACACCATTGCACCTGCTCGCCGCGCTTGCCATAAAAATAAATCGCCCCGCCGGGCAATACATATTGATATCAACGTAGCATGCGTTCGGGCCTCTTGGCAAGATACGTTGATATCCATATTATTTGTCTATGGTCACCGTTGCGAAACCTACCTTTGAGACAACGCTGCAAGTCCGCGACTCTTGCCTCTGTCTTCATGTGCAGCGAGCTGCCAGGGCGCTGGCACGGCGCTTCGATGAGGCTATGCGTCCACTCGGCCTGACCAACGGGCAATTCTCGCTCATGATGTCCCTGAACCGCCCGGAACCACCAGGTATGTCGGCAGTTGCGTCCCTACTCGGAATGGACCGGACCACCCTGACGGCCGTTCTCAAGGCGTTACAGCGCCGAGGTCTGGTCAAGGTAACAGCAGACCCTGCGGACGGTCGCGCCCGCCTGATGACCCTGACAGCAAAGGGGCGAAGGTTGCTCGCACGCGCCGTTCCAGTCTGGAGGAATACCCACACCGCAGTCGAGGCACTTCTGCGCGATGGCGATTCAGACCGCCTCCGGAACAATTTACGTGCACTCTCCTGATCATCCCAAGAGGTCGCGAATCATCTCGCCCGTTGCGGTGTTCAGCGTCGCCAACGTCTGCTGGCGAGTTCTTGAAAGATATGAAATACAGCTCAGGACTGAATCTTGAGTTTCCTATTCGCATCCGGGATTCCGCTTGTAAGTCGCGATTTGTTTGAATGAATAAGTCGAAGGAGGAGCGCTTGGTGTAAAAAAGCTGAACTCAGCGGACGCTGATTCGTGTGGGGGCCCTTGACTTTGAATTGTTCGCTCTGTTCTGTTTGCCAATTCGCTAACTCCTTTGGAATGCGCACTTCCAGAAACACGCCTGCAAACTCTCTGGAATGAACAACTTTTAAAACATTGAACTTAAAACCCTTTATAATGAACATTTGCAAGAAAAAGGGGGGGGGGGGGGTGGGCGCCCGGTCGGGCCTCCTCGAAAAGCAAATCGCCCGCTGCGGATATCCGCAACGGGCGATTTGGAAGCACAATCACTCCGAGACTGGAGCGTGATCAATTCTTATAAGGCAGATATCTCCACATGTCGTTGAGGTAGCCGTTCCCGGTTGTACTCGTGGAATCGTAGCCAGCACCGCCGAAGAGCCAGAGTTGGCCGTTGCCATCGACCCAGTGCGTCGCATTGCTGCGCCCACCCGGAGTCCATATCTCGTATGTCTTGTAGGGGAACAACTCATCGCCGTAAACACCGTTGGCGCTACCTGTGTTCGAGCCTTTGATCCAGGCCCACGTGCCAGGCTGGCCAGCGGTCGCGTTCGGAGTGTATACCCATAGATCGTTGAGTGCTCCGTTGCCGTTCGTTCCGGTTGAATCCAGACCCCAGCCACCATAGAGCCAGAGGTTTCCGCCCGCGTCGATCCAGCCACTAGCGCCCCAACGCGACCCGGGAAGTGCGTTGGCCGTGGAGACAGGAGAACAAATGACGTTGCTGCCTACCGTGAGGCCAACAGTCAGGCCACACGTGCTCGCTGCACCTGTGGTACTCACCGGTCCCACCACGGTTTGAGCTTCGTAAACGCCCGTCTGATTTGCTTTGGTGTTGCCCATTACGAAAGTCCACTGCTTGGCGGTGATGTTGTATTCCCAAAGATCGTCCAGAATCCCGTTTGCCGTCGGTGGGTTGTTTCCATCCTCGCCTTCTCCCCCGAAGAGCCACAGATTCCCAGCGGCATCCGCCCAGCCTACTGCCTCTTGGCGTCCTCCAGGCTGGTTGCTGCCTGCTGCAACTCCAGGCGTGCCATAGACGCCACCCTGGTTGGCCAGGATGGAGCCCGAAATGAAGTTCCACTTGCCACCCGTGTATTCCCACAAGTCGTTGAGGAATCCAAGGGTTCCGGCGCTATCTTTTCCAAATCCACCGAAGAGCCAGAAATTCCCTGCAGCATCCGTCCAGGAGACGGCGTTCACTCGGGCTCCTGGGTAGGGATTGGCGTTAGGCGGATAGATGCCAGCCTGGTCGACGGCGGTACTGACAGAACTACTTTGCCAACTCCACACGCCAGCGCTAGCCGTGAAGTTGGGGGTCAAAGCGCTTGCATTGAACTCCCAAAGATCGTTTAGAAAGTGGCCGCCATCGGAACCACCGAAGAGCCAAAGATTTCCGGTGTTGTCGGTCCAGGTGGCCGCTCCCAGTCTTGCTGGCGGGAGGCCAGGAGTGCCATACACACCGCCCTGCCCCTCGTGCTGCGCGTTGGCTATGATCTGCGCGCCAACTGTGGTGGCTGGTAAGGGTGGGTTGGCAGGGATCGGCGTCAGGTCATAAGCGCCCTGCAACTGCCATTGACAGTAATCGCCAGAGTTGACGCACACCCAAAGATCGTTCATGGGCGCATCCAGCGTGTCTTCCGGGGTACCCCCCGCCAATTCCCAGCCGTCCCCACCGAAGAGCCAGAGGTTACCGCCTTTGTCCGTCCACCCAGCTGCACCATATCGCGCTCCAGGGGTGTTGGTGAAAGGGTTCGGAATCGTTGTAGGCGCAGTCGACGGGAACGAGCCGTACTGCGGCGTTGTAATCGTTCCGGCCGTTTTTGTGCCATCAATCCATGTCCAATCGTTGTGCGCACAGTCAACGATAATGCTAGTGACGCTCGCCGTCACCACGCCCTTGTAGTTCCAGAACGTGCAGCCTTGGTTCTGGGTGCTGGCTGCATGCTTCAACGTGATCTCGTATTGGTCGTTGAGCGCCTCGGGCGTGGCAAACGTGAAAGGTCCGTTTTCCGTGATATTTAGGGTGTTGCCCAAGTTATTCTCCAAGATGAAGCTGCCGTCCGTAAGCACGCCATTGTTGGGGGGAATTCCGGCCAGGCCAACGACTGTTCCACCAACGCTATACGTTACCGCAGGGCAGACAATCGCCACGCTGGTGACGTTGGCCGTAGCACTGCCGCTGCCTGTGCCAGCTGTGACAACGCAAGTCTGTGTCGGCGCGGTGGGCTGCGCGAAGATTGTTACCGTGTAGGCGGTACCCGTGGGAACAAGCTGTGTGAACGTGAATGCTTGATTGCCATTGGCGGGGCTGATCTTGAGTTGTTCGGAATCGCTACTGTTTTGAAGGATTAAGCCGGTGCCGACAAGACCGGTGACGGTGCCACCGATGGTGTAACTCAATACGCAGTTCACCGCTACAGTGGTGACGTTTGCGCTGGCCGTTCCGCTTCCTCCCGTCACTGCGCAGATCTGGTTGGGACTCGTCGGCTGTGTAAGAACCGTGACGGCGTAGACATCCGCGCCAGTCACGGGGGTCTTGAAGGTGAAAGCTCCATTCGCCGTGATCGTCAGGCTGTCCCCGCCGTTGTTCTGCAAGATTACACTTGAGCCAGGGGCGACGAGCCCGGAAACGGTGCCGCCGATGGTGGCGGTGACTGGATTCGTGGTACACGAGACCGTCAGTGTAACGTTGGCGGTGATGTTGCTGCCGGTGGGCGTAGTCACCGCGCAAGTCTGGATCGGATTGCTGGGTTGCGTTTGAACGGTTACCGCGTACGACCCTCCGCTCGCGACGAGGGTCGCGAACGCAAAGGTGCCATTCGCAGTGATCGTAAGCTTGTCCGTGGCATTATTCTCGAGAACGAGACCGGTGCCCGTAAGACCGCTGACCGTTACGCTGATCGTAAAGGGTCCGCCCGTGCCAGTGCCTGTACCCGAACTCTTCGGTAGCCCTGCGCAGGCGACCAGTAAAATCGAAAGTGCCATCAAGTACATCAGAAAGAAAGGCTTTAGGGCGGCTTTCATAACCGTTTATTTCTCCTTGAGTTCCTCGCCGCTAAAGGCTCCGACAGAATTTGAAACCCGTTCGCCTTGTCCTGCTGCACAAGAATCGATCGTGCGCGTGGCCCGAACTGGTTTCAGGACGATGTGAGTGTGGAGTCGCCGCGTCGGCGGCGATTCCCCGAAGCCCTGCGTATCGCAGGATCAGAGTACGTTGCGGTTTCTAAGCAAATCAATTCACACGCGGTACAGGTGTGCGCACATAAACAATATCCGTTTGGGATAACACAGATGAGGATAGTCTTAGGCTTCCGCTGCGTGGAATTCAGCCTCCACAAACCGGATCAAGTAGCCAACCGCTCTGTCCGCCTCAGGCGCGCCCCAAAGCGATGAAACGACAGTCTTTATCCTCCGCTCTCCAGCTCCAACTCACGCCTCGCGCGTGTATCCTCCGCTTTTCGTCTCGCATCCAAGCCGCCATGGAATTCAGACAACTCGGCCATTCCGGTCTCCAGGTTCCCGTTCTGAGTTTCGGCGCCGGCACGTTCGGCGGCGGTAATGAATTCTTCAAAGCCTGGGGCGCCAGCGACGTTGCGGAAGCCACGCGCCTCGTCGACATCTGCCTCGACGCCGGTGTCAATCTCTTTGACACCGCTGACATCTATTCCCGCGGCCTCTCCGAAGAAATCCTCGGCAAAGCCATCGCCGACAAACGTAATCGCGTCCTCATTTCCACGAAAGCCACCTTCGCCATGGGCGACGGTCCCAACGACCTCGGCTCCTCCCGCCATCACCTGATCCAATCCTGCGAAGACAGCCTCCGCCGCCTCGGCATCGATCACATCGACATCTACCACATGCATGCCTTCGACGCCCTCACGCCCATCGAAGAAACTCTCGAAACGCTCGACACTCTTGTCAAAAGCGGCAAAGTCCGCTACATCGCCTGCTCCAATTTTTCCGGCTGGCATCTCATGAAGTCGCTCTCGATTTCCGAGCGCTACGGCTGGTCCCGCTACGTCGGCCATCAGGTCTACTACTCCCTCATCGGCCGCGAATACGAATGGGAGCTGATGCCGCTCGCTCTCGATCAAAAAGTCAGCGCGCTTATCTGGAGTCCCCTCGGCTGGGCTCGCCTTACTGGCAAAATCAGCCGCACTCGCCCCATTCCCGAAGTTTCCCGCTTGCACAAAACCGCTGAAGCCGGCCCCCAAATCGAAAACGAATATCTATATAAGGTTGTGGACGCTATCGAGGAAGTTGCGAAAGAAACGGGCAAGAGCGTTCCGCAAATTGCTTTGAACTGGCTCTTGCAGCGCCCCACCGTAGCCAACGTCATCATGGGCGCCCGCAACGAAGAGCAACTCCGCCAGAATCTCGGCGCCGTCGGCTGGAATCTCACCAAAGACCAAATCGCCAAACTCGACGCCGCCAGCGCCACCCAACCCATCTACCCCTACTGGCACCAGCGCCTCCAATTCGCCAATCGCAACCCCATCCCAATTTTAGAAGCGCGCACGTAAACCAAGCAATTCAAGACTTGTTTGCATCTGCGACTCTATTTCAGTCACCTCGGATTTCTTTTCTTCTCCACAGGGCGCGCGTGCGCCCTCCAAAACGAGTCCACCGCACCCTCGGCCAACCAGTCCAGACTCACACTCGATCCGAAAATATGCCGGTACAACATCGGCCCTAGCAACAACGCCACGCCCAGGTCCTCATCCAAAACAGCCGGAAATATGCCTCGATTCACTCCTCGCCTAAGCAGCGTCTTCAAGCTCGTTCGAGCCCGGTCCATCACTCGCGTCTTCCAGGCTCTGCCGAACTCTTCGTTGCGGGCCGAATACGCGATCAGATGCGGCATAAGTTTTTTGGTGATCGCCGCTTTTTTCCGGGATGGTTCGTACTTCAGGAAGGCGATCAGGTCTGCCCTTAAATCTCCGGAGTCCACTTCCGGCGCCCCGCCATCAAGTTCGTGCACAAACTGCATCACTTCCAGACACAGCGCGTCCTTATCCGCCCAGTGCTTGTAAATCGTCGCTTTGCTCACGCCGGATGCCGCCGCGATGGCATCCACGCTAGTCCGATCGATGCCCCGCTCCGCAAAAAGCTCCGTCGCCGACTCCAACACTTTGCTGTGGGCGCGCGCGCTTAATCCGCGGGACATCTGCTAAATCTCGATCTTCGAGAAGCGCCACGCTCCGAGACACAGCAGTCCCATTGCCACAATGGAAAGGACCGCGGCGTCCACCAGCGCCCCGAAGTGCGCCGACCCGATCAGCGCCGCGCGCAATCCATCCACTCCGTACGACAGCGGATCGAGTTTCGTCACAAACGACAGCGCCTTCGGAAGATTGTTCAGCGGAAAGAGCGCTCCCGACAAAAAGAAAATCGGCAGCACCAGAAAATTCATGATCAGCTGGAATCCCTGCATGTCCTGCAAGCTCGATCCGATGGACGTCCCCAGCGCCGCAAACACGACCGCGATCAAAGCCATGAACGCGAATCCCAATGGTATTCCTATCAAACTCACCGGCCGGAATCCCGCAATCAGGCAGACCACCATAATCAGCGTACCCTGCAGCATCGCCACGGTTGCGCCGCCTAGCGTCCGCCCAATCATGACGTTAATTCTCGGCACCGGCGCCACCAACGTCTCTTTCAAAAATCCAAACTGCCGATCCCACAGCAGCGCGATCCCGGAAAATACGGACGTGAACAGGACCGCCATTCCGATAATCCCCGGCGCCATAAATTGCAAATAACTTCCGCCTCCCGCCTTCTGATACACCGGCCCGAGTCCGAATCCCAGCACCAGCAAATACAAAAGCGGCTGGCCGAGCGACGCAATAATCTGCACTCTCGACCGGCTGTATTTTTTCACTTCGCGCAGCCACAAAATATAAATCGCGTTCATCGCCGGCCTCCTCCGCGAAACATCTGCGCCACCTGCCGCAACTGATCTTTAGAGGTTGCCGACTCATCCCGGATCGTCGATCCGGTCAGCGCCAGAAACGCCTCTTCGAGCGACTGCGCGGCAGTCTTCTGTTTCAATTCCTCAGCGGTTCCGATGGCCACGATTTTGCCGTGGTCGATGACCGCAATCCGGTCAGCCACGCGTTCTGCTTCATCCATGTAGTGCGTCGTCAGAAACACCGTCACGTGGTCCGCTTCATTCTGCCGCTTCACGTGCGTCCACAATTGGTTGCGGCTCTGCGGGTCGAGCCCTAGCGTCGGCTCGTCCAGAAACAAAATCTTCGGCGTGTGCAAAAATCCTCGCGCAATTTCCAGCCGCCGTCTCATTCCTCCGGAAAACGTCTTTACCAGCGCGTCCTTCCGCTCCCAGAGTTCAAATAGCTTCAGCAACGTTTCCGCGCGTTCCCGCCGCACCTTGCCGGGCACGTGATACAGCACGCCGTGCAAGTCCATGTTCTCCCACGCCGTCAGGTCCTGGTCCAAGCTGGGATCCTGAAACACAATTCCAAAACTCTGCCGCACTTCGTTCTCGTGGGTCTTCGGATTCAGCCCATTCACTTCCACCGTTCCGCTCGTAGCTTTTAAGAGTGTCGTCAGTATCTTGATCGTCGTCGTTTTTCCCGCTCCGTTCGGCCCCAGAAACGCAAACATCTCCCCCTTGGGCACCTCGAACGAAATATTGTCGACGGCCGTAAAGTCTCCGAATTTCTTCACGAGATTTTCCACGCGAATCATTGTGCCCACTTCCGCCCCCCTGTGGCATTTCTCTTGGAGCCGCATACTAAACGGTTTAGTTTAGTTTGTCAATTCCCTGCTACGCCTGGCTGTTAAGTGGGGTGGCCTGGTGTTCCGGTGTCCCGCCGGGAATTTTTCCAACCGATGCTGGCAGCGTTAATCAGGAACCGACCTACAACGCAGTAACGGGCCAGAACCATTACTAGCCACAAAAGAAACAGGGGCATAGACGACTCGTCCACGCCCCCGCTCTCACTTATTTGCTCTTACTTACAGCCGGAACAAGAGGCGCAGCAGTCAGCGGAAGAGCAACAGTTCGCCTGCGCCGCCTTGGCTGTTCCTGCTGCTCCAAGCGCGATAACAGCTACCATCAATATTACTTTCAACGTTTTCATAGTCTTCTCCTTTAGAAGTGGAAAGAGTTGTGAGTGAGCGGACAAAGCCATCCGCGCGAAAAACCTTGTGGTTGGCCGGCTAATTTCTAAATGCGGAGAACATGCACCTGAAGAAGAATATCTCGACCCGAGTGCCAAAGAGTCGATGGGCTTGCGCTTTCATTTGCAGAGACAAAATTGGACGGGTGGAAGTTCGGCAGCATCAACACCGCAACGTAAAGATGAGCCGATGAAGGTGGCACTACGTTTTGTTTTTGAATCAGCGCGGTTTCAGTTGGACAGCACGAAATCGAGCGGTGCTTGTTCTTTTCTGAGCCGTCGGCCGGGTTGTGGCCATGACGGCAGCATGGTTCCTCAGCGTCACTACCACGATCAGGGCACGGCGCTGCGCCCAGTCCGGAGACTTGAGTTTCCGGCGCCAAAGGAGACGCAGCAGATGGCTTCGCGCAGCCTAAAACGCACGCCAGAATACCCAGCCACAAAGAAAGCGCGGTCGCCGTCATAGATCGCAAGCTCAGTGAGATCATGCAGCTTTCAGCTTACCAGTTTTCTTGCGAAAAAGTCCCTACCCAGCGGTCGCTCATGAATAGCTGGCTTCAAACCCCAAGGCGATTCCGGCCGCATCCTATTATCCACAACGGGAGGCACCGCATGAATCTGCCTGATGCACCAATTGCACACGAAGGCTTCTTCGTTACGCACTTGTTCATCGTGAGGGATCAGGAAAAATCTAAGGACTTCTACGTCCGAATTCTCGGCGGGAAAGTGATCAAGCCGGAGAATCCTTGCTACATCAAGCTGGCTAACAGCTGGATCATTCTCAATTCCGGTGGCGGCCCGACTCCCGACAAGCCTGAGGTTCTCCTCGAACCCCTTCGGATCTCAACAGAGTGAATAGCTTTCTTAACTTGCGCGTCGCCGACATCTGGGCCTGCTACAAACAATGGCGCAACAAAGGAGCGTTCTTCCTTACGGAGCCGCTGGACAATCACGGCTGGGAATGGCGTTGCTACATGCGTGATCCCGACGGCTACCTCATCGAGGTCGGCCAATATACTCAAATGGCGCTCGACCGTTTTAAAAACTATGCCAGTTGAATTGCCAAGCAGCTTCACTCCCATCCGTAAACCGATGTGTTCCACGATCGTTCAACGTCACTTGTCCCGTCTCCGAATTTATCGGGAGTTGACCCGCACTCGCGAACGCCCGACTGCCTTCCCTTGATCAGTGGTTGTGAACAACACCATTTGTCTTACCACTGCCGCCCGCGTATAACCATGTCCATGCTGCCGTCGCGTGTGCTCACCGCCTTTGCGAGCCCGTCCTTCTCCTTGGCTGACCTGCGATCACAGACCCCTATGATCATCGTTGGAGTCATTCTCTTGGCGGTTGGCACGGCCGCGGTGGCGCTCTTTTTCTTCAGGCGCAAGAGCCGCGATTTTGCACTAATCTATTTCAGTATTTTCTCAATCCTCTATGCTGTACGGCTTCTCTTACGTATGCGGGTCGTCCGTTCTCTCGCCGGTGTTTCCGACTCTCTCGTGGATCACATCAATCTATGGATTACCTTCACCCTTTTAATTCCCTTCCTGCTGTTTCTGCGCCAGGTTCTCGGACCGCAGATCAAGACTCTCGTAAATCGATTGCTGATTGCCCTGGGGGCTCTCGCAGTGGTAGCGATTACGGCGGATTTGTTCGGGGTCCGGAGGAGCTTTGCGTCTTCTTTAAATAGCTATCTTGTGCTCGTCATCGTTGGCGGTCTGACGGCCAACCTTATCGTTCTCCGGTCTCGCGGCTTCGGACAGCCGTGGACCGGGGAATACCGCGTCCTCACCATTGGCCTCGCGGTCTTTGGTGCATTTGTGCTCCACGGCAATCTCGCCGACCTTGGTTTGTGGCGCGGTGGACCCGATGACGAAGCTCTCGGTTTCTTGTTTTTCGTCGGCTGCCTTGGCTATGTGGCCGCCCACCGCACCTTCGCCAATGAGCATCGCCTGCTCGCCATAGACAAAGAGCTCGAATTCGCGCGCCAGATCCAATCCTCGATTCTCCCTCGCGCAGTGCCCCACATCGCTGGCCTGGAGATCGCTGCTCGCTATCTCCCCATGAGCGCGGTCGCCGGCGATTTCTACGATTTCCTCACGCTGGGTAGCAACCAGCTCGGCATTCTCGTCGCCGACGTCACCGGCCACGGCGTTCCTGCCGCACTCATCGCTTCTATGCTGAAGGGCGCTTTTGCTGGCCAGAAGGCGCACGCCCAGCATCCCGAAGTGGTTTTGGTCGGCCTGAATGAGGCTCTCTGCGGAAAATTCGAAGAGCACTTCGTCACTGCGGCTTATCTGTACGCTGATCTTGATGCAAAGATCGTCCGCTACGCAGGAGCGGGACATCCACCGATTCTGTTCAGCAACCGTTCGAACGGCGAGGTACGGTCCATCGAACAGAATGGGTTCTTCCTGGGGATGTTTCCCGAAGCTGTCTACGCATCGATCGAAATTCCGCTGCAACCAGGCGATCGCTATGTGCTTTACACCGACGGCCTGCCCGAATCCACAAACGCTAAGGCGGAAGAGTTTGGCCTTCCGCGGTACAAGCAATTTCTGGGATCCCACTCTCGTCTTCTGGCGCCAGCCCTTGCTGACCAACTGCTCAGCGAAATCGCCCGCTGGTCCGCCCGCTCTTCAGGCCGTCCGCAGGAGGATGACATGACGCTCATCGTTATTGACTGGCAAGGGCAATCCTGAGTTCGCCAACAGAATTGAACAATTACGTCCTGGCGATCTGAACTGACCCTTGCGAAGCCTGATTTTCGTGATTTTGGCGCTAGTGCCTGGTAAGTCGTCACCGGACATCATTGAGATTCTGGGCCGATTTCACTTGTACGGTAATTGCGTTTATCTTCCAAAGACTCTGCAGCAGCCTGCTAATATCCTTGATACTTGGAGTGAAGTGATGATGACTCAGATCGCTCCCATGTTGGCCGTCAGTCACGGAAATGCTGCGATCGACTTCTACGAGCCGGCTTTCGACACGCAGCTTCTTTGGCCTCTGGGGGGCGGCGGCGATGTCGTCGCACCCGGTCAACTTTGACGTTGGGAGGACTCGGATCGAACATGCCTATAGAAATCGGACATGTGGAGGCGCTCTTCCGGTATCCGGTGAAGTCCATGCGCGGCGAACGACTCGAGGCCGCCAACCTGGGCTGGCACGGCCTCGATGGTGACAGGCGCCTGGCATTCCGGCGGATGGATGACCGCAGCGGGTTCCCGTGGCTAACAGCAAGCAAGCTTCCCGAGCTGCTTCTGTTTGCTCCGCTCCGCGGTGAAGTCAGTGCTCAAGGAGAGCTTCCTACGCATGTTCGGACACCGGATAGCGAAGAGCTGCCCGTCTTCGGCCCGGACTTGGCCGCGGAGGTCGCACGCCGGTACGGGGCTCTCGTACAGATGATGCAGCTGAGGCATGGCATCTTCGATGATGCGTGCATCTCGGTGATCGCCTCCGATACGGTGCGCGAGATCGGACAACTCGCAGGGCAGAGCCCGGACGTGCGAAGATTTCGCCCAAATGTTGTGGTTCGTTTACTGCGATCGGTTCCCTTCCAGGAGGACGAATGGCTGGGCGGTGTGCTGTCCTTCGGCGAGGGGGAAGACGCTCCCGCCATCGCCGTCACAATGCACGACGTTCGCTGCTCGATGGTGAATCTTGATCCCGACTCAGCAGGTTCGGCGCCAGAAGTGCTGAAGGCGGTGGTTCGTGCGAACAAGAACAACGCGGGAATCTACGGCACGGTCACGCGCACCGGTCGAGTGGCTGTCGGACAGACCATAATCCTCCATCCGTCTGCCAGTCACGAGCTTCGCAAACAGTCCTAAAACGCTCGGTGGTTGGGGAGACTTTCCCTGATTTGCGTTGTACAATCCCGCTCGAATGCGCGGGGGTGGCAGATAGATGACGAATCCTGGGCGTCATTTCGTGGCGGTGATTGGCGGCGCGATTTCAGGCTCGGTAGCGACGGAGATTCTGGCGGATCACGGAATTCGAGTGGCCGTATTCGAGCAGAACACGCGGCCGTACGGCAAGATCGAAGACGGTCTGCCGCGTTGGCACGTCGAGCAGCGCAAACAGGAATACGGGCGAATCGATGCGCGCATGAAGAAGCCGAATGTGTATTTCATCCCTTCTACCAAGCTTGGCCGGGATTTTAGTCTTCCCCAGCTTTTCGAGTGGGGCTTTTCGGCGGTGATCCTCGCCAATGGCGCGTGGCGCGACCGGGATTTGGGCGTGCCGGAAGCAGAGCAGTATGTCGACAAAGGCCTCGTTTACCAAAATCCTTTTATCTACTGGTACAACCACAAGAACGAAAAAGACTATCGCGGACTGCGCTATGAAACGCCCGACGAAGCCGTGGTGGTGGGCGGCGGGCTAGCGTCGCTTGACGTGGTCAAGGTGCTGCAGCTCGAAAACTACGAACGCGCTTTAAGGGCGCGCGGCATTCAGACCAGCATGCATGAGCTGGAAAAAAGTATTCCGGAGGTTTGCAAAGCACACGGCCTCAAACCGGAAGAGCTGGGCGTGAAGGGCTGCCTCTTAATTTATCGACGCCGCGAACAGGACATGCCTCTCGCCCAGCCACCGGACAATGCGACGCCAGAGCAGATCGCCAAAACGGAAATGGTTCGGCAGAAAATGCTGCGCCTGGCGCGCGACAAATTCCTGTTTCGCGTCCAGGATTGCAGGCTGACGACGGGGATCATCGTGGAAAATGGACGGCTCACAGGGCTGAAGGTAGTTGAAACGAAGATCGAGGGCCGCAAGGCTGACCCGATCCCTGGTTCGGAACACGAGCTCCGCGCGCCGCTGGTCGTTTCTTCGATCGGCTCGGTGCCGGAGAAACTTTCTGGGATCAACATGAATGGTGAATACTACACATTCTCTGGCAATGATCTGCCGCGGTATACCGCTGTGGACCGCGTATTCGGAGTCGGAAACGTCGTCACCGGACAGGGGAACATCCGCGTGTCGCTGGTGCACAGCCAGAAAGTGACCAAGCGCGTGATCGATTGCATGAAGAGCGACGACGGAAACGCTGGTGCTGGAGCCGGCACCGCGGAACAGAAAGTCGCGAATGCCATGGACGCGATTGGGAAGCAGTTGGAAGTGATCCCACAGCTTTCAGACGACCAGATGGCCCAGGTCGAACGCCAAGTTCACGCCCTTCAGCAAAAAGCGGGCTTCACTTCCGACTACGACTCCTGGATTGCCAAGGTGACTCCGCCCGATCTCGAATAGATCGTATTCCTTACAACTCGGATGCGTTTGCGAATTCCACGCTTCATCACCCCTATTCTGTTCACTCTGTGCCCACCAGAGAACCTGCGAGTTTCGAGGGATTGCAATCCGGGCATCTCAATGTTCTTTGGTAATCGCAACTAAGTGGAAATTCGTTAAAGATCTTCGAGATTGCTTCGAGTCGCTGATCTTTCGTCTGGCCAAGCTTCGGGACCAGCGGTCCATTTGTGCCTGCTTAGTCGAGTAGCAGGACAATTGGTTATGGCCCAATTTCACTTGTACGATAACGGCTTAATCAGGACTTACACCCGATTTCAGATCCCGGATGACCGGAAGAACGTCTTCCGCGCACTCGCACCAGCTGGGCAACCAAGCACCTCGTTCTGACGGCGAAAGCTCTTCTTCGTTGTGCATGGTGACGCAAATCTGCTCGCGTCATTTGTGGCTTGCGCGCAGAGATGAGAAGAAACAATCCGAAACGCTTGCCGAGGGCGCGGGAGCTGGGGTTGCTGGCACTTGACCGAGCCAGCAGACACACTCACTTGCCAAGGGTCATGGTCGCAAGCAATGCCTGCACCTGGTCCTTCAGAGCTTTCCTCCAAGCATCGTCGCCGACTTTTTCGGAGATTCCTAAATAGTCGTCCTGCGACAGGGTAATAATAATTCGTCCGTCGTGTGGTACCAGCAGAACGGCGATGTAGCTATCGTGATATTGGAGTGTCTGATGTCTCTTACCGAAGATTCCCGAGCCAAGCAGCGATCCGCCTTTGATCGAATACAGTCGCAACGAGCCATCGCCGAACTGGGTTTGTACCTTGCTTTCCTCGACCAGTTCAATGGGCAGGCCAATCTGGTGCTTGCGGGTAACTGCCGAGGCCTTGGCGGCGGTATCGAGGTCCGCGTCAGACTTGTATATCTCAGCAACTCCCGCCCTGTAAGTCTCGCCGAAATCAACATCGTAGAAAGTGACCATTTCATGGTTGCCCTTCATGGACTCGTAAGCCACTACCCATGCATGAACGTCGAAACCGGTAGGCTTGGGCACGACAATTGTGAAAATATGCTTCGGACTCTTATAAACCTTGCCCGGTTGAATGTTCTCGGCCGAGCAGAGTGTTGTGGTACCACTTCCGATGAGAGGGATTTCGACACAGTTTCTTCCGAGTGCGAGCGCAAGTCCTGGTTAGCCCCGACTGCGTCTTCGACGCGTCGCTAGTGCCAGGAACTTGTCTAGACAGATTTGTTGATTTGAAAGGATTTATTCAACAAGTTCCTGGAGTCGCCTTACCCGACATCTGACGTACCTGGACCTTTAAAGCCTCCGATAAATGCGTAAGCCTCATCTGAAATGGCCAGCGAGACCGGTGGTCCTCAACGCACAAGCCGGCGGGCGAAATGGTGCCACGCGGCGCTCGGGCCAATTAGGATGTTAAGCGAGAGGTCCCACGCGAAGATTGCCGCCGCTCCCCACAAGGAGACCGGATGGATGCGTCCAAATGAAAGGCGATCGTACACGGCGCTCGCGAACAGAAAGAGCGCAATGGGAACCACGATAATCGGCGGCATCTTATTGAGACTTGGAAAATGACCTATGAAGTGGGCGAGGGGCGCTGGCATCAAGCCACCGACGGTGGCGAGTAGCATCAGGCGCTTGTGAATATCGCTTTGGTGCCGGTACAAGAATCCTGCAGCCACTAGGATCCCGAAAGGGACCAGATCGCCGAGGGGATTGACCATCCCGAGGAGAGGATCCGCCTCGATATGGAGATCGCCGCTCAAGTCAAATCCGCGGCGCGCCATCGTAATCGCGGTCATATATCCCAAAACGATTATCACGGGGGCGAGGAACACGGCGGCTGTCCCGAGTTGGCTGTGCACGGAAATTCGTCGCGTGGCTACGAGCGTCGTCTGTACGAGAAATATCAGAAGCCAAGCGGCGGAAACGAGGCCATGTGCAATAGCAAGTGACGAGGGCGGAGCTTTCCGCGCAGCGGTATTGATGAGCGAAGGTGCAAAGCCCAGGACAATGGTGACGATGGCGCAGATGGCCATGACAATGTAGAACCAGCGGTCCACGAGGAATCTGCGCGCCACGAGGTCAGTTGCCGCTGGATTGCCTTGGTCTTGCATGCGTGGAGGATACCACTCTTCAATTTGGCTGAATGGGTGCCATGGTCTGGGAGATGTTCCTGCTTGCACGTGAAAAACCTCCGTGCAACTCCTCGTCAATGACGCTAACTCCTGGTTGGTCGCGTTACCCAAGATATAAAGTAAAACTTCACTTGGACCGCGTTAATCAGGCTCTGGCAACTTCGGACGCGAGCAGCGTGACGAACCGTTGCACAATCAACTAAGATTCCGATACCGACATGCCTCAACTCAGAATAAGAACGAAGCGACTTTGCTTTATTGTGGTGCTGAGCATTTGTCCCCTATCCATAGCGTGTAGAGGACCACGAGACTCCAGAACTGTGGTGGTGAGGGTCTTCCGTGACTCCCATTCCGATTTCCGTTGGGATCTCGATAGCAAGCTATATAGCTTCAACAATTTCGATCGGCGGCTTCGTGTCACTTCGGGAAAAGTGGTCTTCGTCGCTACTGTGGAGGGCAATTACAAAGAGGAGTTATCAAAAATTTTGCTTTTCAAGCCGCAGATAATAATTCTCGATTCATCATCAGACGCACAGCTGCTGAGCGGAATGCAGGTCAACCTCACAGAAGCGAGAAACGCCTGTGGATCAAACGGAAATTGCCCCGCATTCATTCCTCCGTGGGTGTCAGGCGAGGAGCTAGAAGCGACCACCAAGCTTTTCGATTCGATTACACGTTCAAGCAAAATTGAATCTCCACCCGACAGCGGCCCTACCGCCCGATAAGTCATTACCGGACAAATGAAGGACTAGGCCCTGTATATCCAAAACGAACTCCTATAGAGAACCGCGCAACAATTTTCGCCACGCTGGGTTGTGGCAGAGTGCGTTGGCGTTGGATAAGTCGAACGTGGATGGGGGATCGCGGGCGCGCGGGAGACCGATTCCTATTGTAAGGGATGGGCAACCCTCGGGGCGTCAATCCCATCTGTATGTTTGCCAACTGCAGGATAGTTCGTACGTAGCTGGAATCGGTGAAGTACGCGCTTGCTGCCGCTGGGGCACTCCCCGGTCTGTCCTTGCTTACAGCACAAGTGTATCTCGTCTCGAAGGGCAGGCACGTCATGAACGGAAAAATTTCTTGGCTTCTTTCTCTTTTTTGTGCGAGTTTTTTCGCTGTTCCGACGTTCGCGCAGTGCAGGAACCAGCAGGACCGGGCCTGCTGGAGTCTCCAATATATTCTTTATGCGGCGGAAACCGATTTTCGCGAGTTTCGCGGCAGCACGCCGCTCAAACCTAGAGATCCCAAGCTCACGCCGCCGAACCCGGACCTTTCGGTAGGCGCAATCCACGTGCCCTGCCACACAGATTTCTGGTTGAGCAATGAGGTGGCGGTGTACATGTGCTCCGCGGAGGTTCCAGCCCAGGAAGCGGAGGAGTGGTACGCCAAGACAATGGCCGACCTTCATGAGCTCCAGTATTTGTGGCAATTCAAGAGCGAGTCTCCTGGCGCGGATCATTATGTTGACGCGGGGCCGCAGGGTTGTGAGGCAGCTCGATTGGAAACAACCAACTACGGCGGGTATCACTTGGAAGGACCTTACATCGCAGATGGACCTTACCTCGGGCAGTGTCCATTGCATCTGCAAACTGTTGGACAGAGCGATGGCACGACGAGGATTTCGTTTTGGTTGAACTCGTCGGTGGATCTGGCGCGGAATCCGAGGCCGCAGTCGAGAGCCTTGGAGCTGTCGGCATCGGCGAAGCCGGAAGCACCGCAGCCGCGCGCGGCTTCAGCTCCGGCAGCGACACCGCAGCCCGCAGCGTCAACTGTTGCGGCGGCACCTCCTGCGCCGGCAACTACAGATAACTTGCGCGCTGAGCCTGCGGTGGAAAGCTCCGGAGAGCGCTCATCGAGGAGGTACGGCGACTGCGACGATTTGTGCCAGGGGCTCAAGAGAGTATTGGAAAACCGCACGAATTCGTTCCGGCAACTAGGGGTCAGGAGCGGGAGCTCCGTGCCTTCCAGAAGCACCTCATTCGGGGATATCGTCAAACTCTCCGGGGCGGCGAGCTGCTTGATTCATGCGGAGCCTTCTGCGGGCACAAGATCCTTCTCAAGAAATGAACCCGTCTCGGGCGCCAATTTCGCTCCGGTATCCGCAAAGAGCACTAAAGCCGCTTCGTCGCGGGCATCTGGCAGGCCAGCAACGCAGTACGTTTGCTACTGGCCGCAAGATTCGGAGGCGGCCGCGGAAGGTGAGTTTGTTGATCTGGTAGGGTTGCTGGGGTTGCTGATACCTTCCAGTTGGTTGACGCAACAGAGCATTGAGGCCGACGAACTTTCGGGCGCGCAGAGGACGGTCTGGTCCGCTCGGGATTCCAAGAATAGGGCCGCTATCGGGCTGTATCTGAGCGGCGGATCGGTGGGTTTGCATATTTCGGCGGGTGAGTAGGGATCCCGCCTTCTCCTCACTAAAAGCCAGCCTGGACTTTCAGGCCAGACTCCCCGATGAAGAATAACCGTTGATCCACATCGCGGTGGCCTAGACGATCCTTCTGTCCAAACAGAGATTCCAACTTGCTAAACCGTGATGTTGGAGAGTTAGGCGGCAGTTGTTGGGTTACCGCGTTTACCAGAACATGGCGGTTTGCCGAGTTAGGTGTTCGAGCCTCTTACTTCGGTGGCGGTGCGGACTGGTTTTCACTTGTCGGCGGCACGATCCCCTTCAGTCGCAAATAGGTCACCATGTTCCCATAGTGCTCATCCGTGTGCGCTGTATTGATCGAGAACAACGTTAGCTTCGCTACGTTGAAGTTGAAGAGCTTCACCATCTGGCTGCCTTTTGCATCGGTCATGCTGTCGAATGCCTTGTTGCAGTACGCCACTCCGTCCTTGATCGCAGCCACGAGGTCTGCCTTTGACGTCTTCGTTTTTTCGATGTCTTTTGCTGGGTTTGCTTCACCTATGGCTTGCGAGCAGAACGTGTACGAAGCGTCGGCCACATGGCCAACGAGCTGGCCAAAAGTGCGAACCTCCGGGGTCGGCTTGAAGGAGTAGTTTTCTTCTGGCATTTTCTGCGCCGCACCGACGACCGCGCTGCTTACAAACGAGTAAAAACCTTTTTCGCTCGCGGTAATCGGGTTCGCGAGCGGAGCGGACTGCGCCGGTGGAGCGGACGACGCAGGTGGTTTCTCCTGCCCGAGCAGAGCAACGGGAGCTGCCATCAATGCAACAAACACAAAACCTAGTTTTTTGTTCATGAAACTCCTTTCGGGAAATCGTGCCACTTTGCGGGTCATAAAGGACCTTCCTTCAGAACACCCGCAATCTACTATACGCACGAAATGCCAAATCGTTTCGCGTCAGACAGCTACGTCCGGGTAAGTCGCATAACCTGACATTGAGGATCAGGCCCAATTCTACTTTTCCAATAACCGCAGCGTTTACCAGGACTTCGCCGACCCATGCGACGCGAACCTAAATGGGTGCTTGATAGCGGCGCAGTCGCACGGCCGCGGCGAGGAATACTACGGCGACGACCAGGCCGATCCACAACCCCGGACTGCTTAGGAATGTTCCTGCCGTGATATGTGTCATGGGTCCCGATGGGAACATATTGTCCGGGGAGTCAAAAGCTGGCGCGGCTCCGATCAATCGAGACCCCACTAAGGCAGCGAAATGCCCGGTGCGGAACACGATCAGTTCGACGCCGGCAATGGCGACCAGCGGCAATACAGCCCATAGAAATGTCGCGCGTCGCGCCCATCCGGATACCAGAAGCAGCCAGCAATAGATTGGCAAAGGCCAAAGCGCATGGGCCGTCAAAATGTGGTAGAGCGTCAGCAGCGACATCCGGAAGAACGACAACTTCGTCCACAGCGCCGCCACACTCTGACCGTTCCCCAGAAGTAGTAAGCTGCTCAACAGCAACATGATCCCCTGCATGGCGACGACGATCGCAAAAGTTAGTAGCGGCAGAACGACGAGGGGAATGCTCACCTTCGCGAGCACTGTGGTGAGATCGGATACCGGCAGCGACTTCCAGAACAGGATGCTGCGATCGCGGCGCTCGGAGTGCAGCGCATCGAGACAATAGAACACACTCACTATAATACAGGTGAGCATCATCAGACCCGCCGCTATGTCGTATGGCTGGGTAACTGCTTCGCTGGCTTGCGCCGGATCGAGTTTGAGCGCCTTCTCCCAAATACCTGCAATCGCGCTAATCGAGAAAGCGAACAGAGCAACCGCAGCAACGGCCAGTGGCGCTAGGTAGATGGAGCGGTTCTCCCATAATTCACGGCGCACCGACCAATATAAGGCGCGAGTTGCCGGGAAGGCCGCAGGTGCGACGCTCTGAGCTTGGATGGATTCGGACATCGCATTCGATGGAGTGCTCATCTACCCGCTCCTTGTGCCTGGCCGCTTTGCTGGCCCATCACAGCAACGAACAAATCGGCGATGCTGGGCGTGCGCACCTCACCAAGCGCAGCCAGTTGCTGGCGATCCACACCATCGAACAGCAGGATGCTGCCACCGAATACCTGGCGCTCGTGCACCGGCTTGAGCGCCCGCGCTGCGGCGGCCTTCTCTGGATGCACCATCACTTCCAGATAGCGCGACTCAAATTCGTCCATGCTGCTTTGGAAGACGATGCGGCCACGGTTCATGAAAATGAGATCGGTGAGCACGTGCTCGATCTCTTCTACCTGGTGCGTCGTCACCACGATCGTGCGGTTGCGATCGAAGTAGTCGTTCAGCAGGGAATCGTAGAACTGCTTGCGATACAGGATGTCGAGACCCAGTGTCGGTTCGTCCAGCACCAGCAACCTAGCGTCAATGGCCATGACCAGAGCAAGGTGCAGTTGGGTTACCATGCCCTTCGACAATTCCCGGACCTTGCTCGCGAGCCGGATGGTGGTTTTCGCCAGAAAAGCTTCCGCCTTGACCCGATCGAATCGCGGATGCACACCGACTATGTACTCCAGTAACTGTGAAACCCGCGCCCATCGCGGCAGTACGGCAACATCAGAAATAAAGCACACATCCCGCATGAGTTGATCGCGCTCGCTCCAGGGGTCGCGTCCAAGTACCCTCAACTCTCCTTCATAGGCCGTGAGGCCGAGAATCGCGTTGAGCGCGGTGGTCTTGCCGGCGCCGTTTGGACCGATGATTCCGAGAATGCGGCCTTCTTCCACCCTCAGGTCGACGCCGTCCAGCGCCGTGGTTTTGCCGAAGGCCTTGCGCAGGCCGCGGGCTTCTATGCATGCCATGGTTTCAACGCTCCTTCTTTGGGGGATTGGACTCGGCGGGTTTTGCCTGCGGGTCATCGAGAGATGGGTGTTGGGTTGGGTGGGTTGCGCCGTTCAACAGCTCGGTCGCCGTAAGGCCGAGCCGCTCAATGGTTGCACGGACCCTCGGCCACTCTTCTCCCAGGAACTTCTGCCGTTCTGCCTTGAGCAACAGATTGCGCGCGCCGGCATTGACGAACATGCCTAGGCCTCGCTTGGACTCAACCAGACCTTCGTCCACCAGTTGTTGATAGCCCTTGAGGACCGTAAGTGGATTAACACGATATTCAGCCGCGACATTGCGCACGGAAGGCAGCGGGTCGCCTTCCTTGAGAACTCCATCCAGAATCATCGCGACCACACGGTCGCGAAGCTGGCGGTAGATCGGCTGACTGTCATTCCACTCACGGTCCATTAGGGTTTCCAGTTCGCGTTACGGGCGACGCCGTCCGTCACTGTATCCGCTTCAAGTCGAAGTGCGCGTGGATAGGCTTGTCCCCTGGCATCATATACGTCCAATCCTCGATGTGGTGGCTGGAGTCGATGAACGTGAACACTGCATGGTGCATGTGTCCATAATCCGTGCTGCCGGAGATGTCGGAAAAATCGAATTCCACGGACTTTCCGTCCGCCGAGGGCCTGGCCAGCATGCGCGGCCGGTTTCCGGCGTCGCAATAATGAACCAGTGTAAGGCGGCCTCCGTCCACATAGAACATCGTGACCGGATGGTCGTACTTAGCCGCGTCCAGCGGGGTTCCCGCTTCTTGCATTTCATGCACGAGCGCGTTTCCCCTGGACGTCACGCGCATCGAGATATGCAAGGGCTTGCCGTCTGACATCTCCGGCTGCGGCGGGTCGACGGTCACTGGGCCTTCCCAGTTTCCTGCCAGGCTCTTCATTGTGTCGAAAGACTTCTGTGCCTCCGGCGACGCGACTTGGTCGGCGGCCTTGTGCGCGTCATGCTGCGCGAAAGCCACAGTGGTGAGCGACATCAGAGCAACGAATAACATAAGGCAAATGGATTTCATGTTCTTTCTCCTCACTTTCCGCCCCGAGGCTCTCGCTAATGTAGTCAAATAGGAGATCACCTCGAATGCGGTCTACTGTTATAGTTAACTATAACACTAAAGTACGTGTCAAGAGGTTTTTTGGACTTTTTTGCCGCGTTCAGCCCGCATCCAGCCAGAATAGAACGCCACTCGCTAACCCCTTTGGAATCTGCACTTACAAAAACACCACTACAAACTCCCTGGAATGAACACTTCCAAAACACTGGACTTAAAACTCTTTAGAATGAACACTTGCAGAAAAAGAGGGGAGGGGATGCCGTGCAGCCGAGCCACTTCGAAAAGCAAATCGCCCGCTGCGGATATCCGCGACGGGCGAAATTGAGGCAGTAATCACTCCGAAACTGCAGGGTATTAGCTGCCGGCGGCTGCCGGTTCTTCCTTCTTGGTTTTTTCTTTCGTTTCTTTTTTCTTCAGTTCGTAGCCAACGATCTCGAGAATAGCCACTTTGGCTCCATCGCCGACGCGGATGCCCGCATGAATGATCCGCGTATAACCACCGGCGCGATCCGCGAATTTCGGCGCAATCTCGCCGAAGAGTTTCGCCGTGACGGCAGGCGTCATGATATACGCCGCCGCCTGGCGCCGCGATTGCAGCGTGTCGCGTTTGCCAAGCGTGATCATCTTTTCCGCCACGGGCCGCGTCGCCTTGGCGCGCGTCAGTGTGGTAGTAATCCGCCCGTGCTCGAACAAGTTGGTGACGAGGTTACGCAGTGTCGCGCGACGGTGCGACGGGTTGCGTCCAAGCTTTGATCCTGAATTGCGATGCCGCATCGTCTATCCCTTTAGCTTCTGCTATCTGAAGACGGCCTGCTCTTTCAAGCAGGCCGTGAAAAATTTTTGTGCAGGTCTAAGAGTTGAAGAGTGCTTTTGAACTTTTCAACTTTGAACCTTGAACTCTCTTACAGTCCGACCGTGTCTTCGCTAGGCGGCGGCGCGGTCTGGCTCGGCAGCGGCGGCCAGATAATCCGGCCGTGCTCGTCGAACTTCATTCCCAGGCTGAGGCCCATCTTAGTCAGTATATCCTTGATTTCGTTGAGCGATTTGCGGCCGAAGTTTTTTGTCTTCAGCATTTCGTTCTCGCTCTTTTGCACGAGTTCGCGGATCGTCTGGATGTTCGCGTTCTTCAAGCAGTTGTAGGAACGCACGGAAAGTTCCAACTCTTCGACCGAGCGGTCCAGATGCTCGAGGCGCGGATCGTTGGCGATTTCCTGCGGCAACTCCGCCATCTCCGTGGGCTCTTCGAAGTTGATGAAGATGCTCATGTGATCCTTCACCAGCTTTGCAGCCAAACCGATGGAGTCCTGCGGCGTGATTGCGCCATTGGTCCAGACTTCGATCATCAGCTTTTCGTAATCGGTCATCTGGCCAAGACGTGCAGCTTCCACAGCGTAGTTGACCTTGCGCACCGGCGAGTGAACCGAGTCGACCGGAATGTAGCCGATCGGCAGGTCTTCGTCGTAGTTGCGGTCCGCCGCCACGTAGCCGCGCCCGTTCTTGACGCGCATCTCGATTTGCAGCTTGCCACCTTCGCTGACCGTCGCGATATAGACGCTCTTATCGAGCACCGCGAAGTCCGCGTCTTCCTCGATTTGCGCCGAAGTCACCGGGCCCGGATGTTCGACGTTGAAGAAAATCGTCTTGGGCAGATCGGTGTTGAGCTTGATCGGCACCTGCTTCAAGTTCAGGATAATGTCCGTTGCGTCTTCTACCACGCCGGGAATCGAGGAAAATTCGTGCAGCACTCCTTCGATTTTCACGGCGGTGATCGCGGCGCCTTCAATCGAGCTCAGCAACGCGCGGCGCAACCCGTTTCCAACCGTTGTTCCCCATCCGCGCTCAAACGGCTGCGCGGAAAACCGCCCGTACTTCTCGGTCAATGATTCCAGCTCGGATGCAAGTCGCTTCGGCTTTTGAAAACCCTTCCACATCGTGTTCCTTCCTTCTGGCAGCCGAACGATCGGCCGCCTAAAACCAAACTGCTTGCCCGGTACCGCCGGGCGCGGCTTACTTCGAGTACAGTTCGACGATGAGCTGCTCGTTGATCGGTGGCGTCTGCACATCTTCGCGTTTCGGCAACGCCACGACCTTGGCCTTGAACTGCTCGCGATCCTGCTCGAGCCATGGCACCGCGCTCTGGCTCTGCGCCACGTTGCGCGCTTCGAGCACCATCGCGTTCTGGTGCATCTTTTCCTTGATGGCCACTTCTTCGCCAACAGTCACGAGATAAGAAGGAATGTTGACCTTCTTCCCGTTGATGCGAACGTGCCCATGGAGAACGAGCTGCCGCGCCTGCGAACGGGACGACGCCAATCCTGCGCGCCACACCACGTTGTCCAGACGCCGCTCGAGCGTGATGATCAGATTTTCGCCCGTCGGACCCTTGGCCCGCACAGCCTTCTCGAAATACGTGCGGAATTGCCTTTCGAGCAATCCATACGTGCGCTTGACCTTCTGCTTCTCGCGCAACTGTAGGCCGTAACCCGCGACCTTGGGGCGCCGCGACTGTCCGTGCTGTCCCGGAACGAAGTTGCGCTTCTCAATCGCGCACTTCTCGGTGAAGCACCTCAGCCCTTTCAAAAATAGTTTCTGCCCTTCCCGGCGGCACAGGCGGCAGACTGCATCTCGGTGTCTTGCCAACTTCTATTCTCCCTTCCCAAAACTCTGGTGAGACGAAACTTCTTGCGTGTCTCGTTGAATATCTTTTTTCGTCAACCGGTTCATAAAATCGTTCATCAAACGCGGCGTCTTTTCGGAGGACGGCAACCGTTATGCGGAATCGGCGTCACGTCGCGGATCAGCAAAATATGCAGCCCCGCCGCGGCCAGCGCACGAACAGCCGACTCGCGCCCCGAGCCCGGCCCCTTCACCCGCACTTCCACGCTCTTCATGCCGTACTGGTCGCGCGCTACGCCCGCCGCAGCCAGCGAGGCCTGCTGCGCGGCGTACGGCGTGCCCTTGCGCGAGCCTTTGAATCCGATGGCTCCAGCGGAAGACCAGCACATCACGCGGCCATCCGTATCCGAGATGGTGATTTGCGTGTTGTTAAACGTCGCCGCCACGTAAACAATGCCGTGCGGCACGACGCGCCGTTCGCGCTTCTTCTTAAATTCTTTCTTGCGCTTTGTTGCCGCTGCCGGTTTTGTCGGCGCTGCTGTTGCGTCCGGCACCGCGCCTTTTTGTTCTTTTGCCACTGTTCACTCCGTTTCAGTTTGCAACGAAATCTAAAACTATGATTCGGACGGGCACGGCGTGCCGTGCCCCTACGAAGAGAAATTGTTAACCCTTCTTGCCTGTGACCTTCTTCTTGGCCGCCACTGCGCCGCGCCGCGGACCCTTCCGGGTGCGTGCGTTCGTGTGCGTACGCTGTCCGCGCACCGGCAAATTGCGCCGGTGGCGAATTCCGCGATACGCCTGGATTTCAATCAGCCGGCGGATGTTCATCTGGATCTCCTTGCGGAGATCGCCTTCCACGCGGCCTTCTTTTTCAATTTCCTGACGAAGATGGTTTACTTCATCTTCCGTCAAGTCGCGGATCTTCTTCGTGTGATCGACGCCCGCCTTCGCGGCGAGCTTCTTCGCGCGCTCCTGCCCGATGCCATAGATCGAAGTCAGTCCGACCCAAAGGCGCTTCTGCGGCGGAAGGTCAACACCTGCGATGCGTGCCATTCTGTCTCCTTAACCCTGGCGCTGCTTGTGCTTCGGATTGGTGCAGATGACCCGCACCACGCCACGCCGGTGGATCACCTTGCATTTGTCACAAATCTTTTTTACCGATGCCCGTACTTTCATTGCCTTTTCCTCATTCCAGCCGCTCTGGCGGCCAGCGGCCCGCCTCCCGACAAGAGCCGGGGTAAACTCCGGCGTGCCCTACAAACCAGGGGCATTAGATGACGCAGCCCCTTCCAAAGTCGCAAGACCCAAAAACACGGGTCTAAAGACCCGCCACTACTTGTAGCGGTAGACGATCCGGCCGCGCGTTAAATCGTACGGCGAAAGTTCCACTGCTACTTTGTCTCCGGCCAGGATGCGGATAAAATTCTTGCGCATCTTGCCGGAAACGTGCGCCAGCACTTGATGCTTGTTTTCGAGCTCCACGCGAAACATCGCGTTTGGCAGCGGCTCAATCACCGTGGCCATTACTTCTATGGCGTCCTCTTTTGGATTTCCAGAGTCGCCCTTTTCTTTTTTCTCGCGAATCGGTCTCGCCATATTCTCCTGCGTTACCAGCGCCGGGTTAAAACCCAATCGCTGTCTTGCGCTTGCTACTTGCTCTTACCAAGACGGGCCCGTCATTTCTTTCGGGCGCGTCAAAATCCAGGGTCCGTTCGCCGTGATCGCCACGGTGTGCTCGAAGTGCGCCGAGGGGCTGCCATCTGCTGTTTCCGCCACCCACTCATCCCGCATCCGAACTTCCGGCCGGCCCGCATTCACCATCGGCTCGACGGCGATGACCATGCCCTCTTGCAGCCGCGCCCCGCGTCCTTCTTCGCCGTAGTTCGGCAGGTTGGGTTCGTCGTGCATCTTCGTTCCGATGCCATGCCCGACAAACTCTCGCACCACCGAATATCCGTGCTGCTCGACCCAGCTCTGCACCGCGTGACCTACATCGCCGAGCCTGTTGCCGGCGCGCATCTTGTCAATCGCGCGGTCCAGCGATTCGCGGGTAACGTCCAGCAGCTTCTTCACTTCCGGCCGAATCTGCCCGACCGGCACAGTGACCGCCGAATCTGCGAAATACCCGTCCACTTCCATCCCGAAGTCGATCGAGACGATGTCGCCCTCGCGCAACTTCCGCTTCGGCGACGGAATCCCGTGAACGATCTCGCTGTTCACCGAAGTGCACAGCGAGCAAGGGTAACCGCGGTATCCCTTGAACGCCGCTTTACCCGGCCGGCCGGCGATTTTTTCCTCGGCAAACTTCTCGAGGTCCATCGTCGTTAGCCCCGGCCGCACCATCTCCCGGAGCGCCGTCAAAGTCTCGTGCACGACAAGCCCGGCGCGGTGCATCTTTTCCAACTCTTCGGCACTGCGCAGATGAATCGCCATCGCTCGTTTCTACTAAGGCCCTTCCCGGGCTGACTAATGCTTGCCGCGCGCGTGGTGCAGAGTCTTCCAAATCTGCAGTTCCACTTCTTCCACGATCTTCGAGGCGTCCACATCGTGAAGCAGGCCCAGACGCCTGTAATACGCCACCAGCGGCTCGGTCTGCTTGTGATACGCCTGCAGCCGGGGCGCTACAATTTCTTCCCGGTCATCTGGCCGCTGCAAAAGTTCTCCGCCGTCACTATCGCAGCGTCCTTCCACCTT
>Ga0210409_10001589_pt1 | contig 29091 bp, 28 predicted proteins | sample IncBWH17MmetaG_FD_161649 | JGI IMG/M metagenome (GOLD analysis project Ga0210409, IMG submission 161649) | Forest soil microbial communities from Barre Woods Harvard Forest LTER site, Petersham, Massachusetts, United States - Inc-BW-H-17-M | ecosystem: Environmental > Terrestrial > Soil >...
TCCAGGACAAGGTCGGCCGCTTCGAGCTCTGGCTGCACGTCGAGCAATTGTGAACCAATGTGGCAACTAACTCCTTCCAGCGCGAGACTCTCCAAGCCCCGTGCCCGCTCGTACACTCCTTCGGCGTCGCCGATGTCGATCCCGAATTTGTGTCCCAGTCGTCCGGTGGAAATATGATGGTGCGTCGAGGCGTCAACGTCCGGATTCACCCGCAGCGCCACGCGTGCCTTGACGCCGAGGCGGTCGGCCAGCGCGTCGAGCAATGCCAGCTCCGGCTCGGATTCGCAGTTGAACGCAAACACACCGGCTTCCAGCGCCGCATTGATTTCGGCGGCCGTTTTGCCGACGCCGGAAAATACGATCTTGCCGGGATCGCCTCCGGCTTTCAGGACGCGGTACAGCTCCCCGCTGCTGACGATGTCAAACCCGGCTCCAGCCCCGGCCAGCAGCTTCAGGATGCTCAGGTTTCCGTTGGCCTTCACCGCGAAACAAACGGTGTGCGGCGCTGCGCCGAACGCCAGGTCGTACGAGCGATAGTTTTCGAGAATGGCCGCGGCCGAGTACACGTAGCACGGAGTTCCGGCTTTGGCGGCCACGTCGGCGAGAGCGACCGAGCCGCAGTAGAGTGCCGGTCCGCGATACTCGAGCGGCTTCACGCCTGTGCGCTCCCGCCAACCTTGATGACGACCGTGGTCTGATCGTCGGTGATCGCCGTGCCCGCCCGGAACGCGTCCAAATCGTCAAAGATGGCTTCCACGAGAGACTGCGGAGCCCCGGTCGCCCGCGACGAGGCCGCCTGATGTTCCAGCAGACGCGTGAGCCGCGAACGTGAATAGTTTTCTTCTGCGGCATTGAGCTGGTCTTCGACGCCATCGGAATAAAACAGGATCATATCGCCGGGCTCCGCCACGAACGTCACTTCTTCGTACTCGCGGTCATCTAGGAGGCCGATGGGAACGCCCTCCACCTTAGGTTTCAGAATTGCGCCGCCGCGCCATACCATCGGCGGTTCTGCGCCCGCGTTGGCCAAGACCAGTTTGCGCCACGCCGGTTGCCACAGCGCGACCAGCATGGTGGCGTATTGCGCGTCGATCTTGCGCTCCAGCAGGATCTCGTTCAACGATTTCAGCAACTGCGCGGGGCTCGGCCGGCGGGGCGTAAGGATGCGCATCAAACCGCTCATCATGGCTCCGTACAACGCGGCCGCCGCGCCTTTTCCGCTCACGTCGCCGAACACGATCACCGCGTCGCCGTCGTCGTATTCGAAGAAGTCGTAGACGTCACCCGTGATTTCACGCGCCGGCCGCGATCGTAGGGCGATCTCCAGTCCGCGCAGCTCTGGCGCATTGCGGGGCAGCAGCACTCGCTGCACTTTGCGCGCGGCTTTCAGATCCTGCTCCATGCGCTGTTCGCGGGCGGTCAGTTCCTCGTACAAACGCGCATTCTCCACCGAACTCGCGATCTGGGGCGCCAGAAGCGAAAGCGTCCGCTGATGTTCCTCGGTGAAGTAGGAAATCCGCTCGCTTTCCACGTCCAGAACGCCCACCACGCGATCCTGCACCACCAGCGGCACCGCCATCTCGCTGCGAATATCCGGATGGGACGCGATATACCGCGGGTCGGAGGCCGTGTCCAACACCCGCACGGCCTCCCGCGTTTCCGCCGCCGCGCCGGTGATCCCCCTGCCCAGCGGGATGTTGTCGAGATTCACGCGCTGGTCATAACGCACGCTGAAGCGGTGCCGCAGCACCCGGTGATGCGCATCCACCAGCAGGATGCTGAACGCATCGTAGTTGATCAAGGCCCGCACCGTTGCCGCGATCTTGGTCAGCAGCTCGTCCAGATCCAGAATCGAGCTGAACTCCTGCGACAGGTGCGCCAGTGTGCGCATGGTCCGGTTTTGCCGGTCGACGCGCCGGTACAGGCGCGCGTTATCGATCGAGGCGGCCACGCGCGAGCCGATCAGGCTCAGCAGCGCTCGGTCCTGTCCGGCATACGCCTTCAGGCGAGTCGATTGCACATCCAGCACGCCCACCAGTTTTCCGCGCGCCACCATGGGCACGGCCAGCTCACTGCGCACGGCGTCCATGGCGTTCAGATAGCGTGCGTCGTTCCGCACGTCTTCCACCAGCACAGCGGTGCGCGTGGCCGCGGCTTCTCCCACGATGCCTTCGTGCAGCGGCACCACCAGCGTTCGCACAACCTCCTCGCGATGGCCGATCGAGTAGCGAATCGACAAGCCCTGCGTGCGTTCGCTGTACAACAGAATGGCCAACAGGTCGTAGTGCACCACCTCGCGCACAATTCTGGCTACGTTTTCCAGGAGCCTGTCCAGATCGAGTGTCTCCGAGGTGAGGCGCGATGCTTCGAGAAGAAAATCGAGCAGCTCGGCGCGCTCGCGGAACCGGACTTTAGATCGAGTGGGGATGGCCACGGTGGTTCAACCGGCGCTAATTGCCGGCGGCCTCGATAATCTTCACGCTGGCGCTGGCGCCGATCCGCGTGGCTCCCGCCGCTGTCATTTGCTTCACGTCTTCCAGCGTCCGCACGCCGCCCGAAGCCTTCACGCCCATCTCCGCGCCCACCACCTGACGCATCAGCGCTACGTCGTGCACGGTCGCGCCGTGCGTGCTGAAGCCCGTGGAAGTTTTGACGAACTCAGCTCCTGCTAGCTTCGACAGCGTGCATCCGATCGCCTTTTGGTTATCGTCGAGCAGCGCGGTTTCGAGAATCACTTTGACGATCGCGCTCCCTGCATGCGCCGCTTTCACTACCGCTTGAATGTCCTGGCGCACCGCGTCATAGTTGCCGCCGCGCAATTCGCCGATGTTCAGGACCATGTCGATCTCCTGCGCGCCCACGCGCACCGCGGCTTCGGTTTCCGCCACCTTGATCGCGGTGGCGCTCGCGCCCAGCGGGAAGCCGACTACGGTGCAAACCTTCACCGGCGATCCAGCGAGTTCCGCGGCCACCAGCGGGACCCAGTAGGGATTCACGCACACACTCGCGAAGCTGTACTTGCGTGCTTCCTGGCACACCTTGCGGATATCGGATGCGGTTGCATCTGGCCGCAGCAGCGTATGATCGATGGCGGCGGCGATATCGCGGCCGACTTCAGACATCGTGTCCGCGGGTAGAACCGCGTTGGGGGCGATGCGGGCCGCTCCGGCTCCGAGCATTTTCGCGCAAGCCTCCGCAGTGCAATGCGCCTCAGGTATCGGGTCGTGTGATCCCGGCGCAAACGCGGCGTTGCCGCCCGAGCGCGCCAAAACCTCCTCGGCGATTTCCGCCACCAGCCGGTCTAGCTCTGGGGCCTCCGCTCCGCGTCGAGCGGGTTTCAGCTCGGAGCGGTTTCCATCCATGTTGGCTTTCTCGATTTCCTTGATCTTCTCGACGCGCGCGGCGTGACGGCTGCCTCCCACCGGCGTCGCCAGCCAGGTCCGCAGCACATCTTCGGCCTGGGTCTGAGTCAGCAGCCGGCCGCCCAGTGTGAGCACGTTGGCATGATTGTGCTCTCGGCTGTTGCGAGCGGAAGCTTTATCGTAGCATAGGGCCGCGCGCACGCCCGGAAACTTGTTGGCCACCATTGCCGATCCGATGCCCGCGCCGTCTACGATCATCCCTAACGCCGCCGCTCCGGAGGCCACCAGTTCCGCTATTTGTCTGGCGATGTCGGGATAGTCGACAGTCTCCGCATGATGCACGCCAACGTCGCGCACCGCGAAGCCGGTTTCTTCCAGCACCGCGAGCAGTTTCTGCTTCATCTCGAAGCCGCCATGATCGCTGCCCACCGCGATGGTGCGTTCCACGGCGGCAGGCGCGGGCGCTTCATCCTGGGCCATTTCCACGATCTTGACGCCGCGCTCTTTGGCCAGATCCTGCGCCGAAGGAGTGAGGATCGCGCCATGCGCCACGCGCAATTCTCCCTGCGTGGGGACGTCGCGCGCGGTGATCACGGCTCGCATCTAGTCATCATAGTGCACCGCCCGTTATGATGAACAAATGGAAGCCGTCGCACCCGTGTCCGCCGTCGATCTTGAGAAACAATATCTCTTTCAGAACTACGCCCGCTACCCCGTCGTGCTGGCGCGCGGCAAGGGCAGCTACGTCTACGACACCTCCGGCAAGCGCTATCTGGACCTGATCGCCGGCATCGGCGTCAACGCTCTGGGCCATGCGCACCCGCGCCTGATCAAGGTGATCCGCGAGCAGGTGGGGCGCATGATCCACTGCTCGAATCTGTACTATCACGAGTTTCAGGGGGCGCTCGCCAAGCGGATCGCCGACGCCAGCGGAATGGATCGTGTCTTCTTCTGCAACTCCGGCACGGAGGCGATGGAGGGCGCGCTCAAAATCATTCGCGCTCACGGCCGCAAGCTGCATGCGGAGAAGTTCGAGACCGTCGCGCTCCACGGCTCCTTCCACGGACGAACCTTCGGCGCGCTGTCGATCACGGGTCAGGAGAAATACCGCGCCGACTTTGAGCCCATGCTCCCTGGTGCGCGCTTCGTGCCGCGCAACGACATCGGCGCGCTGGAGCAGACCGTGGGTCCGAACACGGCCGGCATCGTGATGGAGGTGGTGCAGGGCGAGGGCGGCATTTATCCCATGACCACGGCCTTCGTGCGCAAGGCTCGCGAGCTGGCCGACCGATACAACGCCATTCTGGTCTTCGACGAAACGCAGTGCGGCGTGGGCCGCCCGGGGACGTATTTCGCTTACCAGTTGCTCGACCCGGTGGTGATGCCGGATGTGACCGTCGCCGCGAAGCCGTTGGCCTGCGGAATCCCGCTGGGATTCGTGGCCGCGACTGAGCGCGCGGCGTCCACGATCGCATCGGGCCAGCACGGCACCACGTTCGGCGGGAACCCGCTGGCGTGCCGCACGGCGCTCGAGTTCTTCGACATTTTGGACGAGCTGCTGCCCAACATCACCAACGTGGGCGGCTACTTCCGCATGCGTCTGACGGAGTTGGCCCGGCGCTACTCCTTCATCAAGGAAGTCCGCGGGTATGGGCTGATGATCGGCGTCGAGCTGGAGTTTGCCGGCAAGCAGATCGTGCTCGATTGCATCGAGCAAGGCCTGCTGATCAACTGCACCCACGACGTGGTCCTCCGGGCGCTGCCGTCCTACATTCTGACCGAGCAAGACGTGGACCGCGCGATCTCCGTGCTGAACCGCGTATTCAAGAAAACCACAGCGCCGGAGTCGATGGAAGCCCACTAGCGGCGCTTGCTTCTGTCTGCATAAAATATGCATAATAATATGCATGCGGACTACGCTTGATCTTGACGAAGATCTCCTCAAAGAGGCGAGTCGTCTAACCGGGATCGGCGGGAAGACCGCTCTCATTCACCGTGCACTGCTGGAGCTGATCCGCCGGGAAAGCGCAAAAATGCTGGCGGCCTTGGGCGGCACGGCGCCGAATCTCAGGCCCGGCAGGCGGCGCCGCGGTGCGAGCGGGAGCTTAAGGGCTAACCGTTGACTCTGGTCGATACGTCCGTCTGGGTGGATCACTTTCGCCGCGGCAATCCACGGCTGCGAACCTTATTGGAAGACGGCGAAGTATGCACGCATCCGATGATCCTGGGGGAGCTCGCCTGCGGCAACCTTCCTCAACGGGCGAGAACGCTTGCTCTGCTCGCGATCCTGCCGAGCGTTCCGCCTCTTGCCGATGATGTAGTATTGCAGGCGATCGAAATCCGGCGCCTTTGGGGTCACGGCATCGGGTGGGTCGATGCTCACTTGCTTTGTGCGGCGCTGATCTCAAGATCCCCGCTTTGGACCTTGGACCGCAGTCTCGCCCGGCTCGCGGAACAGGTCGTTGAATGAATTACAGCAGATGCTCGTGCCCCGCGAGCTCAATACGCTTCACCAGCTCTCCGACTTCCTGCGCCCGGCTGCGGTCGGCGATCAGCAACGCGTCCGGAGTATCGACAACGATCAAGTCGTTCACGCCCAGCAGCGCCACCAGCTTCTTGTCCGCATCGACGTAGTTGCCGGAGCTCGCCGCGATCAGGGCGTTCGCACGCAAGGTGTTGCCTTGGGCGTCGCGCGCCTCCAGTTCGTAGACCGCGTTCCAACTGCCGACGTCGTTCCAGCCGATGTCGCCCGCGGGAATGCCCACCACCGGCGGACGCCCCGCCAGCGACGCCGGTTCGAGCACCGCGTAATCGATGGAGATGTTCTCGCACAACGGGAACACTTCCGCCAGCTTCCCCGGGAAGGCGCGGGCCCCGAATTTCGGCAACGTGGCGAGCAGGCTGGCGACGCGCGGCTTGTACGCCCGTAAGGCGTCGAGCAGCACGGAAGTCCGCCAGAAAAACATACCCGCGTTCCAATAGAAATTGCCCGCCGCGACATACCGGCGCGCCACCGGACTCTCGGGTTTTTCGCGAAACCGGTGCACGGCGAGCGCCGTCCTCCCGCCGGGCTTCACGCCCTTGGGAAATTGGATGTACCCGTAGCCGGTCTCGGGCCATCGCGGCTGAATTCCCAGCACCACAATATTGCCTTCCGCGGCCGCGCGAAACGCAGCCTTGACCAGACGCGCGTATTCGCGCGGTTTCGCGATCACGTGGTCGGATGGGAACACGCCCATCAGAGCGTCTTTATCGATAGATTGCAGAATGTGAGCCGCCAGGCCGATCGCGGGTGCCGTGTTGCGCGGCGCGGGCTCGGCCAGGATCTGACGGCGCGGGACCTCGGGGAGCTGCCGCACGATCTCGTCGCGCAGGTGATCGTTGGTCAGCACAAAGATGCGCTCGGGCGGGATCACCGGCGCAAGCCGCGCTACGGTTTGCTGAATCAGCGAACGATCGCCGAACAGCCGCAGCACTTGTTTCGCGGTGCGGCGGCGGCTGCGCGGCCAGAAGCGCGTTCCGCGGCCTCCGGCCAGAATCAGGCCGTAGGTTCTGGGCATGGCTACTGGACGGGATAGCCGCGAACCAGCTTAAACTGCCGGTTCCAGCGAGTCTTGACGAAGAAATTCTTGGCCAGATCGATGAAGTGGTTGGTGGTGTAATCCACCAGATCCTCGGTGGGCGCGTCGTAGGACCAGAAAATCAGCAGCGGTTTGCCGATAATGTTCTCGCGCGGCACGAATCCCCAGTAGCGGCTGTCCAGCGAGTTGTCGCGGTTGTCGCCCATGGCGAAATAGTGATCCGGCGGCACCACCACTTCGCCGTTCTCCACGTTGTGTGCCAGCATCTCCGTGCGGAACTCGTAGCCCGGCGTCGCGGGGCCCGGCGGCGGCTCCGACGGGAACTCATCGGCGTAGGGACTGAAGGCGCCCTCGATGTGATGCGCGTAGGGCTCGTTATTCATCGGCTTGCCGTTCAGATACAAAAGCTTGTTCACCAGGTGAATGTGGTCGCCGGGCACGCCCATCACACGCTTCACGTAATTCTGCCGGATGTCGATCGGAACGCGGAAGACGATGATGTCCCCGCGCTTCACCTCGGTGTACGGCAGCAGATACTTGCTGATCGCTCCGGGAGGCGCGTACGACAGTTTATCCACCAGCAGGTGATCCCCCACCAGCACGGTGGAATCCATCGAAGGCGTCGGCACGATGAAGGCCTGCACCAGCGTGGTGGTGCCGAAGAGCAGAATCAGAATGTTCATCGACCACTCGTAGACGAAATTCTTCACCGACTCTGCGAAGTTCTTCATTGGGGATTCCTTCTTGTGAGGGTATCAGTGGACGGGATAGCCGTGAATCAACATGAACGACCGGCGCCAGCGCGTCTTGTTGAAAAAGTGCTCGCCCAAGTCGATGACATGCCTCCAGCTAACAGACGCGTCATTCAGATCGTCGGTAGGCGCATCGTAGGACCAGTACACGATCAACGGCTTGCCGATGATGTTTTCGCGCGGCACAAAGCCCCAGTACCGGCTGTCCAGCGAAGAGTCGCGGTTATCGCCCATTGCGAAATACGAGTTGGGCGGCACCACCACCTCGCCGTTGACCACGTTGTTGACCAGCATGTCCATGGCCCGATGGTCTACGTTGAGGTTGGGCTCGCCAGGGAAGTTGTCGCGATAGGAATCGATGTAATCGGTCTTGTGGTATTTGTAAGGCTCGTCCAGCCGCACGCCGTTCAGGTACACCTGCTTGTTGATGATGCGGATGCGGTCGCCGGGCACGCCCATGCAGCGCTTGACGAAGGTCTGGCGGATGTCCACGGGATAGCGGAACACAATAATGTCGCCGCGTTTCACCTGGGTATAGGGCAGGAAGTATTTGCTGACGGGTCCCGGCGGCGCAAAAGCCAGTTTGTCGACCAGCAGGTGGTCCCCGATCAACAGTGTATCCTCCATGGATCCAGTCGGAATCACGAAGGCTTGCACCAGGGTGGTGGTCAGGAACAGGAGCAGGAGGATGGTGATGGTCCACTCAGCCAGGGCTGACCGGGGCGGCTCTCCGGCAGGTTCGCTCCCAGCGGGTGCAGTCCCAACCGGCTCATTGGTGGATGGGGCGTCGGTTGGCGGCACCTCAGGCTGCGTACCGAAACCGTTCGAGGACGGCGGCACGGGGAGATCGCTTACGGACGCCTCGTTCTGCATGGACCCGGCCGTCTGCTGGGTGGAGTCTTCAGGGAACACTACTTTTATCTTAACTTACGCCGCCGCTCGGCAAAACAATCGCACGGAAGTCTAGCAGCTAAAGCCCGTGCCACCATCGCGGTAGCACAGGCTTCGGCCGTGTTTGGCAGCGTTTGGCGCTGCTCCTTTACGAAAACTTAAGTGATACTTACTTGCTGGCCGGAGTGGCCGGCCTGCTGGAGTCGCTGGCGGCCGGCTTAGCCGAATTGGTGGCAGCCGGGGTGGTGCTGTTGGGCTTGTTGTGGTGCTTCTTCACAGGCTTCTTGGAATCCGTGGTGGCCGCCGGCGCGGAACTCGAACTCTTCGAAACAGCCGGTGCCGGGGTGGCCGGAGCCGGAGTCTGTGCCGCCATCAAGCTAGCCGCGGCGAGGATCGTCAAAATCATGGGTTTCATTTCTAATGTCTCCTTCTCTTAATCGGTGGTGAATCTCGTCACCTTCCGAGAACCATCTTGCGGTAGATGGGCGGAACCCGCCATCGCCTGCGCGGGCGACTCGAACCCACCTTGTTGGGGTAGATCCGGCGAAGAAATCTTCATGAATAATCTTTTAGGATGAAGAACTTAGGAGGGAGCGTCCAAGCGTTAAACTCGGTGAAGTGGACCTGCCACAGTACTTCCGCACGCTTGCCCGCTACAACCGGATCGTCAACCAGAGGCTCTTCGAGCGCTGCGCCCAACTGGACGAATCCGAGTACCGCAAGCCACGGCCGGGCTCGCTTGGCAGCATTCACGGCCTGTTGAACCACATCCTCCTCGGCGATCGGATCTGGATGGCGCGGTTCGAAGGTGGCGAACACTCGACGCCCGCTCTGAACACGGTTCTGTTTGACAACTTCTCCGAGCTACGCTCCGCCCGCATCGAGCAAGATCAGCGGATCGAGGAGTTCTTCGAGCACTTGCCTCCGAATTTCTTCTCCCACGTGTTTCGCTACACCAATAACCAAGGCAAAGAATACGAAGAGCAGGCAACCATCGCGGTGGGGCATTTCTTCAACCACCAGACACACCATCGCGGGCAGGTTCACGTGATGCTGAGCCAGACTCCAGTCCCGCCCCCATCCCTCGATCTGCACCGCGTGATCAACCCCTAGACTGTTTTGAAATTGCCAGTCTAGAATCGGTTCATGACCCAAGCCGACGAAGCAACGATTGCCAGTCATGTCCTGACTCTGGAACGCGCCGCGCTCGACCGCTGGGGTAAAGGCGATCCTGGACACTTCCTCGGTCTGTCCGCCCCTGGCGTAACCTACTTCGATCCGTTTACCGAACATCGGCTGGATGGCCTCGCCGCCCTAAGCGCCTGGTATGAGCCGATTCGCGGGAAGATCCAGATCGATCGCGACGAGATCGTTAACCCGCGCGTTCAGATCGTGGGCGACGTCGCGATCCTGACCTTTCGATTCGTCAGCCAGGGGAGCGAAGGCACGGCGCGGTGGAATGCCACGGAAGTGTACCAGCGCTTCGGCGAGGAGTGGAAGATCATCCATACCCATTGGTCCTTCACTCAGGCGCAACTAAAGGGCCAGGACACCGCGTCCACCTGAAGGTCCAGGCCAATTCAGTTAGTGTGAGAGAAGGCTCCCATGCGACTCCTGCTGCGCGTGCTGGTGATCGGATTCTCTGTGGTGATCCTGCTATTGCTGGCCGCGGCCGCGATCGACTTGAACAACGCGCGTTCGATCACCGCCTCGGCGGCCGGATTGGTGTCCGATCAACTGACCATCACGCGGCTGCTGGACGAAGTGGAGCGCGAACAGGGCGTTCTGAACGCCGCGTTCTATCGCATCTCGCGCACTCCGGAAAACGTGGATCGGGAGCGCGTGCTGTCGGAACTCGACCGCAACGACCGAGTGATCGAGCAGCTGGTCGCGAGCGCCTCCGCCGGGAAGGATCGAGAGGCGTGGCAGAGCCTCCGGCGCGCGATGGAGGGATTCTCGACCGAGGCGCGCGGCTTGCTCGCCGCCCGGAAACTGCCCGAGGGCGGGTCGCGCGACTTGTTCTTTCGCCATGAAGATGTGACCGCCGAGGTTGCACGGCTGGTGGACTTGAGCTACGCGCGGGCCGTCGACACGCAGAAGGGCCTGCAGGAACAGTCGGCTCGGCTGGCACGAGAATCGACACTGTTGGTCGGAAGCTCATTCCTGGTCGCTCTAGTCTGCGCGGCGTTTACGGTGCGTCTGGCGGCGCGCGTGTTCCGGCAAATGGAGGAGCAATCCACCGAGCTGAGCCGGGTCTCCTTCCGGTTGCTGGAAGTGCAGGAATCCACCGCGAGGCGTTTCGCGCATGAGTTGCACGACGAGTTGGGAGGGTCGCTCACCGCCATCAAGACCAACCTTTCGTTTCTGGCCGCGAATCCGCTCTTGACCCAGCCGGAAGATCGGGCGCGGGTGGAGGATTGCGCCAAACTGGTGGAGGAATCCATTTCCAATGTGCGCGAGCTTTCGCAGTTGCTGCGGCCCACGATTCTGGACGATTTCGGTTTGGACGCGGGGCTGCGCTGGCTGGTGGCGCGGTTCCAGGAACGCACGCGGATTCCGGTGCACTACCAGTCGAAGTTCGACGGACGCTTGCCGGATGAGACCGAGACGCACCTGTTCCGGATCGTGCAGGAGGCGCTGACGAACGTTGCGCGGCACTCGGGCGCGACCAAGGTCACGATTGAAGTGGAACAGATCGAAGGGGCCATCCGCCTCCGGTTGGCGGATAACGGGCATGGCCTTGCGGCGGATCGCCGTAGTGGTATGGGGCTCTCGGGAATGCGCGCGCGGGCGCGCAGTGCGGGCGGCGAGCTAACGCTGAAATCGGAACCCGGAGGCGGTGTCGCCATCGAGGTGAGGGCGCCCGTGGGGAACAAAGCATGATCAAAATCCTGCTCGCCGACGATCACGCACTCGTGCGCCAGGGTTTCTCCATGATGCTGAGCGCGCAGCCCGATATGCAGATCGTGGGCCAGGCGGGCAACGGAAGAGAAGCCGTGGAACTGGGCGAGAAACTGCATCCGGACGTCGCGATCATCGACGTGGCCATGCCGGAGCTGAACGGCATCGAGGCGACGCGAAGGCTGGCCGAAGTATCGCCGCGCACGCGCGTGCTGGCGCTCAGCATGCACAAGGACTCGGTTTACGTGCGCGAGATCCTGCGCGCCGGCGCCCGCGGATATCTGCTCAAGGATTCGAGCGACGCGGATCTTCTCGCCGCGGTGCGCGCGGTGGCGAAAGGTGAAGGCTATATCAGCCCGGGCGTGTCCGAGGCTGTGCTGAGCGATTACCGCCGCCACGTGAGCGATCCGCTGGACCTGCTGACGGGACGCGAGCGGGAAGTGCTGCAGTTGATCGCCGAGGGCAAAACCAACAAGGAGATCGCCACCGCGCTGGCCCTAAGCGTGTACACAGTGGAAGCGCACCGCGGCCGCGTGATGGAGAAGCTGAACCTCCACAGCACCGGTGAGCTGGTGCGCTTCGCCCTCCGCAGCGGCCTAATCGACTAGGTGAATCTGGAGCACGCCGATGTGGAGCACGCACTCATGCGTACCACGTTTCACTCGTGCCGCCGCATGGCGGACCGCTGCCAGCCTACCTACTCCGCCGCAACTCCCGAGCAGCCGAAGCAGCATGTTCAAACACCCACTCCATCTCCACACTCCGCAATTGCACCCGCAACTCTTCAAGCCTAGCGATGAACGCCCCCAACGCGGCGTCAATCGCCCCAGCATTAGTCGAGAAAATATCCCGCCAGATGTCGTAAGGGCTCAAGGCGAGCCGTGTGAGATCGGCGGCCGCAGGACCGGCGACCTCGACAGCGCGAGTCTCCGATCCAATCACCTCCGCCAGCGCAGTAGAAATGAGTTGCGGCACGTGCGACACAAGTGCCACCAGCCGGTCGTGCTCGACAGGATCCAGAATCACTAATCGCGCGCCAATCCGCTCGATCCAGTGTTCCAGTTCCGGCTCGCGCGAGGTGAGCACATAAGGCCGCCCGCGGAACAGATTAGCGTCGGCCTCTTCGACTCCGCGCGATTCCTTGCCGGCCAGCGGATGGCCTCCGACAAATCGCCCGCGGCGGACGTGCGCGTTGGCCTGTTGCACGATCGCGAGCTTGGTGCTACCCGCGTCGGTGATCAGCGTTCCAGGACGCACGTGCGCGTCCACTTCCGGGAGCATGGAAAGAATACGCTCGATGGGTTGGGCCACATAGACCAGATCGGATTGCGCGGCGGCCTGATCCAGCGGGAGTGCATCGTCGATCACGCCCCGCGCGCGGGCCTTCTCGATGGTGGCGGGCGAACTGACGCCGATGATCTTCCCTTGAAAACCCGCCCGCCGCAGAGCCAGCGCGAAGGAGCCGCCCATAAGGCCCACGCCTGCGATGCTGACCACCGACCACTGGCCACCGGCCACTGGTTTCACGCGTCCCGGCCCACGGCTCGCGCCACCGCACGGACCTTGTGCATCATTTCGTAGAACTGCTCCGGCGTGATGGTTTGCGCGCCGTCGCTCATGGCGCGGTCGGGATCCGGGTGGACTTCCACGATGAGCCCGTCGGCGCCCGCGGCCACGGCGGCGCGCGCCAGAGGCAGAACCAGGTCTCGCCGGCCCGTGCCGTGGGATGGATCGGCAATGATGGGCAGGTGAGAAAGCTTCTTCACCACGGGAATCGCGGAAATGTCCATAGTGTTGCGCGTATAGGTTTCAAACGTGCGGATGCCGCGCTCGCACAGGATCACGTCGTAATTGCCACCGCTCATGACATACTCGGCGGCCAGCAGAAGCTCCTCGATGGTGGCGGCGATGCCGCGTTTGAGCAGCACCGGTTTGCGCACCTGGCCCACCGCGCGCAGCAAATTGAAGTTCTGCATGTTGCGCGCGCCCAGTTGCAGGATGTCGGAGTACTCGCACAGTAGAGGGATCTGCGTCGAGTCCATCACCTCGCTCACCATCAGCAGTCCGTGCCGGTCCGCCGCCGCGCGCATCAGCTTTAGGCCGTCCTCTCCCAAGCCCTGAAAACTGTAGGGCGACGACCGTGGCTTGAAAGCTCCGCCGCGCAGCACTTGCGCTCCGCCCTTGGCCGCGATCTCCGCGCACTGCTCGATTTGTTCGGGCGTCTCGACGCTGCACGGCCCCGCCATGGTCACGACTTTCGGCCCGCCGATTTCGACCTTGCCGATTGTCACCACCGTGCCTTGCGGGCGCCAGTGCCTGCTCGCCAATTTGTAGGGCGAGACGATGCGGTGGCACTCCTTGACGCCTTCCATGGCTTCGAAGTCCGCGGGATCGAAATCGTCAGCCGGGCCGACGCCGCCGAGTACGGTGTGCATCACGCCGGTGGAGCGATGCACGGTGAAGCCCATCGATACCAGGCGGTCGATGACCCGTTGCACCTTCTCTTCGGACGCCCCCTGCTGCATGACGACGAGCATTACGAGTCTCCTTCACCCGCGCCCTTGCGGTCGCGGTTTTGCAGGCTGCGCATCTCATCGATAATACGTTCGAACACGCGCTTGAGCGCGTCCCCGGAGAGCGGGCCGGCGTTGGCGGCCAGCACGTTTCGGAAGACGTCGTCTTCGCGTTTAGGTTCGTAGATCGCCAGGTTCGCGGCTGCCTTGGCCCGCCCGATTTCCTTGGCGGCGGCTGCGCGCTGGTTCAGCAATTCGACCAGCCGCGCGTCGATGGTATCGATCTTGGCGCGGTTCTCGGCCATAACACGCTGGATTTCTTCAGAGGACAACGTGGTCTTCGTCATGACGAGCTTCCTTGCGAAGAAACGGGTAAGGAAACGGCGTTGGCGGACATGGCCTGCGCGAGGGATCGCGCGAAGGCTTCCAACTCGCTTGGCGATGCGTGCTGTTCGATCATGCGGACGAGGGCGCTGCCGACAACCACGCCATCGGCCATCGCGGCAACGGCGCCTGCTTGTTCGGGCGTCGAGATACCGAAGCCCACCGCTAAAGGTAACTTGGTCGCGCGGCGCATGCGCTCGATCAGCGGGGCGATGGATTCGGACACCGCGGCCCTCTCGCCGGTGACGCCGGTGCGCGAAACCAGGTACACGAAGCCGCTTGAATACTGCGACACCAGCTTGAGCCGCGCATCGGTGGAGGTGGGAGCGGCCAGGAACACAGTGTCGAGTCCGGCGTCGCGCATCACTCCGATATATGGCTTGGCTTCTTCGACGCTCAGATCGGTGAGGAGCAAACCGTCGATGCCCGCCGCGTTGGCGTCGCGAGCGAGTTTATCCCAACCGTACCGCAGCACCGGATTCATGTAGGTGAACAGCAACAGCGGAATCTGCGATGCGGCGCGGATTTGGCGCGCCATCTCCAGCACCTTGGCGACGTTGGTTCCGGCTTTGAGCGCTCGATCGGATCCGCGCTGGATCACAGGGCCGTCGGCGATGGGGTCGGAGAAGGGTACGCCTAACTCGATGAGATCAACACCGCCGCGTTCGAGCGCCGCGACCAACCCTGGAGTCTCGGCGGGTGTCGGATCGCCCGCTGTGATGTAGCCGATCAGGGCGGCGCGCTTCTCGGAGCGTGTGCGCTCGAACAGGGAGTCAATTCGAGTCGCCGTCATCCTGCCAGCGCACTGTCGCGTGCGCTCTCCAACTCCGGAAAGTTCTCGCGGTAAATGTCGGTGTCCTTGTCGCCGCGACCGGACAGGTTCACAACGTACAGCTTTCCGCGAGCTTGGGGAGCCCGGCGAATCGCTTCCGACACGGCGTGCGCGGATTCGAGCGCCGGGATGATGCCCTCCGTGCGCGCCAGCGTCTTCGCAGCCGCGAGTGCCTCGGCGTCGGTGCAGGAGGTGTACACGGCGCGATGCTGATCGTGCAGCCAGGCGTGCTCGGGGCCGACCAGCGCATAGTCCAGGCCCGCGGAAACCGAATGCGTCAAGGATACCTGCCCTTCGTCGTCCTGCAGCAGGTAACTGTACGCTCCGTGCAACACGCCGGGCGCGCCGCCGGCAAAACGCACGGCGTGTTCGCCCAGCTTCGCGCTGCGTCCGCCCGCTTCGACGCCGACCAGTTCCACAGCGGTGTCTTCGATAAACGGATGGAACATGCCGATGGCGTTGGAGCCTCCGCCGACGCAAGCGAAAATCGTATCGGGCAAGCGGCCTTCGCGCTTGAGGATCTGCGCGCGCGCTTCCTCGCCGATGACGCGGTGAAAATCGCGTACCATCCGCGGGTAGGGATGCGCGCCTAGCGCCGACCCCAGCAGATAGTGCGTCGAATGAACGTTCGTCACCCAATCGCGCATCGCTTCGCTGATGGCATCCTTGAGCGTGCGGCTGCCGTTGGTCACGCTGACCACGGTCGCGCCCATCAGCCGCATGCGGAAGACGTTGAGGCGCTGACGGCGCATGTCCTCTTCGCCCATATACACCACGCACTCAAACCCGAACAGCGCGCATGCCGCCGCTGTAGCGACTCCATGTTGTCCCGCGCCGGTCTCGGCGATGATGCGCTTCTTGCCCATGCGCCTCGCGAGCAGGGCCTGCCCCAGGCAGTTATTGATCTTGTGCGCGCCGGTGTGGAGCAGGTCTTCGCGCTTGATGTAAATCTTCGCGCCGCCGAGCGCCTCGCTCAGCCGCTGGGCGAAATACAGCGGCGTCGGGCGGCCCGCGTAGTTGGTAAACAGATCGGCCAGCTCGCGCTTGAATTCGGGATCTGCGGTGGCCTCCTTGTAGGCGCGCTCCAGTTCTTCGAGCGGGGCCATGAGCACCTCGGGGACGAAGCGGCCGCCGTATGGTCCGAAGTGTCCGGTGGAATCCGGTTGGGAGATTGTCATGCCGCCTCCTGAGCCGCCTTTACGAATTGCCGCACTTTGTCGTGGTCCTTGATTCCGGGCGCGGACTCGAGGCGCGAGCTGGCGTCGACGCCCCAGGGTTGAGCTACGCGGATGGCTTCGGCGACGTTGGAGGCATCGAGTCCGCCCGCCACGATCACATTCCATCGGAACTTCGGCGCGCTCGCCCAATCGAACTGCACCCCGTTCGCCGGACCGTCCAGCAGCACCGCCTCCGCGCGGCCGCCGAAACCGAACCCGATGCCGCTCCCGGGCGGAATGCGAAACGCCCGCCAGATTCGCGGCAACTCCGGCGTTGCAGCACCGTAAAGCTGCACCACGTCGAGATGCGCGGCGCGCGCCACGGCTTCCACATCCGCCTCACTCTCATCCACGAAAACGCCGACCTTCCACACATCCAGGCCCTGACCCAATTCGGCGGCGCGTTCGGGCGTCACGTAGCGCGGGCTCATCGGATAAAAGATGAAGCCTATGGCTGTGGCTCCGGCTTCGGCCGCGACCTCGGCGTCTTCACGGCGCGTGATCCCGCAAACTTTAATCACCATATGGGACCATCATGACCGTAACGTCCGGATCGCGGCGGCTGGATCGGAGGACCGCATCAGGTGTTCGCCGACCAGAAACGCGCGATAGCCGGCGGCGCGGAGACGCGTCACATCGGCTGGGAAATGGATGCCACTCTCGCTGACGCGGATCACGCTCGCGGGCACCTTGGAGGCGAGCTCCAGGGATGTATGGAGCTTCACTTCAAACGTGTGCAGATTGCGGTTGTTGACGCCCACGATTTCCGCTCCGGAAGCCAGCGCGACTTTCAACTCTTCGCCGTCGTGGACTTCGACCAGCGCGTCCATGCGATAGACGCACGCCAGCTCGCGCAGCCGCCGCATCGCGGCCTCATCCAGGATCGCGGCGATCAACAGGATCGCGTCCGCGCCGTGGGCGGCAGCTTCGATCACGTGCAGTTCGTCGATGGTGAAATCCTTGCGTAGGACGGGAATGTTCACGGCCGCGCGCGCGGCTTTCAGATCTTCGAGGCCGCCTTGGAAGAACTCGCGGTCGGTGAGCACGCTCAGCGCTGCGGCGCCTCCCGAGGCATACGCGCGCGCGATTGCCGCCGGATCGAACTGGCCTGTGAACACGCCCCGGCTGGGCGACGCTTTCTTGACTTCGGCGATGATCGCGGGCGGCTCGGAGATTAACGCAGCTCGGAAATCACGGGTTGCGCTTGCATGTTCGACACGCGCTTGAGCGGCTCGCTCCAACTCCCCGCGGCGGGCGCGAATCTCATCCAGTGCGGTGCGTTTTTGCGCGACAATGCGGGCTAAAATGTCCGGAATTGCGTCAACCATGATGAGCCGTTTGCCCCTTCCCCGGCAGGGCGTCGCGGGGAAAGCATCATGTTAACATCAGGCGGCGGGTAACATCAGGCGGCGGTTAACCCCAATGGCGCGGCGACGCGGGCGGCGATTGCCTCCAGGTCGGGCGATTCATCGAAGTGAGAAGCCTCGGTCACGCCCTCTGTCAGGATGCGGTTGGATTGCTCCACCAGCATCCGAATCTGGCGCAGTTGCTGCTGGATCTTCTCGTCCCTGTGCGGAACCACCATGCTCAAGTAGAACGCGATGGTCTCGATACTCGACAGCGGCTGCCGTAACTGGTGGGCGATGACGCGGAGAGCATCACCTTGTACGGCGGGCCGTCGTGAGACGGGTTCTTGTGTGTCGGCGGCCGGTGTGGGCTCACTCGCTAGGGCGAACGCAGAAGTTTGATTCATGAGTGCAGCTTGGGGGGACCTGATTGTTATAGCGCGATTGAATCGCGCGCGTCAATCCGAAATTCACCGAATCGCCATAAAAATTTTGAGATTATGTATTGTATGCCAAACGTAATTCAGCAACCCACCATCATTCAGCCCGCCGGCAACAAGCCCAAGCGCATCGCCGAGTTCATCGGGCGGGTGAACTCCGCCACTGATTCGGTGAGTGTTGCGCACATGACCAGCCCCAGCGGCTGGCTGGAACCGGGGCAAACTCCGGAGTTCGACGAGTACACGGTGGTACTGCGCGGGACGCTTCGAGTCGAGACCCACTCCGGTGTGCTGGAGGTCAAGGCGGGCCAGGCCGTCATCGCGCACAAGGGCGAATGGGTACGGTACAGTACACCCGGCGAAGAGGGCGCCGAGTACATCGCGGTGTGTGTGCCTGCGTTTTCGCCGGCGACAGTGCATCGGGATGAGTAAGGCGCGGTAGCAGAGGGATTACTTTAGCCAGGTTACTTTTACAGGCTGGGAGTTTTCGCAGGCTATGGAATCGGTCACTCCGGAGGAGATTTGGGCGCAGGCGTTGGTGGTGGCTGTGCGGAGGGCGAACTCCTCGGTGGTGCCTGACGCGATTCGGCAGGCTGCGGCTCCGTGAAACTGCATGCAGACTTCTACGCGTTTGTTGGACAGGTTCATGCTGGAGTAGATCAGCACGCCTAGCACGATCAGACAAAACAGGATTCCGAAGAGTACAGGTTTCTTCATGATGGAAGACCTTGCGGGTCGGTGAAGAAGGAGCCCATCCGGCGGAATTTGCCGTAGCGATCGTCGATCAACTGCTGCACGCTCATCCCGCACAGGCCTTGAAGCGCTTCGCGCAATGTGACACGCAGGGATTCCGCAGCGGCATCGGGATCGTTGTGCGCGCCTCCGGGCGGCTCGGGCACGATGCCGTCGATGATACCCAGATTAAGCAAGTCGGGCGCGGTCATCTTAAGCGCGGCGGCGGCGAGAGGCGCTTTGGTTGAGTCTCTATAGATGATGGCGGCGCAGCTTTCCGGAGAGATCACGCTATAAACCGCGTTTTCCAACATATAAATTCGATTGCCGACGCCCAGGGCCAGGGCGCCGCCGCTGCCGCCTTCTCCGATCACTACCACAATCACAGGCACCCCCAGGCGCGACATCTCGCGCAGGTTTTGGGCGATGGCTTCGGCCTGGCCGCGTTCTTCGGCGTCGATGCCGGGATACGCGCCGGGCGTGTCGAGCAGGGTGATCACGGGGCGCGAGAATTTGGCCGCGAGTTCCATCAGGCGCATGGCTTTGCGATAGCCTTCGGGCTTGGGCATGCCGAAATTGCGGAGAAGCTTTTGCTTGGTGTCGCGGCCTTTTTGCTGCCCGATGATCATAATCGGGTTTTCCGTGGACTTTTCGCCAGGCGTCGTCTGCAGCCAGCCCATGCCGGCGACGATGGAGTGGTCGTCACCATAGGCGCGGTCGCCGTGAAGCTCGGTGAAGTCAGTGACCAGGCGCTGGATGTAGTCGAGGGCGTGCGGGCGCTTGGGATGGCGCGCTAACTGGACGCGTTCCCAACTGGGGTTCGAGGGTATGGGGGTTGGAGAATCCGCCATTGCTTATTCAAAACGAGCCGCGGGCGCGTTGACAACCCGCCGGAGGTTGACAACCTGCCTCACAAGTCTGAGTCTGTTGTCACTCTGCACTAGTGGGTGACACTAGTTCGCCATCACTTCCATTGCTTCGGCTCCGCAGATACGGGCCAGCTCCGCGCGGAATTCTTTGTCGGGCCGAACCTTGGTCTCAATGTCCAGGATAACCGAGAAGTCGCGGGGCTTCTCAAGGCGGAGGCGGACTTCGGTTTCTCCGGGCTTGCGGGCGAACAGGTCGTGCAGGGCGGTGGCGCGGTTGTTTTCGGCCGCGCCGTTTAGGGGGACCCGGATGGAGATGAGCCGCGGGAGGTCCATGCGGGCGTTTTCGAGCGGGATGATGTCCTGGACGGAGATCTTGGGCGGAGCGTTTTCTTCGGGTAAGACTAGGCCGCGCACCAGCACGGCGCGGTCCTCCGTGAGCAGGGGGAGCAGGCGGTCATATTGCGTGGAGAACACCATGCCTTCGACGGCTCCGGCCAGGTCTTCGATTTGCATTGCGGCCCACAGCTTGCCTTCCTTGCTGCGCTTCCGCTGGACTCCGGTGAGGATTCCACATAACGCCACCTCGGCGTTCTTGGCCAGGCCTTCCAGCGCGGAGCTATCGTGCGAGGCTAGCTCTTTGGCTTTGTCGGCGTACTGATCCAGCGGATGGCCGGTGATGTAGAAGCCCAGGGTTTCTTTTTCGCCCGCTAGTTTGTCTTTTGCGGGCCAGTCGGGGACGTTAGGCAGGGGATGCTCGGCAGGGGCTTGCTGCTGGAGCAGGTCGGCGAAGAGGCCGGATTGTCCGCTCGCGCGATCCTTCCAGGCGCGGGCTCCGGTTTCCATGGCCGCGTCGAGGGCCGCGAATTGTTGCGCGCGGGTGCCGCCTAACGCGTCTAGCGCGCCCGCGCGGATGAAGCTTTCGATCATGCGGCGGTTGACCGCGCTTAGGTCTACGCGTTCGCAGAAATCGTAGAGGGTGCGGAAAGGGCCGCCTTTGGCTCGGGCGGACGCGATGGAGTCGACGGCGGACGAGCCGACGTTCTTGATCGCGCCCAGTCCGAAGCGAATGCCTTGCTGGTCGCCGCTGGTGACGGGGGTGAACGTAAACTCCGAAGTGTTTACATCCGGCGGCAGTACGCGGATCCCCATTTCGCGGCACTCGTTGATGTATTTGACTACCTTGGCGGTGGTCCCGGATTCCGAGGTCAGGAGTGCGGACATGAACTCCAGGGGGTAGTGGGTCTTGAGGTACGCGACGACGTAGGCCAGGTATGCGTACGCCGCCGAGTGGGACTTATTGAACCCGTAGCCGGCGAACTTGGCCATCTGATCGAAGATTTTTTCGACTTTGCGCGGCGCATGGCCCTTGGCTTTGGCGCCTTCGAGGAAGCGTGTCCGCTGCTTGGCCATTTCTTCGGGCTTCTTCTTGCCCATGGCGCGGCGCAGCAGATCGGCGTCGCCTAGCGAGAATCCCGCCAGCCGGCTTGCGATTCTCAACACCTGTTCCTGGTACACGATCACGCCGAAGGACTCCTCCAGGATGTCTTTCAGCTCCGGGAAATCGTACGTGACTTCCTTGCGGCCGTGCTTGCGGTCGATGAAGTCGTCGATCATGTCCATGGGGCCGGGACGGTACAGCGCGTTCAGGGCGATTAGATCGTCCAGGCGGTCGGGCTGGTAGCGGCGCAAAATGTCCCGCATGCCCGCGGACTCGAATTGGAAGATGCCGCTGGTCAGAGCCTTGCTAAAAATGGACTGGTAGGTCTCGGCATCATCGAGCGGCAGGTCTTCCACACGCAGTTTCACGCCGCGATGCCGGTCGATCAGCTTCAAGGTGTCTTCGATGATGGTGAGGGTGGTCAGCCCCAGGAAATCCATCTTGAGCAGGCCCAGTTTTTCCAGGCCCACCATGTCGTACTGGGTGACAATTTCGTCTTTATTTGTTTTATAGAGCGGGACGAGTTCCTTGAGCGGCCCTGGGGAGATTACCACGCCCGCCGCATGCACGCTGGCGTTGCGGGCCATGCCCTCCAGGCGATTGGCTACGTCCAGCACTTCCTTGAGACGGGGTTCCTTGGACGCCAGCTCGTCGATTTGCGGCTCCATCTTGCGCGCGGTTTTGAGCGTGATGTTGAGCGGCATGCCGGGGATGAGCTTGGTGATGCGGTCCACGTCGGCGTAACTCATATCCAGCACGCGGCCGACGTCCTTGATGGCGGCGCGCGCGCCCAGGGTGCCGAAAGTGATGATTTGCGCGACCTGCTCGCGGCCGTATTTTTCGGTGACGTATTGAATCACTTCCCCGCGCCCGCGCGTGCAGAAATCGATGTCGATGTCGGGCATGGAGATGCGCTCGGGGTTGAGGAAGCGCTCGAAGATCAGGCCGTAGGCGAGGGGATCGATATCGGTGATCTCCATGGCCCAGCTCACCAGGCTGCCGGTGGCGGAGCCGCGTCCGGGGCCGACGGGAATACTCTTTCGCTTGGCGAAGCTGATGAAGTCCCAGACGATCAGGAAGTAGCCGGAGAACTTCATCTGCTGGATCATCTTGATTTCGCGATCCAGACGCTCGGCGTATTCGGCCAAGTCGTGCTGGAGTTTGCCTTGAGCTTGCAGCGCTTCCAGGCGCGAACGGCGCTTCTCGAATCCCTGGCGGGCTACGAATTCAAAGTAGGTGTCTGCGGAGTGGCCTTCGGGGATGGGGAATTTCGGGAACGGCTCGGCCACCGGATCGAGCTTGAGCTGGCAGCGTTGGGCGATGTCCCAGGTGCGGTCCAGGGCGTGCTCGACTTCGGCGAACAGCGTCATCATTTCTTCGCGGGACTTGATGTAGAAGGCAGGCTGCTCGAAGCGCATGCGGTTGAGGTCCGACATGGTCTTGCCGGTTTGGATGCACAGCATCACCTCATGCGCGCGGGCGTCGTCCTGATGCAGGTAATGGGAGTCGTTGGTGACTACCAGCGGTGTGCCGGTGTCGGTGGAGAGGCGGTGGATCAGCGGGAGAACGCGCGCGTCGGCGTCCAGGCCGTGGTTCTGCAGCTCCAGGAAAAAGTTCTTGGGGCCGAATAGATCGCTGTATTCATAGGAGAGCTTGCGGGCTTCTTCGTAGCGGTCGGCGAGCAGGGTTTCATTGATATCGCCGCGCAGGCAGGCGGAGAGCGCGATCAAGCCCTTGGAGTGGCGCGAGAGCAGATCCTTATCGATGCGCGGTTTGTAGTAGAAACCGTCGAGGTAGCCGGTGGAGACCAACTGAATGAGGTTGCGGTAGCCCTCCTGGTTTTCGCACAGCAGCACCAGGTGGTTGTAGCGGTTGGTGTCGCTCTTAACGGTGTGGCCCTGCTGCGCGACGTAGACTTCGCAGCCGATGACGGGTAGGATGTCGCGCTTGCGGGCTTCATTGTAGAATTCGACGGCGCCGAAGAGATTGCCATGATCGGTCATGGCCACCGCGGGCATTTTCTGCTCGGAGACCAGGTCCATCAGTTGAGTAATTTCACACGCCCCGTCGAGGAGGGAGTAATCGGTGTGGCAGTGCAGATGGACGAACGGTGCGGCCATGGGCTTGGTCCTCGAGCTTGATCCAATCCCGGGGGAGAATATTAGTATAGCGTTGGGGGAGGCGAGGTCAGGATGCGGAGCCCAGTTGTGGTACCTTGCTCCCATGATTCCGCGGCAACAAAGATCTCCCGTCACGATTCGACGTGCCCGGCCCGAAGACGCTCCGGCGTGTGGGCAAGTCTGCTACGACGCTTTTACGAGCCTCAACCTCGCACATAATTTCCCACCCGATCTGCCTGAACCGGGGGCGGCAGTAGGCCTGCTCTCCAGGACGTTCTCGCACCCGAGCTTCTACTGTGTGGTGGCCGAACTGCAAGGGCGAATCGTCGGCAGCAATTGTCTAGACGAGCGTTCCGCGATTGCCGGCGTAGGACCGATAACTATCGACCCGAAGGCGCAGAATCGCGGCGTCGGGCGCGAGCTGATGCTGGCCGTCATGGACCGCGCCCGCGAGAGCAATCGCCCCGGTATCCGCCTGGTGCAGGCGGCGTTCCACAACCGGTCTTTGTCGCTTTACACGAAGCTGGGGTTCGATGCGGTGGAACCTCTCTCGGTGATGCAAGGCGCGCCCCTTAAGAAACGCATGGACGGATTCGAGGTGCGCCAGCCGCTGCCGCGGATGTGGAAGCGTGCAACCGCGTGTGCCAGAACGTTCACGGCCATAATCGTGGCGGGGAATTAGAGGACGCGATCCAACAGGGCAGCGCCAGGGTGGTGGAGCGCGCCGGCCGCATCACCGGCTACACAGCAGATATGGCCTTCTTTGGGCACTCCGTCGGCGAAACGAATTCCGATCTGCAAGCTTTGATCGGCGCCGCGAATGCTTTCGGAGGCCCCGGCATCCTGGTTCCCACGCGCAATGCCATTCTGTTTCGCTGGTGCCTGGAGAGTGGTCTGCGCGTGGTCGAACCGATGACGTTAATGGTGATGGGCTTGTATAATCAGCCCACCGGCGCGTTTCTACCTTCTATACTGTTCTGAAATCCGCGCTCGGCCAGCGCGACCAGGCGCTGCCGAGCCTCGATTCCGGGCCTCAGAGCCGTTTCGTCGCAGAAAATGAAACGTCTCCGTTGCGGCTCCGTCTCTCCAGCTATATTGAAGAAATGCGCATGCGAACCGCACTTCTCGTTTTCCTTTCCGCCGGCGTGATGGCGCAGGCGGCGGACAAAGTGACGTTCAGCGAAACCGTCGCGCCGATTCTTTATCAGAACTGCGTGACCTGCCACCGCCCCGGTGAGGCTGCGCCGTTTTCGCTCATCTCTTACGAGGATGTAAAGAAACGCGGTGCGCTGATCGTCACCGTTACGCAGTCCCGTTATATGCCGCCGTGGCACGCTGAACACGGCTATGGCGAATTCATCGACGAGCGGCGGCTCTCGGACACGCAAATCGCGGCCATCGGCGAGTGGGTGAAGCAAGGCATGCCGGAGGGCGACCGCGCGAAGATGCCAAAGCTTCCGGCGTTCACCGATGGATGGCATCTGGGGAAACCCGACTTGATTCTGGAAATGCCCGCGGCGTATGAAGTCCCAGCCACTGGGCCCGATATCTACCGGAACTTTGCTATCCCCACCGGTCTGACAGAAGACAAATGGGTCCGCGCGGTGGAGTTTCGTCCGTCGGCGCGAAAGGCCGTGCATCACGCCTTGTTCGCGTACGTCCGCAGCGGCTCCCTCAAGGATGCCGACGGCAAGGACGGCAAACCCGGCTTCGGCGGCATGAACGGCCTGGGCCTTGGTGTCGGAGTACAGCCGGCGATCGCTCCCGCGGGTGGACTAGGCGGATGGGCCGTCGGCGGCACGCCCATGTTTCTTCCCGACGAGCAGGCGTCGCCTCTAACGAAGGGCACGGACTTGATCCTGCAAATGCATTTCCATCCCACGGGAAAGCCGGAAACCGAGAAATCTGTTGTCGGCCTCTATTTCGCGGAAAAGGCTCCCGAGAAGAAGCTGTTCCAGATCGGCGTGCCTTCGCTTTTCGGACTCGGATCCGGAATCGACATTGCAGCGGGAGCCAAAGCCTACAGCATCCAGGATTCGACCACACTGCCCGCGGACGTGCGCGTGCTGTCCGCGATGGCCCACGCCCACTACATCGGCAAGGAAATGAAAGCGACCGCGACTCTCCCCGACGGCACAACCCAGCCGTTGTTGTGGATCAAGGACTGGGATTTCAACTGGCAGGAGCAGTACACCTACAAGCAACCGATCCTTTTGCCCAAGGGCACCCGCGTCGACGTCAAGATCAGCTACGACAACTCGGCGGACAACCCGCGCAATCCCAGCAATCCGCCCAAGCGGGTCCTGTGGGGCGAGCAATCGGCCGACGAAATGGGCGGCGTGGGCTTGTTCATGACGGCGGTTCGAAAGGAAGACGAGAAGGCGTTAGACCAAGCTACGGCCGACGGCTTCAGGACGGCGATTGGAGCGGGCCTGGCGAACGGCTCGGTGGCACGGTTTCTGCAAGAGGAACAGCGGTCGCGAGCCGGCTTTCAACAGATCGGCGTTTACGATCGTCAGGGGAAACTCTTGAGCACCGTGGGCGCTCCGGGTCTCTACAGCCAGCCCGCGCTCTCCCCCGACGGCACTCGCATTGCCGCGATCAGGACCGATCGGGAGTCGGGAGACGCCGACGTTTGGGTGTTCGATGTGGCCACGGGCAAGGCCACGCGAATCACGTCCGATCCCGAGCAGAACACTTCTCCCGTCTGGTCTCCCGACGGAAAGCAGATCGCGTACGTCTCGGTTTCCGTAACCGGCAACACCAGCGCTCTCTACCGGAAGGCTTCGGACGGGTCTGGCAGCGAGGAGCTGCTGTACCGGCACACACCTGGGGCCTCGGCGGTGATCACCGACTGGTCGGCGGACGGACGCCTGTGCTTCTGGGCGGGCGATGTTACCTACGAGCTCCCCGTGGCTGGAGTGGCGGGCGAGCGCAAACCCCGGGAACTGTTCCGCGAAGCTCAAACGCAGCGCGCTGGCCGCTTCTCGCCCGACGGCCGTTTCCTGGCGTACAGTTCGAACCGGTCCGGACGCTTTGAGGCGTACGTTGGACAGTTCCAACCCTCCTCACCCGCCGCGAGGCCCGTTCAGATTTCGAAGGACGCCAATCTCGGCGCTCTCGGCGCGATCTCCTGGCGGCAGGACGGCAAGGAACTGTACTACCTGACCCTGCCAGGATTCGCAGTGATGGCCGTGGATGTGGCCACGTCTCCCGAATTCCAAGCCGGACCGGCCAAGATGCTCTTCCGGGTTCCAGGTGGAGTAACCGGCCCGGGTCAACTCAGCAACGTCGCCAGTCAGGACGGACAGCGATTCGTCTTCCTGGTGCCTGCGCCGACGATCACTAGTGCGCGATAGACAGACTCGCCGGGGTGGAGCCGGACTCCGAAACTTTTCGTTGAAACCGTTATCCAAGTCTGTATGCTGAAACCGATGCGCAAGGTCGCCCGCGGTTTTTCGCTCGCAGCGTTTCTGCTCGGCTCCGCCCCTGCGTTTGCCCAGCCGCCAGTTTTTGAGGTCGCGTCGGTTCGGCAGGCCCTGACCGCGCGCAGGGCCGAACCCGGCTTCTTCTGCCTCTTTGGCTGCTTCGGTTCATGGGGAACCATGAATGTCGTCGGCACGCGAGTGGATATCGCGTTCATGGGCCTGGATGAGGTGATCGTCAGAGCCTACGGGATCAAGGAATATCAACTCAGCGGACCGGCCTGGATGGCCAACCAGAGATTCGACATTCTGGCGACCATCCCCGCTGGCGTCTCGAAAGACAAAATCCCGGAAATGCTACAGGCTTTGCTGGCCGAGCGGTTCAAACTCGCTGTTCATCGCGGCAACAAGGAACAACCGGTTTACGGACTGCTCGTCAACAAGAACGGCCCGAAGCTCAAACCATCCACGGAACAAATCGATCCCGATGACCCCGCCGGCCGCGAATTGAACTCGCCGCAAGGCCCGGTGCGAGTCAAACAGACCGACACGGGCTTGTTGGCGACCACGGGCCACTAGGCCCCATGCGGACGACGCGTGGGGAGAATGGTTTGACCATCGACATGTTGCAAGTGAGCATGCCTGGATTGGCCGACGCCCTGTCGACATTTATGGACCGTCCCGTGGTGGATATGACAAAGCTGAAGGGCAACTATCAAGTCGTGCTGGCTTCACGGGACATGGACTACTACGTGAGAGCCAGGGCAGCCGCTAAGGGCTTACGGTTGCCGCCACCTCCGGGAGGCGCAGCGGACGATCCCGGCAGCGTCGCGACAGCCTCCGATCCCATCGGAGGCTCGATCTTCAAGACTCTGGAGAAGCTAGGGCTGAAGCTGGATCGGCGCAAAGCGCCGGTCGAAATGCTGGTCGTCGATCACCTCGAAAAGACCCCGACCGGCAACTGAAGCGACACGCCGCACCGCCATCCGGCCCTCCATAACGCCCGCCGTCCGGCCTATTGCGGGATCCACGCAAATTGTAATAAACTCGGCCCATAATCTCATGAGGCTACGATACTTCTCTCTCTTTGCGCTCCTGCTCACCGTAGCAACTCGGACCCCCTCTCAGCAGCCTCCTACAACCGGCGTCGACTTCCGCAAAGACGTTCAGCCGATACTCACCCAGAATTGCAAAGGGTGCCATGCGGGGACGTCGGCTCCGGCGAGCCTGGAACTCGATACCGCGGAAGGAGTTATGGCCGGAAGCGCGACCGGAAAAGTGGTCGTCCCGGGTAACTCGAAAGAGAGTTTGCTGGTGCAGCGGATCGCGGAGAAGACCATGCCGCCCGCAGCGCCGCTCTCCGATCAACAGATCGCGACCATTACGGCCTGGGTCGATCAAGGCGCAAAGATCGAGGGACTGGCGGTCGCGCAAGCCGCCACTGCACCTCGACCGGTGAATCCGAACTTCGCCACCACCGCCCATGGAAAGGTGATGCGTCAGTATTGCCTGGGATGCCACAATCCGCAGGCCAAGGGCTTCTGGGGCCGGGGCGCTCCGGTGGGGATGGAGCTAGATAAGCTCGACCCCGCGCACGTGGAAAAGAACCCCGAGATCTGGGAGAAGGTCGTTCGGATGGTGCGCTCCGGCATGATGCCGGAGGCCAGCGCCGCCAAGCCCGACCTAGCCACGCGCGAGGCACTCGCCTCGGCTATCGAGAAGGAATTGGATCGCACCACCACAGTGAGCCTGCCCCGTCCGGGCATCCACCGCATGAATCGCATCGAGTACGCAAACGCGATCCGGGATCTGCTGGCCGTCGAGATCGACCCGGCGCAGTATCTTCCGCCCGACGATTCCACGCGCGGCTTCGACAACATCGCGGGAGCGTTGACGCTTTCGCCCGCGCTGCTCGAAGGCTACACCGCGGCCGCCGGTAAGATCAGCCGCCTGGCGATCGGCGACGTTTCGCAGCCGGTGCAGAAGGTCTATCGCGTCCCCGAGGACACTTCGCAGGATTATCACATTGAAGGCATGCCCTTCGGAACGCGCGGCGGCATGATCGTGAAGTATCAGTTCCCCGCGGACGGCGACTACGCCATCAAAGTGACGCCGATCAGCCACGGGAACATGGGGAACACAGACCCCTTCGGCGACATTCCCAATGAGAAGCTGGAATTCCGCCTGGACGGAGCGCGGCTGAAGGTGTTCGACTGGGACCGCGAGCGGGCTCGCGAGGACGGCACGTTCAAATTCAAGTTTCCCGCCAAGGCGGGTGTGCAAACCGT